>Ga0164320_10000089_pt1 | contig 24734 bp, 19 predicted proteins | sample GuaBasSediGuay11_FD_113736 | JGI IMG/M metagenome (GOLD analysis project Ga0164320, IMG submission 113736) | Subseafloor sediment microbial communities from Guaymas Basin, Gulf of California, Mexico - Guay11, Core 4567-28, 0-3 cm | ecosystem: Environmental > Aquatic > Marine > Hydrothermal...
AGATGATGTTCTTTATGCTTTATCTAAGAATGCGTTTTATAAAATTGACATTATAAATAATAAAGTAACGGAATACGAGTTTTCTATGCCTAACGTTCTTAGTTGTGTTTATGATGCTTATACTGATAAAGTGATTTTGATTAATAAGAATACTGGCAATAATGGAAAAAATATTTTTATAAAAAAATTAGAAGAGCTTACTGAAATTGTTGTTACTCAAAAAGCATTGTATTCATCTAACAATTCGAGATATTTATTTTGGGGATTAGGAAGTGTCATTTTATTATTAGTATTAATTATTTTAAGACAAACGATATTTGTTAAATTTAAGAAAGGGGAATCTATAATTTATAACAAAAAAAATAACACATTCGAGTTCAAACAAAAAGCTATTGTTTTTGAGAAAGAACAGCATTTATTATTTGTGTTTTTAATAAATAATCAAGACAAATTTATTTTATTGGATAAAATAAATGCGCTTTTTAAAAATCAAGACACTCAGGAAAGCTATATCACCATAAATAAAAGACGAGATATTGCTGTTAAGGAACTCGTTTTTAAATTAAAGACTTTACTTAATAAAGAGAGAAACGAAATACTTATTGAGCGAAAAAATGATAAGGATAAACGCATTAAAGAAATTAAACTTGGAATTTCTGTTCAGGTTATTGGATAAATATTATTTTCGACAAATAATTTAATTTTGGGGATGTAGCTCAGTTGGCTAGAGCGCTTGACTGGCAGTCAAGAGGTCGTGGGTTCGATTCCCATCTTCTCCACTAATAAATTTTTAAAAACGTTGTAATTAAATCTACAGCACTCTGTAAATCTTCTGACAAGCTATCTTTATTCCATGGATGGGAAGTCCCAAAAACATGATTTGTCCTTTCAATAATTTCTAATTCACTATTAGGATTCCATGTGTGAAGCGTTTTAGCTTCTTCAACCGAAACAGATGTATCGTCGCTTCCATGAATTATTAAGTGAGGTATTTTTAAGTTTGAAACAGCTCGCTTTATTGTTAGCCGATTTTCATTATCAATAAAATCCTCATAAAATTGGAAGTAATGTGGCATTTGTTGCTTGGTTCTTCCGTTTTCTACAAACTTAACTCCTGTTTGTTTCCAAGTATTAAAAGCATTTGAGCTTTCATTAAAGCGGACTTTAAAATCGCTAACTCCAGCTAAGGTAATGAGTGTTTTAATTCTAGAATCTTCTTCTGCTTTAATGGAAACAATGCCACCACCTCTGCTATGACCAAATAGAATGATGTTATTAATATCTGCTTCTTTATTTATATCAGGATTTTCACAAACCCAGTTTAAAACAGTATCCAAATCGTCTAACTCTATAGTGTAATTATTATTCCCAAAGGCTTCTAAATCTGGAAAATCTATAGGTTGTTCTACTGTTCCACCATTGTGAGAAAAATTGAATTTTATAAAACAGAAGTCAGCTTTTGCTAAAGCTCTTGCCATAATATTCCAAGCTCCCCAATCTTTAAACCCTTTGTAGCCATGACAAAATATAACTATTGGTTTGGGAGATCCATCAGCCATATAAAATACATCAACCAAAATGGATTTATTGTGTTTTCCTTCTATGATTATGTTACGCTTAATTTTCATTTATACTTCTTTTTCTGTAAATGGAATATTTGGGTTACAGATTTCTAAAATTAAGGATTTAAGTTCATTAAAAAAATTATCAAGTGTGTCTTGAGTAATTAAAGAATCTTTTTTGGCATAAGCACCAGTTTTGTCTTTTTTAGCAAACTTTAAAAACCCTTTATTCAGATTTTTAAATGATATAATTCCCGCTTCAACGGGATTTGTAAATTTCTTTTTTTCATTCATCATATAAGCATAGGTAAGTACTTGAAACGATTTGCTATATTTTGTATAATCGGTTGTGATGTCTTTCCAATTAACAATTTCGACTTTGTTTTGTTCTACTCTTCCTGTTTTGTAATCTATAATTCTGGTTGTTCCATTAAATTCGTCAACACGGTCAACAGATCCTTTTAGTGTTACTGGGAAATTAAGTTCAGGAATATTTAGAACAGTTTCATTTTTTGCTTCAACAGCAATTATCTTTATTGTATTTCCCTTTTTTAAAGTATCAATTTCCAGATTTAAAAAATTAGAAACATAACGTTTAGCAATTTCAAAAATGATTAGATTTTTACCTTTATTAATATCACCTTCCTTAAATTCGTTTACGAAATGATGCGACACGGTTTTTGAGGTATTCCCTTTCATTATTTTAATAGCTTCAACTGATAAAAGTTTGCCAACCAAAGGTTTATAAAAACCCTCTAAAGTGTTATGTACAATAGTTCCCAATGTGTTAGCAGAAATAGTCTCTTCCACATCATCAGGTTCTTTTATTCCTAAAATCTTTTGATAGTAGAAGTCTATTGGGTTTCTTATATAATTGGTTAATGAAGAAAGGGAAAACCCTTTTAAAGCGATTGCTTCTATTGTGGATAATATATCCTCTGTTTTAAAGACTGTAATGAACTGCTTATTAATTTTTGGAGTTTTGGGCGCAACAATTAATTGCTTGAGATCGTGAATGCCTTCAACTTCAAGCTGTGTGATAAATCTGCTTTTTTCGCCTCCATTTAATACATCAGGTTCTGTATTGTAAAGTATAAATATATTTTTAGCGCGTTGCAACAGTCTGTAAAAATGGTATGTATAAACAGCGTCTTTTTCTTTATAAGTTGGTAATCCATTTTCAATTTTTACATCAAAAGGGATAAAAGAATTATTGCTTTTTCCTGATGGGAGCACTCCTTCATTTACTGAAGAAATGATAACAGTTTCAAAATCCAATACACGAGATTCTAACATGCCCATAACCTGAAGCCCTTGTAAAGGCTCTCCCTGAAAATCTAAAGTTTCACTATTTAAAACCTCTTTATACAAACCATGTAGCACTTTAATTGTCTGAAGGAAATTATGCTTAATATTGAGCTCATTAAGTATATTGAACATTTCGTTAAACCTAAATAAATACTCTAGCCCTAAAAGATTTTCTTTTTTATTTTGGCTTAAATCTTCTTTTATGATGAATATAAGTCTTAAGCAATTTTGTAATGCTATTTTAGAACTATCATTCCAATTTTCGAATAAAAGTGTTATGATAGATTCGTTCTCTTTGCTGAGTTTTAAAATCGTTTCTTTGGATAGAAATATTATATTATTTACTTTAATGGATTCAATAATCCTTTTTGCTGAATTACCATCATTTTCTTTAAATAAAGAGATAATAAACTGGTGCGATAACAGCGCAATAACATCTTTATAATAAAACGAACTCTTCTTGTTCTTATGAAGCATAAAAAGCTGTTCAAACAATGAAGCTAAAGGCGTCAGTCTTAATGGAAAACCCATTGTAATATTTAAAGCATTGATGTTTTTTGGAATAGAGTTTAAAACAGAAATTAGTAGGTTTTCGCTACCCAGAACAACGGCAGTCTTATTTAAGACTTTATTTTCGTTTTTGAGTTTGTGTAATAATTCTCCTATATATTTAGCCTGACCAACATTTTTTGGAATTCCAATAATAGAAATGTTTTTTTTGCTTTTATAGTTTTGAGCTATCCATTTAAAAGGATGGGTTTTATAGTATTTCCAATGTTTTTTATATGTTCTTAAAAAAAGACCAGCATCTTGATTGTGAGAATTAACAAAGGCATCATCTGTATCCCAATAAATTTCTGCTAAATCATTATGAAGCAATTCTTGAATTATTGTCGATTCGGCAGTGTTAAGGGCATTAAATCCAAGAAAAACATGTTTCTTTTTTTGATTAACCTGAATGTAACTTTCTAAATTATCAACAGCTTCTCGATAAATCAACCCTTGATAACCACAACCTTTGTTAATAAGGCTATTCGTAAAGTTCAAATAATAAGTACTCAATTTCCCCCAAAAGGCCAGATAGTTTTTAATTAGCGGAGTTTGATTATTTTCCAAAGACCAATGATTGAGATCTTGGATAGCACTTAAATAATCAAAAATTTGCTCTTGTGAAATTAGGTAACGGTCTATTTCGTTAAAATCTTGTAATAGTATTTGAGCCCATTTTGAAAAGGTATCAAAGGAGTCTAAATCTTTTTTGACTGTGTTTTCTACATATACATCATAAAATTCAAAAAGCAATTCTATGTTAGAAAGTTGTTTTAATTGAGACAGTTCTTCAACAAATTCTTCAATACTTAAAATTTGAGGAGAAAAGAGTGTTTGAGATACAATTTTGGACAATTCGTGCTTTAAAAAAATTCCAGCACGTTTACCAGGAAGAATAAAGGTAAGTTGAGAAAAATCAACTTCTTTATTTTTAAGGTCTAATAAAACGTCATGTATAAAACTTGTCATTGTATAAAAATAAAAAACGCTTCGAAATTTCGAAGCGTTTTTTAAATTTTATATAAAATTTATGAACTTAATCTTTATTCAAAGTTACTTCAACACGTCTGTTTGCTGCTCTACCAGATCTTGTATTATTTTCGGCTATTGGTGAACCTTCACCAAATCCAACAGAACTTAATCTACCACCATCGATACCATTATTAACTAAATAGTCCATTACAGAATTAGCTCTTTTTTCAGACAATAATTGATTTGTAGCTTCACTACCAGTACTATCAGTATGTCCTTCGATAGTAAAGTTAGCTTTAGGATATTCTTTTAATATTGCTGAAATTGCTTGTAAAGTTGGGTAAGTATCTTTTTTGAATGATGATTTCCCAATATTAAAGTTAATGGTTCTTGCATATTCTGTTAATTGATTTTGAACTTCTTCAGTTGGAAGAACTATTTCAGGACATCCATTATTTGCAACAGTTCCTGCTTCGTTTGGACATTGATCATCTTTATCTAATACACCATCACCATCACTGTCAGGCCAAGGACATCCATTATTTGCAGCAGGACCAGCTTCGTTAGGACAGTTATCATCGCCATCAGCTATACCATCCCCATCAGCATCTGGACAACCAGCTAATGATTTTAAACCTGGAGTGTTAGGGCAATTATCGTTGTTATCAGAAACACCATCACCATCACTATCTGGACAACCATCAAATTCGGCTAAACCAGCTTCGTTAGGACAAGTATCTTTACTATCTTCAATTCCGTCACCATCACTATCAGGGCAACCATTGAATGCTGCTAGACCAGGAACTTCTGGGCAAGCATCATCTTTATCGTAAATACCATCACCATCGGTATCTTTTCCACCAAACTTAATTGATACTCCTAAAGAGTGTTGAAAGTGTTTTGCTACACCACTACCATCATCAAAAACATGTTTATAAGTTGATTGCGCTGTTAAACCAAAGTGATCAGAAAACCAGTAATTAAGCCCAAAAGTACCGTTTAAAGTTCCTGCGCTAAAGTTCTCAACAAAAGTATAGCCACCACCAACACCTAAATATGGCTCAAATTTGTCACAGTTTAAAAGGTTTGATAGGCTATATTTAATTATTCCGTCAACTCCAAAGTAGCTTAAATCATCTACAGAAGAATCACCAAATTTATCAATGTTATTAATTGACCCAATAACACCAAAAGAGAATCCATCCCCAAGGTATTTTGCTATTGTTAAAGTTGATAATGTGCTTGAAATATTGTAATGATCATTTGCATTAAAGAACTCGTCAAAATAAGTTCCAAGAGGTGCATCTTCTCCAGTTGGATAAAAGTCAACTGCATTGAAACCAAAACTAAACTGCCAAGGGTTATTATTGTCTTGTGCGTTTGCGTTGCTATATCCAAGAATTAGCAACAAAGTAAACATTAATCGGCTAAGATTTTTCATATTAAATATTTTAATTTTTAAGTGTTAATTGTAAACAAAAGTAAGTTGTTAAATGTTATTAACAAAGACAAATATATAAAAATATTGGTATTTTACCACTATAACATGCATGTTTAGAAGCATTTTAAAGAATTCCCAAAGCCTTGCCTACTTTTATAAATGCTGATATAGCTTTATCTAAGTGAGGTTTTTCGTGTGCTGCGGAGAGTTGCACTCTAATTCTTGCTTTTTCTTTTGGTACTACTGGAAAAAAGAAACCGATAACATATATTCCTTCTTTAAGTAGCATATTTGCCATGTTTTGAGATAATTTTGCATCATATAACATTACAGGGACTATTGCAGAATTTCCATCAACGATATCAAAACCAGCATCTTTTATTCCTTTTTTAAAGTAATTGGTGTTCCACTCTAGTTTATCTCTAAATGTAGTATTGCTTGAGAGCATGTCGAAAACTTTAGTAGATGCCCCAACAATTGCAGGAGCCAATGAGTTTGAAAATAAGTAAGGTCTTGACCTTTGACGTAATACATCTATAATTTCCTTTTTCCCAGTTGTATAGCCTCCCATTGCTCCACCAAGTGCCTTACCAAGCGTTCCGGTAATTATATCAATTCGGTTTAAAACATTCTTTTCTTCAAGAGTACCACGACCAGTTTCACCTATAAATCCTGCAGCATGACATTCATCAATCATTACTAGAGCGTCATATTTATCTGCTAAATCACAAATTTCATCAAGAGGTGCAACTAATCCATCCATAGAAAAAACGCCGTCTGTTACAATAATTTTGAATCGAGATTCATTGCTGTTGGCATTTTGTAATTGTTTTTCAAGGTCAGACATATCGCTATTCTGATAACGATATCTTGCAGCTTTACACAAGCGAACACCATCAATAATAGACGCATGGTTTAATGAATCTGATATTATTGCATCTTCTTTTGTTAACAAAGGTTCGAAAACACCACCATTAGCATCAAAAGCTGAGGCATACAATATAGTGTCTTCGGTATGATAGAAATCAGCTATTTTTTGTTCTAATTTTTTATGAATATCTTGGGTTCCACAGATGAATCTTACAGATGACATGCCAAATCCATGTGTATCCATAGTGTCTTTAGCTGCTTGAATTACTTCTGGATGAGATGATAATCCTAAATAGTTATTGGAGCAAAAATTTAATACTGTTTCACCTGTATTCAAGGTGATTTCGACTCCTTGAGCCGAAGTGATTATGCGTTCTTCTTTATAGAGTCCGTTATCTTTTATGTCTTGAATTTCTTTTTGAAGATGTTCTTTTATATTTCCGTACATATCTTTTTTGCAAATTTAAACTTCTTTTATTTTTAATTCGTCATTAGCGTAAATAAGTATTTTTTTTGTTACTAAAAAGTTCATTTCTTCTAATGCGTCCTGATAAATCTGTAATTGTTGCGCATACTTTTTATGAGGCTCACCTGTTTTATAGTCTATAATTACTACCTCTTTTTCTCTATTTATTACTAATCTATCAGGTCTTAATGAACCACCTTCTTTTGTTATAATATCCCTTTCATTATAAATGGTATTATCTGAATTAAAATACTCTAACAGTTCGGGATGGTCAACAATTTTTTTTACTATTTTTTTAAGTTCTTCAGCTTGATTATTATTTATTATTCCTGAAGCTAAACAAGTCTTGAAAGTAATATCTACATCAATTTTTGTTTTGATTTGCGACATTATATAATGAATAAGATTTCCCTTTTCGATTGCCTTTTGCTGGTTAGTATCCCATAAATAACCAGAATTGGTCACTATTTTTATATTGTGTTCTTTTTTTGGTGTAGAAATAAAGCGCTCTTGTTCAATAGTTTTTTTGGCACTATCTAGTGTTGAAGATGTTTTCTTTGGATTGCCAAAAGAATAAGAAGTTGTGCTTTCTTCCCACTTATCAATATGTTTTAGATAATTTATAAATAATCCAGAAAAAAGCTTTAAATTTTCACCCCCTTTTTTATCAAGCTGTTTGTTGCTAATAATGTGTAATTGTTCAATTGGTCTTGTTAAAGCAACGTAAAGCAAGTTCATATTATCAAGCTCAAGTTCGGCTTGATGTTTATTATAAATTTGTTGTCCAGCTTCACCAAAGTTTTCAAAGTCTTTATTATAGCTCAATAGAGTGTGTGAAAAGTTGTTATATTTTTCAGTATCTAACGGAAACCATTCTTTAGGCTCTAATTCTTTGTAAATATTTAAATCGGCATAAGGAAATATTACCACAGGAAATTCCAACCCTTTAGATTTATGGATGGTCATGATTTGAACAGCATTTTTTTCTTGAGGAGAAACAATGCTTAAACTATCTTTTTTGGTGTTGTAATGCTCTATAAAGCCAGATAAACTTGAATTGTTTTTTTGTAAATAATCCAGCACAAAATCAAGAAAGAACTGTACATAAGCGTTTGAAGTTTCGACCAGATTAAAACTGTAAATAATGTTTTCTATGGCTTCATAAATAGGGAGTTGTAAAACTTCATTATTATTAAAATGTATTCCGAATTCGCACAAGTTTTTAAAAAACTGTTCGATTTCAAGTTTTATATAGGTATTATAAAACAGGTGTTTATCATTAATATTTAACTTATGTTCAACTAAATAATTTAAAACCAGAATTTTCACCTCATTATTGTGAGGTTCTAAAACATATTTTAAGACATTAACTATAAACTTAACTTCAGGAGAACGCGAAAGCAGTAAAGTTTCAGATGAAATAATATCGATTCCTTCGTTGCTTAAGTAATCGGCAATAGCAACGCCTTCTTTTTTCTTTCTAACTAAAATGCAAATATCTTTAAGCTGAAAGCCATTTATTAAACAGTTTGTGATAGTTTCTGAAACTTTTTGAGGATATACTTCATCTCGACTATCATCTTTATCTAAGTCTAAAAAGTCAAGATTAACATAGCCTTCTTTTTCGATTGAAGCATTTTGTTTACTTTGCTTATATAGTTCTTCATATTCGTTTTTACTAAACCCAAAAGTTGACAAGTGCTTAAAAAAGTTATTGTTAAAATCAATTATTTCCCCATAACTCCGATAATTATTTGGTAAGTTTCTATTCTCTTTTTCAGTAAAAAATGGGTTTTCATCATTATACAAGCCTATAAACTGTTCAGCTTTTCCGCCTCGCCATCTATAAATAGCTTGTTTTGCATCGCCTACCAACATGACACTTCCGTTTTCGCTCGACAGCGAATTATCTAAAAGGGGAATTAAATTCTCCCATTGCATAACCGACGTATCTTGAAACTCGTCTATAAAAAAATGTCGAAATTTTTCGCCAATTCGCTCATAAATAAAAGGTGCAGGTTGATTTTTTATGGCATTGCTAATAATGGTATTGAATTCGGAAATTAAAATCACATTCCGCTCTTTTTTTAAAGCCCTTAATTCTTTATGTATAGAATTTAAGACTGATAATGGCGTACAGTTTTTATAAAAATTCTTTAAAAATTTAAGCTGAAAAACACTTTGTTTGGTTTGGTTAAATGCTGAAACCAATTGTGGTTGAATTTTGTTTATTGTTGAGGCAACATCCTCAGTCACTCTTTTGGGATATAATACATTACCTTCAATTAAATCGATTTGCCAGTTTGAATCAAATTTAATGTCGAAATTCTTTTTAAAAAGGTTTTCAAAATGTTTTGCCAAAGAACTTCTTGAAAAATCATCAAATTGTAAACCACATTCTTCAATTAAGGTTAAAACACTTTGAGCCTCTTCTATTATTGAGTCTTCAGTAGATTTCACCTTTTCTTTTAAGAGAGATTTAAGCGTTTTAAAATCTTCTAAAGACGTGTCTTTTAGGGTTTCAATAAATTGTATGTCGTTTTCGTTTGTAAGGAGTTTTGCAATCTTATAAAAATTTAAAGAAACGTCCCAGCTTTTATCATCATCTGCTTTTTCAATAGCAAAATCTATTAATGTTTTAGTTAGATATTTATCGCTTCCAGCTTTTGCAATGAGGTTATCTACAGCTTCGTTAAGTAAAGATTCTGTATCAAGTTCTACTTCAAAATTCAAAGGAAGCCTCAAATCGTAAGCAAACGTTCGAATTAATTTTTGATTAAATTTGTCTATTGTGGAGATATCAAAAGCGGCATAGTTATGGACAATACTGTTTAAAATTCTTTTAGATTTATTATGAAGTGCATTTGGCTGAATTGGTAATTCTTCACAAATAGCATTAAACATACTATTTGACGTTGTTAAAATGTCTTCAGAAGAAAATTGTTTTAAAGTGTTGATTATGCGCTCTTTCATTTCGCCAACAGCCTTGTTGGTAAACGTAATTGCAAGAATGTTTTTGTAAGGATATTTAGCAGAAGATTTAAACAAAACCTTTAAATATTCTTTAACCAAGGTATATGTTTTACCACTTCCTGCCGAAGCATTATAAATATGAAAAGATGAAGAATTCAATAAAGAAAAATTTTATACCAAAATAGGGATTCTTGATAACTTATTACTGTAAATGACAAACCTTTATTGTAAATTTGAGTGAAAATAAACATTAACAAAAAACAAAATATTATGGCTTTCGAATTACCAAAATTACAATATGCATACGATGCTTTAGAGCCACATATTGATGCTCGTACAATGGAGATTCATTATACAAAACATCATAACGGTTACACGAATAATCTTAACAATGCAATTGCAGAAACAGATTTAGAAGGAAAACCTATTGAAGATATCCTTATTAATTTAGACATGAACAATAGCGCAGTTAGAAATAATGGTGGCGGATTTTATAACCACTCTTTATTTTGGACTGTTATGAATCCAGAAGATAAAGGCTATTTATCTGGAGAATTAAGAGACGCGATTGAAGAGATGTTTGGCTCGGTTGATACATTTAAAGATGTATTTGCTAAAGCGGCAGCAACGCGTTTTGGCTCTGGCTGGGCTTGGCTATGTGTTCACAAAGGAGGTAGAGTTGAAGTATGCTCTACTCCAAATCAGGACAATCCTTTAATGCCAAAAGGTGCTTGTGGAGGTACACCAATATTAGGACTAGACGTTTGGGAACATGCCTATTATTTAAATTATCAAAACCGCAGACCAGATTATATCAATGCTTTTTTTAATGTAATTAATTGGAATGAAGTAGAGCGAAGATATGCTGCTGCGAAATAGGGTTTTTAAAAATTTTATTAAAATAAAAAAGGTGAACGAGAGTTCACCTTTTTTGCCCCAAATCTACCATAAACTTAACCTACTTATGTTATGGTGAACCAAATATAACGTGGCTTCTTTTAAATTATTAAATTTATTAGATAAAATACTTATAAATTAGTCTAACAGTAATCTGTTTATAAAATGGTTTTCAAGAATAAAATAGGGCAAAAGACTAAAATCACGACTTAAAATATACATAATCAACGGATTAGAAATTATTATAGAAAATAAAAAAAGGTGAACGAGAGTTCACCTTTTTTTGCCCCAAATCTACCATGAACTTAACCTACTTATGTTATGGTAAATCTAATGTATATGTATTTTGTGTAATGCTTATAAATAATAGACGAAATGCATTTTTTTTAGTTTAAATGCATTTTTTATAGATGAAATACCACAAAATAAAGTTATAGCTAATACGCTCTTTCTTTCTTTCCTTCATAATAATTCATGAATGCTCGGTTAACAACTCTATTGCCTCCAGCTGTAGGATAGTTGCCTGTGAAATACCAATCGCCTAAATTTTTTGGACAGGCTTTGTGTAAATTTTCCACAGATTGAAAAATAATTTTCACATCAGCGTTTACTGTATTATTGGTTAACAACTCTGAGATTTTATCAGAAACTTGTTCATCTGTAAACGGAAAGTAAATTTCTTTAACATAATTTTTTACGTCTTTATCTTTTAAACTTACCTGTGCTTTACATTTATTATAAACAGTTTCTACAATATCATATTTATCAATATCTTTTAAAAGTTCTAGTGCTGCTTTAAAAGCAATAAGGCTTTCTAGGTTTGCCATATCTATACCATAACAGTCTGGATAACGAATTTGAGGTGCCGAAGAAACTATTACAATTTTTTTAGGGTTAAGTCTATCCAGCATTTTTAAGATGCTCATTCTTAAAGTTGTGCCACGAACTATACTGTCATCAATAATAACTAAATTGTCATTAGGTTTAATCACACCATAAGTAACATCATAAACATGCGCTACCAAATCGTCTCGGCTACTATCTTCTGTAATAAATGTTCGCAGCTTAACATCTTTGATTGCTATTTTTTCTATTCGAGGATGTTCAGATAAAATCTCTGTAACTTTCTCTGCGGATAAAGAACGCTTTCCTTTCAAAATAGCATTGGTTTTCATTTTGTTTAAATGGTCTTCAACGGTTTCGATCATTCCAAAAAAAGAAGTTTCAGCCGTATTTGGGATATATGAAAACACAGAATTTTTAATATCATAATTAATCGATTCTAAAACTTTAGGCATAATTAGTTTTCCAAGTAATTTTAGCTCTTTGTAGATTTCAGCATCACTACCTCTGGAAAAATAAATACGTTCAAAAGAACATGCTTTTCTTTCTAAAGGTTTTAAAATATGTTTTATAGAAGTTTCTCCAGATTTTTTTGTAATTAAAGCACAACCAGGATCTAATTCTTTTACATCATTAAAATCTACATTAAAAACGGTTTGTATTACTGGACGCTCTGAAGCCACAACAACAACCTCTTCATCTATATAATAATAAGTTGGACGAATTCCCGCAGGATCTCGCATTACAAATGAATCTCCATGACCCAAAAGACCGGCAATTGCATAGCCACCATCCCAATTTTTGGATGCCTTTTTTAGAATTTTATCTAGCTTTAATCTCTCTGCAATAAGTGGTGAACATTCATTTTTGCTATAGCCTTCTTTTTTTAATGCTTTATATATTTTACTTACAGAGTCATCTAAAAAATGACCTATTTTTTCCATAATAGTTATGGTGTCCGTGTATTCTTTTGGATGCTGTCCTAACTCAACTAGATTTTTAAATAATTCTTTAACATTTGTCATATTAAAATTTCCAGCTAAAATCAAGTTTCTATGCATCCAGTTGTTTTGCCTTAAAAAAGGATGCACACTTTCTACGCTATTTTTACCAAAGGTGCCATAACGTACATGACCTAAAAGCAACTCGCCAATATATGGAATGTATTTTTTTTGAAATTCAGCATTGTTAGAATATTCAGGATGTTCGGTAAGTTCTTTGTTAATTCTGTCGTTTATTTGAGAGAATATATCTTGAATAGGTTGTTGTGCTATTGAACGCACTCTGCTTATATAACGTTCGCCTGGTTGGGTGTCTAATTTAATACTTGCAAAACCAGCTCCATCCTGGCCACGATTATGCTGCTTCTCCATCATTAAGTACATTTTATTTACACCATAAAATGCACTGCCATATTTTTTTTTGTAATATTCTAATGGTTTTAAAAGACGTATGAGTGCAATTCCGCATTCATGTTTTAAAGCATCGCTCATTATTTTTATTGTATAGATTCCGAAACCAATTCGGAATGACAAATTATTGAAACCTTAAAGCAAGCATTAAGGAATTTTGTTTACGTTAATTCTATTTCAAATTGCGTTAAGTTTTTAAACTGCAGTAATCGCTTTTGTACTTCTTCGTTCGATAGATTTTCCATGCGCTCTGTACCAAATTTTTCTACACAAAATGAGGCCAAGGTTGAGCCGTAAATAATAGCTTTTTTCATGCTTTCAAAAGAGGTGTCTCCTGTTTGGGCAATATAGCCAGCAAATCCTCCTGCAAAAGTATCTCCAGCACCAGTTGGATCAAATACTTCTTCAAGTGGTAATGCAGGTGCATAAAACACATTATCATTATTAAATAACAAAGCACCATGTTCCCCTTTTTTTATCACAACATATTTTGGACCCATTTCATGAATCTTTCTTGCAGCTACAACTAGCGAATATTCTCCAGTAAGCTGTCTAGCCTCTTCATCATTAATGGCAATAACGTCTATTTTTTTAATAACCTTATATAAATCTTCCAAAGCATTATCCATCCAAAAATTCATGGTGTCTAAGATCACCATTTTGGGTTTAACTACCATTTGTTCTATAACACTTAATTGTGTTAGAGGATGCAAATTGCCTAACATTACAATTTCAGTATTTCTGTAACTTTCGGGAACTATTGGATTAAAATCTGCTAAAACATTTAAATCGGTTACAAGAGTATCGCGAGAATTCATATCGTTATGATATTTCCCTTTCCAGAAGAATGTTTTGCCTTCTTTTACAATTTCTACTCCTGAAATATCAATGTTTTTATTTGATAATAAATCTAAATATTCTTGTGGGAAATCGCCACCTACAACTGAAACTATAGATACGTCAATATTAAATAGAGATGCTGCTAAACCTATAAAAGTAGCTGCTCCACCAAGTATTTTATCGGTTTTCCCGAATGGCGTTTCAATAGCATCAAAAGCTACTGTGCCAACAATTACTAATTTACTCATAAAGAGAGTTAAGAATCCAGTGCAAACTTACATAATTTTTCTTCCGAATAAAAGCAACATAATCACTTCTATTTTCTTCCAAAATCTGCAGGAATTTCTCCCCAAGCTTTGGTTTCCCATTTCATTATAGTTGTAGAATATGTATTCTCTTTAAGCCATATTAAAGCTCTCTCAACCAAATCAAAAACAGGTTTGTTTTTTTCGTTACGCGCTAATTTTGTATTGCAAGATTTCTTTTTCACCCAACTCATAGCAGTTTTAGAATCTGTATAAATTATTCGATTGCTATTATTCTTTTTCAATAGTGCTAATCCATGAACTAATGCAAGAAATTCTCCAATATTATTTGTTCCTTCTTTAAAAGGACCTTGTTTAAAAAGCTCTTTTTTCGTTTTAGTATCTACACCACGATATTCCATTTTCCCTGGATTTCCACTTGATGCTGCATCAACCGAAATGGAATTATAATTTGGTTGTCCAATTATATCAAGTTGAGTTTTACTTAACTCGCTTTTAAATTTGGTTTTACTTATATAATCTCTATAGTTACCTTTTAATGCTTTTTTTGCAGTTTCAAAAGTTAAGAACGATTTGTATTGTGCACCTTGAAAGTCTTTTATTTGCGCTTTGCAATCTTCCCAAGTTTCAAAAACACCAGTATTGTGCCCTTTCCAAACGGTATAATATTTTTTCTTTTTTTTCTTTGCCATTTTTGTTATTTCAACTAAAGCGGAAAACTTTATTATTTTAAACTGAATTATTCTTCAGGGAACAATAGTGTTTCAGCCACTTTAGGAAAATATTCCATTTCTAATTTATGAATTTTTTGAGCTAGATCATCGGCGGAATCTGACTCATCAACATTACATTTTGCCTGAAAGATAATTGCCCCTTCATCATAACTTTCGTTTACATAGTGAATTGTAATTCCGCTTTCAGTTTCTTTATTATTAACAACAGCTTCGTGCACATGCTTTCCATACATGCCTTTGCCTCCATATTTTGGCAATAATGCAGGATGAATATTAATGACCTTATTTGAAAATTCATTTAAAATGGTTTCTGGAAATTTCCATAAAAAGCCAGCTAAAATTATAAGATCTGGATTGTTATTTTTAACTAGGGTTAATACGCGAGATGTTTCATAAAAATTAACCCTGTTAAACGATAAGCAGTTAACATTTAAGCTGTTACAGCGATTAATAACTTTAGCATTTGGATTGTTAGTTAAAACTAGAACAACAGAAGCATTATCTCTTTTATGAAAAAAGGTTATTAAATTTTCAGCATTTGTTCCAGATCCAGAAGCAAAAATTACAATATGTTTCATCTGTTCATTTCTATTTTCAGATTACTGACAGATGTAATTCGTAAAACTAAACAAGAATCTACTTTAATTTTTTCTAAACTCATTTCATCTACAAATTATAAAGTTAAATAGTTCAAACAAAAAAAAGAATTATTATTAACAATTAGAAGGTAAATTACTATTACTTATTTTATTATTATTAAATAATAACCACATTTTTCTGGTAAAGGTGAGTTTTAAAATAAAGTTTTTTATTTTTGCCATCTAATTAAAACTTAAAATTAAAAGATTATGTCAGACATTGCATCAAGAGTTAAAGCGATTATCGTAGACAAATTAGGAGTTGATGAAAACGAAGTTGTAACTGAAGCCAGCTTCACAAACGATTTAGGAGCAGATTCATTAGATACTGTTGAGTTAATAATGGAGTTTGAAAAAGAATTTGATATTCAAATCCCAGACGATCAAGCTGAAAACATCGGAACAGTAGGTCAAGCGATATCATATATTGAAGACGCAAAATAAGCAACCTTTTTTATGGAGTTAAAGCGAGTCGTAGTTACTGGGTTAGGTGCGCTTACGCCAATAGGAAATACCAAAGACGAATATTGGGAAAGCCTCATTAGTGGCAAAAGTGGTGCTGCACCTATCACACATTTTGATACCGAAAAGTTCAAAACTAAATTCGCTTGTGAAATAAAAAACTTTAACGTTACCGATTTTCTTAATAGAAAAGATGCTCGCAAAATGGATAAGTTTGCTCAATATGCAATGGTAGCTTCAGACGAAGCCATTGCAGATGCAAACCTAAATTTAGACGAAGTAAATAAATTAAGAGTTGGTGTTATTTGGGGAGCAGGTATTGGCGGATTAGAAACTTTCCAGACCGAATTTTTAAACTTTGCAGAAGGTGATGGAACACCAAGATTTAATCCATTCTTTATACCTAAAATGATTGCAGATATTGCACCAGCAAACATTTCTATAAAGCACGGCTTTATGGGACCAAATTACACGACAGTTTCAGCATGTGCTTCGGCAGCTAATGCAATGTGTGATGCCTTAAACTATATACGTTTAGGACATTGTGATGTTGTAGTTACTGGAGGAAGTGAAGCAGCTGTGACTATTGCAGGAATGGGTGGATTTAACGCTATGCATGCATTATCAACCAGAAATGAAAATCCTGAAACAGCATCTCGACCATTTGATGCGACCAGAGATGGTTTTGTGCTTGGAGAAGGCTCAGGAGCACTAATATTAGAAGAATATGAATATGCCAAGGCAAGAGGAGCAATAATATATGCAGAGCTTGTTGGAGCAGGATTATCTTCTGATGCTTATCACATGACAGCTCCTCATCCTGAAGGCATTGGTGTAAGAGTTGTAATGCAAAATTGTTTAGAAAATGCAGGACTAAAACCAGAAGATGTAGATGCTATTAATACTCATGGAACATCAACACCTTTAGGTGATGTTGCAGAGTTAAAGGCAATATCTGAAGTATTTGGGAGTCATGCAAAAAACATAAATATTAATTCAACAAAATCTATGACAGGGCACTTATTAGGTGCTGCTGGAGCAATTGAGGCTATCTCTTCAATTTTATCTATACAGCATGGTATAATCCCACCAACAATTAATCACACTACGGTTGATGAAAACATGGATCCGGAATTAAATTTAACTCTAAATAAGGCTCAAAAAAGAAACGTAAAAGTTGCTATGAGTAATACCTTTGGATTTGGTGGTCACAATGCCTGTGTATTATTTAAAAAAATAGATTAAATCCTGAATGAAAGACATTCGTAACATATTAAATTCCCGTTCTAAGCGTAACGGGAATTTTTTTGTACAATTAAAAAAAATCTTAAAGTTTAGACCAAAAAAAATAGAATTCTACCAAAAAGCTTTTACGCATAGATCTATGAATAAACGCGACAAAGACGGAACTCCTATAAATTATGAACGCCTTGAATTTGTTGGTGATGCTATGGTTAGTTCTATAATAGCCACACATTTGTTTAATGAAGTTCCGCAAGGAGATGAAGGCTATTTAACCAAAATGCGATCAAAAATTGTAAGTAGAGAGCATTTAAACGAACTTGGTAAAGAACTTAAGCTTATAGATTTTGTAGAGAGTAAAATCCCTAAAAGTAATTTTGGGAATAATATTCATGGTAATTTATTTGAAGCTTTAGTAGGAGCTATTTTTCTCGACAGAGGATATGCCTATTGTGAAAAATTTATTTACGATAAAGTTATTATTCCTCATGTTGACATTGCACAACTGGAAGGCAAAGTAATTAGCTATAAAAGCTTATTAATAGAATGGTGTCAAAAAGAAAAAAAGACCTTTAATTATAATGTCTATGAAGATACAGGGAATGACGATATGAGACATTTTTCTGTAAAATTGTCAATAGATAAAAAAGTAATCTCAAAAGCCAGAGCAACTTCAAAAAAGAAAGCTGAAGAAAAAGCTTCAAAAAGAGCGTTTTTTGCTTTCCAAAGGGAAATTTCAAAAGCTTTTTAAAGTTTACAATAATAGCAGTTTCACTATAATGTTTACGTAATATTTACGATTAAGAATACTAAAACAGTTATCAAAATATAACTGTAATGTACTATATTTACAGCTCATAATTTATTAATTATGGCATTACATAAACTGCTTGTAGATGATTATAGTGATGATGGTTATTCATTAATGGCAATTCATTGTACCATAGAAGATTATCGTGTAGCTTATCTTTTAAACCAACATTTGAACATTAATTTAGTTAGAAAGTCTCAAGATTTAGATTTTAAATATATTGCCGCTTCGTATTCAATTTATGAGTGGGAAGATAAAAACCAGCTTATGACATGGAATTTGGTATCCAATGTTTGCAAAAAAGAAGAGGATAGTTTAACAAGTACAGGCTCTTTATTTAAGTCTCAAAATAAAATTATTAGAAGCCATAACTTAATTCCAGAATTTAAAAAGGTAAATTATTTTTTAAAAATTGATAACGACGGAAGCTTTATTAACGAAAAAACCTTAATACATAAAATACAAGAAATACCACAGATTGTAGCTGTTTATAGTATAGAAGTATCTTTGCTAAAATCTAAAGACAATTTAATATTTAATTAATGGCGAATAAAAGAAAAAAAACCAAGATAGTTGCCACATTAGGACCAGCAACAAATTCTAAAGAGATACTAAAAGAAATGCTTGATGAAGGTGTAGATGTGTTTCGAATTAATTTTTCCCATGCAAATTACGAAGATGTTAAAAACAGGATTAGAATAATTAGAGAATTAAATGAAGAATTTGGATATAATGCTGCTATTTTAGGAGATCTTCAAGGACCAAAAATTAGAGTTGGTGTTATGGATCACGAAGTAGTTCTTAATGAAGGAGATGAAATTACATTCGTTACTGGAAAAGAGTTTAAAGGCAACAAGAACAAAATTTACATGAATTATAATAGTTTTCCTGAAGATGTAAAACTAGGAGAACAGATTCTTTTAGATGATGGAAAATTAATTTTTGAAGTTTTAAAAACAGATAAAAAAAGTGAAGTATTATCCAAAGTAGTTCAAGGAGGACCTTTAAAATCGAGAAAAGGAGTAAATCTCCCAAACACAAATATTTCTCAACCAGCATTAACAAAAAAAGATATAGAGGATGCTATTTTTGCAATAGGATTAAAAGTAGATTGGATTGCTCTATCGTTTGTACGTGATGCTGAAGATTTAATGCAGTTGCAAGAAATTATTAAAAAACATAGCGATCATAAAATTCCTATTATTGCAAAAATAGAAAAACCAGAAGCAGTTAAAAACATCGATAAAATAGTTGCCTATTGCGACGGATTAATGGTAGCACGTGGCGATTTAGGTGTTGAAATTCCGGCTGAAGAAGTTCCTCTTATTCAAAAGCAATTAGTATTAAGAGCAAAGCGAGCTAGAATTCCTGTAATTATTGCAACACAAATGATGGAATCTATGATTAATAGTTTAACTCCAACTAGAGCTGAGGTTAATGATGTTGCAAATTCTGTTATGGATGGCGCAGATGCTGTAATGCTATCAGGAGAAACATCTGTTGGGAGTTATCCAGTTCAAGTTATAAAACAAATGGCAAGCATTGTAAGAAGTGTAGAAGATTCACCTCTTATAAAAGTACCTCAAACGCCGCCACATATTCGCACTAATCGTTACATTACAAAATCAATTTGTTATCATGCAGCTAATATGGCGAACGAGATTAGTGCTAAAGCCATTTCAACCTTAACAAATAGTGGTTATACAGCATTTCAAATTTCTGCTTGGCGACCAGATGCACATATTTTGGTTTTCACATCTAATAAACGCATTTTAACACAGCTTAATTTACTTTGGGGAGTAAAAGCATTTTATTACGAAAAGTTTGTTAGTACAGACGAAACTATTGAAGATGTAAATGCCATTGCTTGTAAAAAAGGGTATCTGGAAACAGGAGATATGCTAGTTAGTCTTGCGGCAATGCCAATTAAAGATAAAGGAATGGTAAACACTTTGCGCGTCACCGAAATTACTAATTGTAGGTTATAATTAAAAATCAAACTTTAGCTGCACACTTATACTTGTTTGCTCTGGTTTTTTAGCTTTTTCTGTATTTAAATTTGAGAGAGAAATACCAAGCAGCCTAACAGAATTATTCAGCTTTTCTTGATACAATAAATTTTTTGCAGTTTCTAAAATTATAGCTTTATCATTAATAAAATAAGACAAAGTTTTGCTTCTTGTCTGCAATGTAAAGTCGCTATATTTTATTTTAAGAGTTATTGTTCTTCCAGCTACCTTACTTTTTTCTAAACGATGTGAAACTTCTTCGGCAATAAGATTTAGTTTCTCCATCATAAAGATTTCGCTCGATAAGTTTTCATTAAAAGTACGTTCGGCAGCAAGAGATTTTCGAATTCTATGAGACTTCACTTCACTATTATGAATGCCTCTTACAACATAGTAATAGTACTTGCCAGATTTTCCAAAATTTTTAGACAAGAACTCTAATGATTTTGATTTTAACTCTTTTCCTGTAAAAACTCCAAGCTGATACATTTTTTCTGCAGTTACTTTACCTATACCATAAAATTTTCGAATATCCAGATTTTCCAAAAAGGGAATAACCTCTTCAGGATTAACTGTTTTTTGTCCATTGGGTTTGTTATAATCGCTAGCAACTTTAGCAATAAATTTATTTACACTTATTCCAGCTGAAGCAGTTAAACCAACTTCTTTAAAAATACGCTCTCTAATGTCGCGAGCAAGAAGAGTTGCACTCGGATTTCCTTTTTTGTTTTCGGTAACATCAAGATAAGCTTCATCAAGAGAAAGCGGTTCTACCATGTTGGTATAATCATAAAAAATATTTCTAACTTTTTGAGAAATTTCTTTATAGCGACTAAATCTTGGACGCACAAAAATAAGTTCAGGACAATTTAATTTAGCCAAAACACTACTCATAGCACTACGAACACCAAACTTTCGAGCTTCATAACTGGCAGCACTTACAACACCACGTTTACTACTTCCGCCAACAGCAATAGGTTTACCTTTAAGTTCTGGATTATCCATTTGCTCTACAGAAGCAAAAAACGCATCCATATCTACATGAATAATTTTTCGAATTGGTAAATCGTTTTGCATAATGTAAATTTATAAATTCCTGCTAAAGCAGGAATCTTATTATCTTTGAAATAATTTTAATAATTAATAAGGTTTTTTCCGAGAGTTCGGGATTGTGAAAAATAAAAAAGATTCCCACTTTCGTGGGAAATACTATGATAGAAATAGAACGTAAATTTTTAGTGATTTCCGAAGCATTTAAACCTGAAGCATTTAATAAAACGCGAATTATTCAAGGATTTTTAAATACAGATAAAGAGCGAACTGTTAGAGTTAGGATAAAAGGAGAAAGAGGATTTTTAACTGTAAAAGGAAAATCAACTAACGATGGATTATCACGTTTTGAATGGGAAAAAGAAATTTCTAAAACTGATGCAGAAGCCTTATTAAAATTGTGCGAGAAAGGAAGTATTGATAAACTACGATATGAAGTAAAAGTAGATAAGCATATTTTTGAAATAGATGAATTTTTTGGAGATAATGAAGGCTTAATTATAGCAGAAGTCGAATTAAACTGTAAAGATGAAGAGTTTAAAAAGCCAGATTGGTTAGGAGAAGAAGTCACAGGACAAATTAAATATTACAATTCACAATTATGCAAAAAACCATTTCAATTTTGGGATAAATAAACGGTTTTTATAATTCGCCTAATTCATATTCACGTTCTACTTTGCATATTTTTACATTATACCAACTATACCAATTTTCTTTCCCTTTTTTTTGTGCAACTAAATGATCGGAATTCTGTTTCCAGTTTTTAATAGCCTCTAAACTTTTCCAATAACTAACAGTAATTCCTATTTCATTTCTTGCGCTTTCCAAGCCCAGAAATCCTTCTTGTTGTTTAGCTAATTCCTTCATTTCCTCTGACATTTCAGAATAACCTTCAATATTTTTAGTTTCTTTAGATGTAAATATTACTGCATAATAAGGTAATTTCATTATTCTTTTTTTTTACTAATATAGAACTTTATCATCATTGTTCTCACAGAATACTTATATTTAAAACGTGAATTTTTTTGTAAAAAATATTAATAAAATAACAGTCCTTTTAATTTGTTTTTTAGCGTCCAAAACTCAAGCGCAGTTAGGATTTTGTAACGGAAATTCAGGAGATCCAATAGTTGAAGAAACATTTGGTACAGGAACTACAAATGGGCCACAATTACCTGCTGGAACAACGACTTATAATTTTACAACTGGCGCTCCAGATGATGGCGATTATACAATATCAAGTTCAACAGCCTATTTTGATTGGCATGATATCTCGGATCATACACCTAATGATACTAACGGAAAAAGTTTAATTGTTAATGCCGATTTTACTGCTGGAGAGTTTTATAGAACAACAATTTCTGGACTTTGCGAAAACACATCATACGAATTTTCATCTTGGTTAATTAATTTACTTCCAAGTTCGGGTTGTGGAGGAGGAGGAATTCCTATAAATGTGAGGTTTGAAATTTGGGATAATACAGACACTAATCCATTAGCATCAGGAGACACAGGAGATATTTTTGCAAGTGCTACACCAATTTGGCAAGAGTATGGTTTAGTGTTTCAAACCTTACCAAGCCAAACCTCTATAATTCTTAAAATGATTAATAATGGCGTTGGAGGTTGTGGAAATGACTTAGCAATTGATGATATTGTATTTAAAACATGTGGAGATTTTATCACCATTACAGACAATCTATACAGTACAAATGTTTCAATTTGTGAAGACCAAACTCCCTTTTCAACAGTTCTTATTGCAAATCCAGATTTTTCAATTTATACTACACATGTATATCAGTGGCAGGAAAGTACGGATGGAATTAATTGGTCAGATATTCCAGGTGAAACGAATCAAACTTTTGCAACTCCAGCGTTAATAAATTCAACTTATTATAGAGTTAAAGTTGCAGAAGACGCTATTAATTTATCAAATCCATTATGCAATTCATTATCTGAAGTTTTTGAAATTATTATAGTTCCCAAACCAAATTCACCTGTAAGCAATGGCGATGTTATAAACTGTGATAATGAAACCCAGCCTGTTTCTGTAACTGTTCCAAACGATGTCATTGTTAATTGGTATGATGCGGCTAATGGAGGGAATTTATTACTGCAAAACAATACATCTTTTCAACCCAATACAGCAGGAGTTTATTATGCAGAGGCTGTATCGAATGTTGCTAATTGTATTTCAGATTTTAGGACTGCAGTAACTATAGATTTCTACCAATCACCATTTGTATTTGATGAAGACCTTACATTTTGCGAAAATGAACAAATTACTTTATTCTCTAATGTGGTTAATGTAACATATTCTTGGAATACAGGAGAAATCACTTCAGAAATAACAGTAGATGCACCTGGAATATACACAGTTGAGGTCACTAATAGCAATGATTGCTCTAGCATTAAAACAATTACGCTAACTCAAATTGACGCACCAATAATTGACAACATAAATTCAGAAGGATTTTCTATAATTGTAACCACTTTAAATTCAGGTGATTTCGAATATTCTTTAAATGGAATTTTATATCAATTAAGCAATACTTTTTTAGCAGTTGAAGGAGGAAAATACACAGTTTATGTTAGAGAAAGAAATGGCTGTGGAATTGTAACACAAGATATTTTACACTTTGTAATACCTATATTTTTCACACCAAATGGTGACAATAAAAATGACAGCTTCGATCTAAAAGGGATTGAATATTTCAGCACTTCTGAAGTATTTATTTTTGATCGATATGGTAAACTGCTTAAAAGCTCTAAAAACTCAAGATTTGCTTGGGACGGAACATTTAATAACAACCCATTGCCAACATCAGATTATTGGTATGTTATTAAAATTGATGGCACAGAGTTTAGAGGACATTTTACGTTAAAGAGATAACATTTTACTCTTTATAAATTTTAACTTCCAATTCGCCTTTATCATTCATAGTTGCTCTGTACATACCTGCTGTATTAAATTCAGCAACCATATTTCCGTATTTATCTACTGCAACAATGCCACCATCACCACCAAGTTCAGGCAGTTTTTTCTGAATCACTTCTTGAGCAGCTTCTTTTAAACTTAATCCTTTGTACTCCATTAATGCAGAAATATCATGAGCAACCATAGCACGAATAAAATATTCGCCCCAACCTGTACTCGAAACTGCACAAGTTGCATTATTTGCATAAGTTCCTGCACCAATTATTGGCGAATCGCCAATTCTTCCCCAGCGTTTGTTTGTCATTCCTCCTGTGGAAGTCCCAGCAGCAAGATTGCCTTCTTTGTCAAGAGCTGCACATCCAACAGTTCCAAATTTTGAGGCTTTAATATCTGCATCGTAAAAAGCAGTTTTATTTTTATTATCTAATTCCGTTTTTTCTTTAACTTTTTG
>Ga0164320_10000090_pt1 | contig 24714 bp, 24 predicted proteins | sample GuaBasSediGuay11_FD_113736 | JGI IMG/M metagenome (GOLD analysis project Ga0164320, IMG submission 113736) | Subseafloor sediment microbial communities from Guaymas Basin, Gulf of California, Mexico - Guay11, Core 4567-28, 0-3 cm | ecosystem: Environmental > Aquatic > Marine > Hydrothermal...
AGAAGCCGGCGGTTACCGGCGGACGCATGGTAACTCTGCAGAAGGTACGTTTCTACCGGGATAAACCGATATTGTCGCTGCGGCGGCCGCGCCTTCGAATCAGACCGAACACGAGGCTCGCGGGCGCCAGCGAAGCCAGCAGGTGTTTCAGCGTATGGCCGCTAACGGCGCTGCCGAGAGCGAACAACTGGTCATCGAGTTGCTCGGCGACTTTTGCCGCGACATAGAATCCGATCATCCACCACACATACTGCCCGAGATCGCTGCGCGTTCTGTACAAGAAAATCACCAAAGGAATCAGCAGCATAGGAAGAAACTGAACAATTGCGTAGGGACGAAGATCACCCGCTCCGAGCGATTCTGAATACGCCCAGTAGACGACAGAAGCGGCACCAGCTAGCAGCGCCGGGACGAGGAATTTTCGTCCGAGTGTCGGTGAGAAATACTCCGAAACGATAATAGATACGAGACTCATGAATCCGATCGTCATGGGTAAGCGATCCCAGACCAGCGTGTCATTGTTGGGTTCCAGGTGAAACCAGCCGGAACCGAAGGCCGTTAAGGCAATGCCGAAAAAGAACACGATCCAGGCGGGTTTTGTCGCAGCAGTCACAGTTTCCGTGTGTGTGAACACGACGCGCCAGCCAGCGATGCCGAAGAGTAGAAAAGGCAGATTCGACATTACGTTCAGGAAATTCGGGATTCCGGCCATGAATCGCTGATCGGCAAACACGTGATAAAGAGGATCCTGTGGAACGGGATCTGCCATTGCGACAACGACGATGACGCCGAGGCTAATTGCCGAAAGCAACCAGAGTTTCCATGTCACGACTCTCCTCCCGTAAAGGCTGCAGCGCTTTTTTAACGGTCATACGTTCAGTCATCTGCTCACCGTATCGTGAATCAGGCTAAAATACAGCCTCCAAACAAGCTCAAGAGCACCGTGAAAGCAACTATCCGTAACCTGCGTGGCGTGGCCTATATCGCCGTCCTCACGATCAACACCATATTCTGGTTCGTGCCAATCCTCATCCTGGCGGTCGTCAAGCTGTTGCTGCCTGTCCCGGCAATACGCAAAGCGATTACTCGCATCCTGATGGCGATCGGAGAAAACTGGGTCAGCATCAACTGGCTGTTTATGAGAGCTACCGGTACGGTACGACTTGATAGCCGTGGCTTGGGAAACTTGCGGCGCGATGGCTGGTATCTGATCATCACCAATCATCAGACCTGGGTGGATATTTTAATTTTGCAGGCGGCTTTCAATCGCCAATTGCCATTCCTGAAGTTCTTCATTAAACAGGAGCTGATATGGTTTCCATTGCTGGGGATCGCGTGGTGGGCGATGGATATGCCTTTCATGAAACGCTATTCACCATCTTTCCTCGCGAAGAATCCGCACATGAAAGGCAAAGATCTCGAAACGACGAGGCGTGCGTGCGATAAATTTCGTGATACGCCGACCTCTGTATTGAATTTCATCGAAGGCACTCGATTTTCCGAGGAGAAACGCATTTCTCGAAAATCGCCTTACACTCATCTCCTGCAGCCGCGTGCTGGCGGGTTCGCAGTCGCACTCTCGTCGATGGGTGAACTGTTTACCAGTATTGTTGATGTCACCTTGGTTTATCCGGATCGAGCAACGACTTTCTGGGATATGTGTTGTGGCGATGACGTTCGTGTCATAGTGGACGTTCGCGAGCGCGAACTGGAACCATGGCTCGTGGAGGGGAATTACGAAGTCGATCGAGATTTTCGCAGGAAAATGCATGCGTGGTTGGGTGAAGTCTGGATCGAAAAAGACGAGATAATCGCCAAAATGAGGGAAGCCCATGGCAGATAGTCGGCAGTACGATACCGTTGCATTTGATGTGCGTGACAACACGACGATGTTGTTTTTCGCGAAGACGACAGATGAAGGTGATATATCGGATTACCTGTTGCTCATGCGGACCGTTGACGAAGACTTCGATGAGTCAATCTACATAGAAATCAATGAGCAGCAGTTTGGTGGTCATAACCTGATCCGCGAAGCCGCGCTGACCGGGAACGTCTTGACGCTGAGATTGCACGAGCCTGCGGATGAACTGGATGGTACGTCCGACATCGTCCTGACCTGGGCCGACACGACGGAGAACCTTGAGAGTATTGAAGCAGGTGCGTTTCGTGTGTTCGGCGATACGCTGGTCGGCGGAAACGCTTAACGACTGTGTTACAGCTTCGCTCCAGTTGCGAACGGTGTGGCAAGGCACTGCCGGTTGATTCAACGGATGCCATGATCTGTACGTTCGAGTGCACATTCTGCCTGGACTGCGTTGATCGGCTCCTTGATGGTGTGTGTCCGAATTGTGGCGGTAATTTCGAACGTCGACCGATCCGCCCGGCAAAGCTTCTGGAAGAATACCCGTCCCAAAACAATCAGGCTGGTAGCGGCGACTAGGTATGGCGAAAACTCAATACAGCGTCTACATCGTGCGCTGTGCAGATGACACCTACTACACCGGAATTTCTGCAGATGTCGATCGACGCATCGCCGAGCATGAGAACAGCCCGCGGGGCGCAAAATATCTAAAAGGCCGAACACCCCTGACTTTGGTCTATTCCGCGGCGATAGGTGATCGGTCCGCAGCATCGCGAGTCGAATACCGTATCAAGCAACTCCATCGCCAAGACAAGGAAGCGCTGATCAACGGGATTGCAACCCTACAGAATCTGGTGTCCGCTCAGGACTCGGAAGCGGGTTGAGAGAATATGGCGATCGGTTTGCCAAATTGCGGTATGAACAGCGACGCATCACTGTCCCAGCGATTGCGAAACTCAATCAGCCACTCTGCTGTTTTTTCAAAGTTGTCAATGGCCCTCGGCGGCAAAGCAACTTCTCCAAACGGCTTCGTAAAGTCGTCGAAATGAATCGGATAGACACTGTGACCGCCACTTGCTGTCACGGTATGTTGCCAGTACAGCTCGGCGTAGTCGCGCCCAAGGCTTTCCAGTTGACCAACGCCGAGAAAAATTACGTCGGCGGCAATATCCCGCAATTCGTACTTCTTGTAGGACGCGCTGCCTTGCACCAGTGCGGTGCCCTGAGGGTGCTCGATTATAACCGTGTAAGCACCGCCCATACGCCAGGCGGAGATCGGCTGCGGCATGTTCAAGGGTTCATCAATTGTACCGTCGAACGGCACGGAACCGCTCCAGCCGATAGGTGCGTGCCCGATTGGCCGCAATGTCACCTTGAAATTGCCGAACTGGAAGCTAGCTGAATCTTCGATCACGGTGATTTGATCTTCCGGCACACCAGCGCCACGGGCTATCTCTGCAGTGGATTCGGAACCGAGAATTGACGCACTCGAGCGATTGGCGATCGCGCCGACATCCATCGCATGATCAAAATGGCTGTGCACCGGGATGATCGCTGCGAGGCGGCGCATGCGAAACTCGTTCATCGCGAAATTTATCTGTGCCGCATCGTTTTCAACCGGCCGGCGAAGCAAGTAGTCCACCAGCGTCGGTCGGGAAAAAAAACCGTCGATCAGTATTTGCGTTTCACTGTCATCAAAGAGGAGTGTGCTCACGCCGAGCCACGTAACCGTGACGGCATCGGGATTCACTGCAGATGCAATGGCCGGAGCAGGCCAGTCGATCACGTCAAGACTGGGGCGGTCTCGCCAGAGCAAAACCGCAGTCGTACAAATTATCACTGCGATGGCGACAATGGATGCTGCTGTGCGCTTGACGTACTTCATCCACATCGTTTCTGGCATACCTCAGCCTTATTCGTGCGGCCGAGTATAAATCATCGGCGACCTCGCGTATTACTTAGCCGAAACCCAGTTGTGCCTGGAAATCTTTGCGCGTGTCGTCGTCGGTCATGGCAGCCGCGTTAACCGTCAGCCACACAGCTTGCCAGTCGTCGATCTTGCTGGGTCCGAAAACAAATTTGGAGACGTAGCTTTCCAGTTGATCAACGTGAATGACGTTTTTGGGCGGTGGTGAAGTGAATTCGATCTTTCCTGTGAAAATGACGAGATTGGCGACCGGAACGTCGGGGACGACTTTTCGAAGCGCCCGTGACCGGCCTTCATTCTGAATAAGTGGATTCAAAAAGCGCTGTCGTTTGACTCCGTCAACATTGGTCCATTGAGGTTCATCCTCACCCCCGAAAACCACTCCATTGTAGTGTTTCGACTGGATGCAAAGAATTCCGCCTGCGGTCAGAATGGCATGGTCGATCTTGGCCAGCCCGCCATAAGCGCCCGGAATTATGAAATCATGAAGAAGATCGGGGCTGCGTTTCTTGAGTGCTGAGCGAATTCGAAGTTGCCCGATCTTCGCCGTTGCAAATCGCGCAAGATGATTGGCCGTTGAACGGAAAATCAACGTCAGAAGCAGAGCGGCAGCCAGTGTAAAAAGGAATTTGGCCGGGCCGACGCTGGTTATCCCTGTCTGAAATTCACCCTCGGCGGCGAGGGCCGGTAGTGCGATCAACGGTGTTCCGCTAATAATTATTCGAGTAGTTGTCAACATGAGTCATAGAATATGACAAATATCGGAGTCATATATCGTATCAGGTCACGTTTTCACGACTCGCCAGGATACGCCAGAAAGAATCCGTCAATTTCGGCAACACGGATCGGTGTTTCGTAGACATCGCTTAGTCGTTCACTCGTTAAAACCTCGGCTTTCGATCCATCGGCAGCAACCCTTCCCTTCTGCAGCAAAATAATGCGGTCGACCTCAGGCGGGATTTCGTTCAAATGATGCGTCACGATGACGATGTTACGGCCGTCCCGGGCCAGGCGGCGGATCCGGTTGAGGTAGTCGAAGCTGGCGGCGAAGTCGAGTCCCGATGTCGGTTCATCGAGAATCAGCGTGGCCGGGTCATGGACCAACGCGCGGGCCAGCAAACAACGGCGTTGCTGTCCCGAGGACATGCGGTTCAGAGGTGTCTTACGCAAGTCCTCTATGCCCAGCTCAGTCATCGTTCGACGTGCTGCGTCGACCTGATCACGAGTGACCTGATCCGCCAGTATTCCGTGTACGCCAATACTCGAGAAGAACCCTGAAACGACGACTTCGATCGCTGTCGTCGTTGGCGTATAGCGTTGATGAAGGTCGTTAGAGACGACACCAATTCGTTTACGCAACTCCCAGACGTTCCATCTGTCCCTGCCAAGTACGCGCAGGCAAGAACCGGGCCTGGAGGCAGGGTACAGCTCGCAGTTGATGGTCTTCAAAAGCGTCGTTTTACCGGAGCCGTTGGGTCCGAGAATTGCGACACGCTCATGTTGCTCTATATCGAGCGAGAGATGTTCGAATACGCAGGTCGAGCCGCGCCAGATCGTCGCGTCGCGAATCTCGATGAGCTTTGGATCGGACATTAGATCGGACACTGGATCGTTCGTCGCTAAATTTCGCTACTGAGATTGGATGGTGTCCAGTCAGTTTGCGACTCGTAGGCTGGCAAATCAGAATCATCCTGAAAGTCTTCAAGAGTCATTGCCAGCCACTGAAACCACTCGAAAGCAAAAGGGTTGTCGAGCTCAGTACGGAGGTCGGCGATCCAAAATTCGAGTTTTTTCCACAGAATTACGGTGCTGGAGCCGATCAAATTATTGACTACGGTGCTGAAAATCTCGGCCATGTTGGCAAGTCGAGAAAGGTCTGTCATTAAACTGTCCTTGGTTTACATGCGTGCAAAAAGCGAAAACCTACACTGATTGCTGTTTCCAGGCGCCTTTTCGGAACGTTAAGACGGCCAGTATAGTTAGTAGTGATTCTGCGACGACTATTGCTATGAATGCACCGTTCGGGCCGAGCGGTGTTTCTGTTGCCAGATAGAATGCCAATGGTATCTGAAGCAGCCAGAAACAGATCAGATTTAGTAATGCCGGTGTGCTGGTATCGCCGGCTCCATTCAGTGCCTGTACCATCACCATGCCGACAGCGTACATTGGGAAACCCAATCCGAGAATCTGCATGCAGCTGGTTCCCCAGCGCAGAACCTCCGGTTCGTTGCTGAAAAGACCCGTTATCGCTTGTGCAAACGCAATCAAAAACACACCACTACAAGCCATAAAGATTGCGTTGTATTTTGCAGCGCGCCAAGCAGAGTCCTCAGCCCGATCGGTTTTTCCTGCGCCGAGATTTTGGCCGACCAGTGTTGCAGCCGCGTTACCGAGTCCCCAGGCAGGCAAGAAGATGAATTCCATCATTCGCAGCGCGATCGTGTAGGCGGCGATAGCGCCGCTGCCGTAGATGGAGACGATGCGCATCACACCGATCCAGCTTGCCGTCGCGATCAGGAACTGCCCGATGCCGCCTAGCGAAATCCGTACCATGTGCAAGGCAATATTCAGATTGAATTTCAGGTAACGCAAATGGAATTCGATTCGGCCCCGTCCATTCATGAGATACCAGAGCTGGTAAAGAACGCCGATTCCACGACCGATTGTTGTTGCGACGGCCGCACCGGTTACTCCCATTTCCGGAAACGGTCCGAGCCCGAAAATCAGGCAGGGATCCAGAATGATATTGATACCGTTAGCCAGCCAGAGCGATCGCAATGCAACGGTGGCGTCGCCAGCGCCTCGAAATGCCGCGTTCAGCAAGAAGAGGTAAATGATGGTTACGGAACCGCCGAGAATCACCGCGGTGAATCCAACACCCTGCTCAATAACGCCGTCCGATGCGCCCATCATCTCCAACATATCCCGGGCATAGGCCACGCCGGCGATCCCGATCACGATAGACAATAAAGCGCCGATCCAGATCGCTTGCCCCGTGACCTCAGCGGCGGCGACCGGATCGCTTGCTCCGATCCTGCGCGAGACCATCGCTGTCAATCCGACACCAAGACCTATCGCCATAGCGTAGAGAACGGTGATGAGCGCTTCTGTAATACCAACGGCGGCGACCGCATCGGTTCCCAGGCGCGACACAAACGCGATATCAACCACGGCGAACACTGACTCCATCGCCATTTCGAGCATCATGGGAATTGCAAGCAGACCCAGCGCCCGCCCGACTGGACCTGTCGTGAAGTCCTCGTTGTTATCCCGTAAAGCTTCCCGCACAAAAGCACTTGTGCGTTGCCAAACTGATTGTTGTCGGTCGGTATTGTTCACTACAATGGTTCGTATCGATGTTTTGACTGTCCGCGAGGAAGCCATCATGCCTGAGGGTCTGACAATTCTCCTGATCTTTATCGGGCTGGTCGTGGTGTACACGATAGCCAAGGTGATCGGCTATATGCGGCAAAGCGAGCGCCAATGGGCTGAGGTCGACAAGAGTAAACTCAGGGAGTGGGAAGATGACGAGGATGATCGATGAAGCTGTTTAACGTTTTCTTAGTGACCGTCGCAGTGACGGCGGGCAATCAGGTAATAGCAGAAGACTCCCGTGAGGAAGCCATCGCTACTGCGAGAGCGGCAGTCGATTCCTATCGCGAAGATCGAGAGAAAGCCATTCTTGAGGACTTTGTCAGTTTGTTATCGATTCCCAATGTGGCGTCCAACCTCCCCGATATGGAGCGCAATGTCGAGCACATTATCGGACTGCTGGAACCCAGGGGATTCCGGACGCGGCGACTGAGTGCCGGAGGCGCACCATATGTTTATGCGGAGTTGCTGAGTCCTGGTGCCACCGAAACCATACTCCTGTACGCGCATTTCGACGGCCAGCCAGTGCAGGAAGAAAACTGGGCCTATCCGCCGTTTTCGCCGACTTTGCTCGATGGCCCCGTGGGAGCGGGAGCGGCGGTTGTAGACCTGCAATCGATCGACACGTTGCACCCCGAATGGCGTCTATACGCGCGCTCTGCCGGTGATGACAAAATGCCCATCGTCGCGTTGGTCCATACACTGGATGCGCTGGCGGCAAACGGTATTGAGCTTTCGGTGAATTTGAAGTTGTTGCTTGATGGCGAGGAAGAGCGTGGATCGCCCTCGATCGGCAGGATTATTGACGATAACAAAAGCCTGTTTGATGCAGATCTTCTGCTTTTCTGTGATGGTCCGATGCATCAGTCGCGTCAGACGCAACTCGTTTTTGGAGTTCGTGGATCGACGACAGTGGACATCACGACCTACGGTGCGGCTCGTCCGCTGCATTCAGGGCACTATGGCAACTGGGCACCGAATCCGATCATGCAGCTTTCCTATCTGCTGACCAGCATGCGAGACGAATCAGGTCGGATCCTGATCGACAGCTACTACGATGACGTTGCCCCATTGGGTGAGTTGGAGCGAGCGGCCATAGCTGACATGCCGGATGTGACCGAGGGCCTAAAAGATGAGCTGGCCGTTCACACGCCCGAGGGTAATGGCGTGAGGCTTGAAGAGCTGATTACTTTACCCGCACTAAACTCACGCGGCATTGTTGCGGGCGGAGTGGGAGAGAAAGGGCGTAACATCATTCTTTCGACAGCGACGACGTCTCTGGATTTGCGGCTGGTGCCCAATCAGACTCCGGAACGTGCGGTTGGGCTGATAAGGGCACACCTCACGAAGCAGGGGTTTCATGTTGTGTCAGATGATCCGACCACGGATACGCTCCGTTCGTACCCGAAAGTTGCCAAACTGGACTGGCACGACGCGGGTTACCCGGCATTGCGTACACCGCTGGATCACCCGACATCACAGCGTATGACAGGACTCATGCGATTGATCGCACCGGACCTTATCGTGACTCCAAACATGGGTGGTAGCTTGCCGCTGCACGAGTTCGGTAGCCGGCTGTCCGCCCCAATTATTATTTTGCCGCTTGCGAATCATGACAATAATCAGCATGCGGAGAATGAAAACATTCGCTTGCAGAATATTTGGGACGCGATGACGGTTTACGGTGCAGTCCTGGCCCAATTTGGAGATGCGGAGTTTTAGACTGTTAGTCGTACCCATAACTTTCTATTACACTGGGACCCCGAAAAACGCAGGTTTTTGTGGCAAGTCTGGATCTTCTTAACAGGAATAAAGAATGTACAACGGCAAGGCTCAACGTACTGGGCCCATTTCGACAATAGTGATTTTGGTCTTCATGCTGGGTGGCTGTGATGCTGAACAGGCCGCACCAGACAGCGCTGAAAAAGAGTCGGCCCGCGCAAATGTGGATGCTATGTCACGTGAGCATGCCAACGACACCACCGATCCGAGTCCAGCCGCAGAAATCGCGCCTGCCCGTCCGGTTGTCTCCCAAACGATGGCGTACACGGAGCACAAAGACGAGCTCGTGTATGGCTATTTCTCGGCGCCGGCTGATATGTTCGAACCATTGCCGGCGATCATCATGATTCACGAATGGTGGGGCCTGAACGACAATATTCGATCCATGGCCGATCGACTCGCCGGCGAAGGCTACATTGTCTTCGCGGTTGATCTTTATGCTGGCGGAGTTGCCAGCACGCCGGAAGAGGCGCGGGCACTGATGATGCAGGCAGTCGAAGATCCAGAGGCTGCTAATGAAAATATCAAAGCTGCCTATGAATTTGTCAGCGATACCGCAGGCGCGCCCCGTATCGCATCTCTGGGTTGGTGTTTCGGAGGCGGTTGGTCGCTGAATACCGCGAAACTCTTCCCGGAAACACTGGACGCCAGCGTTATCTATTATGGTCAGGTCACTAGCGACGAAGAACTGTTACGGCCCATACAGACCCCGATACTCGGGCTGTTCGCGGCGGACGACGCTGGCATCAAAGTAGCGTCAGTAGAAGCATTTAGAGATGCGCTTGAACGGTTGCGAAAGAATTACGAGGTCCATATATATCCCGGTGTCGGACACGCGTTCGCCAATCCGACGGGCAGAAATTACGACGCTGCGACGGCAGAAGATGCGTGGCAGCGGACACTTGAGTTTCTGAATCGACATTTGTTGGTCAATGATTCGGCTGACGTCACGTAGAGTCGAGCAAAATGGATTCATGATAAAAAAAGCGTTTCACCTCACCTATACCACCGGACGACGTATCGCCATTGCCGTGGTTGGTACAAGCGTACTCTTGCTCGGTATCGTCATGCTGGTAATGCCTGGTCCCGCGCTGGTCGTGATTCCGGTCGGACTGGCTATTCTTGCCGTTGAGTTTGTGTGGGCCCGGCGATGGCTTAGAAAATTACGTGAGATGATCAGTCGTCGAAGCGCGGAGAATCACGGCGAACGGGCCGAATCGCACCGCTGAATGCACTGCTCTTGCAGATGTCGGGAACCAGGCAGGGGAATAAAGAAAGGCGTCGAAAATCGGTCCGACACGGAACGGTCTTCGACGCCTTTTAGGATCACGGCAGGGGGGATTGCCGCCGGACCGTCCTGGTCCGTTTATTCACCGAATTCCTTGCGGTGAGATACCGGGGGCGCTGGCCAGAATGTCAGGGGGACAGAGATCTGGCCGGCAACCGCCGGTGGGGGGTTCACTGTTTCTGTATGAGTCTCTTAGTTTTGGGCGGAGCCGTGAATTTCAACCGTTCCCAGATCACCCGCGAGCGCTGAGCTTGCTGCGGCTGAAACACCGATGAGAATTACCAAAGCGCCCAGGAGGGCGAGTCCGTTTTCAAAATATTTGCTTTTCATGATCGAGTCCTTGTGCTGCTGCGACGACCGTCCTTGCGTCACAGTCTGTGTTAGTTTCAATTTCCTTATTGCACAAGCCATGCCAACTCTTGAATACCAATTAAAACAATAAGTTATGATATTATGGGATCTTACGGAATTTCGTAATTAACGAAATATCGTGAGAATATTTACGAAAAACCGTATAAACTGCGCCGATGATCACGCAAGACGACTACCAATGGCTGTTTCGCAAGTCGCCATCAATGGCGACCTTCATTGCGGAGGACGGTGTTTACCTCGACGTCAATGACACGATGTTGAAAAGGCTGGGCTACGAGCGAGAAGAGATGGTTGGTCGCAGTCCCGAAGACTTCGCGACACCGGAAAGCGCGGTGCGGATTCGTGACGAGCTAAGACCGGCTTTACGACGAACCGGCAAGCTGGAGAATAAGCCGATCGGTTTCATCACCAAGTCCGGAGAGGTTCTCGCTTGCGTGACTAACGCGATTATCGAGTACGACCGGGAAGGCGAGTTCATTCGCACGGTCGCAATGTACTCGGAAATATCGGACCAGGCGCGGGCGAATTTCAAATACCGAACGCTCTATCGTAAAACCCCTGCGATGCTGCACACGGTCGACGGGGAAGGCCTGATCATTACCGTCACTGACCACTGGTTACAAAAACTCGGCTACAAAAGAGAAGAGGTTATCGGCAGACCAATTACCGATTTCTTCAGCGTGCGAGACAGAAAAGCTTATGCGGATGGTCGACTGCGGGAGCTGATAAGTGACGGTGACTTCAATAACCTCGAGCGGCAGATGCTTGCGAAAGATGGCACCGTCCTCGATTTGGTGATGTCTGCCATATCACATCGAAATGAAGATGATGATGTCGACAAAATGCTAGTCGCATCGAAGGACGTCACAGATCGCCGGAGGGCCGAACGAGAGTTGCGACGGACATTGGCTGAAAACGCCCGACTCCGTGAGGAGCTTGAGCGCGAGCGCGACTACCTTCGCGAGGAAGTCAATGTCGCGATGAACTTTGGTCGAATCGTTGGAACAAGCCCCGCATTACGACGAATGATGAAACGCGTCGAGGCGGTTGCCGAAACACCGGCCAGCGTACTTGTGCAGGGCGAGTCCGGCGTGGGCAAAGAGCTCGTGGCCCACGCGATTCACATACAAAGCCCACGCGCGGATGGTCCGCTGGTTAAGGTCAATTGTGCATCGATACCCAAGGAGCTATTTGAGAGCGAGTTCTTCGGCCACGTAAAAGGCGCTTACACGGGGGCTCACCGCGATCGAATCGGCCGGTTTCAGCTCGCTGACGGCGGCACCATTTTCCTCGATGAGGTCGGTGAAATCCCGATGGAATTGCAAGGAAAACTGCTGCGCGTGTTGCAAGAGAGCGAATTCGAGCGCGTTGGTGACGATATCACTCGAAGCGTCGATGTTCGAGTGATAGCCGCGACCAACAGAAATCTCGAGAGGCTCATTGTCGACGGTGAGTTTCGCGAAGACCTGTTCTACAGACTCAGCGTCTTTCCGGTTGACGTGCCCGCGCTTCGGGAGCGCGGCGAGGACGTTGTTCAGCTGGCGCAACATTTTCTGGAACAAACGTGCAAAGACTTTGGTCGTGATGTACTCACACTAACTCGGGCACAGACGGCGAATCTCCGGGCATACGACTGGCCAGGAAATATTCGTGAGTTAAAGAACGTCATCGAGCGCGCCGTCATTCTCTCAACCGGTAAGGTCCTCCGACTGGACTTGTCGATGCCCGGACTGGAAGTTGATATTGACCGGATTGTCGATGCAGCGTCCGAGAATGAGGAGATACTGAGCGAGAAGGACATGCGGGACTTTCAAAAGAATAACATCGTCAAGGCGCTGAAGCAGGCCAACTGGAAAGTATCCGGAATCGGCGGCGCAGCGGAGCTTTTGGGTATTCGACCGACGACACTGGCGGACAGGATTCGAACACTGAAGATCAAAAAGCCGGCACGATGCTAGTGCCAATAATGATAATCAAACGTTTGAGTTTGGCTGTCGTATTTGTGGCATTGGTGGCCAGCCTCTATTTCCTGCCACTTGCGAGTTGGGTCTCTCTGCTTGTTGAGTGGGGGCAACAACACCCGGTGCTTGGCCCTGTTGCGTATGTCGTTTTCGTCATCCTGGCTACGACGCTTTTCCTGCCAGGATCAGTTGCGATGATGGTTGGCGGTTTTCTGTTCGGTTTCGTTCCTGGCTTCCTGTTCGCCGCATTGGCACTCCCATTCGGTGCACAGGCGGCTTTCGAGTTCGGTCGCTGGGTAGCCCGACCCTGGGTCAGAAGAAAAGTGGCAAACAATCGCCGCATGGTAGCGATCGAAGCAGCACTTCGTGAGGAAGCGTTTGTCATCGTAGTTCTGACCAGACTGTCATTAATTTTGCCGTTCAATTTGCTTAACTACCTATACGGCGCGACATCAGTGAAAGCGACGATTCACCTGGTGGCGACGGCAGTTGGCATGTTGCCGGCGATTGCTTTGTACGTATACCTTGGCACGCTGGCTCGGGATATTGGTCAGATATTGTCGGGCGAGGCTGCGCCGTCGGATTTGGGATACTGGGTCCTTGCCGCCGGAATCGCCGCGATCGTCGTGGCAACATGGGTCATTCACAGAACGGCTACACGGTCGCTGGAGCGGCACTTGGCTCTGCAACAGGGGACAAAGACTTGAAGATGAGATGGCTGGCAGTCGGATTTCTAGCGGTATCCTCGCTGGTGTCGGCGGCAGATAATGAACTACCCATTCGTGTCCTGAGCGCTTTGAACGCGCGGAGCGTGCCTCACGACTCTCTGAGCGTGTTTGTCACCGATTTGGACACCGGCGAAACCATCCTGGATTGGCGTGGCAATGAGCCCCGAAATCCAGCTTCAACCATCAAACTTCTAACCACGCTGGTCGCGCTGGACGTACTCGGCCCCGAATACCGTTGGCGAACGGATGTCTATGTTGCCGGAAACCTGAGTGAAGGCAAGCTCGATGGTGATCTGGTGTTGAAGGGTTACGGTGACCCGTTTCTGGTTACAGAGCGGGTCTGGCAGTTATTACGCAACATTCGACACGCCGGCGTGCGTGAGATCAGCGGTGATCTGCTTCTGGATGATAGCTGGTTTGATATCGGTGACTATGATCCGGCTGCGTTCGACCGGCAACCGTTGCGAGCCTATAACGTTGCACCCAACGCGTTGATGATGAACTTCAAAGTTGTGAGGTATTGGTTTGAGCCAGATCACGAAGGCGGAGCAGTGGACGTCCGAGTGGAGCCTCCACTCGACAATCTGAGTGTCGAGAATCGGCTCGGACTCGCCAATGGTAGCTGTCGTGGATTTCAACGCGGCATAACAGTCACCACAAACGAATCGATTGATGAAGTTACCTTTTCGGGACGATTCCCGAACGGCTGCAAACGATACGCGATGGATCGAACGGCACTGTCCCACAATGAATTTGTGTTCGGATTGTTTGATTCCCTCTGGCGAGAATCAGGCGGCTCGATTGATGGTGGCTGGAAGAAAGTCGTCGTTGAGGAAGACGCCGAACCGTTGCTTTCATTCGATTCCCGACCGCTCACTGAAATGATCGCGCGCGTCAACAAGTACAGCAATAACGTGATGGCGCGCCAATTGATGTACACGTTAGGCGCTGAAGTCAACGGTCCGCCGGGAACCGAAGAAAATGGCAGAGCCGTTATTGAAAAATGGTTGATGGATAATGGACTCGCATCAACGGAAATTGCGATTGAGAACGGGGCGGGACTGTCGAGGAAGACCCGAACCACGGCAAAGGATATGGCGGCAATGCTGCGTTTTGCATGGCAGCAACCGTATATGCCGGAGTATCTCGCATCGATGTCGCTATCCGGGCTGGACGGTACGTTACGACGCCGCTTTGGTGACACGGAACTGGTCGGCAAAGCGCACCTGAAAACAGGTTCGCTCGATCACGTCACGGCAATCGCGGGGTTCCTGCAATCCAGATCAGGGCGTCGTTTCGCTGTGGTTGCGATGCAAAACCATGAAGACATACACCGTGGTCCCGGCGAAGAGGTGCAGGAGGCATTACTCCGTTGGTTGTACGAACAATAAGGTACACTCGCGGCGAGTAAAGGAGAGAACAATGCGTCCAATCTACTGGGGAATCATCGGGCTTATGGGGCTGGCGCCTCTCAGCGTGCTGGGTGAAACAGCGTACGTAACAGACAACCTTCGCCTCGGCCTTTATGAGGCGGAAGATACCAGTGGTCGACCGATACGGATGCTCGACAGCGGCCAGGCGATGGAGATTCTGTCGCGTGACCGAAATTACGCCAACGTGCAATTGCCCGACGCAACAGAAGGTTGGGTCAAAGCTGCCTATCTCGTCGATGAAAAACCGGCGAAACTAATCGTTGCCGAAATCACCGCCGAGCGTGATTCTTTGATCAAAGAGCTGGAAGAAACCAAGCAGGCGTTCGCTGCACCAGCGGCAACAATCGAATCGCTTAGAAACGACGCATCGGCGTTCGATACGCAACTCGCGGAAGCGAAATCGCAAATTGCTGCGCTGGAGGAAGAGAACGCTTCGATACGCGGCCTCAAGGAACAGTACAAAGGTAGCCTGCCGCTGAGCTGGGTTGCGATTGCGATTGGTGTTTGCCTGATTACCGGACTTCTGCTGGGAATGTGGTGGGTTGATCGCCAGAGCCGCAGACGGCACGGCGGTATCAGAATTTATTGAGCGATATAAGCGCTCGTTATAAGGCGATAACAACTCGACCGTTCCCGCACTAACAACACCAACCTAAGGTAACTCCGACTGCCGCGCATGATCGCGCGTCGGTCTGGCATTAAGGAGTTGCTGCGATGAGTGGTTTACCCGCCGGCGTACTGCCGCTGGACGAAGAACAGACGAATAGCCTGCAGTCAGCCGTAGCCGGATTGACCGCGCAGCAATTGCAATGGGCGTCCGGGTACGTAGCCGGACTCGCGGCTTCCAGCAAACAAATCATACCGATCGGAAGCAATGAGCGATCGATTGCAGCGATCGCTCATGCCGATGAGAAAAACCTGACAGTTCTCTACGGTTCGCAAACCGGCAACGGCGAGCAAATCGCGTCGCAGTTGGTACGTCGAGCCAGCAGAGCGGGATTCGCCGCGACTGCTGTCAGTCTTGCCGATTTCAAACCAGCCAATCTGAAAAGAGAATCGCTGGTCACGTTCGTAATCAGCACCCATGGTGAAGGTGACCCGCCTGACGACGCCGAATTGTTTCACGAATTCCTGTTATCTAAGAAAGCGCCTGAGCTTACGAGTCTCGAGTATTCCGTGCTTGCGCTGGGAGACAGTAGTTACGTCAATTTTTGCCAAACCGGCCATGAACTTGATGCAAGACTCGCAGAACTCGGCGCCGAACGACTTTCGGCGTTGGTGGAATGTGATCTCGATTATGACGCCGATGCTACCGAGTGGGTGGACCGAATCGTGTCCCAGTTGCCGCATCTCCTGGGAGTACGGGAGAGCCTCGCTATTCCTGCGTTGCGTGCAGTTGATGCGGTGTCGACATTCAACAAATCAAATCCGTTTCCGGCCGAAGTACTCATCAATCAGAAAATTACAGGATGTGACTCCAGCAAAGACGTTCGTCACATCGAGCTGTCTCTCGAGGGTTCCGGACTGAGTTACGAGCCGGGCGACTCCCTGGCTGTTATCGCTCGAAACCCTCCACAACTGGTCGCCGAACTATTGGACGAGTTGGCGCTGGACGGAGAAACACTCGTTTCTGTACGTGATCAGGATTTCAGACTGACGGATGCATTGACCTCAGAACTCGAGATCACCGTCATCACTCTTGGTTTCCTGAGGGATTGGGCAGCGCTTTCGGGCAATGCAGAGCTTGCCTCGATGTTGCAGGCTAGCGAGCCGACGGTGCTGGGTCTTTTCCTCGAAAACCATCAAGTCATCGATGTCGTGCGTCTGTATCCGGCCGAGGTTGCCGCACAGGCGTTCGTCGGGATGCTGCGTTTCTTAAGTCCCCGCTCGTACTCTATTTCGTCAAGCCAGGACGCAAACCCCGATGAAGTTCATCTAAGCGTTGCAGCGGTGCGCTACGAAGCTCTCGGACATGAACACTGGGGTTCGGCGTCAACGTACCTCGCCGACCGCCTGGAGGAGGGCGATACCGTCTCGGTATACGTTGAGCGAAATTCACGCTTTCGTTTGCCGGACGAAGATGTGCCGATCATCATGATCGGGCCGGGCACCGGAATTGCACCGTTTCGCGCCTTTGTCGAGCAACGCGCTGAGAAGGGGTCGGCAGGCGATAACTGGCTGTTTTTCGGCGACAGGAATTTCGATAGTGACTTCCTTTATCAACTCGAGTGGCAGCGCTACTTGAAGCGTGGAATCCTCACGCGACTCGACGTCGCGTTTTCGAGAGACCAGCGTCAGAAGATTTATGTGCAGGACCGCATCCGTGAAAACAGTAAGGAATTGTTTCGCTGGCTTGAGGGTGGAGCTGTCCTTTATGTCTGCGGTGATGCCAGGCGAATGGCCGGCGACGTCAACGATGCATTAATCGATGTGCTTGTGAAAGAAGGTGGGTTGGACACCGAAGCGGCAGCAGAAAGGCTCAAAGTTCTGCGTGGCGAAGGCCGTTATCAGCGGGACGTTTACTGATGAGCGACGCTAATCTGACCGAAGTTGAGGTAATCAAGGCCACCAGCCGCCATTTGCGAGGGACGCTGGAAGATGGGCTCAGCGATCCACTGACTGGTGCTGTTGCCGACTCCGATACACATGTGTCGAAGTTCCACGGCATTTATCAGCAGGATAATCGTGACATTCGCAGCGAACGCAAACGTCAAAAGCTAGAGCCAGCCTATAGCTTCATGATTCGTGCACGTATCCCGGGCGGCCTTTTGACTACGTCGCAATGGCTCGGTCTTGATCGCATTGCGACTGAACATGCAAATCAGACGATCCGACTCACGACTCGCCAGGCGATTCAGTATCACGGCGTCGTTAAACGTGATCTTAAGAAGACCGTTGCCGAGATTAATCAGGCTGCGCTGGACACTATTGCCGCCTGTGGAGACGTAAATCGAAATGTTATGGCGCCGCCGCTGCCGGGATTATCGTCCATCCACCGCGAAGTACAGCGTCAGGCGGAGGCGTTGTCCGAGCACTTGATGCCAAAGAGCAGGGCGTATCACGAGATCTGGCTGGACGGTGACAAGATCGAGTCATCAAAAACCGACGTCGAACCAATCTACGGTGATACCTATTTGCCGCGAAAGTTCAAAGCCGCATTCGTTGTACCGCCGCAAAACGATGTTGACGTGTTTTCGCAGGATCTGGGTTTCATCACTATCGTCAAAGACGGGCTGATATTGGGCTTCAACGTCAGTGTCGGCGGCGGCATGGGAATGACCCACGGTGAAACCGACACCTATCCGCGACTCGGCGATGTTCTCGGTTTCATCAGGCCCGATGAAGTGCTTGCGGTTGCCGAAGCAGTGGTCACGATACAACGAGATTTTGGTGATCGCACGAACCGCAAACACGCTCGATTGAAATATACGATCGAGGATCGTGGTGTTGACTGGTTTCGCGCTGAGGTCGAGCGGCGATCCGGCGTTATATTCGACGAGCCGGAAAAATATGCTTTCGCAGCCAATGGCGATACGTATGGTTGGCAACGGGACGACGTCGGTGCCTGGCACTATGGCCTGTTCGTCGAGAACGGGCGGGTTGGCGACTTTGATGACAGACGAATGTTGAGCGGACTGCGTGCAATAGCGCAACAGCACAGCACCGAGTTTCGGCTCACACCAAATCAGAATCTGATCATTGGCAAAGTTGCCGAAAAAGATAAAGCCGATATCGACGCATTGCTCGTCGAGTACGGCATCGAGAATAGTGCGCATGCGAGTCCACTCAGGCTCAACTCGATGGCTTGTGTTGCTTTCCCGACCTGTGGTCTTGCGATGGCGGAAAGCGAGCGCTATTTGCCGACGTTGATCGACAAACTTGATGCAGCGCTAAAGCGGCACGGCCTTGGCGAAGAGCCCATCACGATTCGAATGACGGGCTGCCCGAACGGTTGTGCACGTCCGTACATTGCCGAGATCGGCCTGGTCGGAAAAGGTCCCGGTCGATACACCCTCTTCCTCGGGGCCGGGTTCGCCGGAGGGAGACTCGGCGCCCCTTATCTGGATAACGCGAATGAAGAAGAAGTCCTGGGTGCGTTGAGTCCTCTATTCGAGCGCTTCGCACGCGAGCGACTTGAGGGCGAACACTTCGGTGATTTTCTCGTCCGTAGCGGTGTTGTCCGCGAAATCACCGCGGGGAGGCATATCCATGACGGCTGAAGAGAGAATCGCCTCGGCTCTCAAGAGTCTGCCGGGGCAACACATTGTGAGTTCGAGCTTCGGGGCACAGTCAGCCGTCATGTTGCACCTCGTGAGCCGGCAGCAAGCGGACATTCCTGTTGTCCTTATTGACTCGGGCTACCTGTTTCCGGAAACCTACCAGTTTGTCGACGAGTTGACCGAGAAGCTGAAATTGAACCTCAAAATCTATCGTCCTGAGCGCTCTGCTGCGTGGCAGGAGGCTAGGCATGGAAAACGATGGGAACAGGGACTGCCAGGTCTTGACGCTTACAATCAGGACAACAAAGTCGAACCGATGCAACGGGCGATCGAAGAACTCAATGCAGGCACGTGGTTTTCCGGTCTGCGGCGGAGTCAATCGATTGAACGGGCAAAGACGCCGTTCGTGGAGCGCTCCGGCGATCGATTCAAGGTTTATCCAATCGCGGACTGGAGTGACAAGGATATCTACGACTATTTGAAGAAACACGATTTGCCGTACCACCCGTTGTGGGAGAAGGGCTACGTCTCGATAGGCGATGTACACACCACGAAATCATTAGCGGATGTGGATTCGATCGAAGAAACACGCTTTTTCGGATTGAAGCGCGAATGCGGATTACACGAGCTGGATTTTGGAAAGACTGTTATGGATGCAAAGACAGCCTGACATGCGACCCTGAAAACCAGTCAGGCGGCCTCGGTTACGCCTTCGTCGCAACCACCCCGTACCGGCAATTCGGACGTCTGAAACAATCCGTCGATTTCGTCCTGAGACCTTGCGCGACGGATATCGTCGAGCTGTCTGGACGTTAGGTGTGAAGCAAATAAATGAATAAAATCAACCATATACCGACGAAGTACGGTATTTTTCCGATAACCGATCCAGGTTGTGCTCCGCGGGAATAATCCCTCAGCGTCGATAACCTGGAGATCCTCCTTGTCGGCGCAATCGGCCGCCATGCTGGCAACAATGCCGACACCGAGGCCCATACGAACGTAGGTCTTGATCACATCAGCGTCGCGTGCCGTGAAAACGACATCCGGTTCAAGACCTTCGTCGGCGAACGCACGTTTTAATGACGACTGACCCCCGAAACTGAATACGTAGGTAACGAGTGGATACCTGGCGAGATCAACGAGCGTAATTTTCCGATCGAGTTTTGTGAGTTCGTGATCTTTCGGAACCACGATCGAACGGTCCCATCGGTAGCTCGGTACCAACATCAAGTCGGTGAACAGATCAGTCGAACCGGTCGCAATCGCGAAATCGATGTCATTGGCCGCAATCATGTCGGCAATCTGCTCGGATGTGCCCTGATGCAAGTTCAATCCGACTTTCGGGAATCGTTTTCTGAATTCGGAGACAATACGTGGCAAGACATAGCGCGCCTGTGTGTGCGTCGTCGCGATCGACAACGAACCTTCTTCCTCCTGGAAGTAATCCGACGCCAGACTGCGAATATTGTCAGCTTCCCGCATGATAATTCTGGCGCGCTCTATGACCTGATGGCCCGCGGGAGTGATACTGCCGAGACTCTTCCCTTTGCGCGTGAAAAGCAACATGCCCAGCTCTTCCTCAAGCAGCTTGAGTTGCTTGCTGACGCCTGGCTGGCTCGTATACATGCGCTCGGCTGCAGCGGTGATATTCAGACCGTTGTCGACGATTGCCAGCAGATATTTGAGTTGTTGCAGTTTCATGCCGGGTTTCTTGTTGCTCTCATCCAGTCTATGACCAACTTCAGTCCGTTCAGGTTCCATTCCCGTGCTACGTATAACAGATTCTTATAACCCAAAGCTATAACACCAGAAACAGTGTGTCTTTTGAGTATCACCAGCCACGGATATAGTTACGGACCGTTTCCAGTGGACACACAAGTGGACTATTTTCCAGCCTTCCTCGATCTTCGCGGCCGATCCTGCCTTGTGGTTGGTGGTGGTGACATCGCACTTCGAAAGGTGAGGTTGCTGACTTCGGCCGGCGCCAGGATCACCCTGGTGGCTCCGGAATTCAGCCAGGCGATGACTCGTTTTTCCGGCGAGAATGGCCACAAGCTTGTCGTGCGTCCATTCCGACCCTCCGATGTTCTCGGTCACTGGCTGGTCGTTAGCGCGACTGGCATCCCCTCTGTAGAACGGTGTGTTTACGAGAAAGCGACGGATGCCGGCATTTTCTGCAACGGTGTCGACGATATTGAAAACTGCAGCTTCATCACGCCAGCAATAGTCGACCGAAGCCCGATCGTTGTCGCTGTCTCCTCAGGCGGAGCGGCCCCTGTTCTCGCCCGAAAAATACGAGAGCAGATCGAACGGATGTTACCGGTGGGATTGTCGAGGCTTGCGGTCCTCGCGCGCAACTGGCGTGCGCGCGTTATCGAGAGGCTGTCGGAAATTCTCGGACGCAGGCGATTCTGGGAGTCTGTATTCGACGGTCCTGCTGCGAGCCAGGCAATTGCAGGCGACATAGGTGCAGCGGAAGCCACCATGGCATCGCTTCTGGAAGACGCTTCTCTGCCACAAGCCGGTGAGGCCTGGCTTGTTGGGGCCGGACCGGGTGACCCCGGTCTGTTGACCCTGCGCGCGTTGCAAACAATGCAAAGTGCTGACGTTATTCTGCACGATCGCCTGGTTTCGACGGAGGTATTGAGCCTGGCGAGGCGAGATGCTGATCTCGTTTCGGTTGGGAAAACGCCCGGCTGTCGCGCGAACTCGCAAGATGAAATCAATGCGTTACTGGTCAGCCTGGTCGCTTCCGGCAAACGAGTTTGCCGTCTCAAAGGCGGAGATCCCTTTATCTTTGGACGGGGTGGAGAGGAGGCCGAAGCGCTCCGGAGTGCAGGTCTTTCGTATCAGGTTGTCCCGGGCATTACCGCGGCCGCGGGATGCGCCGCATATTCCGATATTCCATTGACGCATCGCGATCTGTCACAGTCTGTCGCGTTCGTGACCGCGCACGGCAAGAACTCGATTGATGCGCTTGATTGGGCCGCACTGGCCAAAGATAAACAAACGCTGGCATTCTATATGGCAGTGCAACGGTTCCCGGACCTGATGAATAACTTGATCGATCACGGTCGTTCGGCTGATACACCGATCGCTATTATTGAAAAGGGAACGACGCCCGAGCAGCGAGTCATTCGCGGAACGCTCGGCCAGCTTACATTGCTGGCCGACGCCCATCGTGTAGCCGCACCCGCAATGCTCATCATCGGCGAAGTCGCTGCACTCGGCGTCAGGAAAGAGCACCCGACGCCGCAAACAGCACAAAATTGTGCTAAACCTGAACTAAGGATCGCTCAATAAAGGCTAACAACAATGATCTACAACAATATTCTCGAAACCATTGGCAATACGCCGATCGTACGTCTCAACAATATGGGGCCCGACCACGTCGAACTCTACGTAAAGGTCGAGTCATTCAATCCGCTGGCTTCCGTAAAGGATCGTCTGGCTTACGCGATCATTACGGATGCTGAAAGTCGCGGGACCTTGAAACCGGGCCAAACAGTAATCGAGGCGACGTCGGGAAATACCGGCATCGCACTTGCAATGGTGTGCGCGGTGAAAGGCCATCAATTCGTTGCAACAATGGCTGACTCGTTTTCTATTGAACGTCGCAAGATTATGCGCGGTCTTGGCGCGAAGGTTATTCTGACGCCAGCAGCCGAGCGCGGTACGGGCATGGTGAAGAAAGCCGAGGAGCTGGCTGAAAAATACGACTGGTTCCTGGCTCGCCAGTTCGAAAATGAAGCGAATCCGGCGTATCACCGCCAAACGACCGGGCCTGAGATTCTTAAGGACTTCGCAGGCAGACGGCTCGATTACTGGGTGACCGGATACGGAACCGGTGGAACCATGACGGGTGCCGGTGAGATTCTCAAAGCCGCGCGCCCCGACATCAAGATCGTAGCCACCGAGCCGGCGGCAGCCTCGTTGCTCTCCGGTGCCGACTGGGCGCCGCACAAAATTCAGGGTTGGACACCCGACTTCATTCCGGACGTTTTGAACCAGCAGGTCTTTGACGAACTGCTGCCAGTGACAGACGAACGGGCCATTGAGGTGTCGAGAGAGCTTGCGGCCAAAGAAGGCATCTTTACCGGTATCTCATCGGGTGCCACGCTGGCCGCCGCGTTGGCCGCTGCGGAAAAGGCACCCAAGGGTTCGGTGATTCTCGCGATGCTTCCAGACACCGGCGAACGATATTTGAGCACACCATTGTTCGAAGGGGTCAACGAAGGTTCCGACGATGACTGGCTTGAGGATTTGTGACCAATTGCTCCATTCTGCAAAAAATGGCTTAGATACTGGGCAAAACCGGTTATAGCTGAGACTTAAGTCACAGCAACACAGCAAGGTCGCTGTCATGTTTAGGTACTGATAATCCTAGACGTGCTCAGGTTGGACCGTGCAAGCAGATGCTCATGCGCTCGTAACAGAACGAAATGTCAGTAAGGCGAGTGGCTTGCTGCATTCGCTGGTGCCTCGCGCACAGGTTTTTTGTTACTACAACCCTAAGAAAGAGTGCATATGGAACAGTGACGGCGCGGAAGATTACGAGATCGACAATTTCGTCGCCGACTTGCCGCTCGAGGTTGTAGAACGCTTAGTCGACAATGACGATTCATTACGTCGAACTCTGTCGTCCGGTCGAACAGTTTTGGCGCTGCCGGTTCCCGATGAATCCGAAAAAGCGGCCGGCCTGCTGATCGCGCTGTTCTCAAAGAACGATGGCAAGTCATCATCATTTAACCCTAGCCTCATCAAAAACATCCTCGAGCCCGCGATCGAATTAATCGGCGAAAGTCTTCGAGTCGGCAGAGACATGCGAAGCCTTGAGCGCAGTGTCGACGAAATTACGAAGGAGCTTGAGTTCGTTTACGCGGTAGACGAAAAGATCCACGGTGCATCCGGACGACATTCGAGCCTGGCGCAACTCGTTGGACGAAGTGGTCGTTATCTGGGCATCAATTACAGCGTATTGCTGATCCCTTCGAAGCGCATTCGTATCAGTGCAACCCATTCAAGCTGGAAGAACGTCAACCGAAAGGTGCTGGACCGGTATCTCATTGCCCAACTCATGCCCAAGCTGGACGGGGAGCGAAAGCCTGTCATTTTCGAAATCCCCGCTGATGACACTCCCGGAAGTGCTGAGACCGGCTATCAGGCGTTGCTGTGCCCCTTGCTCGACAGACAGGGCAATGTGGAGGGTATTCTGGCGCAACTTGGCAAAGTGAACCTCAGCAAGTTCTCCAGGAACGACCGCCGCTTCATGTCTCATATCGGCCGAAAGGTAGAGTACGTAATCGAGCAGTCATTCGATTCAATGACCGGTCTCATGAGCCGCTCAGGATTCGAAGCACAATTACACGAATCCTTCGGGACGCTAAAATCCGATAACGATACCCATCAAATTATCTATTTCGATCTCGATAATCTGCAGCTGGTCAACGATACCTTTAGTCGTAAAGCGGGTGACGAGGTCATCATGAGATTCTCGCGACTCCTCGAGGAAGGATTGCCAAAAAGTGCAGTGCTGTCGCGATTAACAGGCGACGATTTTTGCATGTTGCTGACGCATGCCAGTTCTGAAGCCGCCCTGGAGTACGCGAACAACATTCGTGATGGCGCTGCAGCGTTACGCTATCTCGAGGGCGACAAGTCACTGCAGGTGACTATGAGCATCGGAATCGCATCGTTCGACCGCAGCAGCGGAGATGAAGGCAATGCGCTTACAACCGCTCGCATGGCTTGCGAGGGGCGAAGGAACACG
>Ga0164320_10000091_pt1 | contig 24542 bp, 20 predicted proteins | sample GuaBasSediGuay11_FD_113736 | JGI IMG/M metagenome (GOLD analysis project Ga0164320, IMG submission 113736) | Subseafloor sediment microbial communities from Guaymas Basin, Gulf of California, Mexico - Guay11, Core 4567-28, 0-3 cm | ecosystem: Environmental > Aquatic > Marine > Hydrothermal...
ATAAAAAATCCAAAGATAAGAAATCAAAAAATCAGAACAAAATCCGGAACAAGGAGTACGAAAAGGAGATGGCTAAGTTGCAAATCGAGCTGGTCAAACTGCAGGAGAGGATCAAGGACAAGGGATTGAAGGTCGTGTGCATTTTCGAGGGCCGCGATGCCGCCGGCAAAGGCGGCGTCATCAAACGCATCACCGAGAGCCTGAGCCCGCGTATCTGCCGGGTCGTCGCATTGGGCACCCCGACCGAACGCGAGAAGACGCAATGGTATTTCCAGCGCTATGTGCCGCACCTGCCCGCGGCCGGTGAAATGGTGCTGTTCGACCGCAGCTGGTACAACCGCGCCGGTGTGGAACGCGTCATGGGTTTTTGTACCGATGAAGAATACAGCGAATTCATGCGCAGCTGTCCCGAATTCGAACGCATGCTGGTGCGCTCCGGAATCCTGTTGATCAAGTACTGGTTTTCGGTCAGCGACGAGGAACAGGAACGCCGCTTCCAGGGCCGTCTCATGGACCCGACCAAGCGCTGGAAACTGAGCCCGATGGACCTCGAATCGCGTAGCCTCTGGGTCGATTACTCCAAGGCCAAGGATGAGAATTTCGCGCACACCGATATCAAGCAGGCGCCCTGGTTCGCGGTCAACGCGGATATCAAGAAGCATGCTCGCCTCAATTGCATCAAGCACCTGTTGAGCATGATTCCCTACGAGGATCTGACGCCGGAACCAATCAAGCTGCCGCCGCGCAAAAAGGCAACCGGCTACGTGCGCCCGCCGATGGGCGATCAGACCTTCGTGCCCGAACATCACTAACTACTAAATCGACACACTACCATGGCCACCTCAAGCAATATCAAGGACAACGTAGCGGCAATCAAACCTGCCGGCGAAGCTGAAGCCGCGCAGAACGTATCGCCGGTCGACAATGAGACCCTGGTCGAATCAGTCGAAACGGCGGAAGCAGCCGAAGTCGCGTCCGCGACGCCTCCCGACGTCGCGGACGAGCCGACGCCGGAGTTCGATCTCGACTCGCCCGAGCTCTATCTCAATCGCGAACTCACCTGGCTGGAATTCAATCGCCGTGTTTTGCATGAAGGCTTCGACGAATCCAACCCGTTGCTCGAACGCCTCAAGTTCGTCGGCATCGTCAGCGCCAATCTCGATGAATTCTTCATGAAACGCATCGGCGGCCTGAAGCAGCAGGTTGGCGCCGGAATTCTCGACTACAGTGTCGACGGCCGCCTGCCGGCACAGCAAATCGAGGAATGTTACATCAGTGTTCGCGAGTTGGAAGCAGAAAAGGATGCGTTGATACCGCAACTGATCGAGTCGCTGGCGCAAAACGATATCCACATTACCACCTACGACGCGCTCAGCGATGAAAACAAGGAAATCATTCGCACTTACTATTTCGAAAACATCTACCCGCTGGTCACGCCCCAGGGCGTCGACTCCGCGCATCCGTTTCCGTTTATTTCCAACCTGTCGCTGAACCTGCTGGTGACGCTGCGTCACTCCGACAGCGAGGACGAGCTGCGCGCGCGCGTCAAGGTGCCTGTCGGAACCGGTATACCGCGCTTTTTACAGGTTCCCGATAGCCATATCTTCGTACCGCTGGAAAGCGTCATGGCGAAAAACCTGGACGTGCTGTTTCCGAAGATGGAAATCGTCGACTGCGAACTGTTTTACGTCACGCGCAACGCCAACACCGCGCGCGACGAAGACCAGGCCGATGATTTGCTGGCGATTATCGAATCGGAAGTGCGCCATCGGCGCTTTGCCAGGATCGTGCGCGTGGTCGTGCAACACGACATGGATCCTACCCGGCGCGGTATGATCGCCGCGGAGCTTGGTCTCGACGAGGCGGACGTATTCGAAAAGAAAGGATTGCTGGCGACTCGCGACTTGCTGAGCCTGTGCGATCTCGAAATTCCGGCGCTGCGCTACGCTCCGCACCATCCCATCGATCATCCCCGACTGGTGCACATGCCCAATATTTTTCACGTCGTGCGCGAGCATGGGTCGATCCTGCTGCAGCACCCCTACGAATCGTTTTCCACTACGGTCGAACGCATGTTGCGCGAGGCGAGTCGCGACCCCAAGGTTCGCGCGATCAAGATGACGCTGTACCGGACTTCCGGCGACACCAAGGTTATCGATTACCTCGTCGATGCCGCGCAAAACGGCAAACAGGTCGCCGTGGTAGTCGAGTTGAAGGCGCGTTTCGACGAGGCGGCCAACATACGCTGGTCGAGCCGCCTCGAAGAAGCCGGCATCCACGTCACTTACGGGGTCATGGATCTGAAAACACACTGCAAGGTCATCATGGTGGTGCGTAACGACTATAGCGGCCTGCGCCGATACGTCCACATCGGTACTGGCAACTATCACGCCGGCAATGCACGCCTGTATACCGACCTCGGCCTGTTGACCTGCGATCAGGATATCGGTCGCGACATTACCGAACTGTTCAACTACCTGACAACCGGTTTCACGCCAAAGCGCAACTATCGCAAGATATTACCCGCGCCGAAGCTGTTGAAGCGCGCCCTGCTCGACAAGATTCAACGCGAAATCGATCACCCGTCCAGCGGCCATATCCAGATCAAGGTCAATGCACTCGAAGACCAGGATATCGTGCGCGCGCTCTACCAGGCTTCCATGGGCGGCGTCAAGGTCGACCTGCTGGTGCGCGACAGTTGCCGCCTGCGGCCGGGCATCCCCGGGCTGTCGGAGAATATACGCGTCTTCAGCGTGGTCGGCCGCTTTCTCGAGCACAGCCGCATCTTCTACTTCGAAAACGACGGTAGCCCGGAGTATTACATCGGCTCGGCGGATACCATGAAACGCAACCTCGAACACCGCGTCGAAGTGCTGGCGCCAGTCGAAGAGCCCGAACTGCAATCCGGGCTGCGCGGCATCATCGATACCCTGCTATCGGACGAGTACAGCATCTGGCAAATGAATTCCGATGGCTCTTACCAGCGCTTGACCGGCAGCAACGAAAACGGTAACAGCAGCCAGCAAGCCTTGATCCTGGAGGCGCAGGAACGCATTCGCGATGCCAAGCGGCTCAAACGCCGCAAACCGCAAGGCGCGGGCCGCAGAAACATTCATTTACGCTCGAGATAGTTGCCGGCGGCAAAGCGCCGAGAGATGCGGGCTAGTTTCTACGCACTTCGCCCGAATCATTCTTCGGAAAATCGAAGTATTCGAAAGTCGTAGTGTCGCGCGACCAGTCACTCCAACGCGCGATATCGCAGTTCATCTTTACCAGGCTGCAGGTTGGCATGTTGTCGATCTGGAAATCGTAGTCGATGGAATTCGTGAAACAGGTAATGTCGGGGTTGTGGAAAACCAGCATCAGGCGTTCCAGTTGATCGTCCTGGCCGAGAATGGCGTGTTCGACCGAGCGATCTCCGAGGAAGTAAAGATCCTCTTCGTGCGCGATCTCGCCAGTCGGGAATCCACAGGCTCGGGCGAATAGTTCGGCCGTGGTGTGGGCGCGCAGCGCGGGGCTGGAAACGACTCGCTGCAGGCTCTCGCCGCGTTCCCTGAAGCGCTCCCCCATCACTGGCGCATCGCGCAGGCCGCGCTTGTTCAGCGGGCGTTGCCGGTCGCTGAGGCCGGGTTCGGCCCAACTCGATTTGGCATGGCGTAACAGGTAGAGGGATTTCATAAACTACAATATTACCCGATTCCGGCCAGCACGGGAATGACATGGTGGTGGGTTTACTCGTAAATTTGCTGGATGTAGATCTGCACCGGGTTGCCTTCGAAGATACCGAAAGTGGCGCGCGCCACGGGGTCATTATCGAATTCGCCATCGACGTCCCAGTCGTAACGTAGCCACAGGTGCGCGGCCGTGTCGAGTTCGGTCGTGGTATCGACGGTTCCGGTATTACCGGCGCCCGGCGACGCATAGCGATAGTTGATGTCGCCCGCCGATGCCGGAAATTCAACAACCGTCGGTACCGACAGGCCTGGCGGGTTACCGACAGAGTCGAGGTCGGTAGCGAGGATGCTGGTGCAGGTATCGCTGGTGTTTTTCTGAAAGCTGAATCCATTCCAGTACTCGGTGAACGCCGGCATCAGTAGCGCGTTCAATTCCGAGCCGTGCACGTTGTCCATGCGCAGCCGGCCAAAACGCAGGTTATTGCTAACGGGGTTGAAGTCGAGCGTGCCGCTCGGCGGAGTTCTGGTCACTTCACCATCCGATATCTCGGTAATTTCCGGGTTGATATCGGATGGAAACGGGTCCACCTGGCTGTTGGCGTACTTGCTGAACGCGACTGGCGCACTCGGGCCATAGCGCAGGGTATCGGCGCCGAAGGTATAGTTGACGATACCGTTGTTCTGCGGCGCGACTGTCATGACGGCTGCAGCGTAACTGACATCGAGCGGCATGGCATCGGTGCCATTTTTACTGTCGTCCTGGGTGGCGAGGACGATGACACTGCTGTCATCGAGCTTGACGAAGGCATCGCGGTACTGGGCGGTGGCGTCGCCGAGCGCGTTCATCGCGGTCACGGTAAAAGCAGGCGCGGTAGCGTAGCCGAAATCCTGGCCGATATAGGTAAAGGCCCCGCAGGCCTCGTCCAGTATTCCGTGATTACCGATGCCGACCTCGAAATCCGCCGGAATAAAGCGACCGACGACGATATCGTCACCGACGATATCCGCAGTCGGCTCGCCGAGGAAATCATCGGCAAACGACTGCAGCGTGAAACTGCCGACCTCGGTGTAACGCAAGTCGGTGACGAGTGCCGAACCTCCGCCAAACTGAAGCGCCGCGACAGATCCGTTATTGAGAGTACCGGGTGTACCCGGTGAGGGCGTATAACTGGTCGCCAGCAACGACACTGCAAGCCCGGTATCCCAGGCATAGCTCGGCGCCACCGTATTGTTAACGTATAGCCCGGTGTCGAGGACACCGTCATTATTGGTATCGTCGGCCGCACTCCACAGAACACCGGCTACGGTCGCGCTCAGGTCGTTGCCCGCCGTGGTGAAAATGGGTGCGCCCGGGGTTGCATTACCGGGGTTGGGTGTGAGACTTGAGGTGTCGATGATGTTGCTCACGGCGATTCCGAAAGGCCGCACCGTAAGCTGGTTACCGGTGCCGATTATGACGGTATCGCCATGCGTCAGGGTGTTATCGGTCAGCGTCAATCGATACTGTCCGACATCGGTGCTATCGAGATTGAAACTGGCCTGCCCCGGTGTCACCGAAAAGTTCAGCAGGATCGGGTTGGTGGAACCATCGGGAATCGCGACCCCGCCGATCGACGGATCAACGGCAAGTGGCAGTATGCCAGCGCGATCGATGCCGGCATCGATGGTGATCGGATTGTAATCGTAGTTGGTGTCGATAAAGCAGTTGGCGCCGTTGTTGGTCCACAACGCAACATTCATCGACTGCGGTCGTCCCGCGACCTGGATCGGGTCCTCGCTAATAACAAACACGTTGTCGCTAAAGCCGATGTTCGCACTGGTCGAGGAAACGCCGGAACCGGAGACCGTAATGGTCAGGGTTTCGGCGTGGGTGTTACTCAGATCGAGCACGATGACGCCGAGGTCCGACGCTACAAAGCTATAATCGACGGCGCCGTCATCGTTGGTATCCGGGTTCGGGCTGGTGACGTTATCGGCGTCGTTGACGCTCCAGTTGCCGTGGGCGGTGCTGGTGCTGATGCTGATGGTGTCGGTATAAGTGGTAATCGGGTTGTTGGCCGCATCCTCGGCGATAATCGTAATGGCATTCGGCAGGCAGGTAGTGGGGTTAAACGAGGCCGGACTGATGCTGAAGTGATCGAGCCCACTGACCACGCTGCAGGTCGTCAGGACGCCATTCTTGCCGGCATAATAGGGGGTTCCCGTGCTGGAGACCCAGACGTCTTTGTAGTCTTCGCCGCCTATGAAGCTCTCGGACCAGCTACCCGAGCTAAAGTCCACAACCAGGCCATCTTTGCCCACGGCATATACGGTAGAACCATTACCCGAGATACCTTCCAGTTTATCTGCGCTAGTCGTCGGATATTCGACATCACAGGTGGCAGGGGGACCCTCACGATAAGCAAAGACCGCGGCCGACTTAGCCTTACCCTTGCCCTTGAGCTGTCCGGAAAGATAGATCGTTCCAGAGCCATCTCCCCATATGTCATTGATATCCATATCGAAATCATCATTGCAAAGTTCGATCTTGCTCCAGGACCCGTTGGGATAAGGCCGGGGTTGGTAATTATAGATGTCGCCATCCTTCTCGACCGCGTAAAAATTGTTCGCATCACCCCAGGCATCCCGCAACTCGCCTTTCTTGTCCACATTGGCCTCCCCTTTGCCGGACATGTCCAGCCAGTTCATGCTATCCCATAAGGAGAGAGCAGCATTTTTACCCACCACCCAGACTTCATTGCTCGAAATCGACCAGACACCTTTCAGTTCGTCATCGGGCGCTTGCGCCTGCCCCGCACCCAGGTTGGTCCAGGAGAACCCGTCATATTTGATTACCTTGCCATTCTTGCCTACGGCATAGGCAAGATTCCCGCTAACGACTTCGACATCGTTTAATGCCTCATTGGACGGACTGGGATTCTCCATCTGCCAGACAGATCCGTCCCAGTAATAGACGTTTCCGCCACCCTTCTTGCCAACTGTGCTGACGGCTATAACGTTGCCATCGCTACTACCGGAAATGCCCCTGAACTCTTCCCCATTGGCCCCAATTACCTGCGTTGTACAAACGGGAGCCGCGATGAGTGATTGGCTACTGAATAAAACAGCCAATAATAAACCAAGCCGCAATCCATCGATTACCCGGGTTTTCACTTTAGCAAAGCGCCTAAGGGATTGATTCCTATCAGGCTTGTGCACGTTTTCTGTCTGCTACTCGCATAGATCAAAGTATAATGGGCATCGCCTGCGAATGCTGAAAACTGTTGCCGCCAGCAGGGGGCGCCCCGTGGATAACACATGAAGAAAGCCATATATTCGCATGAATTCAAGTATAATTGTCATCCCGGTCGAATGCTGGAAACCAGTGGGGGAAACCTCCGAAAAAAACGACGAATCGCCTTTAATTCGAGACGAATGGCAGCGCCTTGCAACCATTTTTGCGCCGCCTGCGACAGATTCACCTGATATCACCGGAAAAAGCACCTGTACGCCGCATTTCTATAGCATACCAATGCTTTCCTGTATACACTAATTCAAGTCTTATCAATGGGTTATAGAAATGTCTGAAAGTAAAGTAGAACATATTAGCGCATCTGAGGCGTACGCCTTGATACAACGCGAACCGAGCACCGCGTTTATCGATGTGCGCTCCGATATGGAGTACCTGTTTATCGGCCATCCGAGCGGTGCCGTCAATATCCCCTGGATCGACGAGCCCGATTTTGTCGTCAATCCGAATTTCGAACGTGAAGTGCGCAAGCTGATCCTGGGCGGGGTTATCGAGTCCTCCGAGCACGACAGTGTCCCGGTCGTGCTGATCTGTCGCAGCGGCAACCGTTCCGAGGAAGCCGGCAAATTACTAATCGAACACGGCTTCCGACACGTCTACAACATCGAGCATGGCTTCGAAGGCGAACTCGACGAAACTCACCATCGCAGCACCGTCAGCGGCTGGCGCTTCGACGGCCTCCCCTGGGAGCAATGCTAATCCCCACCGTTCCAGATAGTGTTTCCGGGTTGATCAGAAGGTCATGCGGTTGTAGGCGTCGAGCGCGGACACCTTGTAGGCTTCGGCGAGCGTCGGATAGTTGAACACGGTCTGGACGAAGTAGTCGAGAGTCCCGCCAAGCGAAATAACCGCCTGCCCTATGTGCACCAGTTCGGTTGCGCCCTCGCCGATAATATGCACGCCCAGCAGTTTCTGCGTTTCGATCGAAAACAGCATCTTCAACATGCCTTCGCGCAGGCCAATGATCTGTCCGCGCGCGGTTTCACGAAAGCGCGCGATACCGACTTCGTAGGCAATACCGCGCTGGTTGCATTCCTGTTCGGTCAATCCGACCATGCTGATCTCCGGAACCGCGTAGATTCCGTAGGGAAACAGCTCCGGCTGGCTCGCCACGGACGCGCCGAAGGCGTGGCAGGCGGCATGCCGGCCCTGCTCCATCGACGTCGACGCCAGGCTGGGAAAGCCGATGACATCGCCGGCCGCGTAAATATGCGGCTGCACGGTCTGGTAGTTGTCATTGACGGGAATGCGGCCACGGTTGTCGGCCTCGATGCCGACCTTTTCCAGCGACAGGTCATCGGTAACCCCCTGGCGCCCGGCCGCGAACAGCACCGTATCCACGGCAATACTCTTGCCACTCTTGAACTTGACGACAACCTTGCCATCGTCAAACTTGTTTATGGTGCTGATCTTGTCGTTGAGACGCACCTGTATGTTGCAGTCGCGCAGGTGGTGAATCAGTTCGTCGACGATTTCACGATCGACGAAGCCGAGCACGTAGTCATTGCTTTCGAGGACAGTAACCTCGATGTCCAGTGCCTTGAAAATAGTTGCGTACTCGAGCCCGATGACGCCGCCGCCGACCACCAGCATCTTCTTCGGGATGCGATTGAGTTCGAGGATTTCATCGCTGTCCATGATCGATTCACCGTCAAAGGGAACCGTGTCCGGACGCCGTGTCTTGGTGCCAACAGAGATCACGAAATGATCCGCGGTAAAGTCCTGGGAGGTGCCGTCCCGGCCCTCGACGACGATCGAATTTTCGCCGCTGAAGCGTGCATGCCCGTACTCGATCTCGACACCGTTACGCATCAACTGGTGCTGGATAATCTCGATTTCATGGCCCAGCGTGGTCTTCAGGCGTTGCTTGAGATCGTCAGCGGTAATGACGTCCTTGACCTTGTAGCTGCGCCCGTAGATTCCGCGCTGTCGCCAGCCGGACAGGAACAATACGGTTTCGCGCAGTGTTTTGCTGGGGATGGTGCCGGTATGCACCGTCACGCCACCGACGACTTCGTTCTTTTCGATGAGCAATGCGTTTTTGCCAAATTTGGCGGCCTGAATAGCAGCGCGCTTACCAGCCGGCCCGCTGCCGATGACAATCATATCGTAGTGTAAATGCAAACCCAGTCTCCTCAGCTACCCGGAATATAACTAATTCTCAGCCTCTAGTCTCCGGATTTCCTTCAGCAGGCCACCTGCGCTACGTGGAATCGGCGAAGTATCCCTGAGCACCTTGGGTAATCCCGCGATTGCATTGCCGGCCGCCCGCCTGCTTTCATACTCACCGTAGACCATGCTGTAGACCTTGCGGCCGCCAGTAAAGGTGATGAATATTTTCAGCGCGGAGGGGTCCACTCCCCGTGTTGCCAGGTAATCGATGTAGTCGTAGTAGTCCCGTTCATCGAACTTGTCCTTGCCGAGCAGCATAACCTGAATCGTGCCGGTCTTTTTGTCGCTGCGGTTTATCCAGTCGAGCGAGGCCCGTAATTGGTCGTCCAAACGGCTTGACCCGGTTGACGGCAACGGAACCGCCTCGGGGGCTGCCGCCACGGTTTCCCCGCCAGATGGCTCATCGGGAACTTCGTCAGCTTCGGCAGCGGCTGGCTCCTCGACCAGATGTAGATTGGTTTCGTCGACCAACACCGCTTCCTCGTCCGAAGCCGTTCCTGCCGTCGCCATCACTTCGCTACTATCTTCAGACGTAGCTTCGCTAGCAGCAGGCACTTCGTCGGTTACAGGCACCTCGACGACAGTCGGCTCGACACTAGCCTCAGCGGCTGATGCCTCGGCTTCCTCGACAGGTTCCGCGCTGACACTCGCGGCAGGCTCGACTTCATCCGCGCCGGGCTGTAGCGTTGACTGCGTGCCCGCAGGTTCTTTCCGTACGATAAAGTCGTGTGCGGCCGTCGCTTCCTGGGGTGCCGCTACTTCGTTCGCGGCTACCGGCAAATCATCGTTACGTGACAGGCTGTTCAGGAAATACCAGACCAGGCCAATGACAAGCGCTACCCCGATGAGAATGCCGATCATGTTTTTGCTGTCCTTGGGAGTCGTCTCGACATCGTCCGGCGGCGCGTTTGTGATCTGGTCACCGTTGCGCTCGGCAATTTCGATAATTTTACCGACCGCGCCCTGCATCGCGGCCAGTTGCTCCCCAAGTAACGGCGGGATCGAAAGCTTGCCGATGGGACGGTCGGGAAACAGGTAAAAGCCGAGGAAGGCTACCACCTCTTCGGGATTCAAAGGCATTAGCTGAAAGCTCTGCACCCGCACCTGGTATTGCTTTGCAATCTGCCGTATTTCATCGAAAAACTCGTCATTGTTGCTGATGATCAGGTTGATCTGCTTGTCGACCCCGTCCGTCGACCAACTCAAAAACAGCTGGTGGCGAGTTTTCAGCAACGCCACTTCGAAATGATCGGCAATGATGATGTCGCCCGGCTGCGCCCCGGCGAAGATATCCTCTACCATGGCGCTGGAGTCCACCAGCGAGCTGTCGCCGGTGCCGCCAGCCTTCAAATCGATCCAGTGAATCTTCGCATCGGTCAGGCGGGTACGCTTCAATTCCTCCAGCAAGCGGGTCTTGCCGACACCGCTTTCACCGTAGAGCACGAACAGCGAAACGTCCGCTTTTAGCTCGCGTACGAAATCTTCCATCAAGTTTGCGGTTTGACGGGTCAGGAAAAAAGAATTGCTCATGGACTCTTTATAGTATTTGTTAAAGAAAATTTCCCGCTGTCGTTTATACTTCGACAAACAACAGGATACAATTTTTAATTCCATCTGCGGAGCGATTTTTGTCCCAGCACCACTACGCCTTTGACGATTTGATCACGGTACAGGATATTATCCGCACCGCCACCGAGAAAAACCTCCCGATTTACTACATGCGATCCACCGCGAGCTACAAGACTGACGGCTCGATTGTCACCGAGGCCGACCTGGCGATGCAGAGCGCTCTGACGGCAGCGCTTGCCGAGCGCTTCCCCGAGGTAGGCATGCTTGGCGAAGAGATCGACGAAGCCACGCAACAGGACGCGATACAGGGCGCGCGCGATTTCTGGTGCCTCGATCCGGTCGACGGCACCACCAACTTCCACGCCACGATGCCGCTTTTCTCGGTCTCGCTGTCACTGATCAGCGAGGGCCAGGTGATGCTTGGGATTGTCTACGACCCGAACCGCGACGAATTTTTCGGTGCGATCAGGGACGAGGGTATCTGGGTTAACGCTGAGCCCCTGAAACGTCCGCCTCAACCCGACAGCCTCGGCGGTTGTATTGCTTTCGTTGACTTCAAGCGTCTCAGCGACGAGGTCGGCCGCGGCCTGGTACAGCATCCTCCATACAAGTCGCAGCGCAACATCGGCACCTGTGCGCTGGAATGGGCCTGGCTTGCCGCCGGCCGCGCAAACTTGCTGATACACGGCAGCGAACGCATTTGGGATTATTCGGCCGGTGTGTTGTTAAACCGGGAAGCTGGAGGCCTGAGTGAAACCTTTGACGGTGAGCCGGTGTTCAGGCAGTCACTGCAACCACGCTCGGTAATCGCGGCGAGCAATCCCGCACTGTTCGAGCAATGGGCATCGACAGTTCGCGGCATCGGCTAGTCGCCCCTATTGCTGGCTATGCGCCTGGGCGAGATACTCACTGGATTGCATTTCCAGCAACCGGCTGGCGGTGCGTTCGAACTCGAAGCTGAGTCGCTCGCCGAGATACAGTTGTTCGGGGCTTACCGCGGCGCTGCAGATCAGTTTGACGTGGTGGTCGTAGAGCACGTCGATCAGCAACACGAAACGGCGCGCGATGTCATCATCGTCTTTAATCATCTGCCGAATTTCGGTGACGATCACGGCATTGAAAAAACGCGCCAGTTCGAGATAGTCGTTCTGGCTACGCGTGGTTTCGCAAAGTTCGGCAAAACTGAACCAGACGGTATCCTCGGCGCAGTACCGGTGCGCCAGCACCCTGCCGTTGATGGTCAACTCGGAGCGCTGTGATTGCACCGGCGTGACATGCTGATCGATGTAGTCGTGAATCCTGGCTTCGGTTTCGGCATTGTGTGGAACCGAGTACAGGTCGGTCTGCTGCAGAAAGCGCAGGCGATAGTCGAAGCCGCCATCGAGATTGACGTCCTGGCAGTGGCGTTCCAGTAAATCGATTGCCGGCACAAAGCGGGCGCGTTGCAGGCCATCGTGATACAGATCCCGCGGCGCCGCATTCGATGTGGTGACCAGTACCACGCCTTCGCTGAACAACGCTTGCAACAGGCCCGCCATGATCATGGCATCGCCGATATCGATAATGACGAACTCATCCAGGCAAAGCACCCGCGTTACCTCGGCGATGTCCCGAGCCACCTGTCGCAGCGGATGTTCGATTTTTTTTTGCTGCCGCAACGCGGCATGAATCTGATTCATGAAACTGTGGAAGTGCGTGCGCCGACGCTTGATGTCGGCGGGAAGCGATTGATAGAACATATCCATCAGCAAGGTCTTGCCGCGCCCGACCCCGCCCCACAGGTATAGACCGCGGATTTCCGCGCGCCGCTCGTGTCGTGTAAACCAGGCGCGCCAGGCGCGCCCGGAAGCGTCGCGCACGACCCGCTCAAACAGTTCATCGAGTAGCCTAATCGACTGCTGCTGCGCTGCATCGACCACGAAACCGGGCTGCGCCATCAAAGCCTGGTACTTTTGCGACGGCTTCATGGGCGTGACAAGTTTCCATTACACGCATAAACCAGCCTGCCGCGAGCCGCGCAGCTCCAGAATTTTTTTGCGAAAAAATATTGTTTTTTCAACATCTTATAGTGATTTTTAATGTTTATAGGTAATATCTGTTTAAGACTAATGTGATCGTATTGAATTTAATATCAATCGCGATATACTTTTTCGGTCGAATTAACGTTTGCTGCGGCATGATTGTAAGGCCAATTCGCCAAGTGCAGCTGATTAAAACAGGTAACCGGACGACGATCTAGACCAATGGCAGTTGATAATCGAGTAATCAATCCCGCCCTCGCGCAACAGATGTTTCGCAGAAGCGAGATGCTGAAGCGCAAGCGCGCCGGTGAACCTGCCGCAATCGAATCCTTCCCGCGCGTGGTCAAGACCATTACCGGTCTGTGGCGCTACTCGGAAGGCAAGAAATACCTCGAGGAACTGATCGTGGTCGAAGGCGGCAAGCGCCGCGCCGGATTTCCGGTCGAAGTACAGGACGAGTTGATGTTTCTGTACCAGATGCTGCTCGACCAGCACCGAATTCTGAGCTTGCGCGGTCAGAAGATCACCGCGAACAAGCCTCCCGGCACCAAGTTCACCATGGGCACATAGTACCAACGCTACCCCTGACCCACCGGGTCCCGTCATCCAGCGATAACCTGTCATCCCGGCACTAACTTGGCATCCCGGAGAAGGTCGGGATCCAGATTCAAGTGATACTCCCGAGCGCCCGGACTGGATTCCGGCCAGGTGGACCGCATGCGGCCCGGAATGACATATGTTATAGCTCCCGACCCGCGCGCCACTCCTTGAGACGAATCACAGAGCGCGCGCCTGGCGTCATGAAGGGCTCGGGAAACAGCCGACTCGGCATGGGTGAGAATTTCGGTCATTGGCCCTTACCCTCTTTGATTTCTGCAAATGTAGTGTTCATGACACCGATCACCTGTTCCAGGGAGCGCATGTCGTCTTCGTTCAGCGGCTGCAGCGGCTTACGCGGTGGCCCGGCCGGCAGGTTGCGCGCGCTCATGCCGTGTTTGACGCACTGCACGAACTTGCCGCCCTGTTCGAGCACCGCCATCAGCGGCAGCATCGCCGACATGATACGCCGGCCCTTGTCGAAATCACCTTCGACGGCACAGGCCTGGTAGAGCGCAATGTGAATCTCGGGCGCAAAATTGGATCCGGCGCAAACCCAGGAGCGCGCACCCCAGGCGAAGAACTCGAGCGCCTGGTCATCCATGCCGCAGGACATCTGGATTTGCGGGTAATTGTTCGCCAGCAGGTGAATGCGATTCGGGTCGCCCGAACTCTCCTTGATCGCGCAGAAGTTCGCCGAGCGTCCGACATGATCGAGAAACTCTTCGCCCATCATCGCACCCATGCGTCCCGGGTAGTTGTACAGCATGATCGGCAGATTTGCGGCGCGGTCTATGGCCAGAGCATGCAATGCGTTTTCGTGCTCGGTCGGCAGCGAGTAGGGTGGAGTCGCCACCAGCAGGGCGTCGGCGCCAACCGCTACTGCGGCTTTCGCATACTCGATCGACTCCTCGGTACGAAACGCGCCGGTGCCGACAATGTAGCTGCAGCGCCCGCGAATTTGCTGGTGCATGAACTTCATCATTTCGAAGCGCTCGTCCATCGACTGTGCATAGTACTCGCCGGTCGTGCCGGCACAGATGAGGCCATGCACGCCGGCATCGAGCAGGAATTCGATGACCTCGGCAAGCCGGTCGTAATCGATACTAAAATCGTCCCGGTAGGGTGTGATCACCGGGGTGTAAATACCTTCAAATTTCATCGTTTAGATCCTGTCTCAAGAGGTTTGCGCCGCCATGTCGACGTTCGACTTGCCTGCGATCGCGGCGCGAAATTTATCCTGGATTTCAGGAAGGCGTCATTGCATTTTATATGTATACATATTATTTGAACCTGCAAGCCCGAACAACTGAAATTCAAATCGAGTCGCCAAAACTGGATCAACACGCGCTGAGCCCGAATTGATACAAGTCAAGGCAGATGCATTTTTAGAAGCGCAGTCTGAGGCTATCTGTATACAACTTCATTGTAGCCAGGCAGATCTACCCGTTTGCCCGGCTGCGGAGTATAACAAGGTCACTACACCTTAGTGACTAATCCGGCCGAATGGGGGCCCGCATGAATCGTTTCAAAAGCAGTATTCTCGTAATCAGCGCACTACTTTTCACGCCTTCGCTATGGGCGGCCGATCTCGAAGCCGGCAAGCAGCGAGCGTCCACCTGTTTCAGCTGTCACGGACCCGATGGCATCAGCCTCAACCCCAAGTACCCGAACCTCGCCGGACAGAACGCCGAATACCTGACCGCGCAGCTCAACGCTTTTCGCAAGGGGGATCGCAAGGACGCCATCATGTCGCCGATGGCCGCCAGCCTGAGCGATGCCGATGTTGAGAACGTAGCGGCCTACTTCGCCAGCCAGGGCGCCGCATCGCAGCAACCGCTTTCCGCCGGCGGTGAAAGAGAACAGATTACCGCACTGGCCCAGCAAGTCATGGCGGCGGTCGAAGCCATGTACCAGGGCGCCGCCTCAGGCGTTCCGACACCTAATATCGCACCGGCATCGAGTAATGCAATCCAGCTCAGCGAGGAAGAATCGACGCGCGCGCGCGGAATATACTTTCAGCGCTGCGCCGGTTGCCACGGTGTGCTGCGCAAGGGCGCCACCGGTAAACCGCTGACCACCGATATCACGCAAAAGGTGGGCACCGCCTACCTGGAAACCTTCATCAAGTACGGCTCGCCGGCGGGCATGCCCAACTGGGGAACCTCTGGCCTGTTAAACGATCAGGACATCAACCTGATGGCGCGTTACCTGCAGGTTGAACCACCGGTGCCGCCCGAATGGGGAATGAAGGAAATGATGGGCACCTGGGTGGTTCACATTCCGCCCGAGAAAAGGCCGACCAAACAGCAAAACAACTACAACCTCGACAACCTGGTTTCGGTGACGCTGCGCGACGCCGGCCAGATCGCCCTCATCGATGGTGACAGCAAGGAATTCGTCCGTGTCATCAACACCGGCTACGCGGTCCATATTTCACGCATATCGGCTTCGGGGCGCTATCTCTTCGTGATCGGCCGCGACGCCAAGATCAATCTCATCGATCTATGGATGGAGGAACCGCAAACCGTGGCTGAAATCAAGGTCGGCCTGGAAGCCCGTTCCGTCGAGACCTCGAAATACGAGGGTTACGAAGACAAGTTCGCTATCGCCGGCGCCTACTGGCCGCCGCAGTTCGTGGTGATGGACGGCGATACGCTCGAGCCCAAAAAGATCGTCTCCACGCGCGGCCTGACGGTCGATACCCACGAATATCACCCGGAACCGCGGGTCGCCGCCATCGTGGCGTCACACAAGCACCCCGAATTCATCGTCAACGTCAAGGAAACCGGCAAGGTCAAGCTGGTCGACTACAGCGATTTGAAAAACCTCAAGATCACCACCATCGACGCCGCCCTTTTTCTGCATGACGGCGGCTGGGAACAGACACGCCGCTATTTCATGTCGGCCGCCAACAAGTCAAACCAGATCGCGGTCATCGATTCACAGGACAGAAAACTGGTAAAACTGGTCGACGTCGGCAAAATTCCGCACCCCGGCAGAGGCGCCAATTTCATCGACCCTGAATTCGGTCCGGTGTGGGCTACCAGCCATCTCGGCGATGCCACCGTATCGCTGATCAGCACCGATACCAGCAGCGACAAGGCCTGGCAGGTTGTGCGTACCCTGACCGGTCAGGGCGGAGGCTCGCTGTTCCTGAAGACCCACCCCAAGTCCACCAACCTGTGGGTCGATACGCCGCTGAATCCCGATCCCAGGATCTCGCAATCGGTCGCGGTGTTCGATATCAACCAGCCGAACAAGGGCTATGTGCAGATACCGATCGCCGAATGGGCGGAAATCGGCGAGGGGCCGTTGCGCGTGGTCCAGCCCGAGTACAATTTTGCCGGCGATGAAGTCTGGTTTTCGGTGTGGAACGGCAAGGACCAGGAGTCCGCGATCGTCGTCGTCGACGACAAGACGCGTAAACTGAAAACGGTTATCAAGGATGAACGGCTGGTCACGCCAACCGGAAAATTCACCGTTTACAATACCCAGCACGACGTTTACTAGGCACAGCCTCAAAACACCGCCAGCGCTGATACCAGCGCTGGCGGCATCAACCCCGACCCCACGGCGACATGACCCTCAGCGACGCAACAGCGCCAGCCAACGCCAGAAATTGAGCAGCGATGCGAGCGATGCCGCCACGTAGGTGAAGGCCGCGGCACGCAGAATGGAACGGGCCGCCGGTAACTGCCGTGGAGTCAGGTATCCCGAGGACAGCACCGGCAGTGCTTTCTTGAAGCTGGCATCGATTTCGACTGGCAGGGTCAACAGTTGCACCACGATCGCAAAACCCATGATCAGGAATGCGCCGATGATATTGAGCACCGCGGCAGACGGAAGCCGGGTTATCAAAACGCTGAACGGCGCCGCGAACAGCAGCAGCGAACCGATTCGCTGCGCCAGTAGCGAAATCTTCGCGAGCCGGGTGCGCATCAGGAACAGGGATTCTTCACCGGCATGCTGGTAGGCGTGCCCGCATTCATGGGCGGCGACCGTTATCGCGGTCAGGGTGCGACCCTCGAACTTGTCGCGTGTCAGCCGTACCGCGCGCTCCATTGGATCGTAGTGATCGCCGAGATCGGTCACTTCGACCTTGACCTCCTGCAAATCGTAGCGATCGAGCAGATGACGCGCCAGTTCGGCGCCATTGCCCGGGAAATTCTCTTCCGTCACGCGGTTATGCCGACCCAGAACCCACTGCACCCACAGTTGAGGGCCGTAGACCATGAGCAGGAGCAGCACGATAACAGGGACGTATATCATCGACGGATAGCCTAATCGCTGGCCGATGAGAATACCAGTGGCTCAGACCCGGGTTATTTTTCCGAGACTGTCATAGACGCGCTGGTACTCGCGTTGCATGACCTGTAATTGAGCATCGAGATCGATCTGAACCCGGTTGAGGTAGGAATCTTCCAGTTGCGCGGCGAGGTGCGCGAGACGCATCGCGCCAATACTGGCGGCGGAGGATTTTATGGTGTGCGCCCAACGATGCAGATCGGCGATGGACGTTCTCAGGGTACTGTTTTCGATATCGCTGAGAAACTCGTCTATAGACTCGACGTAGGACTCGATGACCATGCCCGCATCATCACCCATATCTTGCCTGAGGCGCTCGATTACCTTATCGTCCAGCGTTAACTGATTATCGGGATCAGGATTCATTTTCTAGTTCTGGTCATTTCTGCAAATACAACACAGCGAGTATAGCCGAATGTATCGATTTCACCGCCTACGCCTGCTCCGGAATATCACTCATGCCGGGCACGAATGAGCCATTTTACCTCGTCGGCCATCGCGGCGCCGCTGGAGAAAAACTCGAGAACAGCCTCGACGGATTTCACCATGCGCTGACACTGGCCATCGACGCGATCGAGCTCGACATACGCGAGCATTCGGCCGAGCTCTGGGTGATACACGATCGCGATCTCGAGCGTCTGACCACGTCGACGGGCCAGTTCGCAGACCAGGCCGATCCGACGAGTATATGCCTGCGTAACGGCGAGGCGGTACCTACCCTGCAACAGGTGCTCGACCTGTACTGGGGCAAGATGCCGGTCAATATCGAGATCAAGTCGGTCACCAACCCGCGCCTGTTGCTCGATTTACTGGCCCGCTACCCGGCGCTGGAAGCGTGCCCCGGCCACCCCTGGATACTGATTTCAGCGTTCAACCACAAGCTACTGTTACAACTAAAAAAGCTCGGCTGTAGCTGGCCGCTGGCGCCGATCAGCAGCGGCACTCCGCTCGAGGTAACCGCTGAAATGGAGCAGATAAAACCCTGGTCATGGCATTTTAGAGACGAGTACCTCGATCTCGAACTGGTGATGCAACTGCGCGAACAGGGCGTACCTTCGCTGGTATTCACGATCAACGACGCCGAGCGCGCGGTTTTCCTGAAGCGCAGCGGTGTCGCCGGCATCTTCACCGACTTCCCTACCCGGATGTTCGAGCTCGGTTTATGAGAGTTCGGATGTCGTTTCTCGCGGAGGCGCAGAGCTGCGGAGATCGCCGAGAATGAATTAGGGGCTGCCAACTGTTTGATCGGGCAAGGCGCATCCCGGAGCACGGAGGGCAAACCAGTCTCCGGCCGTTCGAAGGGAGGGGGTGTGACGGCGGGTGCTGGTGTACAATCCGCGCATGGCCGAACTCGGACGTTACAATACCCTGCAAATCATACGCCGTGCCGATATCGGCGTGTTTGTCGATGGCGGCGAACTCGGCGATATTCTGTTGCCGCGCAAGTACGTCACCGAATCGATGCGGCCGGGCGATCGGCTCGAGGTATTTCTCTATAACGACTCCGAAGACCGCTTCGTCGCGACCACGCTGAAACCGCGCGCACAGGTCGGCGAATGCGCCTATCTCAAGGTCATCGGCACCAGCCGCTACGGCGCATTCCTCGACTGGGGCCTGCCCAAGGACCTGCTGGTGCCGTTCAGCGAACAACAGCAGCCTATGCAAAAGGGCTATTCCTACACGGTATATCTGTTCGTCGATAGCGCGAGCGAGCGCATCGCCGCCTCCAGCAAACTCGAAAAATGGCTGTCGCTGGATGCCATCCATTTCAAACCCAGGCAGGCGGTGGAGTTGATGATTTACGGCAAAAGCGACCTCGGTTTCAAGGCGGTCGTCGATGGCCGTTACCTCGGTCAGCTCTACGACAACGAAACCTTTAAGCCGCTCCATTACGGTGAACGCATCGATGGATATATCAAACAAATACGCAACGATGGCAGGATGGACCTGATGTTGCAGCTGCCTTCACATTTACAGAGCAACCAGCTAGGCGATGCGATAATCGAGCACCTGCAGCAAAATGACGGCGTTTCGGAACTAACCGACAAGAGCCCGCCGGATGATATATACCAGGCCTTCGGGGTGAGCAAGGCTAGTTACAAGAAAGCCCTGGGACATCTCTACAAGCAACGCCGCATCACGATCGAAAAACACCAGATTACGCTGTTGTAAATCCGCATCGGTTGGCAGCTGACAAGTCCTGCCCCGAGATCGCTTTTCATATTCCGCGATTCCCTGCAATACCATTTTTTACATCAATTAATCGTTGATTTTGATCGCTGAATCAGCAGAATGCGCGTTAATCAAACCAGGAAACAGGAAAAAATGTCGCGTAACTATTTTTCCAAGATTTTCAGTCGCTCTCCTTTTACGGCGATGCAGGAACACATGAAAATTGTCGATGAGTGTGTGCACCTGCTATCCCCGTTTTTCGAGGCGGTGCTGAACCACGACCACAGGCAGGCCCAGGTAGTTTACAAGGATATTCGTAAACTCGAGAACAAGGCCGATACACTCAAGAAAAAACTACGCCTGCAAATGCCCAAAGGCCTGTTTATGCCGGTAGCGAGGCGTGATCTGCTCGAATTGCTGCTGGTGCAGGACCAGGCGGCAAACCAGGCGAAAGACGTCAGCGGGCTGATTACAGGGCGTAAAATGGTGTTTCCCGAGCCACTCACCATGCTACTGCCGGACTATGTGGAGCGCTGCGAAAACGCCATTCGGCAAGCCAGCAAGGTTATCAATGAACTGGACGAGCTGGTCGAAACCGGTTTTGCCGGTCGCGAAGTCGAGATCGTGGCGTCGATTATCAACGAACTCGACGTCATCGAAAAAAGTACCGACAAGATGCAGATCAAGATACGCGCAACCCTGATGAGGGTTGAAAAGAATTTGTCGCCGGTCGATGTAATCTTTTACTACAAGGTTATCGAGGGCATCGGCGAAGTCGCCGATATTGCCCAGCGTATCGGCAGCCGTGTCGAGTTATTACTTGCCAAGTAAGCATTCTTACCCGCCTCAAATGGAAATTCTATGGACCACGTGACCATTTACATCATTCTTGCAGGCGCCCTGGGTCTGTTTATGGCCTGGGGTATCGGTGCCAACGACGTTGCCAACGCGATGAGCACCTCGATTGGCTCGAAGGTTCTAACCATAAGACAGGCCGTTTTGATTGCCGGAATTTTCGAATTTGCCGGTGCATTTCTTGCCGGCGGGCAAGTCACTTCCACTATCCGCAAGGGCATCATCGACAGTGGTACGGTAGCGGCCTCACCGGAGCTGTTGGTGTTCGGCATGCTCGCCTCGCTGGTCGCGGCCGGGGTGTGGTTGTTGATCGCCTCACACAATGGCTGGCCGGTTTCAACCACGCATACCATCGTTGGCGCGATCGTCGGGTTTGCCATCGTCGGGCTCGGCATGGATGCAGTCAAATGGGTAAAGGTCGGTAACATCGTCGCCAGCTGGATAGTATCGCCCCTGTTGTCCGGCGCACTCGCCTTCTTTTTGTTTCGCAGCGTACAAAAGCTGATTCTGAATACCGAAAATCCGATCGCCAATGCCAAGAAATATGTGCCGGTGTACATATTTGCGACCGGCTTCATGATCGCGCTGGTTACCCTGTTCAAAGGCCTGAAACACCTCGGCCTCGAGCTGAGCACCGGGCAGAGTTACATGATAGCGGTCGTCGTCGGCTTGATTGTAAGCGGGTGCGGGGTCTACTTTATTTCGCGAATCCGAATCGACCCATCCGACGACAAGGATTTTCACTTTGCTAATGTCGAGAAAATCTTCGCCGTGTTGATGGTCGTCACCGCCTGCGCTATTGCCTTTGCGCACGGCTCAAACGATGTCGCCAACGCGGTCGGCCCAATGGCAGCGGTCATCAGCATCGCCAACGAGGGCGTGGTGTCACAAAAATCAGCCATGCCGGCCTGGATTCTGTTGATCGGTGGTGTGGGCATCGTACTGGGACTAGCGATGTACGGTAAAAAAGTTATCGCCACGGTCGGTGAGAAGATTACCGAGCTAACCCCGAGCCGTGGCTTCGCCTGTCAACTGGCGGCGTCGACCACGGTCGTCATCGCCTCGGGTACCGGCTTGCCGGTTTCTACCACGCATACCCTGGTCGGTGCAGTGCTGGGAGTTGGCCTCGCACGCGGTATCGGCGCGCTTAACCTCGGCGTAATCGGAAACATCTTCATGTCCTGGATCATAACCCTGCCGGCGGGCGCCCTGTTGTCGATCTTCTTCTTTTACTTCTTCAAGGGCATATTCACCTAGGGTAGCGAGCGGTCAGCCCCTGGTAGACATCGTCGCGAAAGCTGCCGCTGCCGCTATCGAGTTCGGCAAGCACCTCGACGAGGTGTTCATTGTCTTCCCTGCCATCCCAGGTCTTGAGATAGCTACCATCCTTGTAACCGTGGTCCTGGCGAAAAAAGTTCAACACGTTCTTGCCCACGTAACTGCGATAGAGGCTGTCGAAATCCATGTCGATGAGCGCCATGATGTTGGCGAAATCGGAAAAATGCATGGTTTGTCGTGCAATCGTCGCCTGCGCCATGTTTTCGATGGCGACGCGGATGTCCTCGCACTGCCGCGGCTGCGATAGCTCGGACGCGATGCGCGCGGCGATGGCATGGTTATCATCGTCCTGCAAAAGGTAATCGCTCATCGCGAAATGCATGATATCGACCAGTTCGAGCTGTACCTGCTCGAGATCGGCCGGCTGGTGCTTCCACCATTTCCAGCCATAGTGATCCAGCATTTCGGCGCATTCGGTCCAGATCGCCCGATACCAGGCGTTACCGGCGCGGCGCCAGTCGGGGTTGACGCGGGCGTTCATCGCATCCTGCATTTCAAGCATTACCAGTAATTGTTTTTTCATAGTGTTTGGTTTCGAAAAAATAAATAAGTAAATACCCCCTGCTACATGCCATAAAGCCACGGTAACAGGAAGGTCAGTAACAGCCACAATATCAGAATCAGCGGCAGGCCAACGCGCACGAAATCGTTGAAGTGATAATTGCCGGCATTCATCACCAGCAGGTTGGTTTGGTAGGCCATGGGTGTCGCAAAACTCATGTTGGCGCCGAACAAAACCGCCAGCACGAAGGGTTCCGGGGGTTGCCCGAGTTGCTGGGCGATAATGATCGCGATCGGGGTGCCGATGACCGCAGCCGCATTATTGGAGACGACGTTGGTGAGCAACGCCATCATCGCCAGCAACCCGCTCAGGATCAGGGTTGGTGACGCACCCGCGGTCAGGTCGACGTAGGTGCTGGCGATGATATGCGCGCCTCCGGTTTCAACCATCGCGGTACCCATCGCCAGGCTGGTGGCGATGATGAGAATAACCGACGCGTTGAGCGCTCGCGTCGTGTCGTACCACTTGAGGCAACCGCTCAGCAGCAGCAACAGCACACCGCACAGGGAACTCACCGCGATCGGCAACAGGCCAAAGGCGGCCGTGAGGATAATCGCCAGCATAATCACGATCGCCAGCGGCGCGCGCGAAGAAATCGGCAACGCCGACTTGGCATCGAGCACCAGCAGATTACGGCTCGATTTGAGGCGATCGATATTTTTGATCGAACCCTGCACCAGCAGCACATCCCCGGAATGCAGCCGCGTCTCCTCGGTATGCTCGGTGCCCTGTTTGCTGGCCCTTTTATTGGAGCGGAACATGGCCAGTACCATTAGTTGGTAACGTTCGCGGAAGCGGATATTGGCCAGCGTGCGTCCATCCAGCGTCGATCCGGGCACGACCACCACTTCGGCGATCTGTTGTGTCGCATCCTGTAGCGGGTGCTCGTCATCGACCGGCTCATCACCGGAAAACAGGCTCGCGCCGAGCAATGTTTCCAGTTCCTTGAGGCGGTCCGGGGTACTTTTTACGATGATGCGATCACCGTGGCGCAACACCATGTCCGGTATTGCGACCAGCTTGTTATCGTTCTTGCCGCGAACGATATGAACCACCTCGAGATTGCCGCCGCAGCGCTTGATCAATTCGGATAATTGCTTCTGGTTGGCGATGCTGTCCTCGTCGATGCGCAGCTGTGCGGTAAACAGGCGCGGAGAGGTCGTCGGTAGGCGCGCTTCCCGGGGTGGCAACAGTTTCGGCGCAATCAGCCACAGGTAAAAAATCCCGGCACTGCCTGCGATCAACGCCGGAACCGCGAAATCAAACATGCCAAATCGGCGCATTCCGAGATCGGCCGCCACGGCGACGACCAGCAGGTTGGTCGAAGTGCCGATACTGGTGGCCATGCCGCCGATGGACGTTGCCAGACCAATCGGCATCAACAGGTCGGAAGCCGGCGTGTCGGTCTTCAGCGACACGCTGATCAGAATCGGCAACAGCAATATGACGACCGGCGTATTGTTGACGAATGCGCTCAGAACTGCAGCGAGCACCAGCGTGAACAGGAAAGTCAGTTTCGGATTCTGCGCCCACCTTCGCGCCAGCTCTCGGCCAACGGGTTCCAGCGCTCCGGTACGCACCAGCGCCTGGCCGGCAATCATCAAACAACAAACCGCCACCAGCGCCTGGTGACCGAAGCCGAGAAACAGATCGCTCGCCCGTACTTGCCCGTCGCTGCCCTGGTAGGGAAAAATCTCGAACAGCAACGACAGCATGACCAGCACCAGCAGACTTGTCGTCGCCAGCGGAACGCGCTCGCTGGCGAACAGCAGCAACGCCAGCAGCACTAGCGCCATGACTACATAGGCGTGAAAATTCGGCTCAGTCGCGATGGCGTCCATGACCGCGCAGTTTATCATCCCAAATGAAGAGGACGGTACCCTTTAGTCGGGGCGCATGTGCGGGAACAGGATGACGTCGCGGATGCTGGCTGAATCGGTCAGCAGCATGATTATCCTGTCGATGCCGATGCCCTCGCCCGCCGC
>Ga0164320_10000092_pt1 | contig 24486 bp, 18 predicted proteins | sample GuaBasSediGuay11_FD_113736 | JGI IMG/M metagenome (GOLD analysis project Ga0164320, IMG submission 113736) | Subseafloor sediment microbial communities from Guaymas Basin, Gulf of California, Mexico - Guay11, Core 4567-28, 0-3 cm | ecosystem: Environmental > Aquatic > Marine > Hydrothermal...
CAGTCACCAGGCAGGCCCGAAACGGATTATGTGCATTCCAGAGTTGCATATGCGTGGTGTCGGTGGCATAACGAATCGACAGCGGATCGAACAGCAATACACCATCCAGTTTGCGCTCGATCAGCCCATTGACGATACGATCGAGCCGGTACTGGCGCATGCCAGGTAAATCAGGGCACTGCATTCCGGCCTTTTCCCATTCGTCGTAGGCGAGCGCGGTGGGACCGATTTCAATCCGGTCATTGATGTCGGGTGTATTATCCGGGCGCATGCGTGGCGGTTTTGACGGGTCTACTTTCGGATTCGGAATTGAAAATGGATTATCTGACATTGGTATTAACTCCTTAGTCTCGTACCCTGGGGATCGAAAGGCGGGCGTTCTAAAATTTTTGCCCGATGGGGGATGCCAAGAATTGCAATATCTATTTGGGTACCGGCAGTTGCGTGATCGGTTTTGACGAAGCACAGGGCCAGCGAAGCACCCACACTATGCCCGTAGGCACCCGAACTGACACGACCAATCGGGGTTCCATCGGTAAGAAACACCGGTTCGCCACCACTGGCATCGGCATTGGTAGCATCGACTTCGGCCACTACCAGTTTCTCGCGTGGTGGTTTATCCTTGATCGCGAGGTAAGCCTCACGCCCGAGGAATTCCGCTTTGTCGAGTTTAATCAGCCGGTCGAGACCGACTTCCTGTGGCCAGTACTCGGGTGAGTATTCCCGACTCCAGCTGCCATAACCTTTTTCGACACGCAATGATAACAGGGCTCGACTACCGACCGGACGTACCCCGAGATCTTTACCCGCGTCCAGCAGGGCATCGTAAAGCCGGGCCTGGTGTTCTATCGGCACATAGATTTCCCAGCCGAGATCACCACTGAATGAAACGCGCATCGCCCGCGCGTCAATTCCGGCGATGCGAATCGCCTGATTGCGCATGAATTTGAAGGCCTGGTCAGAAAGATCGGTATCGGTCAGGCTTTGCAGTAACTGGCGTGAATTAGGTCCGGCTACATTAAACCCGCCCCAGGCTTCGGTGAGGCTTTCGAAACTCACCGTCTGTGGGCGGATTACGGAGTTAAAATAGCGCTGGTGGTAACGCTCGGCGATACCCGAACCGATCATCAGAAAATTATTTTCGGCCAGCTTGGTGATGGTAAAATCACCGGCAATTCCACCACGAACACCGAGCATCGGTGTCAGGCAGGAACGTCCGATTTCAGTTGGCACATGGTTGGCAACCACGCGATCAAGCCAGTCGGCACTGCCCGCGCCGCTGATCGAATACTTGGCGAAGTTGGAAACGTCGATCACCCCGACTGCCGAGCGAAGGGCCTTACACTCCGCGGCCACCGGTTCAAACCAGTTCTGGCGTTCGAAACCATAATCTTCTTTTGCCTCGACTCCCTCGCCAGCAAACCAGAGCGGATGTTCGTAACCATAACTCAAGCCGAACACCGCACCCATCTCTTTCTGGCATTCGTAGACCGGACGTGTTTTGACTGGTCGCCCGGCTTCACGCTCTTCATAGGGGAAATGAATTTTAAATCGATGCGAGTACTGATCAAAGGCGCGTGCACGGGTGAATGCCTTGTCGGCCCAGTGGCCGAAACGCGCCAGATCCCACGGAAACAAATCCATTTCGGGTTCGCCCTGGGTAATCCACTGTGCCAATACGAGTCCAAGGCCACCGGACTGAGAGAAGCCCGGGATAATACCGGTACAGCAATAGTAATTTTTCAACTCCGGTACCGGGCCGATCAGAGCCGAGCTATCGGGCGACCAGATCATCGGGCCGTTGATCACGCGTTTAACCCCGGTTTCAGTGAGTACCGGCATTCGCTCGAAGGCGCGCATCAAGTTTTCTTCGATGCGGCCCAGGTCTTCATCGAGTAGTTCGTGGCCAAAATCCATCGGCGTGCCGTTCTCGGCCCAGAACCTGCCATCCTTTTCATAGGCGCCAACCAGTAATCCCTGCCCCTCCTGGCGCATATAATATTCGCCATCGCGATCTGCAATCAGCGGCAGGCGTCGACCCAGAGCCTCTATTTCGGGGATTGATTCGGTGACGAAATACTGATGCTCCATCGGAATCAGCGGCAGGTCAAAACCCGCCAACGCCGCAACTTCGCGGGCCCACAGGCCAGCAGCATTCACTACCACGTCTGCATGCATGCTGCCCTTGTCAGTCTCGACGTCCCAACTACCGTCGTCGCGCTGGGTGGTTGCGATCACCGGGGTAAAACGTTGTACCTCGGCCCCGAGATTACGCGCACCTTTAGCGTAGGCATAGGTAACCCCGGAAGGATCGACATTGCCGCCATCGGGTTCATACATGATGCACCGAATACCATCTAAATTGACCAGTGGATGTTTTCGTTCGGCTTCATCGCGGGACAGTTCGTGGAATTCAACCTGGAAATATCTTGCCTTGGCGGCTTGCATACGCAACTGATGTTCGCGATCGCGGGTTTGCGCGAGGTAAAGTGCGCCGGGTTGAAAAATACCACAACCCTGCCCGGTTATCGCTTCGAGTTCCTGGTAAAGCTGCATCGTATAATACTGCAGTTTGGAAATATTGTTGTGATCGTGCAGGCCGTGAATGCCTGCCGCCGCATGCCAGGTCGAGCCAGAAGTCAATTCATCGCGTTCGAGCAGCACGACGTCGGTCCAGCCCATCTTTGCCAGGTGGTAGAGGATCGAACAACCCACCAGTCCACCACCGATAACAACCGCCTGAGCGCGGGTTTTCATGAGCTTTCCCGTATCTGATCAATCATCTGCGGTTCCATCACCGGCGGATATGACTGCATCTGTTCTACATCTCCACTAACACAACTTCCACCACTAATATCAGGATAGCTCACTCACTATCGACTCCAGGATACGCAAAAACTGCAAAACTTCGGATCGTGTATTGTAATGACACATCGAAACTCGTACACAGGTGGGTCGATTTAACGGTTCGAGTATATTGCCCGAGAAATAGTCATTCTTGCGCACATGGGTACGCACGCCCTGTGCATTCAACTGGCTCACAACCTCGGCACAGGGGATGGCTGCGACGTAGAGAGAAACCAGGCCCTCGCGCTGACTATTATCGTGCCCGCCGATGACAGTCACCGCCGGCATATCGCGCAAGCCCTTGTGTCCGTCGGCGCCATTGATCATGATCTCCACGAGGCCCGCTTCCTGCTCATGGATCGATTTGCCAGCCGCCAGTATTCGCGCGCGCCTGTCATTTGAATCGGTGAATTGCGAACCGAGCCAGTCGAGGTAATTCACCACCTCGGAGAAGCAGGCGAACGCAGAGGTATCTCGGGTGCCGAGTTCCCAGAAATCAGCGGCTGTGCCGTCCAGATGATCGTGCGGCAGGCTGCTCAGGCGCGGTGATACCCAGGCGAATCCATAGTTGTGCCGGGAAAATACCTTGTAGGCGGAGATTGTATAAGCGTCAACATCGTAAGCATCGACATCGAGATCACCGTGCGGCGCGTGCTGAATACCATCGACAATGATCACACAATCGGGCGATGCCTCACGTATCACCTTCACCACCGATTTAAGGTCGACCGACATACCGGTCACCGGGCTGGTATGGATAATCGTCGCCACGCGGGTGTCCGCGTCGACGATCACGCGATAATCCTCTGCTTCTACAGTGGCGCTCTGGTTATTGTGGATAACCGCACGATATTCCTTGCCAGCAACTTTCGACCAGCGTTTGGAAGCAGTTACCGTGGCCGGATGCTCCAGCGTGCTGCCCACAACGTTACCGCCTTCGGGGGTGCCGAGTAGCGCTGCGCGTACCAGCCGAAACAACAGTTCGGTTCCACTTTCACCGATAAAAACAGGGCCCTCGCGAACACCCAGAAAATTGCGCATGTCCTCGCGTGACTGATCGATGATACGTACCAGTTCGTGCGAGGCGGGGTTATCGCGGCCCTGGTTATCGGGAATTCCAGCTAACCGCGTATTCGTTTCCACCACGCTTTTCAGGGTCAAAGAGCCGCCCGCGTTTTCAAAAAATACTCGCGGTCCCTGGTAAGGGCAGGTATCGACATGGCAAAATCGCTGGCGAACTTCACTCAGTAGTAATTCATTAAACATTATCCTTCCACTTGGTGGTGACGGGTGCTATCTGCGAGCAAATCAGACCGACCTATGCACGACCGGCAGTATCGTGATACAGCCGCTCTAAATCTATACGTCTTTGCATGGCTGCCGGCTCCAGGTCGCTGGTTGCCGCGAGATCTTTATCATACAGCTGATGGCGGTCGACTCCGCGTGCCAGTAGGGCGGTAAAACCCTCTACCTTAGTTTGCCGCACATGCGGTGCTATATACTGGATATTGAGTCCAATGCGTCGGTCGTCGCTAAGATTGGGCGCTGATGAATGCAACAACCATCCATGATGAAATGAAGCCTGACCTGGTTTTAATTCAGCAGTCACTGCCTTCGACTCGTCGACATCGGCGACCCGCTGGTTTTGAAATAAAACATTATTTTCGTCATCCTCGCCGAGTACATGATGCTGGCGCCCGAGTCGGTGGCTACCGGGAATCATGCGCATGCAACCGCTGCTTTCACTGGCATCGGACAAGGCAAGCCAGACCGAGACCTGGTCATCACTGTCCAGTCCCCAGTAGGTCAAGTCCTGGTGCCAGCTCACATGCGATTTAGTGTTGGCTTCCTTGATGATATAGGTAACGTTATAGATCAGGATATCCGGGCCGATCAATTGCTCGACCACGTCGAGAATGCGCGGATGGCTGGCAAGTATTGCAGGTGATGACAGAATTGTATGCACTTTCGCCATGTAGTGCATCGAGCCAATTTGCTGTTCGGCATGCTCGAGTTGCGCGCGGTGCTTGCTAACCTCGTCGGCGTCGATTATATCGATCCCCGAGAGATATCCCCGGGTATCATACTGCGCGCTGTAATTCATCGATCCAGGCCCTGGCCAGCCAATTCGGCGCAATGCTAGCACCGTCATAAATAAATAGAAAACAGTTAATACAATAATTATAATTAAGTTTTACTTTAGAAGGTTGTGGACTGAATTTGGGCCAGACAGTTCGTAATCGAAGGGTTAAAATTACTATTCAGATTTTTTTCGCTGGAGCTATTTTAATGAAATCAATCAATCAACTTCGCTTCCAGTTATTAGGCTGGATATTGTTTGTATTCTCGGCTTTATTCTTTATCACTTCGAGTTTTCGCGCTGGAGACCTGGTAAGTCTGATTGGTGGATTATTATTTCTGTTTGCCTGCTTTGTGTTTCTGATTCCGTTGGTCTCGACGATGCGATCCAGATCGACACCTAAAGTAGTTAGCCGTAACTAAGCGCTGCGGTGTAAATATTTTCGATATCCTGCAAATTGGTCTCGCGCGGTGCATTCGCAATTGGGCGTACCTGGCGCACCGCTGAAACGGCCAGGGATTTAACATCGGCCTCGGCAAAACCAAGATCACCGATGCCATCGGGCATGCCGGTTTTTTTCATCAACTCGACGATACGCCCGGCCACCAGCTCGCCTGCGTCCTCATCACCCGCATCGCTGGTATCCGCACCGAGACTAGTCGCAGCCTCGAGATGCCGCTGCGGTGCGCCGGCAGCGGTATACCGAAAAATTGCCGGCGCCGATGCGATGACGCTAATGCCATGCGGAATAAATGGCGATGCCACCGCGTAATCATCGGTAGTAATATCGTGCATCAAGTGTGTAATGCCGTACGAAAGCGCATGCGGTAGATGGGTACCCGAATTACCAAATGCCATACCGGCGAGGGTCGCCCCCCACATCAGTTGATCGCGGGCTTCACTGTCACTGGCGTCTTTAACGCCACGTTCCAGATATTCACCCACCAGTTCCAGCGCACGCGTTGCAGCCAGATCACTCCACGGATTCGCACCCTGTACATAAGGCCGTTTTCGCGGGTCTCCGACTTTGGCCCAGCGTGTATAAGCTTTCGCGGTGTAGCACTCGATCGCGTGACTGAGTAGATCGAAACCGGTAGATGCCACGATATTGCCCGGCAGGCTATCGCAACAGGCTGGATCGACCAGCGCTTCATCGGGTAATAACAGCGGGTTACCCAGCACAAACTTGGTATTTGAATCATTGATCCGGATTACTGACAGCGAGGTACATTCGGACCCGGTACCAGAAGTTGTCGGGCAGGCCAGATGGGGCAGTAACGCGCCCGGAATCGTTTCCCCGGCACCCAGTGGCGGCGGGAAATAATCCAGGAATTCATCACGGGGATACAACCCATACACCATCGCCGCTTTAGCGACATCCATCACCGAACCTCCACCAACCGACACAACACCGTCGAAATTGCCCCCGGCTATAAAACGGGCGGCGTTCTTGACACTGGTATCGTCGGCCTCGATGCGGATTTCAGAAAATATGGCAGCGTCGAGACCAGCCTCGCGCAGGGACTGCAACACGCTAGCCACATACGGCCCTTCTTTCAAATAGGGATCTGTGAACAGGGCGATACGCGTCATGCCTCGCGCAGCGGCCCGGACACCCGCCTCGGCCAGGCACCCGCGTCCGAATGTCAACTTTGGCATGGCGAGGGTAAATGTATCTGCGCCGTCGTCGCAGGGTGCGAAATATTGGCAGCCCATTTGTTGATATCCTCAAATTTCGATGGGCTGCAATACTAACAAGAGTCGCGCAATAAAACTAAATGGTTGATGCCTACTTGTGCGTAACCCGGTCACCCCAGATAGCCCGCAAGCGCTTATCGCGTCCACAGCCCCATCGGTAAGCCTTGTAACGCAGGGGATTATTGATGTAATAATTCTGGTGATAGCTCTCGTCACCACTAATCGGATAAAAGGTCGTCGCATCGAGGATCGGCGTTACCACGGTCTGGCCCGGGAACTCTGCGATGACCTGCTGTTTCGATTTTTCCGCCAGCTTTCTTTCTTCATCGGTGGCGACGAACACCGCACTCAGGTAACTATGGCCCTTGTCACAAAACTGGCCCCTGGCATCGAACGGATCGACATTTACCCAGTAATGATCGAGTACGCCCTGGTAATCGACCACCGCCGGGTCATAGGTAATTTCGACAGCCTCGTAGTGCCCGCTATGACTACCGTTATAGGTGGGATTTTTCAATGTGCCACCGGTAAAACCCGATACTACATTGCTGACTCCCTTTAACGCGTCAAAGTCAGCTTCCATACACCAGAAACAACCACCAGCCAGAATAGCTTTTTCGGCAACTGCAGGTTGCGCAGTCAATAGAAGCAGCGGTATTAAAATCAATCGGTTGCTTATTCTCATCGAGTGTTATCTAGTCAGTTATTATTTCTGTCGGTTCGACTCCTTCCGTATCTCTTGGTTCAACCGGTTTTCAGTGTTAGGGCTGAACTTCCTTTTTTTGCTGGTACTAGCTTGCCTGGCTGCCCATATTGTCAACCAGGTTAAGCGTAATAATCCAGTATCCGACATTGCCGAACCATCGTTGATTCGGTATTGAATACCGCGATATAGAACCCCAATACCCGATTATGATAACATCGCGTAGTTCCTGTCTATCCAGATTGGGTTTGTAGTTTAAACCACTGACCTGGTCGGGCGGGTAGTATGAATAAATATCGCCTGCTCGAACTCAGACATGCTCAGGGCTTGAGAACAATGGATTTCGAAATCATATATCTGGCCTACAGGACTCCTGTGCATGAGTTTAATGTTTCGAGCATCGGTTTTACTAATTTTTCTTTTCCTGCAGTCCGGTTGCAGCTCATACCCGAAATATCCAGTCGATGCCTCATTCCTTGAAGAGTCCATTCAAACCACTGTAGATTCCAAAGCTGCCCAATATTACCTCAATCACTACCTACAGGGTGACAGGCTTGATCTTGAGCTGGATCGTGAAATTGATCAGGTATATCAGAAATATGGTGCGCCTTTGCCAACCAGGGACCAGCTCCAGCAAATTTCGAGAAAGTTCTCCAACGATTTTGCGGCACTGTTTCTGGTCGATCGTTTATGGGCTGACGAACGAAATCAAAATATACAACGTCTATTCCATCACCAGTTGGCCAGGCCACCATCTGAGCTGTTCAGTCCGCCAAAAAATGCAAGCGAATACCTGATATTACTGGTTCCCGGCTGGAACTACCTGGACACTGGCCATGTTACCGGGTCTAATTTTGCCGCCCCGGGCGTCATGATTGATCGGTTGAAAATTGAAAATGAACTAGTCCCGATACCACCAACTGGCTCGGTTTTTCAATCAGCAGAGGTCATTGCGCAATCGATATTGCGACACAGCAAGGGCGATAGAAAAATAATTGTTGTCGGTGCCAGTGCGGCGGGTCCATCGATACATTACACCCTGGGTGGCTTACTCGATCACCAGCAGTTAGGATCGGTGGTTGCCTGGGTTAACCTGGGTGGGATTTTGCAAGGCAGTCCGCTAGTCGATTACTTCCAGAAATGGCCACAGAAGCTTGTTATGAATATGGTTTTATTTTTTTGGGGTTGGGATAACGATGAAATCATGACGATGTCGGCGCAACAGACCAGGGAACGAACAAAAACGCTCGAATTACCCCCGGACCTGACTGTGATTAACTACCTGGGATTATCCTTGACAGGGGACTTGAGTCCTTTGTCAATTTACAAATACCCGATCATCGAGGACCAGGGACCCAACGATGGCTTAACACCGCTGGTGGATATTATCGCACCGGGCAGCATCACCCTGACTGCGACACGTAGTGACCATTATTTCAGTCAGGACCCCGAAATTGACATTAAGACCATTGCCATCGTCAAGACTATAATCGAAATTATCGAACAACGATCTCCATAACAGAATAGTCAGGATTCACCTGGTATTACCATTTATGGCAGCGTTCCTCGACCCGGGACAGACTGAAGGTGTAATTGAGTCAGCATGACCGCGCCGGTATCGTCACGATTCAATCAGGGGTTCCAGATTACAAAGCCTCGAAGCTTTTCGTGGCTCACTGCCGCTTTAAATTATTCTGGATAATATCGACAGTGGATGCTCGACGGATAGTCCCTGCCTGTGAAGCTGGCAGCGACAGGAAAATCCACTGGCAAGTATTTTTTTCGAGTTTTCACTCGCAATACCCTGCCAGCTAAGCTTGAATATATTGTCGCACAGCTCCTGGTTTTCTAATTCATGACCAAAAAGCCCCGCCATCCCGCAGCAACCGGCGTCTCTTGTCGTTAAATTCAAACCCAGACTTTTAAATATCGTCTTCCAGTCCTGTGCCGACTGCCGGTCGGCGGTTTGCTCCATGCAATGCGGTAGGAGCAGGTACGCCGTATCGACTGTATCGGAGCTATTTACTGGTAATCCTAGGTTACCTTCCATGATCTGGATCGCAAGCCAGTTTTCGATCGACCAGACCTGGTAATCGGGAAGCTGTTGCAGTATTTCGGCATATTCCTTGTGGTGCATCAGGCGGGTGACTACTTCGACACTGATCAGCGGCAGGCCGATGTCTGCGAGTCGATTCATTGCCGCCACATGGGCCGTCGCCTGCTGCCTGAATTCGTTTCGAAACCCCTTCACCTGAAGCGCCTTGCCATTGTCTAAAATTGGTGCGAATAGCACTTCGTATCCCAGTTTAATGAGCAGATCATGGGCGGCCAGCAATACCTCTACGCTAAAACTGGCGTTAAAACTGTCAGGCAGCAGTATGACCTGGTTTTCAGCACAGACTTCTCGACTCGGCAGTGAGTCCAGTTCGAGCATTCGCGCGTTACGTTGCGCGATTCCCTTTTGCAGCGAACTCGAAAATCGAGGTGGTGATTCAATTCCGACTATGCGCCGTAGCAATGCCAGTGAAACAGGATTTTGCGTTAATAAGTTCACAAGGGTGGGCCCACGCCTACCCAGACTGGCTAGCCTCTCAAGCCGTGCGAATAGCCTGTCTCGCAGCCTGCGCCCGTGTTTCCGCGCATAGTGCTGAAGAAAAGATGATTTGATATCGGGAATATCGACCTTCAGCGGGCAGCTATAGGTGCAGGATTTACAGGACAGACAGGCGCTGAGCGAACTGTAGAGCTCGGATTCGAGTGGCACTAACTCGTGGCTATCTGGCTCGGCCGATTGTAGCCTGGCCCATTCGCGTAACATCGCAGCCCTGCCCTTGGGTGACAGGATTTTATCTTTAGTGGCCTTGTACGATGGGCACATGGCATCGTCTACCTGCCAGCTAAAGCAAGTGGTATTACCATTACAGTTAATCGCCGATTGATAGCGTTTCTCCCAGGTGGAATCGATCTGTTCATCGAAGGCCCCACGAAACGGCACCTGGTCGATCTTCATCACCTCGACTGGATGGCCGGATGGTGCCGCGAGTTTCCCGGGGTTGAACCGATTCTGCGGGTCGAATGCGGTTTTGATCTGAACCAGCACCGGCATTAAATGCTCGCCAAAAAACAGTGGCGAGTATTCACCCCGATAACCCCGCCCATGCTCTCCCCATAACAGTCCGCCATATTGTTTGACCAGGGCTGCCACCTGATCGGTGATGCTGCGTATCATCTCACGATTGGATTGCTGGCTCATGTCAAGCATCGGGCGAACATGAAGACAACCGACATCGGCATGTCCGTACATCGCGTAGTCAACCTGGTGCCGATCCAGAATGGTGCGGAATTCGTCGACATAGTCGGCAAGCATTTCCGGTGGTACGGTCGTATCTTCGACAAAGGCCAGTCCCTGCGTATTGCCATCGAGCGCCGCGAGCAGGCCCACGGCGCGGCCGCGTAAATTCCACAACGAAGCTATTTCACTGGCGCCGGTTTCCACCAGGCTGGTAACCACCCCATATTCTTCTGTTGTGCGACTGATATGCGATTCAAATTTCTCGCACTGCAGCCGGATAGATTCTTCATTATCACCAACTACTTCGATGAAATTCATCGCCTTAAGCGAGCCGCCTAGCGACTGTCCTTTGAATACAGCCTTGAGGTCCTGCCATACAGCATCGCGCTGCGCCTGGGCGATGATCTTGTCATCGAGTATTTCAATCGCCGCCGGATCAGACTTGCATAGTTCGGCCACGTGCCTGAGTGCTTTCGAGTAGTCGTCGTAAAGAACTACTATCAGCGCTTTAATTTTGGGTATCGGTATCAGGCGTAAAGTGATCGATTTGCTAAACGCGAGCGTGCCCTCTGAGCCGGCAAGCAGGTAACTCATCTGGAACCGATCATCATCCAGAACCTGTTTCAGGTTATAACCTGTCAATCCGCGGTTTAGATCGGGAAATACCTGGTCGATTTCGTCACGGTGCTGAACCACTGCTGCATATACCTCGTGCTGAAGCCGATCGCCCAACGTCCTGTCTTTTAGTTCCGCTAGTTTTTCTACCGGTGTGGATTTAACCCGGTAGTCCGACCCATCGGACAGTACGACATCAAGCGCTTCGATATAAGCCGAGGTTTTGCCATAGATGCGGGAACCCTTGCCCGAGGCATCGGTCGCAACCATGCCACCAATGGTGGCGCGCGAGGCGGTCGACACGTTGGCCGGAAAGAACAATCCGCTGGGCTTGAGGAAATCGTTTAACTGGTCGAGTACGACCCCCGGTTCGACACTAACCTGGCATTTTGCTTCATCGAAGTGGATAATTTGAGTCAGATACCGGGAGGTATCGACAATGATACTTCGATTTAACGATTGCCCATTGGTGCCAGTGCCTGCACCGCGTGCGGTGATTGAAATATTGCTATCAGGTTGATCAGCAACAGCCTCGATGACACGGTTAATGTCCTGCGCCTGAGCCGGATAAAGAATTGCCTCGGGTAATACCTGGTAAATACTATTGTCGGTGGCCGCGACGATTCGAGCGCCATAGCTGGTTTCGATATCACCGGTGAATCCTGATTGTTTCAACCGTCTGATGAATTCGCCGAGATGATTTTGGTGATTAGACATAAGCAGTTAATTTTATCTCCCGATACCCGCTTGTCAAAAATCTGGGTTGCCAGGTTGAATGGCATTATAATTACAACTTTCATGTCACGCTGTTGATGGAAGACAAAATTTGAATCCCGACAAACACAATGAATGCGTCATTCTACTGCATGGCCTGGCACGCACCAATCGCTCGATGCTAAAGATCGAAAAAGCCCTGAAAACTGTCGGCTACGAGGTATACAACTGCAATTACCCGTCCCGAAAACAAGCCATCGAGCAATTATCCGAAACTACAATCGAAGCGGCTATCCAGCATTGCCGTGAAAATTTTCAACCCGAGCGGATCCATTTCGTCACGCATTCGATGGGCGGTATTCTGATCCGTTTTTACCTGGCACAGCACGATATCGATCATCTCGGACGAGTCGTCATGCTTGCTCCACCCAACGCCGGCACCGAACTAGTCGATCGCCTGTCGGGATTACAGCTGTTTACCCTGATTAATGGCCCTGCCGCCAGTCAACTGGGAACCGACGCCTCGAGCCTGCCCAAATCACTCGGGCCGGTAGATTATGAGGTGGGCATAATCGCCGGTAATCGCAGCCTTAATTTGTTGTTTTCGGCACTCATACCCGGTGAAAACGACGGCAAGGTATCAACCCGGAATACCAGGCTCGAGGGAATGGCCGACTTTATCGTACTGCCCTACGCCCATAGCTTCATGATGAATCGCCCACAGGTTATCGAGCAGACCATTACCTTCTTGCAACAAGGGAAATTTAAACACAACTGAGCCTGGGAGCAGGTTGGGTTGGGTTGGCTATACTAAGTCTGATCGCCCTTATAAATCAATAAAGCAGTCCCAGCGCATTGAGCATATTTATCCAGCCCGATCAAACGTACATGGTTACCCGGGTAACTCCTGTGGCACTGCTCCAGCTCACTCAACACCAGATCAATATCGGTTTCACCAAACATCGGTAACTTCCACATGTACCAGTAATGACCAGTTGTATTGTCCGGCTCGGTATGCTCGATACCGGGAATCCAGCCTTTGTCTACAATATACCGGATTTGTGCGCGTAAAGACTTTTCGCTTAACTCGGGTAGGTAAGAAAATGTTTCGAAGCGACGACTATGCCCTGCAGAGCCGAGACTAGACTTATAATCTTGTATTTCATTCATATTAGTTGTTCCTCGACCCTGTTTTATGCATTGGCTGCATCGAGTTTATCGACCGTGTCGAATTCAAATTTAATCTCCTGCCAGGTTTCCAATGCCACTTTCAGCTCAGGACTATGCCTGGCCGCGGCAGTCAGAATATCTTTGCCCTCTTTTTCCAGATCGCGTCCCTGGTTGCGAGCCTCGACACAGGCTTCAAGTGCGACTCGGTTGGCGGCACCCCCGGCTGCATTACCCCAGGGATGACCCAGCGTTCCACCGCCAAACTGAAAACAGGCATCGTCGCCAAAAATACTCAGCAGCGCAGGCATATGCCAGACGTGAATACCGCCAGAGGCTACCGGCATGACACCCGGCATTGCACCCCAGTCCTGGTCAAAGAAAATACCTCGACTTCGATCTTCCTTCACATATGACTCGCGCATTAAATCGACCCAGCCCAATGTCGCATTGCGATCACCTTCGAGTTTGCCGACAACAGTGCCGGAATGCAGATGATCGCCACCTGAAAGCCGCAGCACTTTAGTCAATACACGAAAATGAATTCCATGGTATGGATTTCGGTCCAGCACCGCGTGCATCGCACGATGAATATGTAACAACACACCGTTGCGATGACACCATTGCGCAAGTTGGGTATTGGCGGAAAATCCACCGGTCAGGTAATCATGCATGATAATCGGGGCGCCGAGTTCCTTTGCGTACTCGGCACGAACGATCATTTCATCCGCCGTCGGGGCGGTAACATTCAAGTAGTGACCCTTGCGTTCTCCAGTTTCTGCCTCGGCTTTGTGAATCGCTTCCATCACATAGTCGAAACGATGGCGCCAGCGCATGAATGGCTGCGAGTTGACGTTTTCATCGTCCTTGGTGAAATCGAGGCCGCCGCGTAATCCTTCGTAACATGCGCGGCCATAGTTTTTCGCCGACAGTCCGAGTTTGGGTTTGATTGTACAACCCAGCAGGGGGCGGCCATATTTGTTTAGTTTATCGCGTTCGACCTGAATGCCGTGGGGAGGACCGTTGCAGGTGATGACATAAGCAACCGGAAAACGGATATCCTCAAGACGCAGCGCACGCAGTGCCTTGAACCCGAAAACATTACCCACCAGCGAGGTGAGCACATTGACGACCGAGCCTTCTTCGAACAAATCAATTGGGTAGGCTATAAAGGCGTAAAAGCAGGAGTCGTCGCCTGGCACATCTTCTATCGCATAAGCACGGCCCTTGTAATATTCCAGATCAGTGAGCAGGTCTGTCCAGACAGTAGTCCAGGTACCGGTGGATGATTCGGCAGCCACCGCGGCAGCCACTTCTTCTCGTGGAATTCCTGGCTGTGGCGTTATTTTAAAACAGGCCAGCAGGTCGGTTTGTTTCGGCGCGTAATCCGGCTCCCAGTAGGTTTCCCGGTAGTCTTTTACGCCTGCGCTATAAGTTTCTGCCATGTTACCTCTAATTAATTACTGTCACATTATTGTCGTTATGATTCAGGACTATAACTTTCAGGTAGCAAATATAGACGTTTTGTACTATAAATACTATTCATGGTTTTTGATAATATCCATAAGTAAATACTTATGACTATGAATATAACAATTCGACAACTAAAAGTATTTCAGAAAGTCGCAAATCTGCAAAGTTTTACCAGGGCTTCAAAGGCGCTCTATTTAACTCAGCCCGCGGTATCGATGCAAATAAAGCAGCTCGAAGAAGCGGTCGGTCTGAAATTGTTTGACAAGCAGGGCCGCCAAATCAGCCTTACCGACGCGGGCGACGAAATACGTTTGCTCAGCGATGGTGTTTTGCAGCAAATTGATGAAACCCAACACCAGCTTGAACAGATTGCAAGTGGTGACCGGGGCAAACTTCGATTGGCGGTAGCCACTACGGTGGCCTCGGTTGCAACGCGCCTGATGGCCCGGTTCAACGAACAGAATCCGGCCATGAGCCTGCACTTCACCGTGACCAATCGAAATGGATTAATTCAGCTATTAGAAAATAACGAGATCGATATCGTCATCATGGGATTACCACCAGCGGAACTGGAGCTGGATACACAGGAATTAATGGCCAATCCGCTGGTAATCATCGCACCGCCCACCCATCCGTTGTGCGATCTGGGCAGACCGGTAAGTCTGAATACACTGTTTAAACAGGACTTTATTCTGCGCGAACCCAGCTCAGGCACAAGACTGGCTGTCGAACGATTTTTGAATACCGAGGGCAGAACATTGCAGTCCAGTATCGAAATGAACAGCAATGACGCGATCAAGCAATCGGTGGCCGAAGGCCTGGGCCTGGGTATCGTGTCGGTACATACGGTAAGCAACGAACTGAAGCAGGGGGATCTTAAATTGATCGATGCTACGGGCTTCCCGCTCCATCGCTCATGGTATCTGGTACAACGCAAGGGTAAGCGACTCTCACTGCTGAGCGAGCGTTTCAAGTCTTATGTTATCGAACAGGCGAAACTGATTTCCTCGGGGATCGACTAATCCTGACTCTAAGTTGTATCACTTACCATCGATGGATTTCCGAGCCGCCTGGCCGAGCTGGGTTAAACCGGACATTAGCGTCAGTAAATTATTCGAAAAACCTCAAAATAAACATGGTGTTAGTCAAACGACGCGCTATAATCCCGCGCCTTGTAAATGCCAATAGTTGATTATGACCTCCAGTAGTCGTTCCGACCTTCGAAATATAGCGATTATCGCCCATGTTGATCATGGTAAAACCACGCTGGTCGACCAGTTGCTGAGCCAGTCTGGAACCCTGGACTCGCGCATGGACGCTCCAGAGCGCGTGATGGACTCGAACGAGCTGGAAAAAGAGCGCGGCATTACTATTCTCTCCAAGAATACCGCGATCAACTGGCATCACGCAAAACAAAACCAGGACTACCGGATCAACATTGTCGATACCCCGGGGCATGCGGATTTTGGCGGCGAGGTCGAACGGGTCCTGTCGATGGTCGACTCGGTTTTATTACTGGTTGACGCGGTCGAAGGGCCGATGCCGCAAACCCGATTTGTCACACAAAAAGCCTTTGCCATGGGCTTTACCCCAATTGTTGTTGTTAACAAAATCGACCGGCATGGCGCGCGACCACACTGGGTTATAGACCAGATGTTTGACCTGTTCGATACCCTGGGTGCCAGCGATGAGCAACTCGATTTCCCGGTCATTTATGCCTCGGCTTTAAATGGCTATGCCAATGAAAAAGACGATGTGCGCGAGGGTGATATGACACCGCTTTTTGAAGCCGTGATCGAACATGTCGCACCCCCGCAGGTTGAGGTCGACGGGCCGTTTCAGATGCAGATATCGAGCCTCGACTATGATAGTTACAAGGGTGTGTTAGGCATAGGCCGGATTACGCGGGGTACCATCAATCGAAATAGCCCGGTAAAAATTATCGGTAACGACGGCAAAAAACGTGATGGGCGCATGATGCAGATCTTTGGCTTCAATGGCCTCGAACGGGTAGAGACCGAAACCGCAAGGGCTGGCGACATCATTGTATTTTCCGGCATCGAAAACCTTTATATTTCCGATACCCTGTGTGATCGAAATCATATCGAAGCCCTGCCCGCCCTCAGCATCGACGAACCCACGGTTAATATGACCTTCAGCGTCAATAGTTCACCCTTTTCAGGCAAGGACGGCAAGTTTCTCACCTCGCGCCAGATTGATGAACGCCTGCAACGGGAATGTCTGCACAACGTTGCACTGAGAGTCGAGCAACTAGAGGATGCAGACAAATTCAGAGTCTCGGGTCGTGGCGAGTTGCACCTTGGCATACTGATTGAAACCATGCGTCGTGAAGGTTTCGAGCTTTCTGTATCGCGTGCCGAGGTTATCCTCAGAGAAATCGAGGGCCAGCTCTGCGAACCCTACGAGGAGTTGATTGTCGATATCGAAGAACCATACCAGGGTGCGGTAATGGAAGCCCTGGGCAGCCGTAAAGCCGACCTGAAAAACATGATGCCTGATGCGAAGGGCCGGGTACGTCTGGACTACGTGATTCCCTCGCGTGGCCTGATCGGTTTTCAGGCAGAATTCATGACGCTCAGTTCAGGTACGGGCCTGATTTACCACGTATTCGATCATTACGGTCCGAAAATAGAAGGCAATATTGCACAACGTAAAAATGGCGTGTTGATATCGAACGCTACCGGCAAGGCGCTGGCCTATGCGCTATTTAATTTGCAGGATCGTGGTAAATTGATGATCGGCCATGCCGAGGCAGTCTACGAGGGGATGGTAGTAGGGATACACAGCCGCGCGAATGATCTGGTCGTCAACCCGTTAAAGGCCAAACAACTCACCAATATCCGCGCCGCCGGCACCGATGAAAACTTAATTCTAACGCGCCCGATACGATTGACCCTGGAGCGGGCGCTGGAATTTATCGATGACGACGAACTGGTCGAAGTGACCCCGAAGAGTGTTCGAATTCGTAAAAAGTACCTGCTCGAACACGAACGTAAACGCGCCAGCCGCAGTAGCGCGGCCTGAAAGCTTATATTAGAAAGTTGTGATTTATTCAGACCTTGCCTGAGAATTCAAAACCCAATACAGGCTTTCCACCAGGTACCTTGCCCCCGCTTGACAAGCAAAGTACAGACGCCATTATAATGATCTCTCAATTAGAAGCGCGGATAGCGGCAACAGTACAATGACCAGGTATTTTCTTAAACTAAAGTCCTGGGAATTATTTTATAAGCTCAACAATAGCGAAACCTGATCCCGGGATGGCGATAAACTACTTCGCTTACGGATCGAATATGGCAAGCGAAAGATTGTTAGCCCGGATACCCGGCGCGAGAAAAGTCTGTAACGCTGTTCTGCCTGATCATCGACTCAGATTCCGAAAAAGCGATAACGGGAAATCGGGCAAATGCGATATCGAAGTGACCGGCAATCGGCTGGACCGGGTCCATGGTGAGGTCTATCAGATCTCGGATCAGGACAAGGCACTACTGGATCGGTACGAGGGGCTGGGCGTTGGTTATGACGAAAAACTGGTCGAACTGAATAGCGAAAACGAACAGGTCCTTTCAGCAATTACCTACTATGCACTCCTGATCGACGAGGCTATGATTCCCTACCACTGGTATAAGGGCCACGTATTACACGGTGCGATCGAACACCGGTTACCTGCCGACTACATCAGCATGATTGAAGCCGTGCCGTCTATAAAAGATCCAGACACCGCTCGCAGTGTGCGCGAACTAGCCATCTATGGACAGAAAATTGCCCATGGCTAATTCGAGTTTCTCACCACCTTCCGACAGCGGTCGCCGATTTGTTTGATAACTGGATTAACCTGGTTTTTCATTGACACTGATACGGCGTTGTTTGATGGCGATGCCCGGGCCCCTCAAATTAAGGTCTATTTAAAGCCGTGGTGTAAATCCGAGAATACGTACCTGTCCCGGAATCGAAGCATTGAACAGGTGGTTATGCCAGTAGGTGGCCTTAAAGGCCGATTCTTCCCCATCCATTTCCCTGACACTGAAATCGAATGCCTGTTCAACACTGTCCTCGGCGAATTTGAGGTGACATTGACCTGCCGTGGTCAGCGCATCGGCGAGGGATGAGTCGATTCCGAATAACGCGGTCAACTGGTCTGAGAAATTGAAATCATCCTGGTAGTGACGCTCAGCCAGAATACGCAGCCCATTACTAATCCAGTCGGCGCAATCCTGTGTTTTGAGAATAATATGCCTGAATTCCATGGTAGTACTTTCAGGTTCCTGCTCGACGATGAGAAAATTGATTCGACCCTTCTCTTCCCCACCCGAAATCGAGTGGACCCCGGCACTCATCCCTGGAGTCGGGCGACCACCGAGCTCGCGCATACTCAATTTGCGCAGGCGGCACTGCCATGAAATGAATCGTTTATATTGCTCAGAAAGATCCATTATTATTGGCTAAGAGCAGCCCTTTTTAGAATAAGCCTTCTACCTGGCCCTTGTCGTTGAGTTTGATAGTGTCGGCCGAAGGTACCCGGGGCAGACCAGGCATAGTCATGATATCGCCACATACAACCACTATAAACTCGGCACCTGCCGACAGGCGAACCTCTCGAACTGGCACTTCGTGACCCCTGGGCGCACCCAGCAAAGACGGATCGGTAGAAAAACTATATTGCGTTTTCGCCATACAAACCGGAAATTTACCGTAACCATCCGTTTCAAACTTGGCAAACTGATTACGCACCTTCTTGTCAGCAATCAAGTCATCGGCACCATACAGGGTGCGTGCGATATGACGCGCCTTATCCCACAGCGGCATGTCGTCATCGTAGAGGGTATGGAATTGCGCCTGCCCCGAATCGGCGACAGCCGCGACATGATGCGCGAGATCCTGCACACCGGCACTACCCTTACCCCAGTGATTACAATCAAATACCTTTACATCGAATTCGGCGCAGAATTCTTTAATAGCCTCGAGTTCTTCATCGGTGTCCGCCGAGAAGCGATTCATCGCAACCGTGATCGGCACACCAAACTGGCTTAGGTTACGAATATGTTTTCCGAGGTTTTCACAGCCCTTCCTGATCGCTTCAACATTACTACCCGCAAGCTTGTCCTTGGCTACGCCGCCGTGCATTTTAAGTGCCCGTGCGGTAGCGACGAGTACCACCGCGTCTGGATGAATTCCTGCCTTTCGACACTTAATGTCAAAGAACTTTTCGGCACCCAGATCAGCTCCAAATCCCGCCTCGGTAACGACATAATCGGCAACTTTCAGCGCAGTTTTGGTCGCGACGACTGAATTACAGCCATGGGCAATATTGGCAAATGGGCCACCGTGGATAAAAGCAGGGTTATTTTCCAGGGTCTGGACCAGATTCGGCATGAAAGCATCCTTCAACAATACGGTCATCGCACCCGGGGCATTCACATCTCTGGCATGAACCGGTTTCAGGTCGCGGGTATATCCAATCACGATATTGCCAATACGTCGACTTAAATCGTCGAGATCGGTCGCAAGGCAAAAGATTGCCATAATTTCCGACGCCACGGTAATATCAAATCCACTCTGTCTCGGCGTACCATTACCCGGTCCACCCAGACCAATTGTAATGTCGCGCAAGGTACGATCATTCATATCCATCACCCGTTTCCAGGTGACACGGCGTGGATCGAGACCCGATTTATTGTCCCAGTGAATATGGTTGTCGATCAAGGCCGACAACAGGTTGTGCGCGGCGCCAATGGCATGAAAGTCACCAGTAAAATGGAGATTGATATCTTCCATCGGAACCACCTGGGCGTAGCCACCTCCCGCCGCACCCCCTTTCATACCGAAACAGGGTCCCAGGCTGGGTTCGCGTAAACACATCACCGCTTTTTTACCAATGCTATTGAGTCCATCGCCGAGGCCTACCGTGGTCGTGGTTTTACCTTCGCCGGCAGGGGTGGGAGAAATTGCGGTGACCAGGATCAACTTGCCATCTTTTTTATCCGCCAAAGACTCGATGTATTCGGGGGTGATTTTGGCTTTGTCATGACCATAAGGTTTCAGCGCACTGGCTGGAATTCCGATTTTTTCGGCAATTTCTGTGATCGGTTTTAGCGTTGCTTCACGTGCAATTTCAATGTCACTCTTAGCCATTAATTTCTCCAAATAGCGGGGAAGAATTCAATATTGTCCAGAAGTCAGTCGATTGGGCTAAACTGACCCTGGTTTTAAATACCAGTTTATTGTTTGGTACAGACTGGCTTGCTGCGCATGTCGTCTATAAAGACTGCGCAATATACATAATATCTACGAACCGAGGAACAAAATATCTCGATAACGACATTCTGCCAGACCAAATCCGTAACGTCGATCTTCATGTTCAGAGCCAGTATTTTTCATCAGGCCCTGCTTAACCGCCGCAGGCTACAATTTTTGAGTAGATTCGTCGACCAATTTCAGTAAACAATTCGGTCAAACCGGCGAGTGTTATCAGAACAACTCCTGTGAGTTCCCGCCAGCCAAAGGGTTCTCCGGCCCAGATAGCAGCGGTTATCGTACCGACACCGACTTCAATCATGAATAGCAGTGCGACAACCCCGGGGTTCAGGTACGGCGCACCCCAGATAACGGCCCAGGCCGCGGGGATTACCAGTACCAGGGCGACGACCAGAAACCAGGGCATTACCTCCCTGATTGAATTCATAGTGGGTAACTCAATATCACCAGCCAGCGGTGATATGGCGATAGCGACTGCAGCAATACTGCCCCAGAAAAAATACGACAGGGTAAATTCCATCGCGTGGCTGCCATCGTCCTGACGCAATAATACCGCTGCAACAGCCCAACCCAAACCGCCGAGCAAACCCATCCAGTCACCAACATTTCGCGGTAGCGGAATTCCGACATCAATACCCAACATCACAACCATGCCCGACAGACCGAGCAGGATGGCTACCACCCTCGGCGGTGTAATCGCTTCCCCAAGTGCAATTCTGGCGAGAATCAGTGACCACACCGGTGTCAGGTAGAACAACAGCAACCCGCGTACGACTTCGGTATAGATCAACGCATTTGCGTAAAATGCCAGCGCAGTACCGCTAGCTATGCCAATTAGATGTAATGTCAGACCGCAACTTAAAATTTTATTCCAGCGTAAAACCAGGTAGGGAAGAAATAGTAATAATGGAACTGCATAGAACAACACTGTAGCCCAGGCGCCATAGATTCCTGCCCTGTCCAGCATGCGCAGGGGGATCCAGAACAAACCCCAGGTGACGCCGCTATAAATGCAGGCGAGTTTGGCACGAGAAACAATATCGAGGCTTGAGATAATGTTCACCTGGAGTAAAAAAATCCCCGCCAAATCACAAAGAAATGGCGGGGAATGTCGGCCGAGGAGTAGCTTTCCAGCCTAACAATCAAGTGTATTGTCGCGTTCCCAATCGCTCAGATGCGTGGCATAACTGTTCCAGTCATTCATTTTCAGTTTCACATAGGCATCGATCAGTTCGTCACCCAGGCCGGTCCGTATTATCTTGTTGTTGTCGAGCTGGCGTAATGCATCGAGCAGGTTCGAGGGTAGCTTCTTCGCATTTTTCACCCTGTGCCCCTCTTCGTACATATTGACGTCCAGGGGATCACCCGGGTCGCGCTTGTTCTCAACCCCGTCCAGACCTGCAGCCAGGACACTCGCCTGAAGCAGATATGGATTGACCGCACCATCCATCAGACGCAGTTCGAATCGGCCATCCTCGGGCACCCTAACCATGTGGGTTCGATTATTACCACCGTAGGTAACCGCGTTTGGCGACCAGGTCGCGCCCGATAGCGTACGAGGCGCATTGATTCGTTTGTAGCTGTTTACAGTCGGATTAAATATTGCAGCCAGGTCGTGCGCACTGTGCATGATACCGCCAAGGAACTGGTAGGCCAGCGGCGACAGGCCCAGCCCGCGGGCGTCTTTCTTGTCGGTGGCGAACAAATTCTTTTTGCCGGTCTTATCCCAGATCGAGACATGAGCATGGCAACCGTTACCGGTTAAATGGCTAAATGGTTTGGGCATGAACGTGGCACGCATGCCATTGTTTTCGGCAATGGTCTTGACCATGTACTTGAAGAAAACGTGTTTGTCAGCGGTTTTCAGCGCATCGTCATAATCCCAGTTCATTTCAAATTGACCATTCGCGTCCTCATGATCATTCTGGTAGGGATTCCAGCCGAGCTCGAGCATTGCATCGCAGATCTGACCTATCACTGGATACTGGCGCATTAATGCCTGTTGGTCATAGCAGGGTTTCACCTGGGTGTCGGCCGCATCGGCGAGTTGGGTACCATCGGTTGAAATCAGATGATACTCACATTCAACACCCGTTTTCATGCGATAGCCTTTTTTTGCCGCCCGTGCCAATTGCCGCTTCAGGGCAACCCTGGGCGAGGCTTCTACTTCCTTACCATCCATCCATAGATCAGATGCGACCCAACCTATCTCGGGGTTCCAGGGTAACTGGATCAGGCTATCCGGGTCGGGCACGCCAAATAGATCGGGGTGCGCGGGTGTCATATCGAGCCAGGCGGCAAATCCGGCAAATCCGGCACCGTTTTTCTGCATATCCTTGATCGCCCTCGCCGGCGCCAGCTTGGCGCGCAGCACGCCGAATAAATCGACCCAACTCACCAGAAAATATTTGATTCCCCGCGATTTCGCAATTTTCTCGAGATCTTTCGCCATCTAGTTGTCCTCCAGTTTTTAACGGCCTGTTATATTTATTGTCCAGGATATTGGATCAAACCGATTATTGCACGAAGGCAATATTCGGTCGCTGTGTTTGTTTATTCCTGTTTACCTACCAGCGGAATCCCGCTCGCCGCAGCGGTAGCGATGGTCACCGCTCGCAAATCTTCCGGCTCGACATTGTGCAGATTTGTTTTACCGGTGCAGCGCGCCATCATCGAGGCTTCACCGACACTGGCATTGATGATGTTAATGGTTGCCGTGGTTCGATCCTCGCTGCTGAAATCCGACCCGAATTGCAAACCATTGTCGTTCATCGTACCGCCGACGGCAAATCCCACCGCGGCACCCAGTACCAGCACATTCGCGCCCAGGCCGATGAGCTTGGCTGCATCGGTACCGGAACGCACGCCGCCGAAATAAATAATATCGAACTCTTCTTCACGCCGCAGATCGCGAAGGATGGCGATTGTGTCGCGCAAGATATCTAGATTGGGCGCACCATTTAGCTCGGCCCACACACCGCCAATATCACCGCTGCCATCGAGCAGCAGAAAATCCAGTTTATCGTCGAGTGCCTGGTCGATGGCGGTTTTCAGATTGGCAATCGAGGACACTCCCAAACCGATCGCCTGGCCATCATGGGCACGACTTAGCGCAACAGGTTCAGTGCCTGCCACCAGGTAGATCACTCCAGCAGCATCTTTATCAGGCTTGACGCTGGAATTTGCATCAATCAGTTGCATCCATTCTATACCGGCGCCTGGCCGTTCCCGCCCGATGTAACGGGCCCCGGTCGCGTGGGCACCCGCAGCTACCGAGGCGCGGACTTCAGCAGGCGCGCTATCAAATCCCGCCAGCATGAAGGGATGCGATAACGACAGCTTATCAGCCAGTAGGCTAGCCACGTTACAGGCTTCGCGGTAGGGATCTATAACCAGCCTGGACAGGTTGGCCGGCAGAAATACCAGGTCGTCGAGAGTCGCTGAGCGCTGCTGCGGGAACGGATTTTGCCGCATCCGTATGCGTTTTTTGAGCATGCCGCGAAGTTTGCCATGGTCGAGCGGATTGGTACGGGCCATGGAAAAAATATCCTCGCGATGCTGCACTGAATAATCGGCAGAACCGGTTTCGGCATCGCAACGATAGCAGCGCGATGCTTCCGC
>Ga0164320_10000093_pt1 | contig 24264 bp, 28 predicted proteins | sample GuaBasSediGuay11_FD_113736 | JGI IMG/M metagenome (GOLD analysis project Ga0164320, IMG submission 113736) | Subseafloor sediment microbial communities from Guaymas Basin, Gulf of California, Mexico - Guay11, Core 4567-28, 0-3 cm | ecosystem: Environmental > Aquatic > Marine > Hydrothermal...
CGGTTGATACACGTTAATATCATGCTTGAGCGCACACACCTTGACAGGACTTTGGCTTAGAAGTCGTCCCCGCCCCGCGGGCCGGTCAGGCTGGGTATATACCGCGACCACATCGTGCTCTGATTGCACTAGCAATTCGAGTGCCGGAACCGCAAATTCCGGAGTGCCCGCATAGATAATTTTTAGCATGGAGATTGGAGTTGCCGGCCTGCTGTTAACTCAAGGTTCCCTGTTTTTTTTGCTTGAGCAGTTTCTTTCTAATTCGATTCCGCTTCAAGCTGGACAGGTAGTCGACAAACAGTTTACCGTCCAGATGATCCATTTCATGCTGGATACAAACAGCTTCCATACTATTTGCTTCAAATTCGATCACTTCACCATCTTCATCCCTGGCCCTGACACGAATATGTTCTGCCCGGGTGACCAATTCGTAATACCCAGGCACCGAGAGACAACCTTCATCGGATTCCTGTTCGCCATCAGCTTCCAGTAATTCCGGATTAACGAGACATCTCGGTGCATTACGCTCTGCGGAAACATCCATCACCAACAAGCGGATATGCCTGTCTACCTGGGTCGCCGCCAGCCCGATACCGGGCGCCTCATACATGGTTTCATACATATCACCGACAAATTGCTTCAACTCGGAGTCGAATTCGCGAACCGGTCTGGCAACCGTGCGAAGTTTAGGGTCTGGAAAATGTAAAATATTTAATAAAGCCATACTTTAATAACTTCAAGAGATTTATAAATAGTTGTCCCAAGTTTATGATTATATTAGCCATTAAAAAGGTTGTAGTCGAATAAATATAGGCTACAATCGACTTACTAATACCGCATATTTAGGGTTTTTTTTATGTCTAACAACGCCAATAGACAACTATTGAACAGTTTGATCCTGCTCTCGGGATTATTGCTCCTGACCGCCTGTACCGGCCTGGATACCCCTTTTGCCATTGTAGAAGAACCCGTATCGGCTGAGGCTCAAACATTAGAGGCAAACATCCCTGAACAGGAGCCTGTTGAAACAATAACCTATGAACCAGAATACCCTGAAACCTATATTGTACAAAAAGGGGACACCTTATGGGATATTTCCTCGGTATTTTTACGCGATCCGTGGCACTGGCCGGAAATCTGGTTCAAAAATCCGCAGGTTGAAAACCCTCACCTGATTTACCCGGGCGACGTACTGGCTATTATCTATGTTGGCGGCGTAAAACGCGTGCAAATTGTGAGACGCGGTGAAGATGGTCAAATACTGTCGACCGGCGGTACTTCGGGTATGCAAGTAGTGAAACTGTCACCCAGGGTGCGCACACAAACTATCGATGCAAGCATACCTTCGATACCAATCGATAATATTCGACACCTGTTATCCCGCCCACTGGTGATTGACAAAGAGGAACTGGATGGTTCAGCTTATATTATATCCAGCGTAGACTCTCATTTAATAAATAGTATCAATGATCACTTATATGTACGTAAGCTGGATACTTCTTCCGGTAATGGCCGTTACCAGATTTTCAGGCCTAATAAGCCAATCTACGACCCGACTACCGAGGAACTACTTGGCTATGAAGCCATTTATGTCGGCGAAACCAAGTTACTAGCGGGTGGCGACCCGGCCACAGTGCAGGTCACCGATTCTGTCCGTGAAATTTTGCGTAACGACCGGGTACTGCCAATCGATAACACTAATTTTGAACGCGACTTTTTCCCTAAACCCCCGGTTACTCAGGTACGAGGCGAAGTACTTTCGTTGCTGGATGCCATTTCCATGTTAGGGCAATATCAAACCATTGCACTCAATCTCGGATCACGCGATGGAATTGAAACCGGTAATCTGCTGGTGATAAAACGTGTTGGTGATGTGATACCGGATTCCGAAGAAAAAGATCCAACCTTCAGGGTGAAACTGCCCGATGAGCGCATTGGAATGGCAATGATTGTGCGCTCATTCGAAAAAATGAGCTATGCACTGGTAATGGAGGCCAGCCGCCCGGTCGTAGTTAGCGACTATGTCGAGTCACCCCAGTAATCGATCAACAGGCCCAGTTTAATTTTTTCGGCTGGCCGACTATAAAGTCGTAAAAATAATCGAAGACGCATTAGCCCGGACAATTCATAAACTGCCGTGATGACGTTGTGATGAATGGGCCAGGCTTTGATTTTACAGAGAATTATCCGATTGAGCGCCGGACTTATTGATCCGGTCGATTGAGGATACTTTTCTGTAAAATCAAAGAACAAGCAAGGGCACGTGCATGTTTATGAATTGTTCGGGTTAGAGGGGTGTGGTATCGTCTGAATCACTAACCGCTTCACTGGATTTAGGATGCTAAAGGATCAGCTAGCCAGTTTTCTTACGCTTCATCACATTTTTGGCCTGGGTCGGGTTTCGCTGACCAGATTGCGCGATCGCTTTGGCGGTGATTTCAATCAGATACTCAATGCCAGTCGCCGCGATTTGCAGGCAGCCGGGCTGAAACAGGGACAGATTGATCGGGTTTTGAACCCTGATCGAAAGTTGGTCGATCAGGAACTCGCCTGGGCTGAGCAACCGGGTAATCATATTATCTGTTTTGACGATGACGCCTACCCCGCACTACTAAAACAAACCACCAATTTCCCGCCCTTACTTTACGGCAGCGGCAACATCGAATTACTCGAACATCCACAAATAGCGATAGTGGGTAGCCGCAATTGCACCCCCGGAGGCGCTAACACGGCAACCGATTTCGCTCGCTTCCTGGCCCAATCCGGGATAACTATTACCAGTGGTATGGCAACCGGGATAGATTCCAGGGCGCACGAGGGAGCACTGTCATGTGGCGGCAACACCATTGCTGTCACCGGTACCGGTCTCGACCGTATTTATCCATCCGGCAATCGACAATTGGCCTACGAGATTCATGAAAAAGGTTTACTGGTCACCGAATTCCCATTCGGTACCGGCCCACGTAGCGAAAATTTTCCTCGCCGTAACCGGATTATCAGCGGAATGTGTGTCGCTACCCTGGTAGTTGAAGCGACGCGTCGCAGTGGTTCTTTGATTACCGCCCACCTGGCGGCGGAACAAGGACGCGAAGTGTTTGCCGTGCCCGGGTCGATTCACAATCCGCAGGCCAGGGGCTGCCATCAATTAATTAGAGAAGGGGCCAAACTGGTTGACCAGGCTTCCGATATTATTGAAGAACTCGGAAGCCTCCTGGGCTTTATCGTAGAGCAGCAGCAGGAAACAGGCGAAGACCCTGAATACCAGCTGGACCAGGCGACGATTCAACTACTAGACTCTATTGGTTACGATCCTGTATCCTCGGATGTCCTCTTTGAACGTAGCGGCTTGACCATCGACAAGCTTTCATCCATGCTACTATCGCTTGAGCTAAACAACCGGATTCAATCAGCACCTGGCGGCTGCTTCGTCAGAATTTAAATGAGGCATTCATGAAAGAAGGCGTAATAGACGTTTTGATGTACATATTTTCCAGCTACGCTGATCAGGAGAACAGTTTGCCCGAGGATCGGGATGGAATCGATGCAGATCTGCGTGCCGCAGGTTTTGACAGCCTCGAAATCGACAAGGCTTTCGAGTGGCTGGACGGGCTTGCACTGGATGAAGATATTCCGACAATTAATCAGTCATCGCATACCACCAGAGTCTTTTCACAACAGGAAACCCAACGTATGGCCGATAATTCGCAGGGTTTTTTGCTTTTTCTGGAACAGTCGGGCGTATTAACCCCGACATTACGCGAACTCGTGATTAACCGCGTTATGGCCCTTGAGTCTAATACTGAAGTCGATATCGAAGAGCTCAAATGGGTGGTAATGATGGTGTTGTTCAACAGTGCCGAAGAGCATGATGAAAACACGTTGATGCATTTTGAAGATATTGTATTTGCCGACCAGCCAGCGATTTTTCATTGAAGATGCGTGTGTCATCAACAATTTATATTAATTTTAACCTCTAGATTCTAGTGATCAATGGCCAGCAATCTCGTCATCGTAGAATCGCCTGCTAAAGCTAAAACTATAGAGAAATACCTGGGCAAGGATTTCAAGGTTCTTGCCTCATATGGTCATGTACGTGACCTGGTACCCAAGGAAGGTGCTGTCGAAACCGACAATAACTTTAAGATGAACTACAGTGTTGTCGAACGTAACGAAAAGCACATTAATAATATTGCGCGGGAAATGCGAAAAGCCGATTCGCTGTACCTGGCGACTGATCCTGACCGCGAAGGTGAAGCCATTTCCTGGCATTTATACGAGCTGTTAAAAGAAAAAAGCCTGATGAAAAACAAACGCGCTTACCGGGTCGCGTTTCACGAAATAACCAAACAGGCGGTCAGTGACGCTGTTGCCAATCCACGCGAAATCACAATGGATCTGGTCAACGCGCAGCAAGCCAGGCGTGCTCTCGACTACCTGGTAGGGTTCAATTTGTCGCCACTGCTATGGCGCAAAATTCGACGAGGCCTGTCGGCCGGTCGAGTACAGAGTCCGGCCTTACGAATGATCGTCGAGCGTGAACTCGAAATTGAAGCTTTCGATTCCCAGGAATACTGGAGCATCGAGTCCGACAATAACGTCGAAGATCAACCGTTCAGCGCCAGGTTGACCCAGTTCCAGGGTGAGAAGGTCAAACAGTTCACCATCACTAATGCCGACCAGGCAAATTCAGCCCAGCTTGTATTGAACCAGGCCGCGAACGGTAAATTACGCGTCGCTGAAGTCGAAAAGAAGCAACGTAAACGAAATCCGGCACCGCCATTTACCACCTCGACCTTACAGCAGGAAGCCTCGCGAAAGCTTGGATTCGGAGCGCAACGTACCATGCGCACGGCACAACGACTCTATGAAGGTATCGATGTCGGTGCCGGGCAGGATGGACTCATTTCCTATATGCGAACAGACTCGGTGACCTTGTCCAGCGAGGCTCTGGGTCAAATACGAGAATTCATTTCCGAAAAATTTGGTCAGGAAAATTTATCCGAATCAGAACGCATTTTTAAAGCAACCTCGGCAAATGCTCAGGAAGCACACGAAGCAATACGTCCTACCAATCCCGCGTACGAGCCGTTCAAGATCAAGGAACACCTGGGCGATGATGAATTCCGGCTTTATAGCCTGATCTGGAAACGCACGATTGCCTGCCAGATGATTCACGCCACGCTGGACACGGTTAAGGTAGACCTGGCCTGCGGCAGTGAAAATACATTTCGCGCGAATGGCTCCACGATTCGCAATCTGGGTTTCATGCGGGTTTATATTGAAGACATTGATGACGCCAAAAAGGATGATTCCAAAGAGAATATCCTGCCACCGCTTAAACAGGGCGATAGTGTCGACTTAAAAGAAATTCGTCTTGAGCAGCATTTTACTGAACCACCACCGCGTTATAGTGAGGCAACCCTGGTCAAGACTCTTGAGGAATATGGTATTGGGCGACCGTCTACCTATGCCTCGATTATTACCACATTACTGGATCGTGAATACGTTGAACTGGAAAGCAGGCGTTTTCACCCGACCGATGTTGGTCGTGTCGTCGCACGTTTTCTGACCCAGCATTTCACGCAATACGTCGACTACGATTTTACCGCGCAACTGGAGGAGTCACTGGACGCCATATCGCGCGGCGAGACAGAATGGCTGCCCCTAATGGAAAATTTCTGGCGTACATTCAAAAGCCTGGTCGACGACAAGATGGAAACAGTCAGTCGCGACGAGGCCATTCAGGCACGTCAACTCGGCACCGACGAAAAAAGTGGAAAGCCGATCACCGTACGTATGGGCCGTTATGGCCCTTTCGTCCAGATTGGAACGCGTGAAGATGAAGACAAACCGCGTTTTGCCGGCCTCAGGCCAGGCCAGAAAATGGACACTATCAATCTTGAGGAAGCGCTTGAGTTATTCAAATTACCCAGAGAACTCGGCACCTCGCCAGAAGGCGAGGCAATTTCAACCAACATAGGTCGTTTCGGTCCCTATGTGAAATATGACAGTAAATTTGTTTCACTCAACGTCAAAGAAGGGGACGATCCGTTCACCCTGACGCTGGAAAGAGCCCTCGAACTAGTGCGTGAAAAGAAAGAATTCGACGCCAACCGCGAAATAAAGGTCTTCGAAGGTACCGATATCATCATACTGCGAGGAAGATACGGTCCTTATATCACCGATGGCATCAAAAATGCACGAATACCGAAGGATGTTGAAGATCCGGCAACTCTGACACTGGAAGTGTGTCTGGATTTAATTGAAAAAGCGCCGTTACCCAAGTCGCGCCGTAAAAAAGCGACTAAAAAGAAAGCCGCGGGGAAGAAATCAGCTGGGAAGAAAGGGTCGGCGAAAAAAACGGCCAGAAAAAAAACGACTAAAAAGAAAGCCGTAGCCAAAAAAACCGCCGATACATCATCCTGAATCCTGGTCCGCCATGTCTCCCTGGTCAATCAAGCGATTGAGTAATGCCATCGAGAATGGGGCCGTGATTGCCTACCCTACCGATACGATCTGGGGTTTTGGTTGCCATCCCATGCTGGCTTCCAGTGCTATTCGAATCCTGAACATTAAACACCGGCCGGTTAACAAAGGTTTAATTCTGCTTTCATCGCGGATCGAATATTGCGCGCCTTTTATCGATCCGGGTTTATCGCAACAGCAAATCGAATTAATCAGGCAGGAAAACCAACATCCGGTCACCTGGCTGGTACCGGCCGCCAGAAATTGCCCGGTCTGGCTGCGCGGTGAATACCCAACTGTTGCAGTTCGCATTACCAATCATCCTTTCATTAAAGCGCTATGCAGTGAGATGCGTTCACCGATTATATCGACCAGCGCAAACCGGCACCGTCGTGCAGTCATTCGTAACGCCTTGCAGGCGCGCCGCCAATTTGGTGGAGAACTAAACCATATCGTCACGGGCTTCAACAGGGGCACAAATCACGCGAGTGAGATAAAATCCCTCACTACCGGCGATACTATTAGAACAGCACAATGAACAAACAAATTGACCTGGTTAAATCTTATCTCAAGGCCTTGCAGGACAGGGTCACCGATAGTCTCCAGACAGCCGATGGGGTCGGTGAATTTACCAGTGACGAATGGTCACGCGAGGCAGGGGGTGGAGGCCGCACCATGGTGCTGCGTAGTGGTCAGGTATTTGAACAGGCCGGTGTTAATTTTTCCGAGGTGAGCGGTGACAACCTTCCCGCATCCGCAACAGCACATCGACCCGAACTGGCGGGTCGTAGCTATCGAGCCATGGGTGTCTCCCTGGTGATGCATCCCATCAATCCTCACGTGCCGACCTCCCATGCAAACGTACGATTTTTCGTCGCCAACAAACCTGGTCAGGAACCGGTTTGGTGGTTTGGGGGTGGATTTGATCTGACTCCCTACTATGGATACCAGGAAGACTGTGAACACTGGCATCGGACCGCCAGAAAGGCCTGTGAAGGTTTCGACCGCGATAATTACGCCAGCTACAAAAAATGGTGTGATGACTACTTTTATATTAAGCATCGAAGGGAAGCGCGTGGCATCGGCGGCTTATTTTTCGACGACCTTAGTCAGCCCGACTTCGAAACTGCTTTCAGGTTCATGCGCAGTGTTGGCGACCACTACCTGCTTGCCTACCTGCCGATTGTAGAGAAACGCAAACACACTGAATTTGGCGAGAGAGAAAAAAAATTCCAGTGGTATCGTCGTGGCCGCTATGTCGAATTCAACCTGGTGTACGATCGCGGTACTCTTTTTGGCCTGCAATCGGGTGGTCGCACGGAATCGATTCTGATGTCCCTGCCACCAGTGGTGAACTGGCAATATAATTTCTCCCCAGAGGCCGGAACTGCCGAGGCAGAGCTCACAGAATATTACCTGCAACCCAGAGACTGGCTTGGAGAATAGTAATGAACAATCCCAATTTTCCCAGCATCGAATTCAGCGCCGAGACAAAAATCAGCAATAAATGCGATCGTTGCCTCGCATCCACCTGCTGCACCTATGTCACCCAGCAGATCGACACCCCACGCTCGAAATATAGTTTTGAAATCCTGCTCTGGCAGGTTTCGCACCAGGGCGTCGGTGTCTATAAAGATGAAGATGGCTGGTTCGTTATGTTTGACACGCCTTGCAGCCATCTTGAAATGGATGGGCGATGTGGAATTTACCAGGATCGTCCAACTATTTGTCGTACTCATGAAAATGATTTTTGCGAGTATGATGCACCAGCCGAAGACGGTTTTGAGCTTTATTTTCCTGACTACCCTAGCCTGTTGGCTTACTGCACAAAACGTTTTAAAAAATGGTCTACAGGCAATCCAGCACCGGCATAATGAAACAGCTTTGTAGCCTGTCGATAAACCGCTTACACGAGATCTATTAGTCAACCAATTGTCGGGGTATCTGGTATCAACTCTCAAATTGTCACCATCGAAACATACCTGGATCGAATAGCCTATACCGGGAGCCTGGCACCAACCCTGATCAATTTAAATCATCTGCATCTGGCACACCTGCAATCAGTTCCATTTGAAAACCTCGATATTATGCTGGATCGTCGTATCGAGCTGGTCCTACCGAAGATTCTCGATAAAATTGTCAATCAAAAGCGTGGTGGTTTTTGCTATGAACTCAACAGTGCGTTTGCCTGGTTGCTGGACAAGATTGGTTTCAACGTAAAATTGCTATCAGCCCGAACTTATGACGGACAATCGCTGGGTCCCGAGTTTGATCATATGCTGATTCAGGTCAATATCGACCAACCGGTAATTGCCGACGTTGGATTCGGTGATTCGTTTTTATTGCCGCTCATTCCTGGCGGCCCTGAATGCTTCCAGTTTGATCGCTATTATCGCTTGCTAACTAAAGAAAACAGATGGGTAATGCAACAACGATTCGAGGCCGGCGACTGGAAATCACAGTATATCTTTGATATGAATTCACACCCACTGCATCACTTCGATGCCATGTGTGATTATCATCAAACCAGTAGTTCTTCCCAATTTACACGTAAAATCGTTTGTTCCCGCGCCACGGGACAAGGGCGAATTACCTTTGCTAACGGCCGTTATATCGAAAATGAGCAGGATCATCGAGATGAAACCATGATCGGAAACGAGACCAGCCTGAATAAAATCTTACGTAGCAAGTTTGGCATCAGTTTCGGCACGAATGAACTAAGACATCTCGTTGCAACCACCCCTGGCTATCAAACAGACAGCAAATGACTTTTAATGCGACAGGTAGGAAAGTGGTGATATTGGTACTGGTTACGGCGGTAATTATTGTCGCCAGTGTCCTTGTAAATCCAGTACCCCAGGACCAGCAATATCACCAGTTTGCCGATCAACGGGATTATTTCGATATTCCAAATACGCTGAACGTCACGACAAACCTGTTCTTTGCCCTGATCGGATTTGCCGGACTGTACTTCCTTTGTATTCGGCGATCACTGATTGTCGTCGATTCCATATTTGCGGTATATCTCACGTTTTTCGCTGCACTGGCGGCTGTCGCGCCCGGATCGGCCTATTACCACTGGATGCCAGATAACCAAAGCCTGGTCTGGGATCGACTGCCGATGACACTCGTGTTTATGTCCTTTTTTACCATTATCCTGGCCGAGCGAATTTCACTAAAATTCGCCAGGATTATTTTCCTGCCATTAATAATCGCCGGGGTTTTATCGATAGCCTACTGGCATCACAGCGAACTGGCAGGTAATGGAGATCTGCGTCCCTATGGCCTGGTGCAATTCTTACCGATGTTGCTGATCCCCATGATCCTGTTGATGTTCGAGGATAAGTTTACCCGCGTCCGTGCAATCTGGTGGTTTCTTGGCTGGTACCTGATCGCCAAGATATTTGAAATTCTCGACCACCAGGTTTTCGAATCATTGGCACTAATCAGCGGGCACAGCCTGAAACACCTGGGTGCGGCTATCGGCTGCTTCATTTACCTCAGAAATTTGCAGACCAGGTCCATCATCGGTTCAGTGAATCGGGCTTAATCATCATATTCATCGCGCCGCCGAAGCCAGGCCATGGTGAAATCCAGATCATCTTCGTCCCGCCCTTTGGGCAATAAATCCAGGTAATGATACGCGCCGTTTAGCATATCCAGTCCCCGCGCATAACAGGAATAGGTGTGGAACACTTCGCCTTCGGGGCTCCTGTAGAAAACGCTAATCCCGGGCGCTTCGTCGGCTGGAAAACTTCCGATTTTAAAATTGTAAAACATCTCGGCTTTTTCCATCTCGGCAGCTGTAAAGGAGACATGATAATCGTGGTTAAAATTGTTACCCAGCGACGATACCCATTTAAAATCCCAACCCATACGCCTCCTGTAGGCCTGCAACTGCGCCAGACCTGCTCTGGATACAACTACCAAACTTGTATCGCGATGACGGAGATGAATATCGATACCATTAAAATTATCGGCCCAGAAACTACAACTAGGGCAGCCCTCCTCCCAATCGGGCCCGTACATGAAGTGATAGATGATAAGCTGGCTTTTATCCTCGAATAAATCACCAAGGCTTAATTCCCCACTCAGGTCTTCGAAAACATAATCGGTATCGATCTTTAGCCAGGGTAGCTGTCTTCGCTTCCGGCTCAACTGATCGCGTAGTCTGGTAAAGTCTTTTTCTTCCTGTAAAAGTATCTTTCGTGCTTCAAGCCACTCGTCTCTTGACACTATATTTCCCGGTTTCATGTTAATTCTCCTTTTTGTTTAAAACAGGTTGTCGAGAGCAGTCAGGATATTGCCCCATCCAATTTCATGATTGCTACGGGTTTCTTCGTCAATGAATCTGACATGGGTTAGTAGTATGCGAGTATTACTCGAATCCTGTGCAGTAAAACCCAGCGTTACAGTGCTTCCATCGGTGGAGAAAGGTGTCTCCCAGCTAAACACCAGGCGATTGGGTCGATCAAGCTCCAGGTAGATCCCCGTATGTGGAATAATTTGCTCCCCGACATCCATGTCGATAGTGAAGCGTCCGCCCTCGCGAGCATCCACCTCGGTTTCGGGTTGTGGCATTCCCGGCATCGGCAGCATGAAGCGTGACAAAAGCTGTGGATCTAACCAGGCGTCAAAAACTTCTTCGATCGGCGCATTGATCACCGCGTCTACTTTACAGATTAATTCATTCATTGTTCTTATCTCCCCCGGTGATTAGGTCGTTGAGATGATCCAGGCGCAACGCCCAGATAGATTTGAGTGACCTGAACCAGTCCTCAATTGCACTCGTTTGAGTCAAATCGGCCTTTATCCAGTGGGTTCTGCCGACCGTCTCACGGCTTACCAGTCCGGCTTTCTCCAGCACCTTGATGTGTTTCGATACCGCATTTAACGACAGGTCATAAACCCGAGCCAGATCGGTAACCCGGGTCTTACCCTGTTGACATAACAGGGTTAACAACGATCTCCGAGTGGCGTCACTGACTGCTTTAAGCAACATGGATAGTTTGTTATCATTCATATATATTCAACCTAAGAGTTGAATATATTGAAATTCGATTAAATAGTCAACTAGTTGGTTGAATTACTACTCTGGAATAATTCGGGGACGCACTCGATAGACTCGATTTCCCAGAGCGCCGGATTTGCTCAATCAATTATTTACTATTCGGCAGACCTGCTTCAGAATGTCGCGATGCAAAAATTACCCCGATATAGACCACATTCAAACCAGGACCTACGATGCATCAAAAACCATTGGATCGCCTTTCCATCGTCGATTTTATTATCGATCTGTTTGCGCGTCGTGGTAGTGACGAGTACATGGGTGAGCCGGTCAGCATGGCACAACATATGGAACAGACTGCCGCCTGTGCAACTGCCGATGGCGCTACGAAGGATCTGGTGATCGCAGCCCTGCTGCACGATATCGGTCACTTCGTGGGTGACTTTCCCATCGATGCACTTGAATCCGGGATCGACAACCATCACGAGTTGGCAGGTGCTAAATTCCTCGAAACCAATTATCCGGCCTCGGTCACCGAACCGATTCGCCTGCACGTCGCCGCGAAAAAATATCTGTGTGCTGTCGATGAACAATATTTCGCACTACTATCAGCGGCTTCGGTTCAATCATTACAGGTTCAGGGTGGACCGATGACCGAAACCGAAATCGAAACATTCGAATCCAGCCCATATCACCAGGCTGCGGTCCAGCTGAGACGATATGACGACGACGGCAAGGTTGCAGGCCTGGAAATTAAAACAGTGCAAGGCTATAAAAACACGCTCCAGTCACTGTTATTGCTTTAAACAGCGAGAAAAAACGACAATGAAGCCTGTCAAACCGGCAGTTAATGACTGATGGCCTACAAGGGTATAATTTTTGATAAAGACGGGACCCTGATAGACTTTATCCCAACCTGGCTGCCAGCGTATCGCTACGCAGCACTCGAACTCACGAACAATGAGGTGCAATTAGCACAGCAGTTACTTAGCTGTCATGGCTACGACCAGGCCAGAAACCGTTTTATCGGTGGCTCGTTACTGGCCGCTGGCACCAATCACGAGATTGCAAAAGCCTGGGCCGAGCATTTGCCCGAAGTCAATGACGAAACAAAAATTGAATCGCTGAGTGTACGCCTCAACCAGATTTTCCAACAACAGGTGGCATTGAATTCCACCCCGGTAAGGGGTTTACAAGCTACCCTGCGAACACTCAGTCGGGCAGGATTGAAACTCGGCGTCGCCACCAGCGACAGTTACCAGGGAATCCATAACACTCTGGAATCCTTCGATATAATATCAGAATTCGAATTTCTATGCGGCTATGACAGCGGCCACGGTGTCAAACCCGAACCTGGCATGGTACTCGCATTTTGCGAGGCTATGTCGTTGACACCCGCCGAGGTCATCGTCGTCGGCGATAACCGTCACGATATGGAAATGGGGAAAAATGCGCAGGCTGGGCTCTGTGTCGGTGTTCTTACCGGTGCCAGTACGCGCGATGAACTGGAACCGCTGGCCGATATCGTGTTCGAGGACATTGCCGGTCTGCCAGGGTTATTCAACCGGTAGAGTGCCGGGTTGCCCCCATTCGCACCAGGAACCATCGTAAACTGATACCTGTTCGTAGCCGATCCGAAGTGCCGCAAAGGCTATCACGCAAGCGGTAATTCCGGACCCACAACTACAGATCGCGCGGTTGCCCGCGGGAATTTTGCGGCTAAATATTTGTTTCAATTCGGCTTTAGGTTTCATTAAACTCCTGTCGAGTAACTCGGGAAAGGGTAAGTTCAGGGCGCCCGGCATATGCCCTTTTCGCAACCCGGCGCGCGGTTCTTCTACTTCGCCACGAAAGCGTTCGCCGGGCCTTGCATCGAGTATCGTAACCCCAGGGTCATCGAGGCCTGCAAGCACCACCTGTGCGTCGCAAAAATCCCCGGTGACCTTACTGGCAATAAAGTCTCCAGGATCACCGGGTTTTGATGCGGTATCGTGATCGATCGCAAATCCGGCATTTAGCCAGGCCGGCAATCCACCATCCAGCACGGCGCATTGCTCAAATCCCATCGATTTCAACATCCACCAGACCCGGGGGCTGGAAAATAGTCCGAGCGAATCATAAATGACAACGACAGAATTTTTATTTAACCCGAGTTTTTGCACTTCGATCGTAAAAAGTTCAGCACTCGGCATCATATGGGGAAGATCAGAATCCGGGTCACACAGTTTTTGATCGAAGTCGAAAAATCGTGCATTCTTGATTCGCTGGTCTTGCCATTCCTTAAAGCCATCACGACCCGATGCAGGCATATGCCAACTGGCGTCGTAAACCACTAATTGCGGATCATCTATGTGTAGTTGTAACCATTCGGCACTCACCAGGGAGTCGGGTAATTCTAATACTGGCATGTAGCTACTCGGGCTCGCTCAATCGGCACGACATTATAGAAACCAGCTGCCCTTGGCAAGCCGGGTAAATATTTATTAATCTTTAGCCAATGCGAATGAAATTGCTTTAAAGTATTTAGCATGAATCCGGTCAAGCCAAACCATGCTGGTATCATTTTTGCCCTGATTACCGCAATCAGTCTCGGCGTCATCACGACCCAGGCGAAGATTTTTTATGGCGGCGGTGGCAACGCGATGACGTTGATGCTCATGCGCTTTCTAATTTCGACACTCGTCTTCGGCCTGCTGATTAGGGCCAGAGGCCGGGTATTTAATATCGACCCTCAACAACGCCTGCCGGTTTTTATGCTCGGATTGGTCTGGTCGGGGGCAATGATCTGTTACCTGTTGTCGGTAGAAACAATTTCGGTGAGCCTCGCTGTGCTAATTCTCTATACCTATCCGTTACTGGTGCTGGCCTATTCGGTGTTACTCAAACTGATATCCCCTTCACCCCTGCTGATATCAATATTTTGCCTCGCCTTTCTGGGTCTTTATCTGGCGCTATCGGGTGGACCTGTGAAGTTGGATTCAAACGGATTGATATTTTCCTCACTCGCGGCTTTAGGCGCAGCCTATACCTTTATCAAGGGCGCTCGCATAGCCCCTCGACTAAACCCCTTAATAATGACCTTCTGGATAAATACTGTCGGCCTGGTGATGATTGTTCCGCTTGTTTATACCCAGTTTTCACTGTCGACTGCTACCAGCGGTTTAATTGCGCTTGCCGCAGCAACGCTATTTTATCTGATAGCGATTCTATGCCAATTCGAAGCACTGGCGCGACTGCCAGCTGCCACCGCGGCTTTGATATTAAATCTAGAGCCGGTGGTTTCAATACTATTGGCAGCCATAGTCCTGCAGGAGCATATGTCTGGATTGCAATGGCTCGGTGTCGCATTGGTGATCTCAGTGTTGTTTGTCGCGATCCGATATACAGCTGACAGTTCGATCTCAGCCCGGAAGTAAAAATGTACCGGACTGGACAAACACACTCGTATCTCAAGGTATACTGTGCAACTTCGAATATACTTAATCGACGGAACTCACTATGACCAAAGCCATTAGAATTCATCAAACAGGTGGTCCCGAGGTACTTCGCTGGGAAGATATTGATGTAGACGAACCAGGTAAAGGGCAGGTACGACTGCGTCAAACAGCCTGTGGATTGAACTATATCGATGTTTATGGCCGAAGCGGACTTTATCCGGTCGCCGGTTTTCCGGCTATCCTGGGTATGGAAGCAGTTGGAATCGTGGAAGCCGTCGGTGAGGGAGTCAGTTCGATCTCTAGCGGCGATCGAGTTGCCTACGTGATGCAAATTGGCGCCTATGCCGAGGCGCGACTGATTAGTGCCGACCAGCTGGTTAAAATCCCTCCCGCTATAGACGACCAAACCGCTGCTGCGATGATGTTAAAGGGTCTTACCGCGCATTATCTTTTATTCCGCACCTACCCGGTGCAAACTAGTGATTCTATTCTGGTCTATGCAGCTGCCGGTGGTGTAGGGTTGATATTATGCCAGTGGGCCAGTTTATTGGGCGCGACGGTGATTGGATGTGTTGGTTCAGAGAAAAAAGCCGAGCTGGCGAAGGCGAATGGATGCGATCACACGATCCTTTATCGCGAGGAAGACATTCCAGTACGCGTGCGCGATCTAACCGATGGCAAGGGTGTGGCAGTAGCCTACGATTCTATCGGTAAGGCTACCTTTGAAGCCTCTCTTGATTCACTACAGCCGTTCGGCGTGCTGGCGACCTATGGCAATGCGAGCGGCCCGGTAGAACCGTTTAATCCGGGCATACTGGGACCGAAAGGTTCGCTTTATGTTACCCGACCCACTCTGGCTACCCATGTAGCGACACGGGATTTACTCGAACAGGGCAGCAAGCGATTGATTGAGGTGGTCGAAAATAAACAAGTCAAGATACACGTTAACCAGACCTTTCCCCTGGCCGAATGTGCCGAGGCACACCGCAATCTTGAGGCCCGAAACACGACAGGGTCAACTGTACTTGTGCCTTAAATCGTTAAATTTTTGGCTTTTAATTAAATAATCCGGCAGCAATTAAATTTATTTCAGGCCCGCTATTATGAATCTGGATCAGCCCTGGCCCGGCAAAACCAGGCGGATCAAACTGTCGCCAGAACAGTTGGATTTTATTCTTTAAAATCAAATACATATAAATAGAATTAATATCAGGATTAATTCCTCCGGGATTATTTATCTAACCTCGGTAAAAATCATGTGAAGTGCGTCACAAAGTTTCAGAACAGATAAACTGTTATGGTAAACTGTTATGCATATATTTCTAATTTTCTGTATCTGTTTCTATAACAGTTAATCGCTATAATTACCGACGTAAACTAACACAGCGGCCCGGCCTCGTCCCCCTGGCAGCATTTATCAGGAGAAACAACATGACTACTTTGAGATTACATAAGTTCATCGACGACATTGACGTCAGTTCAGCCGTGTATGGCATTGTACAGCACCTTGAAGCGTCAACAGTTAAAGTTCTAAACACCTTGTCTATCTGGGGAGCACGTTCCCGGGAACGTCAGCAACTGTCAGAATTAAACGATCGTATGCTGGAAGATATTGGTTTAACTCGCGCTCAAGTCGCTGTCGAAGTTGGCAAGTATTTTTGGCAGCATTAAGATAGCCCGTAGCGCGCGGCAGATTGGACGTATCGTATCCGTGCAGGGACGCACGGATTAGATATCCGGGTAATTAACTACTGATTACCAATTCTAGGGAACCTCTGATCAATTATTGTTTGAGCCGGTAACCGGACTTAAACATCCACCACACCAGCAGTAAACAGGCAAGCAGGAATAGCGTGATCATCATCAGGCTAATTTCTACGCCAACATCCGCGACTTCGAAAAAGCTCCAGCGGAAACCACTGATCAGATAAAGAACCGGATTAAATAAAGTAACCGTTTGCCAGGCCGGGGGCAACATACTGACCGAATAAAAACTACCACCAAGAAACACCAGCGGTGTGATAATCAACATCGGAATCAATTGCAGTTTTTCAAAATTTGTCGCCCACAAACCGATTATAAATCCGAACAGGCTGAACGATACACAGGTTAGAATCAGAAAAGACACCATCCAGACCGGATGAGCAATTTCCAGATCGACAAACAAGTTAGCTGTAATCAGGATAATAGTGCCGAGGATCAGTGACTTGGAAGCCGCGGCGCCGACATAACCGACGATAATTTCAAAAAACGAAATAGGGGCCGACATTACTTCATAAATCTGGCCGGTAAATTTGGGAAAGAATATGCCAAACGAGGCATTGGCGATACTCTGCGTCAGTAGTGACAACATCACCAGGCCCGGTACGATAAACAAACCAAATTGTACGCCTTCTACCTGTTCGATCCGGGAACCGATGGCAGCACCAAACACGACAAAATACAGCGATGTCGAAATCACCGGCGATGCGATAGTTTGCAAAAACGCATTCCAGGCACGCAACATTTCAAATTTGTAAATCACCCTGATGGCCTGAAAGTTCATGCCTGTGACCTCACCAGGTCAACGAATATATCTTCCAGCGAGGTCTGCCTGGTTTTCAGGTCCTTCATCGACAACCCGGCTTCGTTCAGGCTCTGTAACAACGCCGTGATCCCGGTTCGCGTGGAATGCGTATCGTAGGTATAGGTCAACTGATTACCATCACCCGATACTTCGAGCGAATATTTGGCGAGGCTTACGGGTAGATCCACTATCGGATGTTTAAGATCCAGAATTAACTGCTTTCTACCCAATTCGTGCATTAAAGTATCCTTGTCACCGACTAACACTAGTTCACCATTGCTAATAATGCCCACCCGATCGGCTATCTCCTCGGCTTCTTCGATATAATGGGTAGTTAAAATAATCGTTACCCCGGATTCCTGCAGGCGCCGTACCAGCTTCCACATATCACGACGAAGTTCAACATCTACTCCGGCGGTGGGTTCATCTAAAAATAATATCCTCGGTTCATGCGATAACGCCTTGGCAATTAACACGCGGCGCTTCATGCCGCCTGACAGGGTCATCAGTTCATTGTTCTTTTTATCGTAAATTGACAAATCCCTGAGCAATTGTTCGATATAAGCCGGATCGGGTTTTTTCCCGAACAGCCCACGACTGAAGCTGACCGTGTTCCAGACCGTATCGAATGCGCCAAGAGTCAATTCCTGTGGCACCAACCCGATCAAGTCACGGGTGATCCGGTAGCCACTGACAATATCGTGTCCGGCCACAGTCACCGATCCTGAGCTCGAAGAAACTATGCCACATATGATCGAAATCAGGGTTGTTTTTCCCGCACCGTTAGGCCCGAGCAAAGCGAGTATTTCGCCCTCATAGATCTCCAGGTCAATATGCTTGAGGGCCTGATCACCGGTTTCGTAGGTTTTCGATAAGTTTGATATTTTTACGATAGCTTGCATCGCGCGATTCTACTATCAGCACCTACCCGTGCATATCAATTATTTAGGCATAGCAAGGATCTATTATTTATGGTTCTGGCAAAGACGCTAAGCACGCAAAGAAAGACAGGAAACGGGTTAAGGATAAAATTAAATCATGTTGTTGATAATCCGGTTCAAAGCCCTGGTAAAGAATTCTTTAACAATAATTATATCTATCCCCTTTGTGTGCCTGGCGTCTTTGCGAGAATTAATTATTTGCTTTATCGCTCTAAATTTAAAATCTATACTGACCCATCGCTGTAGTGCCAATCGCGGACCTGCCAATGACCACATTCAAATTTCATTCGGAACCACTGCAGGATACCTGGCTCGACGCCTATGGGCACCTGAATGAAGCCTACTACCTGCTGCCGTTTACCAACACAACCTGGAAGCTTCAGGATCATTTTGGTATCGGCGTTGACTACTTCGATGAAACCGGATGTGCACTCTATACGGTTGAGACCCACCTTCGCTATCTGAACGATGTGCGATCCCCCGCGGTAATGGAAATTGAATCGGTTGTGCTTGGACTGGATCCAAAGAAAATCTGGTTTGCCCATACGATGATGGTGAATGGTAATCTATGCGCAACCGCTGAATTTATGGTATTGCATTATGCTACCCGCGAATCGCGGACTGTTGAAATGCCCGAATCAGTACAGACAGCACTCAAACAGGCTGTAGTTTCCGAAAAACCGGAATGGGTCGGACGCCAGATCAGCCTGCAAAAACGCTAAAAAGACTCCTTCCACGGGCGCAGATCAACCTCGAGGCTCCAGGCGCTGCGATGCTGCTTTAACACCGATAAATATACCTCGGCAATCGCATCGGGTTCGAGCATCGCATCATCGGCGTTTGACGAGGGCTTATCATTGTTTAAATCCCGCCCCGGAGATGCGATCGAGCCATCGATGATAAAGTGCGCAATATGAATATTCTGAGGTCCCAGTTCACGCGCCAGACTCTGGGTTAGTCCACGCAGGGCGAACTTACCCATCGCGAACGGGGCAAATTCGGGAAAGCCTTTAATACTGGCCGTTGCCCCGGTAAAAAAGATGGCACCACTGCCAGCCGATTGCATACGCCTGGCTGCCTGCTGCGCCACCAGGAAACCGCCGTAACCGGTTAACAACAAAGATTGCTGAACCGCCATCGGGTCGAGTTCGGTAACTGGCCCCGCGGTATAAGCACTGGCGTTGTACAGCACCACGTCGGGTGTACCCATAGCCTTATCCACCTGCTGGAAAAGATTTGCCACCTGATCGGCTTCGGTCGCATCGCAGGCAATAGCAATTGCGTCGATCTCCTGCTTTAAGGCAGCCAGCTTGTCGATATTTCGCGCCGCAAGCGCTATATCGGCCCCTTGCTTGGCCAGGGCCCGTGCAAATGAGGCACTGACTCCGCTTCCCGCACCTACGATTAATGCCTTTAAAGTCATCATTCCTCCGAATCGTTAATAAATTGCTTATCCAGTGTTCCGCTAACCCGGTGGATAGCGCAATAGCGCGTCGAGTTGGTCGACAATTTCAGCCCAATCGGCATCTTCGTCTTTTACCTGTTTTAAAAAAGATGCCTGCGAAGCACTCCAGAATGTTGCTTCGTGCAATTCGACATTGCCCACTAAAGATCGATGGCTGTCGATAAATGTTTCGATGACCGAATCCGTGCTATCTAAACCCATTTGTTCAAACAGGGAAGATTGCGAATGAACTGTTGATTCCATAAATGCCTCCGCACCTGGTAGGTACCTCTTACCTGTTGCTGGAATTGCATCAGGCAGTTTGGGGTATTTCCGGGCTGCTGTCATCTACCTATATGATGGTTTACTTAGTAGCGCCATCAAACCCGCCTGAGCAGACAGACCTGATACCCGGCACAATGGCTCAAAACGCTACGATTAGGATTTCCGGACCGGCTGTACCATAATCAACCGCATGCTAGTTGAGCAACAATACCGGCAAAAACCATGCGACTGTTAAAATTTTTATGAGCCTCCGGATAAACACCATAAATCTGCCTAATCTGGTCAGTTCGATCAGGATCGGCCTGGCGCCGGTACTGGTTTATTTTGCTTTTAATCAGATGGAAGCCTGGTTTCTAGGCGTTTTGTTATTTTCCGGCTTCACCGATATCCTGGATGGTTTTCTGGCCAGAAAACTCAATCAGATTACAGCACTGGGTGCCCACCTCGACAGTTGGGGTGATTTCGCGATTTACAGCACTATGGCAATCTGTGCCTGGATTCTGTGGCCGGATATCGTACAGCGTGAAATAATCTACTTCACCATGATTGTATCCAGCTTTTCTATCCCAGTTGCGATCGGCCTGATTAAATTCAGGCGCCTGACTAGTTATCATACCTGGAGCGTGAAAATAGCGGTGGCAGTGACTTTTATCGGCTACGCTTTGCTATTCGCCGAAATAGCGCAATGGCCGTTTGTACTGGCAAGCCTGGTATGTGTCTATGCCGGAATTGAAGAAATACTGATTACTCTGACCATGCAACAGGCACGTGTCGATGTTAGTTCGATTTGGGCCGTGACCAGATATGAACATCCCGCGGACGATTAGAACAGTAGGGCAGACACCTGTATCATTTCTCAACCGCACTTTGATTCACCACAATTCAGGCAGGTCATACACCCATCCAACATAACCATAGCTTTGGTCAAACATTTGTTACACAACTCAGCGGATTCTGGAAAATCAGTCGCGCTGGCATCCGTATCTGCTGTTTTCCTGGCGTATTCCTCCGCTTTATCCTTTATATATTTCTTTTGATGTTGGTCGGGTTCTGCTTTTTTGAGAATCCCAATCAAGCATAAATGGTTTTCCAGCACATCACCAATTTCGGCAACCAGCGAAGGCATGAACTTGCCACCCTTTTTAAAATAACCACCATGTGGGTCAAACACCGAACGTAGTTCTTCGACCAAAAATGTAATATCACCACCCTTTCGAAAAACAGCGGAAACAATACGGGTTAAAGCGACTATCCATTGAAAATGATCCATATTTTTGGAGTTAATGAATATTTCAAATGGTCGGCGCAGTTCATGCTCGGTTTCCGGGTTGAGGATAATGTCATTGATGGTGACGTAAAGTGCGTGTTCCGATAAAGGTGTTTTAATTTTATATGTCGACCCCGAGAGTATTGGTGGACGTTCCAGTTTTTCGTGCATTTGCACGACATTGTCGTCCTTAACTATAGCTTCGGATTTGCCAGCTGGATCCTGACTCCCAGCCTCGTTGACCACGTAGTATTCGGTAATTTTTTTGTCGATTTTTATAGTCATGTCGAATTTCCGGCTAAAGCTCCCCGTAATATCCTTCTTTGAGGGCATCATACAAATTGGCTGCCGTATGAGTTTCACCATCGTAATCGATGACTTCGTTCCCATTTGCAGTAATGACTTCCCCATTTTCCAGCACGAATTGATACATCGTTTTTTCAAGATCCTCTTGCCTGACCAATACACCTTGATGAACCTCAGGGTTAAATCGAAAAGTCGTGCACCCTTTTAAGCCTTTTTGGTGTGCATAAAGATAGATATGTTTGAAATCCTCATAGGGATAATCGGTTGGCACATTGGCCGTTTTGGAGATAGAAGAATCTATCCATTGTTGCGCAGCTGCCTGTATATCGACATGGTTATCTGGTGTTATCTCATCACTTGAAACGAAATATTCGGGTAACTGCTCCTCTGACAGCTCACTATAAGGTGATGCTTTCGCATTGATCAGGTGGCGATAGGCGAGTAATTCATAAGAAAATACATCTACCTTTTCCTTGGTCTTCTTTCCTTGACGAATAATATTACGGGCATACTGGTGTGCAAAACTTGGCTCGATACCATTACTGGCATTATTGGCAATCGATAGCGAAATTGTTCCTGTTGGAGCGATAGAGCTATGATGCGTGAAACGCGCACCGATTTTGGCCAACTCAGCGACTAGTTCAGGATCAAGTTGAGCAATTTTCTGCATGTAGCGGCTGTAGTTTGCATGCAGGACTGATCCTTTGACGGGGTCTCCTGGACGATAACCGTGATCGTACATTTCGGGACGTTGACGTAACATCTCGTCAGTCACCTCAAAATTTTCATCCAAAATGGTTGCTGGGCCTTTTTCTTTTGCCAATTCCAGTGCCACCCGCCAACCTGTCAACGCAAGCTCCCGACTCACTGTTTCGGTAAACTCTAGCGATGCCTGCCCACCATATTTCAACTTTAACATCGTCAAAGTTGAACCCAGTCCGAGATACCCCATACCGTGTCGGCGTTTGCTTAATATTTCATTCCGTTGCTGGGGTAATGGCAAACCATTAATATCGACAACATTGTCCAGCATACGCGTAAAAATCTGCACCACATTCCTGAATTTTTCCCAGTCAAATCGAGCTTTATCAGTAAATGGACTAAGAACAAATTTAGTCAGGTTTATCGATCCGAGCAAACAGGCACCGTACTCCGGTAAAGGTTGTTCGCCGCAGGGATTGGTTGCACGAATATTTTCACAGAACCAGTTGTTATTTAGTTCATTCACCCGGTCAATCAGGATAAATCCGGGTTCACCATAGTCATAGGTCGAGGACATGATGGCATCCCATAGCTGCCGCGCAGAAATGGTTTTATGAACCCGGCAGGCCACTTTACCGTCCGCATTCACTATATAATTGTCGCTACCTGGCCAATCGCGCCAGACAATATCTTCCGACTCCTCAATACTAATGTCATCGCTTTCTAATTCAGAGTCTCGAACCGGAAAGACCAGTTTCCATAAACTGTCGCTGGCCAGCGCTTGCATAAATTCTTCCGTTATCAGCAAGGACAGGTTGAATTGCCGTAAGCGTCCATCCTGCCGTTTAGCGCGTATTACTTCCAGCACGTCAGGATGACTGATATCAAAGGTAGCCATTTGCGCGCCGCGACGTCCTCCAGCAGAGGAAATCGTAAAACACATCTTGTCATAGATATCCATGAAAGACAGCGGACCCGAGGTGTATGCACCAGCACCGGCGACATAGTCACCTTTGGGACGTAGCGTAGAAAATTCATAACCAATCCCGCACCCGGCTTTTAATGTCAACCCCGCTTCGTGTAGCTTTTGCAATATATCATCCGTGGAATCCTGAATCGCACCGGAGACCGTGCAATTGATCGTGGATGTATTCGGTCTATATTTTCCAGCCCCGACATTGGAGACGATTCGCCCCGCCGGGATGGCACCATTTTTCAGCGCCCACAGGAATTTAGCGTACCAGTGTTTTCGTAATTGCTGATTTTTTTCCTGATCTGCCAGGGTACGAGCCACGCGAGCAAAGGTGGCCTCAATATCGCCATCGATTGCTGAGCCGTCTTTTTTCTTGAGTCGGTATTTTTGGTCCCAGATATCGAACGAGGCGGGCTGGTAGGGTATTTCATTGTCAATTGCCAAACTCGTATCATCTGAAATGATTTCTTTATGTCTCATATAGGGTGGAACAGGCCGTGACTATTTTTGATAGAGTATTTTGAATTACTATCGTTATTATAAATTGATATAGATCAAGAATATTCGACTGAAATGACTTCATTTTTGATTAGCGCAAGATTTAGGAATTCAAAACTAGCCTTGAGTTGTAAATTCAGATTCTTTACCGTTAGCGAAATAGTAGATAAATTTTCAATCGTAGCAGACGTAGATCATCTGCTAATATAGATCCTCCGAACGCACGAGAGTTACCCATGTCAGATCTGTGGCGACAGTCTGCCAGCGAGATAGCAAAGCTGGTTAAAAATGGAGATGTTTCAGCGGTTGAAGTTACAGAGAGCGTGCTCGCTCGCCTCGATAAAGTTAATCCTGCCATTAACGCCGTGGTCA
>Ga0164320_10000094_pt1 | contig 24131 bp, 20 predicted proteins | sample GuaBasSediGuay11_FD_113736 | JGI IMG/M metagenome (GOLD analysis project Ga0164320, IMG submission 113736) | Subseafloor sediment microbial communities from Guaymas Basin, Gulf of California, Mexico - Guay11, Core 4567-28, 0-3 cm | ecosystem: Environmental > Aquatic > Marine > Hydrothermal...
CCTGCATGATTTCGCCCGACATGTCGCACGAGGATGTGTCGAACGGATCGTCGAACTCGTGACACACACTACCGGCATGGGCAACAACAATCACAAGTACTGCGCCAGCCTCTCGGAGCAGCCGTGCCTGTTTTTGGATCGCATCAGCAAGCGGTGCGATGCGAATGCCCCGGGTGTTGGCAGCGATCGTTGACGAGGGCGTGCTTTCGGTCAGCACCCCAATTATTCCGATCTGGACGCCTGCACGCTCGACCATTGTCGATGCCTGCACGTTATCCCATGCCACCATTTCTCCAGTCTCTGCGTCGATGAGGTTCGATGCCAGTAATGGGAAATTCGCCTCACCCGCCCTTACACGAAGGGCGCCCTGGGGATCGTCCTCATTGGTCTCCGGAATGGACTTTGGCCCGAGCGGACCGAAATCGAACTCGTGATTGCCAATAGTCGACGCTGCATAGCCCATTACATTATAAGCCTCAACGACGGCATAGCCCTCGTTGAGATTGGATTCGAGTGTCCCCTGCCACATGTCGCCCGCATCGACGAGCAGCAATGCGCCGTCGGCGGAACGAGCGTCACGAACAGCCACCACGTAACCCGAGAACGTTGTCATGCCACCACGGCCAGGGCGCGGGATCAGTTCACCGTGTGCATCATTAGTACCCATGACCGTAACGACGACGAGGTCAGGTTGCGACGTTGTGGTTGCGCAAGCCGCGGCCAGCAGCGCAATGCATAGAGTTACAAACGTGTTACGCATTTCAGAGTTTCTACCTTCTATTATTTACAGACTGGGCCATTGCCGCAATTTGTTCGGGACCAATACGACAACAACCACCGACAATTGTGGCACCTGCCGCGATCCAGTCGTCCGCTGCGTGCTCACACTGCAAAGGACTGGCCGTGCCAATCCAAGTGTTATCTTCCACACGATAGGCTTCACCGGAATTCGGATAAACGACGATTGACTTTTCGGGGACGGCTTTCTTGAGTGTTGTAATCAATGGCACAACGATATCGGGAGGCACACAGTTCGCGCCCACCGCAAGCACCCTGGGATGCTCGGCGAACAATCCCGCTGCCTCGGCAAGGGGTGTTCCATCCGCAAGGTGGGTCGCATCACGGCAGGAAAAACTGATCCAACTCGAATTGTGCGCTTCTCTTAGCAATTCGCAGAGCACAAACGCTTCGACCGCACTGGGAATCGTTTCGCAGGCCAACAAATCGATGTCACTTTTATCCAGCAACTCGAGTCTCTCGAGATGAAACTGCCTGAGTTCATCCGCGGAAATATCGTAGTCGCCGGTGTATTCGGAGCCGTCGTGCAGCACCGCCCCGAATGGTCCTATGCTGGCTGCGATCAACGGCGTCTCGGCATCGGGGTTGTCCCGCATGAAATCGTCGCGAGCCTGCCCGGCGAGCGTGACTGAACTCTGAATAAGATGGTCAGCTTCACTGGCCGTTGACCCCTCCAGCATGAACCCGTACCTGCTGGCCTGGTAACTGGCCGTTGTGACGATTCGAGCGCCCGCATCGAGATATGCGCGATTTGCAGCGACGATCGCAGGAGGATCGTCCCGCAGCAACGCGCCGGACCAGAGCTTGCCATCGATATTGCAGCCCATCGCTTCGCACTGAGTGGCAAGGCCGCCATCGATCACGACAGGCCTGCCTGCAGCGAGCAGGGCTGCGAAACCCGTGGTCTTTGTGTCACTATTATCTCTATGCACCGGACAAACTTCCTGTTCTGCCTGCTCTTTGTTCTCGTTGCCTGCGAAGGATCGCCACCGACGTCGCCGACGCTTGCGTCTGTTCCTTTCGACCCTGACAACGGTAGCATTACTGTTCGTTGCGGCACACTGATCGATGGCCTGGCCGACGATCCCATTGATAGCCGCCTCATCATTATCCGCGATGGACGATTCGAACGCATCGATTCTGGTGATGCCAGCCCGCCAGCTGATTTGCCATACCTGGACCTGGGTGAGTACACCTGCCTTCCGGGACTTATCAATACTCATGTCCACCTCGCAGACCTTCCCGAGCGTGCCGTTGACTACTCCGTCTACTACAGGCTGACGGATGCCGAGAACACCAGGACCACTACCGAAAACGCGGAAATAACACTACTGACCGGGTTCACTACCGTTCGCAATGTTGGCGACTATTTCCCACAATTCGTCTATGACATTCGTGATCTGATAAGGGCCGGTGACGCTCTCGGGCCGCGGATCCAAACAGCAGGGCCCTACCTGACAATTCCGGGCGGCGGCGGCGACATGGTCCTGCCCGGGCACGACGAGAGTGAAATACCGGCCGCGTTGCGAACCGGCGTCGCGAGTACGCCGGAAGAATTCGAGGACGCGGCGCGGCGAGCCGTTGCCAATGGCGCAGACTTTCTTAAAGTGATGGCGTCCGGCGCGGTCTTCTCGTATGGCATCGCGCCCGGTGCGCCAGAGATGCACCGGGACGACATCGAAGCCGTCGTCAAAGTTGCCCGTGAGCATGGGCTTAAAGTCACTGCCCATGTCCACAGCGCACAATCGGGCAAAGACGCCGTTCTCGCTGGCGTCGACTCGCTGGAGCATGCCTCTCTTCTCGATGATGAGGCAATTGATCTCATCGCCGAGCATGATGTGACACTGTCAATGGACGTATACAACGGCACCTACACCGAGAATGTTGGCCACGAGCAGGGATATCCCGAAAGCATGATGCAAAGAAACTTCGATACAACCGAGGCGCAACGAATCGTTTTCGAAAAAGCCTACGCACGCGGTATCCGCATCGTGTACGGCACGGACGGTGCTGTGCTGCCGCACCATATGGGCGGCTGGCAGTTCGGCATCATGGTAGAGCGCGGCATGGCACCGATGGATGCGATCAAATCAGCCACGTCTGTTGCTGCTGACCACGTCGGTGTACCCGAAGTGGGCGCCGTGGAAACGGGTCGTATGGGCGATCTGATTGCGGTGCGTGGCGACCCGCTTGAAGATCAGGAGGTTATGAAGGACGTGGCTGTGGTAATTAAAGGCGGTCTGGCTTTCAAGCTGCCTTCCGAGTAAGCACTTATGCGAGCGATGCCGCACACCGGTTCTTATTACGCTGCAACTGCCAATGAGAAAACCGACTTCGCACCATTGCAGGGCGATCAGCAAGCTGACGTCTGCGTGATTGGCGCCGGATTCACCGGCATCGCTACGGCACTTAACCTGGCGGAGCGCGGATACAACGTACACGTTGTTGAAGCTAACAAAGTCGGCTGGGGTGCGTCCGGGCGCAATGGCGGGCAAATGATCAGCGGTGTCGCCGGTGAGGAGCGTTTTTCGAAAAATGCAGATGATGACCTGCTCTGGGACATGCGCTGGAGGGGCCACGAGATAATTCGGCAGCGTGTCGAGAAGTACGGCATCCAGTGCGACCTCAAATACGGTTACGTCGATGTCGCTATCAAGCCGCGGCATCTGCGGGACCTCGAGGAAGATTTCGAAAAACTGCAGAAACACAACTTCCCGCACGAATACCGCATGCTGGACAAGCAGGCGACGCGCGAAACGACCGGAACCGATGCGTACATCGGCGGAATGCTCAATATGGGTAACGGCCACCTGCACCCTCTCAATCTCTGCATTGGTGAGGCAAATGCGGCGGTTGCCCGGGGTGCAATGGTTTACGAAGGATCAAGCGTCCTGCGGATCGACCACGGATCAAAACCAACCGTCGTCACAGAGAATGGCTCTGTCACTGCCGAGCACGTTGTCATAGCAGGAAACGCGTACCACTTCATAGAACCGAGCCTTCGCGGCATCATGTTCCCGGTCAATAGTTTCATCATTGCGACCGAACCACTGACTGATGACCAGGTGGCCAGCGTCAATCCGATGGACCTCGCCATATGCGATCCCAATTTCGTTCTCCAGTACTTCCGCCTGAGTGCGGACAAGCGCCTGCTGTTCGGTGCTCGTATCAACTACTTTGGCGATGATCCGAGATTCATCGAACGTCACCACAAGCCATTGATGCTCAGGCTCTATCCGCAACTGAAAGGAATCAAGATCGATTACGCCTGGGGCGGAACCATCGGTGTGCCCCTTAACCGCGTGCCACAGATGGGCCGCGTCGCCCAAAACGTATTCTATTCGCAGGGCTATTCGGGCCACGGCGTTAATGTCACGCATCTCGCCGGAGAGATCATGGCGGATACGGTCGCCGGCACGATGGAACGCTTCGATGTGTTTGCCAACGTTAAACCGATTCGGTTTCCCGGTGCGCACACTTTCGGCAAACCCCTTGTGGCCCTGGGTGTGCTGTACTATCAGATCCGGGACAAGCTGTAGAATTACCGAACAACAAGAAGAAAAACTATGACCCTGATAAGCCCGGACAACGACTTCGCCCTGATGGCCTCACTATTTGTCATCGCGGGCGGAGCGTTCCTCGCTGAGAGAACCGAGTTTGGCGCACACCTCACCGGCGCCGTTATCGCGATACTGGCAGCGATTGCCGCCGCGAACCTCGGACTGATACCGCACTCGGCACCCGCATTTGATTTCGTGTTCAGCTACTTCGTGCCCGTTCTCATCCCGTTGTTCCTGTTCAAGGCTAACTTGCGGCATATGCTATTCGAGACGACGCGCATGACAATCGCTTTTCTCGTTGCGAGTGTCGGCACGATACTGGGCGTCATCATTGCGGTGGGTCTGCTTGACCTCAGTTCGCTTGCACCGGCCGCTGACATCGACCCCGCACTGCGCGAGGCTGGAATCGCAGGACTGTTTACCTCCACTTACATTGGTGGCTCAGTAAACTACGCCGCACTTGGAGAGATCACCGGACTGCGGACCGACGCCTCGTTCTTTTCCGCCGCCACAGCAACCGATAATCTGTTTAGTGCTGTGTTCCTGAGCGTGCTGGCACTACTGCCGGGCTGGAAGTGGCTCGCAACACGATTCACGAGCCATGAACACGGTGAGAAGCAGGCCGAGAAAGTCACGCCAGAGAAGATTTCGGCGATGAGCCTGACATTGGCGTTGGCGGCAGCAATCAGCTTTGTCGCAATTGGTGATGCCATCACCGGTGCCATTGATATGCCAAGCCTTCGATACGCCATCATCACCCTGCTCGTTCTAGTCGTCGCGACCGCATTTCCGCACTGGATGGAAAAGTTGCATGGCGCATTCGAACTTGGGGTTGGGCTCGCATTCGTTTTTTTCGCCGCGATCGCCGCAGGCGCGGACCTCGTGGCGATGGTCGAGATCGCACCGCTACTTATCGTGGTAGTCGTGATTTTGCTCAGTGTTCACCTGGTGGTATTGCTCGGTGTTGGGCGGATGTTCAAGCTCACGATACCGGAGCTCGTCACAGCATCGAATGCGGCCGTATTGGGTGCAACCACGGCACCCGCGCTGGCGGCGGCCCGGGGCTGGCACGACCTTGTTACACCAGGCGTATTGGTAGGCGTGTTGGGCTATGCGCTGGGTACTTTTGCAGGCACCGCGATCTTCCATATTTGGGGACTTTTTTAGTTACCTGTGAGAGCTCGACAGATTCAGGCTCGGCCTGACGTCGTACTGTAACTCTCTGAAATCATTGTATCTTCAGACGATCCTCGGAAATTCCTCAGCCAATAATCACTGCGTGATCAGGTAACCCTGACCGGCCTTAATGACAATGGCTCCTGAGTTCAGCACCCGCTGGCATGAAACAGGAGTAAGACCATGTTTAGGCGCACTAACTGGCAAAAGACGCTGCTGGCAATTCTAGCCATTAGTCCGTTCCTCGCTGCTTGTGGCGACGACGGGAACGGCAAAGATAGCAATAGCTCGTCCGGAAGTAGTAGTAACAGTGTTGGCGGCGGCCTTCTCTGTTTTGCCTATCTTCTTGTATCCGGCAATGACGAATGCCTCTCTTATATAGGCTCGGGGTCAAGCGGCTCGGGTAGTTCGGGAAGCTCTGGCGGTTCAGGTGGCTCCGGCAGTTCAGGAAGCTCTGGCACGCCGATTGCGTTCAGACCCATAGTCGAGTACGAACCGAACAATGATTTTCTCAATGCGAATCCAGTGCAATTCCCGAAAACCACAGACAGGGACGGCTTCATTGCTGATGGCGACGTGCATGATGTGCAGGATCATGCCGACATATACACCTTTACGTGGACGTTCTTGCGTTACCACGCTTTCCGGCTCTGCTCGGACGGGCAAAAGTATTGCGACGAGTCAGGCGAAATAGACACCCTGACCGCATACATCGACATCCTGGACCAGTCAGGCCGAGTTATCGCGTCGTCACAGGCCAGCGATAGCAACTACCTGCGCTTGCAACTTGCGAGCGGTGTTCCGCATTACGCGAGGGTCGTAGCCGGCGACACGATGGCGACGACGATCAAGTATCACTTTGTCGTTCACGAGGCGAATTACTGAGACATCAATGAGGACAGCGGACATCAGGCATGCCGACAAAATATGCTATCGGCAGGCGGGTGGCAGGTATTCGTCCAGGATGACGCCACCGCTTGAGCAATCCCAGCTCACACTGCCAAGACTACCTATCGCCGTTAGGGTGAGTATCCGGCCGTTTATCTGCGCGTTTGCACTGTTGCCATATTGAATCGAAACAACGGGGCCGTTGACAGTAACTGAACTAACGTACTTGCCAGCATATTCGCCGGGGGCTTCCAGACCGGCAGCGGTGTTGTCGGTCGGGAATGCGCCATTGTTATTATGAAACTCGACAATGGCAGGTTTGAATGGACCGGACAGACTCAGGCCTTCAGCGATCTGGGCACGAATTGTGTATCTCTGGTAAGCGGGTATAGCGATCGAAGCCAAGACACCGATAATGGCAACTACGATCATCAGCTCGATAAGCGTAAAACCCCGTTGAACGATCTTCATGATGTGCTCATAAGGCTGATCATCGGCAGGGCAGAAAGAATTAGGCGTTTCATTTCACCCCCAGCAAACTGGACAGGTCGTCAGCCTACTCAACAAGTGCACCAATCGCTGTGCGTTAGAGCATAGTTTTATTAATTGCTATTTGCGGTCACCATGAGCTACCACGCAAAAGCTACTACATCATCTGAATTTAGCCCAGTACTTCACGCTAATTTGCCAGATATGGTTGTTAAATAACGTATTTGTCCGATAACTCTTAAGAACGACGTTGGCGACCATGGAGTATTGATCACGCTATCGGTGAAAGCAGCCGTTCCGCGTTTCCGCTAGTCTTCGGTGTCCAGATCAGTCCAGATCTCGTGTACCCAGTCTCGAATCTGTAGCGACTCTTTCCAGCGGTCTGAGAGCTCACGCTGATCACCGTCTGTAATCGCGTAGGGCGGCGGGCCAAGTTCGCACAGAAATACGAGCGTCGCATCGTCTGCATTTCGATGACGCCAGGCGCGCATGCCCTCTTTCCACCAGCCTTTGAAGATCCCCACCCACTCCTGGTGCTGCGGGAAGTTGATGGCTACCTGGACTTGCTCTCTTGATGCAACCCGACCCTGGAAACAGTCGGAACGATCGAGTATTGAACTGATGTACTCCCGGTCCCGCTCCGGAACCGGTGCGCGAAGCTCACGATCAACAACGAAATGTGAAAGGTCTGCGCAAAGCCGCATCTCGGGGATGAGATCCATGAGTTGCAACGTGAAGTACATGTCATTGAGCAGGCCATCGCGATGTGTCTCGAACAACAATGGCATGTTTCGGTCTTCAGCCTCCTGCATCCAGCGGCGAACGACAGGGACGGCATCTTCAGGCCTGATCGGCATCACGCCACTGATGACATTGACCATGCAGGCATCGAAGTCCTTCGCGAATTCAAGTAGCGGCTGCATATCGTCTTCGCTGTACGGGAATGCGTTGACCATGCTCCCAAGTTCGAACTCGCGATACAGGCGGTGCAACGCTCGCATTTCCGGTATCTCGGCCGCACTCGGATCAATACACATACCATCGAAGCCGGCTTCCGCCACCATCGCGAAGCTCTCTTCTGGCGTACGTTCCGGAACATGCGGGCTGCGTAGCTCCATGCCCCAGAGGGATTGATAGATTTCGAGTTTTTGCATCAGGTCACAACCAGTGCATCGACGATTGTGCAGCCGGACTCGTGCACGATAATTGGATTGACGTCTACTTCGGTCAGCGTATGTCGTAACGCATCAATCATCGCAGAAAACCGGGCCGCAGTATCGCAAAACGCGTCGATGTCAGCAGGTGGCTGTCCTCTCTGACCATCAAGCATAGTACGAAGCTGTAGGCGATCAACACAACGTCGCGCGTGTGCGGGGCAGAATGGCGGCAACGCGAAGGTTACGTCTTTGAGAGTCTCGGCATAGATACCACCAAAGCCGATCAGAACAATGGGTCCGAATTGTGGATCGACGCGCATTCCGAGCATCATCTCGACACCGTCACCAACCATTGGTGCAATAATCGCCTCCGGACCAAGCCTTTTCGCCATATCGGTGTACGCGTTGCGAAGCTGCTCTTCGGATTCGATATTCAAAACGACACCACCAACGTCTGACTTGTGCAGGATGTCTGGCGCCGCTGTTTTGAGAACAACCGGGTAACGGCTGGCAACAATGTCGCGCTCGCAACCGATGGCCGTTATCGGCACGACAGGCAGCCCGCACTCGGACATCAGCTGGAGTGCACCGGCTTCACCGGTCGCGGCTAAAGCCGCTCCTACAGGCGGTGGGGTTGTCGCGGCTGAAGCCGCTCCTACATCCCGGTTCGAAAAATCCCTGTAGGCAAACAGCGCGCGGACGCCGCGTAGGAACATCGGCACGTTATCCAGGACAGGAAACCCATCGGCCGTACTTGTGACCACCGCTTCGTCGTGCCCGGTTCCCTGGCGAGCGGCGACGAGTGCGACCGGTTTGCCGGACTCGGCACGCGCGTGCCGCATATAGCTGAGGTAGCTTGAATAGACTTTGCCAAAAGGTGCCCGGTCGTGAACGATGGCACCCATCGCGGCGCCGGGATCCTGCATCATCGCGGCAAGGCAGTCGGCCATTTGATCCCCCGCATTCGGACCGCCGCGACTCCAGGCGTCAAGCGGGTTCACGGTCGGAAGCTCCGGGTCGAGCACGCTTTCCAACTTTGCCACAGTCTCGTCACTCAATACGGTAAGCGGCACCCCGGCCTCATCGGCGAGATCGATCATCAACTGCCGTTCACCGCCAGAGTCATGCAGTGACACGAGACTGCCCGCACCCACTCGCGGCAGTTCGGCGAACAGGATTAGCGTAGTCGCGAGCTCGTCCATATCGCTGACACGCTGCACGCCGTATTTGTCGAACAACGCTTCGTACGCCGCATCGTCGCCCGCCATCGCTCCGGAGTGCGATACCGTGAGGCGCGCCGCCTCTTCAGTACGCCCGACTTTTATCGCGACAACCGGAATGTTTTTCCGCGCTGCTTTTGCCAGCGCCGCTTGAAAGCATTCCGGGTTCCTTGCTGTTTCGACAAACAGCCCGACCGCGTTCGTCTCCGGCAGGTCCAGGACGAAGTCAAGATACTCGTCCATCGTCACATCGAGTTCGTTGCCCGTCGAAACAGCAAAATTGATTCGCAGGCGTTCCTCGCTGTCGATCAGGCCAGACATACCCGAACCCGAGTGGCTGATGAGTGCCACGTTCCCCGGGCCCTCGTGCATCGAGCTGTCGAAACCGCAGGCCCAGACATGGTCTCGTACGTTATAAAAACCCATGCCGTTGGCACCGCAAACAATCAGCCCTGACTCCTTAATCGTCTGCAGAACTCGATCCTTGAGCGGTGGTGTCGTGTCGCCGTCTATGAACAATGTCGACATGAGCACTGCCGCTTTGGCGCCGGCGGCTATCGCTTCGTCGAGTACGGCCTCGAGTCGGAGGTCTCCAACAGAGAAAACGAAAAGCTCGGGCGACGCCGGTATTTCACCGATACTCGGGTAGCACTGAATGCCCTGCACTTCGTTGTACCTGGGATTGACCGGGTAGATCTCACCCTTATAACCGCCACGCAGCAGGTTCTTAAGCGACCACTCGCCCATTGAGTCCGCAGTTTCGGACGCACCAACGACTGCGATCGATACGGGCCTCAACAGAGGATCGAGGCGATGCGTCATACCTGCCTAGAAGGGTTCGGGTGGCGTCGCACCGCGTCGAGGCGGGAACCAGAACGGCTTGTCGACAACGGTCGCTTTGGCCATCTCCCGATTCCAGTGCATCTCGCGCTGGTAGTAAACCTCAACCCAGACGTTACTACCGACCTTGCCATGTGGTGTGCGAACCGTGCCGATGGCGACGTTCTGTTTACAGACAGGCGACCAGGCTGCCGATGTCACAAAGCCGATCGACTTCTTGGCGGCCTTGGCGTCGCTGAAAATATACGAGCTGTCCGCAACCTTGTTACCCTCGATATCGAGCTTAACCAGACGCCAGGTCGAGCCGTTGCGTTTTTCCTCGGCAAGCGCTCGACGACCATTGAAGTTTGGCTTCTTGAAATCGACGAGCCAACCCAGACCGAGCTCCAGCGGCGAACGTGTCCGCCCCGTTCTTACCGTGGCATTTGCCGGCAGAAAATCAACATAGGCAGCCAGGTATCCCGCCTCGACGCGTGCCAACTCAAGCGCATGTACGCCGATCGCGCGCATCGCATAGTCCTTGCCTGCATCGAACAATGCGTCCCAGAGTGCTTCAGCCTTCTCCGGCGCGAGCCAAAGCTCATAGCCGAGATCACCGGTAAAGCCGGTGCGCGACACCATAAGTTCAGTGCCTTCGAAATCGAAGTGCATAAGGCCAAACGGCTTGAGTTCTTCAAGACCTTCGAGCCCCATGTTGTTCAGGATTGACCAGGTGGTTGGCCCCTGCACTGCCAGCGCTGCGACGTCCGCGGTCTCATCGACGATTGAGACGTCAAAGCCAATGGCTGCCGCTGTCAGCCATGCCATGTGCCGCTCCTGCGAACACAGGCGGTATTCACCTTCCTTGAGATGGAAAATCGTGCCGTCGTCGATGACCTGGCCACGATCATCGCACCACACCGCATAAGCAACCCGGCCCGGTTTGATCTTGCGCATGTCGCGCGTAACGAGGCGATCGATGTAGTCCGGCGAATCCGGCCCGGTGATGCGATACTTGGTCATCGGCGTGATGTCGAACACGCCAGTTGTATTACGCAAGGCGAAGTACTCCGTCTCTCCGCAATAGAGTTCGTCGGGAGTGGTGTATCCCTTCCAGTCGTGCCACGAGTTGATCGTGTCAACCGCTCTCATCCGATCATAGAATGGAGTCTTCAGGCGCCCTTGTGGTACTTCGATAACGCTCATGCTGCTTTCTCCCGACTGAGAATGGCCCTTGCCGCATTTCGTCCTGCTGCGCCGCTGACGCCACCGCCTGGATGCGCGCCTGCGCCACACAGATAAAGCCCATCGACCGGCGTGCGGTACTGCGCAGCGCCATAAACCGGTCGCGTGAAGAGGAACTGGTCGAGCGTCAGTTCACCATGGTGCCAGTGGCCGCCTGTGATATGGAACTCGCGTTCGATATCGGCCGGCGTCAGTAATTCGCTCGCAGTGATGCGCTGAGCAATGTCGGGCATGTATTTTTCAAGTACGCGTATTGCTGCAGACTCGAACTCGGCCCTGGCTTCGTCGGTCCAGCCGCCTTTTCGCGCGTAAGGCGCGTACTGTACGACAGCCGACAACACGTGCTTGCCGGTCGGCGCGAGCGACTCATCGCGAAAACTCGGGAACGTGATTTCGAGCACCGGTTCGGGTGAACTCTCACCGTACTTGGCCGGGTTGAATGCGCGCTCGACGTAATCCTCGGTGGGTGCGATGACAATGCGTTCGCCGTATTCCTTCTTGTCCATCCCTGGAATGTCCGGTAAGCCATCAAGTGCGAGGTGTAGTTTTGCAGCGTTCCCGTGTGCGCGCATGTGATGGATGCGGCGCGTAAAACCTGTCTCCATGTGGCGCGCACCAACCAACGTCATCATCGTGCGCTTCGGGTCAGCATTCGACACCACGGTCAGGCTGTCGAAGCGCTCGCCGCCCTCTGTCTCAACTCCCGTCACACGGCCATTTCCTACAATGATGCGCTTCACCGGCATTCCGGTTCGAATGGTCACACCCGCATCACGTGCTACGCGCGCCAGTTCGTCACTGACACTGCCCATGCCGCCTTTCGGAGAAGCGATGCGGCCATGATCACCGGCCAATCGATACAGGTACGTCAAGATCGTGTTGGGCGACCGTGGCCCGAGGTGCGTTCCGAGCACAGCGTCGAGACTAACCGCTCCTTTCAGAACAGGACAGTCGAACCGTTCAACAACTTCGTCATGAATATTCATACCGATGAGTCGCAGGAACGCTTCCATCTCGGTCTTGCCGAGGCGACGTACGTCAAAACCCAGTTGTCCGAGCGTGACGAGGTCCTTCAAATCTTTCGTGCCGAGCCGTGGCGGTGTCTTGTTGAAGAATTTCTTCAACAGGTCGGCAAAACGCGTCATGCGCTTGTAAAACGCTTTGTAGCTCTCGGCATCGCCCTCCTTGGCTCCTAGTACAGAGTTTCCCCGGATACGAACATGCTCGCCATCACTATCCAGGGCTATCGTGGTCATATCCTCTGAGGCAAGCGCGGGTTTCAGCTTCAGATCTTTTGTTACGCTTGGCTGCAGGTTGTACAACAGGTGCGCGCAGGCCGAGACAGAATATCCATCGGCAAACTCCCGAGTTACCGCAGCACCGCCAACCTGCTCATTGGCTTCGAGCAGCAGGACTTGCTTGCCTGACCTGGCGAGCAGCGCAGAACAAACAAGACCGTTGTGGCCGCCACCGACAACAATTGCGTCGAATTTATCAGTCATCGCCGAAGTTCTCCGGAACAGTATTGGGTCGTTTGAGATCCGCGAGAATCTCCCGCGCTGCGTTTGCACCCGGTGCGGCCATGACGCCACCACCCGGGTGCGTGCTCGAACCGCACATGTAAAGGCCGCCAACCGGACTACGATACTGCGCGTAGCCCGGCACCGGTCGGTTGAACAGAACCTGGTCCAACGTCAGCTCACCGTGGAAGATGTTGCCTTCGGTGATGCCGATCTCCTCCTCGATCGTCTGCGGAGTGCGCACCTCGTAGTGCAGGATCAGGTCCTTGAAGTCCGGGCTGTAGTCCGCAATCTGGTTAATGACAGTCTGTGCGAACTGCTCTTCTTCATCGCTTGTCCAGTCCCTGCCCTCGAGTTTGTGCGGGCAGTACTGGATGAAACAACTCATGAAGTGTTTGCCCGGTGGCGCCATTGTCGGGTCGATCGACGTTGGGATGACCATGTCAACGTATGGGTCTTTCGACCAGGTCCCTTCCTTCCAGTCGTCGTAGGCCCGTTCCATGCGCTCCATTGAATCGCTGAAATGCATGTCACCGTGAAGCAGCGGACTGCCCTTCGGCAATGCAGGGAAGGTCGGCATCCCGTCGAGCGCAATGTTGAGCTTGCCCGACGAGCCACGAATCTTGAAGTTCTCGACGCGGTTGTGGAACGCCTCGGGCAAATCTGACTTGTCCATGCAATTCAGGAATGTACGCTTGACGTCCATCGCTGAAACTACGATACGGCCATTGATCTCTTCGCCGTTTTCCAGGGCAACGCCGGTGGCCTTGCCGTTTCTGACGATAATTTGGTCGACACCTGCATCTGTCCGCAGCTCGCCACCATAGGCCTGGAACGCGCCGGCGATCGCATCTGCAACGCTGCCCATGCCACCACGCGCAAATCCCCAGCTGCCGACATTGCCATCGACGTCGCCCATGTAATGGTGCAGCAGAACGTAAGCCGTGCCCGGTGAGTGAATACCGAGCGCAGTACCGATGATGCCACTGCCCGACAACGAAGCCTTGATGACATCGGTTTCGAAGTACTCGTCGAGATACTCGGCAACGCTCATCGTCCAGAAACGAATCGTCTCGTACATGCGCTCCTCGCCCATTTCGAGAAACTTGTTTCCTATCGTAATAAAGTCCTTGATGTCCTTCGGTTTGAACGAGGTCGGGTCAGGCGGCGTCGTCAGGAGGAAGTCGCGAATCAGGCGGCACTGGCGCATCACATCCGAGGAGTAACGCTCGTAGGCGTCGGCATCGTGACGCGAGAACCTGGCCATTTCGCGATAGGCAACTTCCGGGTCGTGATAGGAACCGTAGTAGTCGCCATTCTGCATGAACGTCATCGACGCACCGTATGGCGTGACCTGCAGCCCGTGTCTGTGTAGCTCGAGGGAGCGGTAGATTTCCGGACGCAACAAGCTGCACACGTAGGAGCAGTTTGAATACTTCCAGTCCTTGAAGAGGTTGCGGCTGACCGTGGCACCGCCGATGTAGTCGTTCTTCTCGACACAAACTACATCGAGCCCTGCTTTTGCCAGAAAAGCGGCGTTGGTCAGGCCGTTGTGGCCAGCGCCAACGACAATTGCATCATACGTTTTCATGCAGCATTACTCATTTTTTCCATCGTTATATCGACTGCACTCTCGAACTTCTGCAGCGTCTCATTGAGGCAACCACTGGCGTGCGATTCACAGAGAAACCAGGGCTCGCGTGAATCGGGTTCCACCAGGATCCCCTGTTCGTGTAATTCGGGCGCCATCGTGTCATAAAACTCGTAGTTCGAGTGAACCCACTCACGGTAATTTTTTGGTGCTTCCTCGGCGAAGAACAGGCCCATCAGCGCTGGTGCCCCGGTAAAGCTGTGCGTGATGCCGCGCGCGTTCAGAATGCTGCTCAGACCTTGCTGCAATTCGAGACCGTAGTCACGGATGGTCTGCAGCGCTTCCGTTTCATCGAGGATTTCGAGCGTCTTGTCCGCGGCCGCCAGCGACACCGAGTGCCCGGTGAACGTGCCACCATGAACGACGCCGTCGCCAATGTGGCGCATGACGTCTTCTCGTCCGGCTACGATGGATATCGGGTAACCATTGCCAACCGCCTTTGCGAACGTACAAAGGTCCGCCTTGAAATCGAACAGTTCCTGCACGCCACCTTTGGCAACGCGAAAACCCGTTTTTACTTCATCGACGATCAGTATTACGTCGTAACGATCACAGAGTTCGCGGACGTCCTGTAAATACTGCTTGTCCGCCGTAATACTGCAGCAGTTGCCCATGATCGGCTCGATCAGGAATGCGCCGATATCCTTATGGTGTTTCTTGAGCAGGTCTTCGGCGAAGTTGGCATCATTTAACGGCGCGGGAAAGTGGAGCTTCTTCGTTGCTGCCGGAATGCCTTCACCGTAAGGCAACAACGGTGGATTGCCATCCCTGTCGCAGATTTCGACTTTGGACCGCCACATCATTTCGGTGAATATGCCGTGATAGCCGCCCTCAATCGCGATGTGGCCGTCCTTACCCGTGTGTGCGCGAGCAACGCGAAGCGCGGCCATGACGGCTTCGGTACCTGAGTTTGAGAATCGGACCAGCTCCGCCGCTGGCACCATCTTGCTGACACGGCTGGCTACCTGGTACTCGAGCTCAGTGGACAGTGCGAACACCCCGCCCACTTCCATACCCTTACGGGCTGCCTCGTCAACTCGCTCGTCACCATAACCGAGAATGATCGGGCCGTAAGCCAGGCGGTAGTCGATGTATTCGTTGTCATCGATATCCCAGATGCGCCCACCCTTACCGCGTTTCACATAGATGGTCTCGTCATCTCCCCAGTAACGGAAATTGGACGAAACACCGAGTGGCAGTTTTGTTACCGCCCGTTCGAAGTGCTGATTGGACTTCGCCAGAGATCGCATGGGATACCAGCTGAGAAATGAATGAGTATTCATTCAAATTATGCCATAATTGCTACCCCTATGGCTACCACTGCAACAGCAAAGCTCGGCCGTACGGCCTCGCGCGAGGCGCGCCGCCGGCAGCTAATTGAGGCGACGATGAAGTGCATCGCCCGCAAAGGCATGGGCAGTACAACACTTGGAGATGTCGCAAAGGAAGCCGGCTTGTCGCAAGGCATCGTCAATCTGCATTTCGAGAGCAAGGACAACCTGTTGACCGAAACGCTGCGTAAGCTCGCCGGCGAGTACCGCGAAAACTTCAACAAGACGCTGGAGAAATCAGGCCCCCGCCCTGCTGACAGCCTGCTCGCACTGATGGAATCAGACTTGCGGCCATCCATCTGCGACCGGCAGAAGCTGGCTATCTGGTTCGCGTTCTGGGGTGAGGTCAAATCGCGACCAACCTACAGGCGCATTTGCGACGAGTACGATAACTACTACGACAGCGTGGTCGAGCGGCTCTGCGCGGAACTTATCGAGGAAGGTGAGTACGAGAATATTGACGCCGCAGCTGCTGCAGAGGCATTGACGTCGATGACCAACGGCCTGTGGCTATCCTGCCTGATCAGCCCACAGGGCTGGGACCGGCACAAAGCGATGGAAGCTGTCATGAGCTACCTGACCAACGTATTTCCCAAACACTACTCAAACGGATAAGCATTTTGGAAATCGAACTTAGCGATAGCGCAAACCATTGGCGAAAGATTGCACGCGAGTATGCAGATGAATATCTGCAGCCGCACGAGGTTGAAGCCGAACTTAACGACGGCGTGCTACCGGCCGAAATCACACAACGAAACAAGAACCGTGCGATCGAACTCGGTTTCTCTGCAATCGATGTACCCAAAGCCCATGGCGGGCTTGAGCTCTCGCTGGAAGAACAGGTCGCGATCTGGGAGCAACTTGGTCGGGTTACCAATGCCCTCTCCTGGTGTTTTTCGGAACCGCATACGTGGATGTTCGAGGCCTGCAATGAAGAGCAGATCGAGAAATACATCCTGCCGATGATGCGCGGTGAGAAAAAGGATTGTTACGCGATTACCGAGTCCGGACCAGGCTCGGATGTCTCCAATCTCGAAGCAACGGCGACGAAAGACAGTGACGACTACATACTGAATGGCGAGAAGTGGTACGTGACAAGCGGCAATCTCGCGGACTTCTTCTGGTTCCAGGCCAAGCTACCTGACGAAGACGACGACGCCCTGTTCCTCGTCGACGTCGGCACCGATGGCATCGAGATTACCGATACACCGAAATTCACCCACACCTACGCTGCCCATCACCCAACCTATCGGTTTAACAACGTTCGTGTAGCTGCCGCACAGAGAGTGGGCAAACCAGGTGATGGGATGTCGTATACACACAGTTGGTTCCGCCATGAGCGCCTGATGATTGGCGCACGCAGCTGCGGCGCCGCTGCGCGACTTATCGAGGATGCCTTCGAGTTTGCGAATGGCCGCACCGTCGACGGACTGCCGCTGACCGAAAAGCAGGCCATCCAGTTCATGCTCGCTGACAGCGTGACCGAGCTATATGCGTCGCGACTCATGACCTATGACGCAGCACGTGCTATCGATCGCGGAGTTGACCTAAAGGTCCAGCACAGCCGTTGTTCGATGGTGAAGCTGTATGTATCCGAAATGGCCAATCGCGTTGCCGATCGAGCCGTGCAGATCTTTGGTGGCCGCGGCTACATGCGCGAAAATGTCGCCGAACGCTTTTTCCGTGAGCTACGCGTCGACCGGATCTGGGAGGGAACCAGCGAGATTCAGCGCATAATCATCGCCCGATGCCTTATGAAACGGGGGCTTTCGGACATGTAATTGTCACAGGGCCCGATGAATGGTCAAATCGGGTTCAATGCGACGAATAACAGCAATAACGCTGGCAGGGTTTGCGCTCCTGGCACTGGCAGCATGCGGCGGCGAGACCGCCGGGCCGAACGAAGACAACGTCGTCAATATCTATAACTGGGCCGACTATATTGGGCCTGGTGTCATCGAGAAGTTCGAAGCCGAGTTCGGCATCAAGGTCAACTACGACATTTACGACTCGTCCGAAGTGGTTGATGTGAAACTGCTCGCCGGCAACAGCGGCTATGATGTAGTCATACACAGCAACCAGTTCTCGTCGCGGCTGGCTCCCATAGGGGTTTACGAGAAACTGGACTTCTCCCGCTTCGAAAATCTTCACCATCTCGATACTGAATTGATGGAACGCATCAAGTACCCGGCCGTTGTCGACTACAACGTTCCCTATCATTGGGGCTCGACAGGTTATGCCTGGAACGTAAACCTCGTTCGCGAGCGTTTGCCAGATCACCCGATGGACAGTGCCGATGTGCTGTTCGATCCCGAGGTTGTGAGCAAACTGGCAGACTGTGGCGTCTCTTTGCTGGACGGCCCCACAGATTTATTTCCAATGGTGCTTGCCTATCTTGGCCTGGAGCCGAACGCTGTGGACGACGAAAGCCTCGCCAGGGCAGAGGAGCAGATAAAACTCGTCAAACCTTACATCCGCTACTTCAGCAATCAGAAGATGATGTCCGATTTGCCGAACCAGGAAGTCTGTGTTGCGATGAGTTGGTCAGGTGACTACGCGCAAGCCGCGCTCCGTGCCGAGGAAGCCGGAATTGACATAGAGTTTCGATACACGGCGCCCAGGGAGGGATCCGGGCTTTGGGTGGACGGCCTGTACATTCCCAGCGACGCGTCCCACAAGGACAATGCTTACCTGTTTCTGGACTACATGATGCGTCCGGAAATTGCCGCGGCTAACGCCAGCTACTCAAACTATGCGAATGTAAACCGCGCATCGTGGGAACTGTTGGACCGTGAAATTCTGGAGAACCCCGCTGTCTTTCCGGACGAGGAGATCTGGAACATCCTGTATCCCGTCGAGCCAATCGACCCAAAACGAGAGCGACCACGCACGCGAGCCTTCGCTCGAGCGAAAAGTGGAATCTAGCAAGGCGGCAAAGTGAGCGAAGAAATACAAAAAGACTTCATCCGGATCCGCAATGTCAGCAAGCACTTTGGCGATTTTGTCGCCGTCGACAACGTGGACCTGGCGATTGGCCGAGGTGAATTGTTCTCCATTCTAGGGGCTTCCGGTTGTGGTAAGTCAACCCTCCTGCGAATGATGGCGGGCTTTGAAACGCCAACCGCAGGCACAATCGAAATCGACGGAGTGGATGTAACCGCACTGCCGCCCTACGAGCGCCCCGTCAATATGATGTTCCAGTCATATGCAATTTTTCCGCACATGAATGTCGAGAAGAACATCGCATACGGGTTACGCAAGGACGGTGTTGCTAACAGTGAAATCGCGAAACGCGTCGATGACATGCTCGGGCTCGTGCAGCTCGGCGATTTTCGCAAACGCATTCCGGATCAACTCTCTGGCGGCCAGCGCCAGCGAGTCGCGCTTGCTCGGGCATTGATCAAAGAACCCAAAGTTCTGTTGCTCGACGAACCACTCGCCGCGCTCGACAAGAAGTTACGCGAGCAAACGCAATTCGAGCTCATGAATATTCAGGATCAACTCGGCATAACCTTCGTGGTCGTCACACACGACCAGGAAGAGGCCATGACGCTATCGACGCGAATTGCTGTGATGGACAAGGGCCGTTTCCTGCAGGTCGGTGATCCCAAGGAAATCTATGAGTATCCACAAAGCCGCTTCGTCGCGGACTTCGTTGGCACGATAAACATTTTCGAGGGTAGCGTAACGGAAGCAAGCGACAAGACGATTACGGTGAATTGCCCGGATGTGACTGCCCCGATACGTGCATTGCATGATGCGGACATCGATGTCGACGTTGGTCAGGCAGTCTGCATTGCGGTACGTCCGGAGAAGATCTTCATCAGCCACGAACAACCCGAGGATGACGAAGGTGTACGAGTCCGCGGGGTGGTTGATGACTTCGGGTACCTCGGCAACCTCTCCCTGTACCGAATCCGTCTCGAGAACGGACGCATGATCCAGGTCAGCCGGCAGAACCGGCGGCGCTCAGTCAAGCGTTTTGTCGAGTGGGAAGACGAGGTCTGGCTATCCTGGCGGCCACGCAGCGCCGTTGTGATCGTGGGCGACGACTAACATGAGGTGGCAACGCGTAACGGTTGCAATTCCCTACCTCTGGCTGTTGGTATTCTTCCTGCTGCCATTCGCCATCATTCTGAAGATCAGCCTCGCCGATCCGGTCATCGCCCAACCGCCGTTTACCCCGACTTTCGATGCGCAAGGCGGCCTATCTGTCACGCTGGACAATTTCCTGTTCCTGCTGACCGATAAGCTCTACGCGATCACCTATCTGAACTCGGTGCTGATGGCCCTGGCTGCAATGCTGTTGTGCCTGTTACTTGGATTTCCGATGGCCTATGGCATTGCGCGCGCAGCACCGCAGACGCGAAGCCTGCTGCTGTTGTTGATCGTCCTGCCGTTCTGGATATCGTTTCTGCTGCGCGTCTACGCGTGGATGGGATTGTTAAACAACTACGGCGTTATCAACAACGTGCTCATGTGGCTGGGTTTGATCGATCAACCAATCCAGTTCATGTACACGAACTTCGCCGTGTTTATCGGCCTGACCTATTCGTATCTGCCATTCATGATCCTGCCACTGTACGCCACGCTCGAGCGGATGGACCTCGACCTGATCGAAGCGGCGCAGGACCTGGGCGCATCGCGTACCCAGGCGTTCTGGGACGTAACCTGGCCTCTTGCGCGGGCCGGCGTCATTGCCGGATGCCTGCTGGTCTTCATTCCGGCCATGGGCGAGTACGTCATTCCGTATCTTCTCGGCGGACCCGAGTCAATGCTGATTGGCCGTGTCTTGTTTGATGAGTTCTTCGTTAATCGTGACTGGCCGCTCGCCTCCTCCGTCGCGATCGTGCTGTTGTTGTTGCTCGTTGTGCCAATCGTATTCATGCAGCGCAATGAGGCGAAACTCGAGGAGGTGGAATGAAACAGTCGCGCCTCATCATCTCAATACTCGTGTTCGGATACGCGTTCCTGTACATCCCGCTCGTCTCAGTCATTTTCTACTCGTTCAACGACTCGAGGCTGGCCACCGTCTGGGGCGGCTTTTCGACCCGCTGGTACGGCGAGTTGTTTCGCAATGATCAGATTCTGGACGCCATGTTCCTGAGCTTGCGAATTGCAGCGACCTCGGCAACGTTCGCAACAATTCTTGGCACGATGGCAGGACTCATACTCGTGCGCTTCGGGCGCTTCCGGGGCCGGGCACTGTTTTCAGGGATGATTACGTCGCCACTCGTTATGCCCGAGGTCATTACCGGCCTGTCGTTGCTATTGCTGTTTGTCAGCCTGCAACAACTCATCGGCTGGCCAGGACAACGCGGCTTTTCGACGATAACCATTGCCCATACAACGTTCTCGATGGCCTATGTCGCGGTTGTAGTCCGTTCGAGGCTTGCCGCCATGGATGAGTCACTCGAAGAGGCCGCGATGGATCTCGGCTGTGGCCCGCTCCGTGTGATCTTTGACATCACGTTGCCGCTGATTGCACCCGCGATGGTGGCCGGCTGGCTGCTGGCCTTTACCTTGTCGCTCGATGACCTGGTTATTGCGAGCTTCGTTTCCGGGCCCGGCAGCAGCACCTTGCCGATGTACATTTTCTCGAAAGTGAAACTCGGCGTGACGCCGGACATTAACGCGCTCGCATCGCTGATCATCCTGTTCGTGAGCGTCGGGCTATTGTTATCCTGGGCCACAATGCGGAAGCGGAGCGCTTGACGGAATCAGGGCCGTGCCAGCTCGCGTAGGATCCACTCGATGTAACGCTGCTCGAGGTCTTCCATACCGGAAAAAGGACCTGGCTTGTAGTAGCGCGAATGCACGCCAATCGAGTTGTTGACGATAATCGTCTTGTCTGCCTCGGTCGTGATATCCCAAAGCCAGGTCAGCTCATCAACGTCGTAGTCTTTACCCGCTTCCGCGTCATCCCGAACCAGCCAATAGATATCGCACTTGCTGTTATTCATGTCGACGGGTGTAAAAACGTAGCCAACCACGTGGTCGCTATAGGCCAACAGGAATGAAAATGCGCCGAGGTTGAAATCGGACGCACCACCATCGTAGTCCTTTATGTCGCCGAGCAGCGGCGCGACCGGCTTGCCCTCTTTGCTCCCGGTCAGGTAGCCCTCGAACATGGCCGTGCGGCTGTATGCGTAACCAAACTCACCGGCAGGCGCATGTGTGTCGGCAAAATCGATCTCCATATTCCTGAGACCGCAAGCCTCCATCTTGCCTTCCATGTGACCCTGCAGGCGATCGCGCTTCTTGTCATCGAGCATCAGAGTGTGCATTTGTGCGTACTCCGGATGTGCCGTGGCGCAGTGGTAACACTCCTGGTAGTTCTCAATGGAAAGCTTCCAGTTCGCATCGATGTCATAGGACTTGTGGGCCGCAAGCTTGAGGTCCCTTAGTCCGAACATTGCCATTGGCTCAGCCAGGTCGCGCCTCGCGTCGTCGAGCGACGCCGGATCGTCCGAAAAACAGATGAACACGAGACCATGAAGGGTGTCGAGCGAGACCTTGTTCAGGCTGTACTCGGACTTGTCGAAGTCGCTCGGCATGCTGCGTGCAGCGGTCAGGTTGCCATCAATGTCGTACATCCAGCCGTGATAGGGACAGGTGAATTTTCGCGTGTTGCCTTCCGGCTCCAGGCAAACCAGCGAACCACGGTGGCGACACACGTTCGCAAACGCTTTGAGCTCACCGTCGCTGCCACGAACGACAATCGCAGACTCGTTTGCGATATTGACCACCTTGAAGTCGCCCGGCTCTGGCAATTCCGACTGATGCCCAACCATGATCCAGTTGCGGGCGATGATGCGATCGATTTCCAGTTCATAGATGGACGGGTCTGTATAGAAGCGCTGATCAAGCGCATATCCAGGCTTTTGATTGGCCACCAGTTCTTCAATAGAGCGGATGTTGTCTCGCATTTTTCGGTTCCGGTATGTGTATCACAGATCGATGACGCCGGACGATATCACAGGGTGCCGGGTGGAATGCAAACGCGGCAACTACTTATTCTCAGGTTTGAGACGTCGGCGTAGCTTGGAGTTGTACCTGTGATGGGGAGGTGATGCTGTGCCTGAAACAACAGGAAAAAACCGTCTCATTGACATCGATACAGGCAGGCCGGTTTGGGAGCGATTCTTCACGGTTGCGCCACTGGTATTGATCGGCACCACCGATCCAGATGGCTCACCGGACTTCGCGCCGAAGCACATGGTCACGCCGATGGGATGGCAGAACTACTTCGGTTTCGTGTGCTCGCCCGCGCATTCGACGTGTAGCAACATACAGCGTTCCGGCGAGTTCACAGTCAGCTATCCGAAGCCTGGACAGGTACTGTATTCGAGTCTCGCCGCATCACCACGGCAAGACGGACACAAGCCCGTCCTCGACTACTTCACCACGTTTCCGGGGCAAGAGGTTAATGCCCCACTGATCGAAGAGGCGTACCTGTATTTCGAGTGCCGGCATTTCAAGACGGTGGATGGCTTCGGGCCAAACTGCCTCATTACCGGGGAAATTATTGCCGCTTACGCCGAACCCGAGTTCCTGCGCTCAAACGAATTCGACGACCAGGAAATCGTGCACGACTCACCGCTGTTGGCATACCTGGCACCCGGACGCTTCGCGACCATTGACCGCTCCAACGCATTTCCATTCCCGGCCAATATGAAGAAGTAGCGTGGCCCCAAAACTCGCCAATCGAGTTCTCAAGCAGATCCTTGGCTATGAGGATCTGCTCATCAGCCTGCTGCGGGACCTCGTCGTGGCAGAATCGCCTTCGTCAGAACCAGCGGTGCACGAGCGCGCTCGCCACGTCTTCATGTCGGCCCTGATCGAACTCGGCTATCACGTCGTCGAAACAGGTCCGGCTGATGGCCCGCGTCATGTATATGCGCGGCCGGAAAACCGCAGCAAGAACGCCGTAACACAGCTCATCATCGGCCACTACGACACTGTCTGGCCCGTTGGTACGGTGAAAGATCGACCCTTTGAAGTAGACGGCAACATTATCCGCGGGCCGGGCGTGTTCGACATGAAAGGCGGCCTCGTGCAGCTCATTCTCGCTGTCAAAACACTGCGCGGCCTCGATCTCGAACCTGACGTGCTGCCGCTGATCTTTATTAATGCTGACGAAGAAATTGGAAGTCGCACGTCCACGCGCTACATACGACGATTGGCGCGCCTGGCCAATCGTGCCCTCGTACTCGAACCTGCGCTCGGCGACGAAGGCAGCCTCAAGACCGAGCGCAAAGGTATCGGTCGCTTCAC
>Ga0164320_10000095_pt1 | contig 24090 bp, 22 predicted proteins | sample GuaBasSediGuay11_FD_113736 | JGI IMG/M metagenome (GOLD analysis project Ga0164320, IMG submission 113736) | Subseafloor sediment microbial communities from Guaymas Basin, Gulf of California, Mexico - Guay11, Core 4567-28, 0-3 cm | ecosystem: Environmental > Aquatic > Marine > Hydrothermal...
ACGTCGTCTTTCCAGACAGCCCTGCCGACATGGCCGACCTCAGGGAGGGCGACATTATTGTCGCCATCAACGGCGAAGCCATATTCTCGCAGCGGCAGGCGCAGATGGTCGTGGCGGGAACAAGCCCGGGCGATGAAGTCAATATTGTTGGCATTCGCGACGGTCAGCGATTCGAAACGACCGTGATCGCTACCGAGCGTTCCGGCTACGCCGAATAGCGTTACACGTTCGGGACGCGGCGTATCGTCGCGCCAAGCTGGCGCAGCTTTTCCTCGATGCGTTCGTAGCCGCGATCAACGTGGTAGATACGATCAACGAGCGTCTCTCCCTCTCCGGCCAAAGCGGCAAGCACGAGGCTCGCCGACGCCCTGAGGTCAGTCGCCATCACGGGCGCTGCCGTCAGTCGCTCCACACCTGTACAGATCGCTGTGTTTCCTTCCAATTGGATATTGGCGCCCATGCGTTGCAATTCGAGAACATGCTGGAAGCGATTCTCAAATACGGTCTCCGTGATTGTGCCGATACCGTCGGCAATCGCGTTCATGGCACAGAATTGCGCCTGCATGTCGGTCGGAAACGCCGGGTACGGGGCCGTCCGAACGTCGACCGAGTGCGGGCGATCGCCGTGCATGTTGATGTCGATCCAATCCGAACCGGTAGTGATGTCCGCGCCGGCTTCGGAGAGCTTTATCAGAACAGCCTCCAACGTCTCGGGCGCCGTGTCGATGATCTTGATATGCCCGCCGGTCATCGCCGCTGCAACGAGATAAGTGCCCGTCTCAATGCGATCAGGCAGCACCGAGTAGTCGGTCCCGCCCAGTTTATCTACCCCCTGAACGGTGATCGTTCCGGTTCCGGCGCCTTCGATTTTTGCACCCATTCCAATCAGGAAATTCGCCAGATCCGCCACTTCCGGTTCGCGCGCCGCATTCTCGAGCACAGTCTCACCATCGGCCAGGACAGCAGCCATGAGCAGATTTTCGGTGCCAGTTACAGTCACCGTATCGAATATGATGTGCGCCCCTTCAAGTCGCTTTGCGCGCGCCTTGATGAATCCATTCTCCACCGAGACGTCAGCACCCATTGCCTGTAATCCGGCAACATGCAGGTTGACGGGGCGGGCACCGATTGCACAACCACCCGGCAGCGACACATCCGCTTCACCGAAGCGGGCAACCAGCGGGCCAAGTACGAGAATCGAAGCACGCATCGTTTTGACCAGTTCGTAAGGTGCTTCGCGGCGGTTGATATCGCTCGCATCGACCTCGACGTTCAACCGCTCGTCAACCGTGATCTGCGCACCCATCATCTGCAGCAAGGACAACGTGGTTGTCACATCCTTCAGATGTGGAACATTGCGCACAGTAACGGGCTCGGTGGCGGGCAGTGTACCGGCGAGAAATGGCAGGGCCGCATTCTTGGCACCCGATATCGCGACCTTGCCCTGCAGGCGGGCGCCGCCCTGGATAAGCAACTTATCCAAGCGGGTTACTCGACTGGGCCTGCCATTCGTCCGGCGTCAGTGCACGAATCGACAGTGCGTGTATCTCGTTCCCGACCAGGGCGCCGAGACTTTTATAAACAAGCTGGTGCCGTGCGAGCGACCGTTTGCCCTCAAATTCGCTTGCGATGACGAGCGCTTCGAAATGCGCACCGTCGCCGACAACTTTGACCGTCGCACTCTCAAATCCCGCCTCGATCAGGGTGCTTATTTCAATCGGTTCCATGGGCGTCAAATGTTACGTAATACTCCGGGGCGCGCAGTGTACCGGGAATGCGCACGGCTTCCCAATGCGCGGCGCCGATTGTGTATGATAGCCGGCCCGAAGTGGCTTACCATGCCGATTACTCTATGGTCGAAAACCTGCTTATTGTTGCCGTCGGCATCGTACTTCTGATCTTGGGCGCGGACCGATTCGTGCACGGCGCAGCAGCCGCGGCGCGGAACATGGGCATCGCGCCGTTGATGATCGGACTGACAGTCGTCGCCTTCGCCACCTCGGCACCCGAGATCCTCGTGTCCATAGACGCGTCCCTGCGCGGGCAACCCGGACTTGCCTACGGCAACGCAATCGGCTCGAACATTGTCAATATTGGCCTGGTTCTCGGCTGCGTAGCGCTCATTCGTCCGATCCAGCTTCGATCGGCAACTTTGCGTCGCGAAATGCCCGCCCTGCTGGCTGTATCGTTGCTGACTGTGTCGCTGTTCCTGGATTCCTACCTGAGCCGGATCGACGGCATCGTCATGTTGACGGGTCTCGTAATTGTGATGATCTGGCTTGCCCGTCTGGGCATGCGCTCCGCGCCCTCAGACCCGATCAAGAAGGAATATGAGGCCGAGATTCCCGTCAACGTGTCGATGCGCATGGCCATCATCTGGTTCATCATCGGCTTCGGCACTCTGCTACTCGGCGCGCACCTGCTCGTTGGCGCATCCATCGAGATCGCACATGCGCTCGGGGTCAGCGAAGTCGTTATTGGCATCCTGCTCGTTGCTTTCGGCACCAGCCTTCCCGAGCTGGCCGTCAGCCTGGTCAGCGCGTTGAGGGGCGAGTACGGGCTCGCGATCGGCAATATCGTCGGCTCCAACATCTTCAACTTGCTTGCTGTCATCGGTGTTGCTGCAACCATCGCACCATCTCCCATGGCGCCGTCGGTCCTGTCCCTGCACATATTCGTCATGGTCGCGTTTACGCTGGTGTTGTTCGCAATGACCTACGACTACGACGGCAAAAGCGAACTATCCCGTATCGAGGGCGCAGCGCTGCTGATCGCATTTATTGCTTACGATACCTACGTGGTGCTGCAAAACGTTAGAATGGACGGATGACACCGACGACCGGGGCCGTAAATGCCGCTCGAGCTCAATTCTGACCAACTTCTCGCACTGGCTGCCGAGGTACTCGACATCGAGTCCCGGGCAGTCGACGCGCTGCGCAGCCGCCTGGACGCCAGTTTCGCCGCTGCCTGTGAGCTCTGCATGGACACACCGGGGCGTATCGTCGTCACCGGCATGGGCAAGTCCGGTCACATCGGCAACAAGATCGCGGCGACACTCGCCAGCACCGGTACCCCGTCATTTTTTATGCATCCGGGTGAAGCCAGCCACGGCGATCTCGGCATGATCACGGGACAGGATGTGCTCCTCGCCGTGTCGTATTCCGGCGAGACCGACGAAGTGCTGACGATCCTGCCGCTCGTCAAACGGATGGGTGCGAAAATGCTGTCACTGACCGGCAAACCGAAATCGACGCTGGCCAGGGCTGCCAATGTGCATCTTGATGTCAGCGTGAGTGAGGAAGCCTGCCCGCTGAACCTGGCACCGACTGCAAGCACCACTGCAACCCTGGCCATGGGCGACGCCCTGGCCGTTGCCTTGCTCAAGATTCGGGGATTCACCGCAGAAGACTTTGCGATGTCTCATCCCAGCGGTAGCCTGGGCAAGCGACTGTTACTTCGCGTCGCCGACGTCATGCGCAGCGGCGATGACGTGCCAAAAGTGACTGCCGATGTTTCGCTCAGCGACGGCCTGATGGAAATGACGCAGAAGGGTCTCGGCATGACCGCTATTGTCGACGCGGGCGAGAAAGTCCTCGGCATCTTCACCGACGGCGATTTGCGCCGCGCGCTCGATGCCGGCGTCGATGTACGCAAGACTGCAATGCAGGAAATCATGCACACGAAATGCAAGACAACAACCTCCGACATACTTGCCGCCGAGGCAGTGCATGTGATGGAAGAAAACAAGATCACAGGCCTGCTGGTAACCGATGAGGGTGGCCGGCTCGTGGGCGCCCTGAATATTCATGATCTGTTTCGCGCAGGCATCATGTGAGCGCGCCGAATTCAAAATTATCCGCCATACGCCTTGTCGCATTTGACGTCGATGGCGTATTCACGGATGGCCGCTTCTACCTGTCAGATGACGGTGTCGAGTCCAAGGCGTTCAACACGCAGGATGGCTTCGGGATTCGCCAACTTATCAACGCCGGTGTCGACGTCGCTGTTATCAGCGGGCGGCAATCGGGCGCCGTCGAACGCCGCATGGCGGAACTCGGTGTCACGCACGTCGTCCAGGGGTGCAAAGACAAGGTCGCCGCGCTCGGCGAAATCGTAGACACGCTCGACATCACGACCGGGCAATGCGCTTACGTCGGTGACGACGTTCCTGACCTGCCGCTATTGAACGCAGTCGGATACTCGATTGCCGTCGCCAATGCCGTGTCGGACGTTCGCGAACGGTGCGACTACACAACGTCCGCTGGCGGCGGTCACGGCGCCGTTCGCGAAGTCTGCGAACTCATTCTTGCAGCCAAAGCTGGAGCACAGCCGTGATAAGCATTCGCGAATTACTGACTATCGCGGTGCTTGCCGTTGGTGCGATGTCCAGTTGGTTCCTTACGCGATCCAACCAGGGTGATGAGTCCGATACGGCGTCATTTGACGGCGCACAGCGCGGTTACTATCTGAAATCTGCACGAATTCTCGGGACAGGTCCGGACGGGCAGTTGCTCTATGAACTTCGGGCCAGGGAGGCTGAACAACTCGGCGACGACCAGGTCTCATTTACTGATGTGCAAATTAACTACTCACCACAAAGCGATGTCCCGTGGAGCGTCATTGCGGATACGGCGACGATTCATGCAGACGAGCAGCGCGTATTGCTCGAAGGACATGTACGGGCGATCAGCAGTGAGGGATTCTCAGGCAACGATACCGAGATTCGAACGCAGTACCTGGAGATTTACCCTGAGGAATTCCTGGCCGAAACTGACGAGCGCGTACAGATTCGTATCGGCGCGCGCAGTCTGACGGCGACTGGCATGCTAGCATCGTTGAAAGACAATCAGTTGAAACTGAAATCGAATGTGCGCGGCAAATTTGCACCGTGATTGATGCACTTAAATCAATGAACACTTACTCTCTGCTTCTGCTCCTGCTGCTGCCGGGCTTTGCCGCCTCGCAGACCAGCGATCTGCGGCTGCCCATCACTCTGGCCGCTGACTCCACCGACTACGACGGCAAGAGCTCCATGATGATGTTCCAGGGGCTGCGCCTGTCGCAGGGCACGACCAATATTGAGGCGGACGAGGGTCGCGCCAGCAAGATCGACTTCGAGGACAGCGTCTGGCATTTCACCGGCAATGTTGTGATCGATATCGACGCAAGTCATATCGAAAGCGAATCAGCCGAGCTGACGTTTACTGACACGCAATTGCGGCTCGCGATTATAGAAGGGTCGCCAGCAACGTTCGAACTAAAGCGGCCCGGCAGCGAAGAAACAACCTATGCTCAGGCTGGCAAGCTCAAGTACAACCTCGATACGGGCATCGTCGAATTTTCGGGCGACGCCATAATTACGGAAGGCGGTAACCAGATTTCGTCGAGCTTCCTGATGTACAACATCATCGAGCAGCGCCTCAATGCGCAGTCTTCGGCCGATGGTGACGAGAAGGTCAAAATCACCGTAATACCTGAAGCTGTGACAGCACCCGAGGCAGCCGAGGACGAGGTTCCATGAGTATCCTCAGTGCCCAGGATATCTCCAAGAGTTTCAAACTTCGCAAAGTCGTCAAGAACCTGTCGCTCGAAATCAAGAGCGGCGAAGTCGTCGGTCTGCTGGGTCCCAATGGCGCGGGCAAGACGACTGCGTTTTACATGATCGTCGGCCTGATTTCGGCCGATAGCGGCACGATTCTGCTGGATGGGCAGGACCTCACCGCGCAACCCATGCACAGGCGTGCGAAGCTCGGACTCGGCTACCTCCCGCAGGAAGCATCGATTTTTCGCAAATTGACGGTCGAACAAAACATCCTCGCAATTCTCGAGATCCGCGATGACCTGGATCAGGCAGGCCGCGAGGAAGACCTCGAGACACTGCTCGACGAACTGCATGTCGGCCACGTACGCACGAGTCTCGGCATCAGCCTGTCTGGCGGAGAGCGACGCCGGGTCGAAATCGCACGGGCACTGGCTGCAAACCCCTTGTTTGTGTTGCTGGACGAGCCGTTTGCCGGCGTGGACCCAATTTCTGTTCTCGATATTCAAAGAATTATCAAACACTTGTGCGCGCGCGACATCGGCGTGCTCATCACTGATCACAATGTCCGCGAAACGCTCGGAATTTGCGGCAGAGCCTATATACTCAGTGATGGCAGTTTGATCGCTTCGGGCTCGCCAGAAGAGATTCTTGAGAATCACCATGTTCGAGAGGTGTATCTCGGACAGGAGTTCAAACTCTGAGGCAAACTGGATACATCACTAACGGGCAAGCGCGTATTTCCAACGCGAATCTAACTGATGCTTAAGCCGACACTGCAGCTCAAACTCAGTCAGTCTCTGACGATGACGCCGCAGTTGCAGCAGGCAATTCGTCTACTGCAGTTGCCCGTGCTGGACCTGAGTGCGCAGATTCAGGACGCCCTCGAAGAAAACATCATGCTGGAAATGGAGGACTTGCCTGACGTCCCGCAAACAAGTGCGGAAACGACAGCGGAAGTCGAGACCATCCAGGCTGAAGACAGCTGGCAGCAACAATCGGCGGATCGCATTCAGGACGGCGGCTGGAATGGCGAAGGCCGACCCATTAATGATTTTCCTGACGAGTCGGGCAAGACGCTGCGGGAGCACCTGCTGTGGCAACTCGAAATGGAGCATTTCACACCGCGCCAGGCAGTAATCGGCGAAGCCATTGTTGACTCGATCAATGATGACGGCTATCTCGAGGAAGAACTTGAGGAAATCCTGGGCGGACTCGATACAGCGTCGGGATTTACGCTTGACGAGGTCAGGGAGTCGTTAACGCTCGTGCAGCGTCTCGACCCTGTCGGTATCGGCGCTCGCTCAATTTCCGAGTGCATCATCCTGCAACTCAGGCAACTGGACACGACAACACCCGGGCTCGAACTGGCCGTCGAACTGGCGCAAAACCATCTCGAACTGATCGCGAGCCAGAGTTTCGGCGAAATGCGCAGGGATCTGCATACGACCGAAGAGGATCTGCACGACGCACTGGCATTGATAAAGAGCTGCAATCCGAAACCCGGTCTTGCCGTCAGCCCGGCTGCTGCCGAGTACGTCATCCCGGATGTGTTCGTGCGCAAGATAGACGACCACTGGCAGGTCGAGATCAGTGCAACGGGCATTCCGCGACTGTCGGTCAATCAACAATATGCTCGCCTACTGCGCGGCAGCGGCGACCACGCAGTTCTACGCTCACAGTTGCAGGAAGCACGCTGGTTGATTCGCAGCCTCGAAATTCGCAACGAAACACTGATGAAGGTCGCCACTTGTATTGTCACCCGTCAGACCGCATTTCTTGAACATGGTGATGAGGCCATGAAACCGATGGTGCTGCGCGATGTCGCGGAAGAAATCGGAATGCACGAATCGACGATCTCTCGCGTGACGACAAATAAGTACATGCACACGCCGCGCGGTGTTTTCGAGTTCAAGTACTTCTTCTCATCGCACCTGTCATCTGCGGATGGCGAGGACCAGTCGTCAACGTCTGTTCGAGCCAAGATTCGTAAGCTCATTGGTGCTGAGAATCCGGGCAAACCACTCAGCGACAGCAAGATCGCCAATATATTGGCCGAGGAAGGTATTACAGTTGCCAGGCGGACCGTGGCGAAGTACCGTGAAGCTATGAATATCCCGTCGTCGAGCGAGCGCAGGCAACGCTCGGCATAATGGACTATGCGTTATACCCGTACAGAAGGAGAACTGAGCTACTTGTAATCCGAATCCGTAACAAAAAGTGTGGGAGAACACTATGCAATTGAATGTTTCAGGCCATCACATCGAAGTTACCGATGCCCTCCGAGGATACGTCGAAACAAAGATCGAAAAAATTGAACGCCACTTTGACCTCGTGTCTGATGTGAGCTGTGTCCTTACGGTCGAGAAACTGCGCCACAAGGCGGAAGCCCGAGTAAATGTAAACGGTGGTACGATTTATGCTGATAACACCGAAGAAGATATGTACGCCGCTATTGACGGCCTCGTAGACAAGCTTGAACGCCGGGTAAGAAAATACAAAGAAAAGCTCGGCGATCATCACGCCAAAGAAGCACATAAAATAAAATACTAACCCCGTATCCGGCCCGTACGGCTGAGCAGTCGTACGGGCCTTTCACCTCATCAAAGCTCATTCTGATGCTGCTCGAAGAAATTATTAAGCCCGACAGAGTCCTGTGCAATGCTCATGCGCGCAGCAAGAAGCACTGTCTCGAAATTCTGAGCGAGCTGCTTGTTCGTTCTCACCCGGGCATCGCGAGCGAATATACCTTTGAAGGACTGATCGAGCGTGAGCGACTTGGCTGCACAAGCCTCGATCAGGGCGTGGCCTTTCCGCATTGCAGAGTCGACGGCCTGGACACCAGCGTCGGTGCGCTCATCAAGCTCAGCGAACCGGTCGAATTTGACGCTCAAGACGGCGAAGCGGTCGACCTTATTTTCGGCCTCATGGTGCCAGCTGAAGTCGCCGAGCAGGACCATGCCAATATCTGCGGTATTGCTGAATTGCTGGGCGATCGTGAACTGCGTATTCGCCTCAGGGCAGCGACATCGAGCAGCGATCTGTACGAAACCCTATGCGCCTGATCATCGTCAGCGGACTTTCCGGCTCAGGCAAGTCCATTGCGCTGCATATTCTCGAAGACCTTGGTTACTACTGCGTTGACAACATGCCGGCAGCACTGCTCAAGTCGTTTATCGAAGAAGTCACGTCGGACGGCGATGAATCCGAAAAACTGCTTGCGGTGGGAGTTGATGCCCGCAATCGTCAGGAAGATCTCGAATCGTTACCGCAGCTTCTTGAGGAGCTAAAGCAGCAACAAATCCAAACCGAGCTGCTGTTTCTGCAATCGAGCGATGACGTACTTTTGCAACGTTATAGTGAGTCGCGCCGCAGGCACCCGCTTGCTGAGCACGGCACCGCACTGCGCGCAGCGATTGATAAAGAGCGTGAACTCTTGTCCGTCGTCCTGAACGCAGCCGACCTGATCATCGATACCTCACGAACCAGTGTTTACGAATTGGCCGATACGATTCGTGAACGCGTCGACAGACGCAGCACGCAGTCGCTTTCTGTGCTGATCGAATCGTTTGGCTTCAAGAATGGCATACCGGCGGACGCTGACTTCGTCTTCGATATGCGTTGCCTGCCAAACCCCTACTGGACTGTCGAGCTTCGCGGTCTGACCGGCCGTGACAAAGAAGTTTCCGATTTCCTCAATGCGCAAGACGCCTTTGTCAGGATGTACGAGGACATTCTCGGGTTCCTGAGGCGCTGGATCCCCGAGTACGACGATGTACACAGAGGCTACCTGACCGTTGCGATCGGCTGCACCGGTGGCCAGCACCGCTCTGTTTACATGACCGAAAAACTCGCCGCGGCGTTGCGTGACATGCACGACCCGGTTCTGACGCGCCACAATGAGCTTGGTAGCCACCCCCTGAGCAAGACGTAGGGCACCATCCCGGTTAAACTCCCGCCTAGAATTCCAGGGCGGCGCGAATGGAAGCAAGAGAGCACACACAGTCCAGCCTGCAACTGTTGCGCGAACAGCTCGACAGCGGTGGTATGCGCGCTGCTCGCCTCATGGTGCACAGCCTGCATCCTTCGGAAATCGCGCACCTGCTTGAGTCCATACCCTTGCGCGAACGTGCTGTGCTCTGGGAAATGGTTGATTCCGACGATGAGGGTGATGTCCTCGTCGAAGTCTCGGACGAGGTCCGCGATGGATTGATCAAGGGCATGAAAACCGAGCAACTCATCGCCGCCGTGGACGGCATGGAACTCGATGATCTTGCCGACCTGCTGATCGACCTGCCGGAGACGGTTACCCAACAAGTCCTGCAATCTCTCGATGACCAGGATGAAGAACGCCTGCGCCAGGTACTCGCCTATGACGAGGAAAGCGCCGGCGGCCTGATGAATGTCGACATCGTGACCGTGCGTCCCGATGTCACGCTCGAAGTCGTTTGTCGCTACCTGCGCGCCCGTGGCGAGATGTCAGATGGCACCGACTCGATTTTCGTTGTAGATCGTGACAATCGCTATGTTGGTTCGCTGTATCTGTCGCGCCTGTTGACCCGGGATGACGAGACATTGGTCTCAGCAGTCATGTCGACGGACAACCAGCCAATTCCCGCACATACGCCGTCGGCCGAAGTCGTGTGGGAGTTCGAACATCGCGATCTGTTGTCAGCGCCGGTTGTTGACGACGACTACCGTGTTGTCGGTCGTATTACGGTCGATGACGTTGTTGACGTTATTCGTGACGAAGCGGAACACTCCCTCATGAGTGCCGCGGGCCTTGATGAAGAGGACGACATGTTCGCGCCTGTCTTCAAGAGCGCGACGCGGCGAGCATTGTGGCTGGGCGTCAATTTGTGTACGGCGTTTCTCGCGGCGGCTGTCGTGGACATTTTCCAGACGACCGTGGACAAGATCGTACTTCTGGCCGTGCTGATGCCTGTTGTGCCCAGTATGGGCGGCGTCGCGGGCAGTCAGTCGTTAACGATTATTACGCGCGCGATCGCTCTGGGCCAGATCGATCGCACCAACGCGAGACGCATCCTGCGCAAGGAACTAATGGTCGGACTGCTAAACGGCGTTGGCTGGGCGATCATCGTCGCCGCATTCACGTTTCTCTGGTTTGGCGACTGGCGTATCGGTGGTGTCATCGGCGCCGCAATGGTCATCAACCTGTTCGTCGCTGCGTTTGCCGGGTTCATCATTCCATTGACTTTGAAGCGCATGCAGATCGATCCCGCACTTGCGGGTGGCGTTGTGCTAACAACGGTAACCGACGTGATTGGCTACATGGCGTTTCTTGGACTAGGCGCTGCCTTCCTACTGTAGGAGCGGCTTCAGCCGCGAAAATATCGGGCCTAAAGGCCCTCCTACAACTAATCTGTTTGAAACGCGCTCAAATCCTTCTTGATCCAATCCGGGGCAAATAGCCGAGGGACGTCCGCTCCGTTGACGAAATCGAGCAGCGGCTCGCGGACCTTCATGGCGTCCTGGTAGCCGAGTTCTATGAGCTCGCGCGTGTATGCCTCTTCGAACATCAGGAAGCTCAGCAGACGGTTCTCACTCGGCCCGCGCCCTCCGATGCCGCGCAACAGTGAGCGCACGGCGAACGGCAGTTGCTTGCGATGGTTGTGCGCGATCACTCGCAAGTCCTTGCTCGGCACGATCAGCATCGTGTCTATGGCTCGCATGCGCCGCATCGGTCCATGTCGATTCTCCGGCGCTACCGAGTCGATCAGCTGGTTAATACGAGTCATGCGCTCCAGGTCCGAATACAAACCGTCCATGAACAGGGTGTCGAGCATATAGCCGGCAATCTGCGCGAAGCTGGGATGTTGCGACGGCGAAGACAGATCCGCCGCTTTGTCGGCCGTCTCGTCGCGAACACCCACCACCAAAATGCGATCCGCTCCAAGGTGTATTGCGGAGCTCAACGGAGTTGCCTGCCTCATTGCTCCATCGCCGAAGTACCCGCCGTGCAGCAACTGCGGCGGGAAAATCATGGGCACGGCAATACTCGCCATTAAGTGATCGAGATGCAGGTCCTCCCGAATACCGACGCGTCGCGTTCGCGACCAGCCCTTGTGCCTGGGTGCGCCCTGAAAGAACGATGTTGAACGCGCCGATGAATAACTCGCCGCCGTAACAACCACGGCGCCGAGAAAACCGCAGTCAATCGCATCCTCAATGCGTGGAAACCTGACATTGCGACTCAGAAGCGCCCGTAGCGGTGAATTGTCGAGCAACGACTTTGGCGTACCGACCAGAAACCCGCCCAACACCATCGAAGCCATCCAGTGCAGGCTACTCTTGAGCATCGTCCAGTTGTCGGTCCGGAAAACCTGCTCGCAGTGAAAGTTGGCCCAGACCCGTTCGAGTTCCGCTGCGGCGACACGAAACCGGCGTGCTTTGCTGGCCAGCACCACGGAGTTGATCGCACCAGCGGACGTGCCGCTGATCACCTCGAAAGGATTGGAGCTTCCCTTGGGCATTAGTTCAGCGAGCGCTTTGAGTACCCCGACCTGAAACGCGCCGCGCGCGCCGCCACCCGGTAAAACCAGGGCCGTATTGGGTTTTTGTGTGTCTTCGCGGGTCATCGTGCAGGAATTGTAAAATCTCACTCAAATCAAAGAGAATCGTATTATAGTGGCTGCCGGAGGATGTACCCGATGAATCGAACATTATTGTTCTTGCTGTCTTTTGTGCTGCCCGGCCTGGTCGCGAATGCCTCCGAGCAGATCGTTGTTGGCGAAGCGGCACCGGAGTTCGAACTCTCTGACCAGAACGGACAGCTGCATTCACTTGAAGACTATCGGGATCAATGGGTCGTACTCTACTTTTACCCCAAAGACGAGACACCGGGCTGTACTACAGAAGCCTGTGAGTTCCGCGACAACATTTTCGCATTCAAGAAAATCAACGCACAAATCCTCGGCGTCAGCCTCGACGATGTCGAATCGCATCAGAAGTTTGCCGAGAATCACCGCCTGCCGTTTCCACTCCTCGCGGATGTCGAAGGAAAAGCCGCCGAAGCATATGGCGTCAAAACCAAAATGTTCGGCATGACCGTTGCCAAACGACAGACGTTTCTCATCGGACCTGACGGCACAATTGCGAAGCACTACGAAAAGGTTAAACCCGACGAGCATTCCGTGCAGGTACTGGCCGATCTCAAGGATCTCGGCGCAACCGAGAATTAATGCAGGGCTTTGATGCCCTCATCCAGTCCCGCAATCGTCAGCGGGTACATCCTGTCATTCATCATGTCACGTGTCAGCTTGACCGACGGTGTGTAGTCCCAGCGACTGCGTGGCTCGGGATTGAGCCAGATCGCCTTGGGGAAGGTGTTCAGGAGCCTCTTTATCCACACCGCGCCCGGTTCGTCATTCCAATGTTCGACACTGCCGCCGGCGTACGCGATCTCATACGGGCTCATTGTCGCATCGCCAACAAAAACCAGTTTGTAGTCCGCCCCATACTTGTGCGTGAGATCGAGCGTTGAAACTCGTTCGGCGTGGCGACGACGATTGTCTTTCCAGAGGCTTTCGTAGATGAAGTTGTGAAAGTAGAAATACTCGAGATGTTTGAACTCACTGCGCGACGCCGAAAACAATTCTTCGCAAACGCGCACATGGTCGTCCATGGAACCACCGATATCGAGGCACAGAAGAACTTTCACAGCATTGTGGCGCTCCGGAACCATTCGAATGTCGAGCAAGCCCGCATTGCGCGCCGTCTTGTCAATCGTATCCTCGAGATCAAGTTGATCCGCCGCACCCTCGCGCGCAAATTTCCGCAGGCGCCGTAACGCAATCTTGATATTGCGCGTACCAAGCTCCACGGAGTCGTCGAGATTGCGGTACTCACGCCGGTCCCAGACTTTTACGGCACTGCGATTGCGTGATCCCTGTTGCCCGATGCGAACACCTTCCGGATTGTAACCATAGGCCCCAAACGGCGAGGTACCCGCCGTGCCAATCCATTTGTTGCCACCTTCGTGGCGCTCGTCCTGCTCGTCGAGGCGCTCCTGCAAGGCCCTCATCAGTTCCTCGAATCCGCCCATCGTCTCTATGCGTGCACGCTCTTCCTCTGACAGGAAAAGCTCCGCCTGGTGGCGCAGCCACTCTTCGGGCACGTCGGTCATCAAATCTGAAAGCGAATCCTCAACACCTTTGAAATAGGCTGCAAAAATGCGATCGAACAGGTCGAGTTTGGATTCGTCTTTAACCAGACATGCGCGTGACAGATAATAGAAGTCGTCGACACTCTGCCCCGCTACGCCTTTCTTCATCGCCTCGAGCAAGGTCAACAGCTCGGTGATCGACGGTTTCATCCCACTGTCACGAAGCAAATAGAAGAACGGGATCAGCATACCAGGGCCTGCTAACGCTTGGCCGAGCCGGCTCTCCGATCGAGGAAGACCAGCTGTTCGAACAGGTGCACGTCCTGTTCGTTCTTGAGCAATGCGCCATACAACGGTGGAATCGCTTTGCGGACACCCTCGGCTCGCAATGCCTCGGGTGGTATGTCCTCGGCCAGCAGTAGTTTGATCCAGTCGAGCAACTCGGACGTAGATGGTTTCTTTTTCAGGCCCGGCACATCGCGAACTTTGTAGAACGCATTCAGCGCCTCGCTGAGTAGATCTTTCTTGAGTTTCGGGAAATGCACGTCGACGATTCGTTCCATCGTCTCCTTTACCGGGAACTTGATGTAGTGAAAAAAGCAGCGCCTCAAAAATGCATCCGGCAGCTCTTTCTCGTTGTTGCTCGTGATCACGATGATCGGGCGATGTGTTGCCTTGATGAGTTTCTGTGTCTCGTAGACATAGAACTCCATGCGATCGAGTTCCTGCAACAGATCGTTGGGAAACTCGATATCTGCTTTGTCGACTTCGTCGATCAGCAATACAGGCTGGACGTCAGATTCGAAAGCCTCCCAGATTTTGCCGCGAACAATGTAGTTCGATATGTCGTGAACACGATCATCACCGAGCTGCGAATCCCGTAAGCGCGCGACGGCGTCATATTCGTAGAGACCCTGCTGCGCCTTGGTCGTCGATTTGATGTGCCACTCGAACAGCGGCTTGCCGAGCGACTCGGCAACCTCGATCGCGAGTTGTGTCTTGCCCGTACCGGGTTCGCCCTTAATAAGAATCGGACGCTCGAGTGTCACTGCCGCATTGACGGCCATCGTGAGGTCGTCTGTCGCGACGTAGGTGCTGGTGCTGTTAAATCTGCCATCTGCCATAGCAGTATCTTAACGCTAATCGGCCGGGAGCAGCAGCAGCTTATGTTGTGTTTTACCCGGAAGGAATGGACTTTGTCGCCCGTGGACCCAATCCTCATGGCCACGCCGGTAAAACTCCGACAGGGGATGACCGCTTTGCCCGGTCGGCATATGCATCAGGCCGTTGACCTCATCACCTGGCGTAACCGAAAACCGTTGTGACGCCCCAAATCCAGGCCCTTGTGCCCTTGGCAGGTCGACGTCACCGCTCACAGGTTCCGCCGGCATATTGAGGTAGTCACCAAGCATGGGTACCGCTCCGCTCAAAGGATGCCGGATACGCACGGTATTGCGCTCACCCCAGGTCCGTTCTGCAAGTGACTCGCCGAAGTTCTCGGTGAAATAAAGGATGCTCGCACCTACCGCGTCAGCAAACAGAGCCTGCCAGTTGTCGTATTGTCCGGGCAGCAGATGCATGGGTTGCTCGGTCACCAGCGCCCACAGCGGACCCTCGAACTGGTTGCTAATGCGCAATTTGACATCATCGCCGTACGTGGCTCGTGCCGGGCCCATCAGACCGTGAAAGACTCGCGCCTGAACCTCGAGCCGAAACGCCCTGACAAGCCGGTACCCGACCGACTCAGGCACCGCGCGTGGAATCCAGTCGGCAACAAGCTGCCGGTATTCGGCCATTTGCGGATCGGAAGCAACGAGCTGCTCGTCTATTTCACTGAGCAACAGGTCACGCCAGCGGCTCAGGAATAACGCGCGATCGTCAATCTGTATGGCGAGCATGTCGCCCGCCTCAAAGCGGTCCTTCGCAAATAATCCATCGCGGATCTGCTTTGCGCGCGCGCCCAGGTCGTAACCACTATCGCCGATCATTGCCAGGGCCTCGCCGTCGGCGACTCGTGCGTTGGCCGTCCAGATGCGCCCGGACTCCGGATTGATGATGCGCGGGTACTGCTCTGGCTCAAGCCAGCCGACCCAGCCCTCGCCGGCGCTCCAATCGGCAGGCAGCATCGGGTTGTAGTCCGACCTGATCGGAATCTGGCCCGCAATCGTCCAGCCGATATTTCCATCAGCGTCGCCGGCCACGAAGTTTTGCGGTGGCATACCCAGGGTGTTCGCGATATTGAGTGCGTCGGTGACAGACTCAGCAGTTTCCAGCGCTGTGAGGTTCAGGTTAAGCGCCGCCACATGATGTGCGGTCCAACTCACGGCAATTTCGCCATCAGGATAGTCAACCCGATCGTGCACCGGCCCCCAGATTGTTTCGCGGATAACGTAATCGACCGGATCAGCGTTTTTGACGACGATGCGTTCCACGTGTTCGACGAACGGCATATCACCATTCTCGGTACGGTACGTTCCAGCCTCGACTCCGGGCCGCAAAATGACGGCATCCGTCCAGTCGCCATAACTGTTCGTATTGCCCCAGGCGATCTTCGTGTTACTACCAGCGATAATGAACGGCGAACCTGGCAAAACGACGCCGCTCACATCGCGCTGCTCATCGCCATCCACAACCAGTCGTGCCTGGTACCAGATGCCCGGCACCGACAGTCCCAGGTGCATGTCGTTCGACACGAGCGCGCGTCCCGACGTCGTCAGCGCACCGCCGACGGCCCAGTTGTTGCTGCCGTTGATATCGGGCTTGCCGATCTCGTTAGCTGATTCTGGCGCATCGGTCACGTCGCGAACGGACATGATCTCGGCCGACGGTATTGGGCCCGTCTCACGAGCATCACCCATCAAAGGCGCGTCCCAGGAGGTTCCCTGCGGATACATGAAAGCATACATCTCGGGCGGCAGGACGTTATGTGCCAAGCCGCGTCGCAAGTCTCTGTCAGCGCGCTCGTCATTCAGGTTCAAGTACATCGTGAAGGCGACAAGAATCGAGTCTTCAGGTTTCCAGGGCTCGGGATCGACGCCGAGCAGGTAGTACTCAAACGGATCTGCGTTGAGGCTATTGAGCGCGGCGTTGACCCCGGCCGTGTAACGCTCCAGTAGTTCCAACTCCTGCGCTGGCATGGCCACGATATTTTCTGCCGCGCGAGTCCGGAACCGATGCCAGCGAAACCGTTTGTCGGTGTCGAGCGCAATGCTGCCGAACAACGCCGACAATTCACCGGCAGAACGTCGGCGCATGAGATCCCTCTGGAAGAACCGATCCTGGCCGTGGGCGAAACCGGTCGCGTAGGCGACATCTGCGCGGTTGCCTGCCGTGATTGTTGCAATTCCGTCGGCATCGCGTTCGATCATCGCAATAGTCGCGAGACCCTTTACCGGAATTTCACCATCCAGTGTTGGCAGGCTGCCGCGTAACGTAATCCAGGCAAGCACTGCAACGATTAGAATTGCCGACACGACCAGGCCTGCGGCGCGCAGTAACCACTTCTTCATTGACTACCCTTGTGCTTTTACTTCCAGAATCTTCATCGCGTTGGTGCTACCGGAGATACCCTTGAGGTCGCCCTTGGTAAATATCACGAGGTCATCGACTTCGACCAGACCGAGAGATAGCAGGGTCTCAAAAATATTGGCATAAAGGCGATCCCGCTCCGTTTCGTGAATCTCGAAATGCACGGGGTAAACGCCACGGTAGAGAATAACGCGTCGACTCGTTGCCGAATACGGTGTCAAAGCATAGATGGGGATATCTGACCGCACACGCGACATCCAGCGCGTTGTCGATCCTGACTCGGTCAGGGCAATAATTGCTTTGACGTCCATGTGATTTGCCGTGTACATGACGGCCATCGCGATAGCTTCGTCGACGAGCTCGAACACGTCATCAGAGCGCTGCCCCATGTGACTTGCCTGGTTCGGGTACTTTTCGGCGCCGATACAGACATTGCTCATCGCCTTGATGGCATCCACCGGGTACGCGCCAACTGCCGTTTCACCGGACAGCATTACCGCGTCCGTTCCATCAATCACTGCATTGGCGACATCGGATACCTCCGCTCGTGTTGGAATCGGATTCTGAATCATCGATTCCATCATTTGCGTCGCAGTGATCACGATCTTGTTTTTTGAACGCGTCATCCGAATCAGCTTCTTCTGAATACCGGTCAGTTCCGCGTAACCCATCTCCACGCCGAGGTCGCCACGGGCGACCATGACCACATCGGCTGCATCGATGATTGAGTCAATATTTTCAACGGCCTCGGTACGTTCTACCTTCGCGACGATTACGCCCTCACCACCGGCTTCGCGAAACAAACGGCGCGCCTCACCCACGTCATCACCACTGCGCACGAATGACACAGCAAGGAAGTCCATTTTCAGTTCGGCCGCCAGTTTGATGTTGGCGCGATCGACATCAGTCAATGCTGAAGCAGAGAGCCCGCCGCCCTTCCGGTTGATACCCTTGTGGTCGGACAGAATGCCGCCGTGTACAACCGTCGTGTGAATCCGTGTTCCTTCCACGCGATCAACTGTTAGTGTGATCAATCCATCATTGAGCAACAGCACGTCGCCGCCTGACAGATCTTCGTGCAGTGTCTCCAACGCAACCCCAACGCCTTCCTGATTGCCGTCCTCGAGTCCCAAAGTACTATCGAGGAAGAACGCATCACCATCTCCCAGCACGACACTACCGCGCTCGAATCGTTTGATGCGAATCTTCGGTCCCTGCAGGTCGCCCATTAGTCCGACGTCGCGTTGGCATTTTGCGGCGGCAGATCGCAGCGCTTCGGCGCGTGCCCTGTGGTCGGCCTCATTACCATGGGAGAAATTCAGGCGTGCAACGTCGAGACCGGCCTCGATCATCTTGCGCAGCGTATGCGTGTCGTCAGATGCCGGTCCCAGCGTCGCGACAATTTTGGTCCGTTTTTGCATGGCGGCGATTATTGCATAAGCGGAATGAGTTGGCTGGAATGAGTCTTGGGCTGTGTCTTCAAGTTGTCATCGGAACTCGCTATGCTGCCCATCAATGGACTCGCTTGCCAACTGCCGCATGGACCGACGCCGCTTTCTCCAAAACCTCACGATTGCCGTTTCGGTTCCGGCCATTTCTGTGTCTGGCAGAGCTGCCGATACGAAGATCGGGCCATTGCGCCCCGACCCTGACCGCATCCTCGATCTGCCAGATGGCTACAGCTATACCATCGTGTCCAGAGCTGGCGAGCGCATGAACGACGATCTTCTCGTTCCGCATGCACACGATGGCATGGCAGCATTTCCGGGCGAGAACGGACGGGTAATCCTGATCTGCAACCACGAGCTGAGGCCTGCCAATTTTGATCAAAGTGCATTTGCAGGCGAGTTCAACACGCAGCTAAATGCGGTGACCGAAAAGTTATACGATCAGGGCGGTGGCAAAACGCCCGGCGCAGGCGGCACGACGACAACGATCTACAATCCGGAAACACGCACGACCGAGCGACAGCATCTGAGCCTGGCAGGGACAGAGTTGAACTGCGCCGGCGGGCCGACGCCCTGGGGCTCCTGGCTGTCTTGCGAGGAGTGTTTCGAGTCACCTGGGAATGGTCTGAGTGCGGGCCGTATCGTGCACCGCGACCAGCGACACGGCTACGTGTTTGAAGTGCCGTCCAGTGCGGAGGGGCTGGTCGAGCCAGTTCCCATCCGGGCAATGGGCAGATTCGAGCACGAGGCCACTGCCGTGCACGAGCCGACCGGCATCATTTACATGACCGAAGATCGTCACCACTCACTGTTCTACCGCTACATTCCGAAGGTGCCCGGTAAACTCCACGAGGGTGGAAAACTGCAGGCACTGGTGATCGACGAGCAACCTGCGTTCATGACGCATAACTGGTCCGGTAAACCACAGATTGTCCCTGGCGAATCATTACCAACGCGATGGATTGACCTCGACAAAGTTGACAGCAGAAAGAATGATCTGCGGCTGCGAGGCACCACCCAGGGAGCAGCGACATTTGCCCGTGGCGAGGGCTTGTGCAACGCCGGTGGCGATATGGTCTTTACGTGCACGATTGGCGGTCCAGCACGACTCGGGCAGGTCTTCGCATACCGGCCCAGCCCTCACGAAGGGCAACCGCTGGAAGGGTACGACCCGGGACAGCTAACGCTGATTGCCGAGGCCACGAACGAGTCGATATTGCGCAACGCGGACAATATTACGTTCTCTCCCTGGGGTGACCTGATCGTCTGCGAAGATACGTCCAGCCATTGCGGCCTTGTCGGCATCCGGCCCGACGGGTCGCAGTATCAGCTTGCCGACAATTCGCACACCAATTCCGAATTGGCAGGAGCGTGCTTCTCACCGGACGGCAAAACGCTGTTCGTCAACATTCAGTATCCGGGAATGACCCTCGCGATCACGGGCCCGTTCGCAGCGTAACAATTTACACAGGACCGAAGCCGGCATCTTTGTTGCCGGTATGGCTCCCTGCGGTCCGCTTTACTACCGGCAACAAAGAATCCCGCCCTCGGCCTCCCCGGAGATCGTAGAGGTCCGGGCATCGGGTGCGCGCGCGAGCGTCGTGTGGAGCGCCGCGACGCCGGACGCCAAAGCAAGCGGAAAACGAGCTGAGCGCGCCAGGGATGGCGCGCGAAGTTGAGTGAGGGCGCGTACCCGGTGTCGGACCTGTGTACCTAACGTGGTCGGTCGCGCTGACAAGCAGCGCTCCTACAGGAGAACTCCTACGATTCTGAGGCGGCGCGCTGTTCCAGCATGGCGACGGCCGGCAGCTTCTTGCCCTCGACAAATTCGAGAAACGCGCCGCCTCCGGTCGAGATGTAGGAGATCCCGTCGCGTACGCCATACTTGTCGATGGCGGCCAGTGTATCGCCACCACCGGCGACCGAGAACGCGTCGCTCGCGGCGATCGCTTTGGCCAGCGTCTGCGTACCGTCACCGAACGCATCGAATTCAAACACACCGACCGGCCCGTTCCAGATAATCGTGCCAGCCGTTGCGAGTATGTCTGCAAACTGGCTGGCGGTTTCAGGGCCGATGTCGAGAATCAATTCATCGTCGGCTACGGTGCCGACGGTCTTCGTAGTCGGGGTTGCATCGGCCGAAAAATCCGTCGCGACGACAACATCTGTTGGTACCGGGATGGTCGCGCGCCCGTCTGCCGTTATAGCAAGACCGCGCGCCGTGTCCAGCATGTCTGCCTCATGCAGGGACTTGCCCACGTTGTGGCCTACAGCTGCAATAAACGTATTCGCAATGCCGCCACCGACAATGAGCGTGTCGACAATGCCGACCAACGCATCCAGAACGGTAAGCTTCGTCGATACTTTCGAGCCTCCAACGATCGCGACGAACGGACGCGCAGGGTCCTGAAGAGCCTTGCCCAGCGCTTCAAGTTCGGCTGCCAGCAACGGTCCGGCACAAGCGACCGGCGCGTACTCAGCGACGCCGTAGGTGCTGGCCTGGATGCGATGTGCCGTCCCAAAAGCATCCATAACGAATACATCACAGAGCGCCGCCATTTTGCGCGCCAGCGCCTCATCGCATTTCTTTTCGCCCGCGAGAAAACGTACATTCTCCAGCAGCACAACCTTGCCAGGCTCGACCTCCACACCATCGATCCAGTCATCAACCAACGGCACATCAATGCCGAGCAGTCCGGCGAGATGACTGGCTACAGGCCGCAGCGAGAATTGCTCCTCGGGCAGACCCTCGGTCGGGCGACCCAGGTGCGACACAAGCATGACTGCCGCGCCGGCGTCGAGCGCTGCCTGGATCGTCGGCACTGCCGCACGGATCCGGGCATCACTCGTCACGGCGCCATCGGCGACCGGCACATTCAGGTCTTCGCGAATCAGGACTCGTTTGCCCGATAAGCTGAGGTCGCCCATTTTGATGACAGACATGAAGACTCTCTGCTTTTTTGCGGCTTACTTGGCGTTCATCAACGCGACAGTCGTATCCAGCATGCGGTTCGAGAATCCCCATTCGTTGTCATACCAGGAGATGACCTTGACGAGATTGCCTTCCATGACGCGCGTCAGGCCAGCATCGTAGGTCGATGAATGCGGATCGTGATTGAAGTCGATCGATACCAGTGGCTCGTCGTTGTAGGCGAGCACACCTTTCAATTCGCCTTCTGCCGCTTCTTTCATGATCGCGTTGATCTCATCGATGCTCGTATCGCGCTCGGCGACAAAATTAAGATCGACCGCGGAGACATTGATTGTCGGTACGCGCATCGAGAAGCCATCGAGCTTGCCATTGAGTTCCGGCAGCACCAGGCCAACCGCGGCGGCAGCACCCGTCTTCGTCGGAATCTGTGACATCGTAGCCGAACGGGCACGACGCAGATCCGAGTGGTAAACATCCGTCAGGACCTGATCATTGGTGTAGGCGTGAATCGTGGTCATCAATCCGTGTTTGACGCCAATTTTCTGGTGCAACGGTTGAACCAGTGGCGCGAGGCAATTCGTCGTGCAGGACGCGTTTGAAATGACCTGATCATCCGCCGTCAGGATGTTGTGATTGACGCCGTAAACGATCGTCTTTTCGATGCCCTCACCACCCGGCGCGGAAAGGATGACCTTCTTGGCGCCACCTGCGATATGTTTGCCGGCAGTCTCCATTGTCCGGAACAGACCTGTGCACTCGAATACGACGTCGACGCCGAGATCTCCCCACGGCAGCTTCGCCGGATCGCGCTCGGCGAATACTTTGACGCGATCGCCGTTGATGATGATATCACCACCGTCGACCTCAACTTTACCGTCAAATTTACCGTGCGCAGTATCGTATCGAGTGAGGTGTGCATTGGTTTCCGGGTCACCAAGGTCGTTCAGCGCGACCACGTCGAATTCGCCGGTACGGCCATACTCGTGAATTGCCCGCATCACATTGCGGCCGATGCGGCCGTAGCCGTTGATTCCAACTTTGATCGCCATGACGTTCTCCTGAATTAAATAAGTTCACGGGCAACTGCGACGACATTGTCAGTCGAGAAGCCAAAATGTTCGAAAAGCTCGTTCGCCGGGGCAGACTCGCCAAAACGATCGAGACCGATTACGCGACCGGCAGACCCGGCGTAGCGCCACCAGGTTTCGGTAACGCCCGCTTCAATGACCACGCGTGCCGTCGTTGCAGCCGGCAAGACCTGCTCGCGGTATGCCGCATCCTGTGCCTGGAACAGGTCCACACAGGGCATCGAGACAACGCGAACAGCGACGCCGTCGGCGGCTAACACGTCGGCGGCCGATACTGCCAAAGCAACCTCAGAGCCCGTCGCGATCAGGATGATCTGAGGCTCCCCACCTGATTCTTTCAATACGTATCCGCCACGCGCTATCGCCGCCAGCTGGCCCTTGTCGCGGTCCTGATGCGGTAATCCCTGGCGTGTCAGCACGAGACTCGTCGGACCGTCTCGGCGCTCGATAGCATCGCGCCATGCGACTGCCGTCTCCACCGAGTCGCAGGTACGCCAGACACGCATATTCGGAATTAGCCGCAATGACGCAGTGTGCTCGACGGGCTGATGCGTCGGGCCATCCTCGCCGAGCCCGATCGAATCGTGGGTGTAGACGAATATATTCTGCGCCTTCATCAGCGCAGCCATGCGCAATGCATTGCGCGCATAGTCGGAAAACGTCAGGAAGGTCCCGGAATACGGAATGATGCCGCCATGCAACGACATGCCGTTACAGATTGCAGACATACCGAATTCGCGTACACCGAAGTAGATATAGTTGCCCGCTGCATCGTCGCCCGTGATAACGGTCGAGCCGCTGTGCCTGGTCAGGTTGGACCCGGTCAGGTCGGCCGACCCGCCAGCCAGCTCGGGCAGCATCGGCGCAAATGCATTCAGAGCAACCAATGAGGCCTTGCGAGTCGCCATGTTCTCACCGGCGGCATCGATATCGGCGATCGCCTTGTCCGCAAATTCGCCCCAGCCTGCTGGCAATTCACGATTCATGCGACGCAGGTACTCAGCGGCGAGATCAGGGTGCGTTGACGAGTACTCATCGAAAACTTTCTGCCACGCCTGTTCGTCCGCAGCACCACGGGACCGGCCGTCCCATGCGGCAGCAATATCGGCCGGAATCTCGAACGGCGCAGACTCCCACCCCAGTGCTTTGCGCGTGGCGGCGATTTCTTCATCGCCGAGCGGTGCGCCATGCGTTGCTGCCGTGCCCTGCTTATTGGGTGAACCGAACCCGATGATCGTCTTGCAGCAAATTAGTGAAGGCCGCTCTGTTTCGGCAGCGGCCTGCTCGATGGCTGCCGCGATAGCGGCGCTGTCATGACCATCGACATCGGCAATCACTTGCCAGCCATACGACTCGAAACGTTTGACGGTGTCATCGGTGAACCAGCCGCCGACCTCACCATCAATTGAGATGTTGTTGTCATCGTACAG
>Ga0164320_10000096_pt1 | contig 24082 bp, 22 predicted proteins | sample GuaBasSediGuay11_FD_113736 | JGI IMG/M metagenome (GOLD analysis project Ga0164320, IMG submission 113736) | Subseafloor sediment microbial communities from Guaymas Basin, Gulf of California, Mexico - Guay11, Core 4567-28, 0-3 cm | ecosystem: Environmental > Aquatic > Marine > Hydrothermal...
AATAATGGGAAGATGCCCATTAACAAAAAGGCTCCTGCAATACCTCCCATTAAAAGTATTCTTTCATAGGATGTTCCATATTGATAAAACCGTTCTTGGCTTACATATTTTAAATACGCAGTTAATTGAAGCGTCTCTGCTTCTGTAATTAAGTGATTTTGATATGAGATTTTCATTTGAGGGAAAGGGAGCCCAGTAATCATAGCTTGAATACCAATTTTATTAAGCCTGTCATAAGCGTCTGATAAATCAACTGCTAATGCACCTCCCGCAATTATATTATCGTCTTTGACATGATGACAAGAGATACATGAAGGACCTTCGTTTTTAAATTTTTGTACGCCAGTAAATAAATCTCTTCCTATCATTATCTCTTCTTTTGTAGGCTTAAAAGGTAATTCTACTTCTTCTGGTTCAGATACTGCTAAATCAGTTTTAGAGGGGCTTACTCTCTTTATATATTCATATAAAGCATCTATTTCAGCGTCAGAAAATATTTGATCAGGCATTATAATTTTATTATATTCTTCAAATATTTTTATTGCTTCTAAATCGCCACTGTTAATTAATGATTGGGATGAAGTAACAAATTTTTTAAACCATTCTTTAGAACGTTTCTCATGGATATTGGCCAATCCTGGACCGATGAGTTTTTTAGTGGTAGTTTGATGGCATGCGGCACAAGTAGATTTAAAAAGACTTTCTCCGTCTTGAGCTTGCAATGAAAAACCTGAAAATAAAATGAAAATAAATAAAAGCGAAGTTGATGTTTTATTAACCATTGTTATAATAGATTAAAATAGTTATGTAACATAATATTACAGGGCAAATTTAATAAATGTTGTCGTGAAAAAACTGACATTTATCAGATTTGGGGCAATTTATATTAATTCTAAATAAAAAAGACATTTTTGTCTTTTAATATTAATATTTTGTATATTTAAAATCAACTAATCATAAATATATTTAATAATGGATAAGTTAAATACAATTACGGAGACAATGGACGCTAAAACAAATATTGGATATGCTTTAATTAGAATTTTTTTAGGAATTGCTTTGTCAGTAAGAGGATGGATGATATTATCTAACCCAGATTTTATAATTAAAATGGGTCTGGATAGAGAATACTATATGTGGATATCATTAATTGGAATGACACATTTGTTCGGAGGCATACTATTATGCATTGGATTTTTTACACGTTTGGGGGCTTTTATACAAATACCCATATTGATTAGTGCTAGTTTTTTCGTTTATGAACATACGAAACTTATGATGGGAGGACAATCTGTTGAACTGGCTATTCTAGTTTTAGTTTTACTCTGTATTTATTTTGTTTTTGGTCCGGGAACTTTATCTTTAAGGAATTATTTAGCTAAAAAATCAAAACTATATTTCTAAAAAAAGTATGAGTGGTTTTCATATTTTATATTGCAACTTTTGAACAGTTTTTGTTTTATAACATTAAATAAATATATACCAGTTGTGCATTATAATTTGATTATCAAACAATTAAATATAATGAACAACTTTCATGAAAATTACATGAAAATTTAAACATATCTACTATCATACTTTTAACTTTATGAAATGAAAAAAAGCTTGGTATGCCTTGAACATTATTATCCTTTGGATTAACAATATTTAAAATTCCTTGAAAGCCACCATCAATAATATTCTTTACTATTTTTCCTCCTGGCTTAGTTATATTGTTTGATCCACCAATTATTACTATACTCTTCGGATTTATTAGTTGCTCATTAAGCATAATTGTGTCTTTTTATTTTGCAAAATTATACCTAATTAAATAAAAATCAACTAAATAAAAGATGAATTTGTATTTTACTTTTTTTATAATAAATTACTATGTTTTTTTCAGTAATATTGGTACTAAATGGTATATTTGTTTCTTGAAATTTAAGTTATTTTAAACACATAAAGAGTTCTATTGAATTCTAAATGTATAACAATATGTTTAAAGATTTTACTCTTTAATAATGCCTAAAAAAGCAAATATTTTAATAATTTCAGTTTTAATTACCCTATTTAGTGTTTACAATATTTTTATTTATACTTCTCAAGATTGTAAGCAACCTATAAAATTATCAATAAAAGCCTCTAAAGGGCAACAATTATGGCAAAACAACAACTGTTGGTCTTGCCATCAAGTGTATGGTCTAGGAGGTTATTTAGGACCAGATTTAACTAATGTTTATTCTTCGCCAAATAAAGGCGAAAGTTATATTAAGGCGTTCTTAAATAGTGGTGTCAAAACAATGCCTAAATTCAATTTTTCTGAAGAAGAAAAAGATGCTATCGTATTGTATTTAAAACACATTGATAGTACTGGATATTTCCCAAATTATGATGCTAATTTACACAAAACAGGTTGGGTAGAACTAAAGTATAAAAATGAAAAATAAAACGGCATTGTTTTTTTTAGCAGGAGCATTATTTGCACTAATTGTAGGTGTCCTTTTTGGATTATTAGCATCGTTGCAATATATTATTCCAGAGTTTTTAAAGGAGTATATTCCGTTTAACAAAATGCGTCCTTTTCATGTAACTACAGTTGTTTCGTGGATTATACTTTGTGCTACAGGTAGCATATACTTTTTTATTACTCGTATAGAAATGCTAAAACTATTTTCGGCTAAACTTGCTAAATTTCATTTTATTATTTTTCTGCTTACTGGTTTGGGTATTTATATATCTTTTTTAACTGGTAAAATGGAAGGCAGAGAATATTTGGCTTATTCCCCAATTCTTGCCATTCCTATTCTAATAGGATGGATATTTTTTGGCATAAATTATTTTAAAACTATTATAAAAAATGTTTCCAATTGGCCAGTTTATTATTGGATGTGGGGAACTGGAATTGTATTTATGATTTATCATTTATGCGAAGCGCATTTATGGGTATTCCCTTATTTTAAAGATTATATTGTTAGAGATATTTCTGTACAATGGAAATCGTATGGCTCATTTGTTGGTTCATGGAATATGTTAGTTTATGGTATTGCCATTTATATAATGTCTAAAATTAAAAGCGATAGTGCTTTGGCAAGAGGAAAAACAGTTTTTTTCTTTTATTTTTTAGGACTAACAAACTTAATGTTTGGTTGGGCTCACCATACTTATTTAATTCCGATAGAACCTTGGATTCGTTATGTGGCTTATGGAATAAGCATGACAGAATGGGTAGTTTTAATCCATATTATTTATTGTTGGAAAAAGTCTTTGAACAAAGAAGAAAAACAGAGTTATTGTATGGCATACAAGTTTTTAATTACTGCAGATTTTTGGATATTTTTAAACTTGATACTTGCAATATTATTCTCTATTCCTGCAATTAACTTTTTTACTCACGGAACACATATTACTGTAGCACACTCTATGGGAACAACTATAGGAATAAACTCGACAATATTATTGGCTTCTGTGTTTTTTATTGTTTCTAAAATAAATCCCGATTTTAATATCAATCAGTTTTTAATTAAAAAAGGACATTTTCTATTTAAGGTTTCTCTATTCTTTTTTTGGTGTTCTTTACTTCTTGCTGGAATTAAAAAAAGTTATTGGATGTACTTTTCTGAAAATATCCTTTTTTCAGAAATGCAAAACTCTTTGTATTATGTTTATGTTGGTATTTTTGTTTTTGGATTTGGGTTAGCTGTTTCAATTGTAATGTTAAGTACGCCTCTAATAAAAACAGTTTTTCAATATATTTTTGCAAATAAAAATTACTCATAAACATTGTAATTTTTCAAACTTATTGCCTTTCCAGAACGTTTAATATCTTCAGCAAATTGAGATATTGATTTTCCTTTAAAGTCTTCTAATAATTTTTCTTTAAAGTTAGAAACTATATGATGTACAGGACAAGGATTTTTGTCTGAACATTTTGATAAGCCCAAAAAACATTGATCGAATTTTGTTTCTCCTTTAATACTAACAATTATATCCCAAATGGTATTCTCTTTATTTTTTTTGGTTAAATAAAAACCGCCATTTGGCCCTTTTGATGATGACACCAATTTGTCCCTTGTGAGTTGCTGCAATAATTTAGCAACAAACGGTTGTGGTGATTCTAATTTATCCGCTATTTCAGTTGCTCCTATTTTGGTTTTATCATTGCTATAGATTGCTAAAAAAAGCACTGATCGAATAGCATATTTATTGGCACTAGATAACATAAGTGATTATATTTATTTCAAAAATAATAAATTAAAGAATAAGATACTTTATTTCGCAAATGATTTTAAATGGCGCTATTTTTTTCTAAGGCAATTGCTTTTGGAAATAAAATATTGTTTTCTAAATGAATATGTTGGTGTAAATCTTTTTCAAATTCTTCTAAAGCACCATAAAGCGCCCTAAAAGTATTGCAAGCTTCTTCAGGAGGTGTATAATTATTGCTCAATTTTGCTATGGTTTTAAAAATATCTCCAACATTTTCATGCTCTTGCTCCATCATTTGTATAGGATTGTTTACAGTTCCGAATGGAGGTTGTGGTAAAACACTACCTTCTTTTTCAGCTTTAACTAATTGCTTAATAAATGGGAAAAGAATGAGTTCTTCCTTTTTCATGTGTGCAGTGAGTTCGCCAGCAACCTCTTGAAATAGTTTATTTATTTTTAGCACTTCGGTATAATGATGTCCATGTACTGCGGCTACTTTATCGGAATATTGAAGTATAATAGGCAAACTTTCTTGTACGTAAGTATGATGGATATTGACTATATGATCAATTAAGAATTCTAAATCCCAGCTATTGTAATCATAAGTTCTACTAGATACTTTATCTATTGCTAATAGTTCTTTTTCTAAAGTTTTATAATCTACACTATATTTAGCACAGGCTTTTTCTATGGTAATTCCTCCACCACAGCAAAAATCTATGCCGTGTTTTTTAAAAACGTGAGCAGCTTTAATATTTTTAGTTACAACATCTGCTACAGTAATATTTTCATTTATATTCATAATTTTTCTTTTTTAGAAGTACAAAAATACAAAAAAGATATTTTAGTCTTTTATTATTTTTTGCAAAATATAGAAGTTATCTTTTAAGTTAAATAAAAAAAACGCTCTCCCAAAAAACTATAGGAGAGCGTCTGAAATATTAATTTGAAGCAAAAATTATTTATTTCCAAGCATTAAGAGCTCGTTACAAACTACTTCTGTAACATAACGTTTTTCGCCTTCTTTGGTTTCGTAACTTCTAGAAGTTAGTTTGCCTTCAATAGCAACTTCTTTACCTTTTGTGACGTATTTCTCGATAATCTCTGCAGTTTTTCCCCAAGCAATAACATTGTGCCATTGCGTGTCTGTTACTTTTTCTCCGCTTGCATTTTTATAGCTTTCGTTTGTTGCAATAGAAAATTTCGCTAATGTTTTTCCTGATTCAAGATTGATAATTTCTGGATCGTTTCCTAAATTTCCAATCAACTGTACTTTGTTTCTAAGTGTGTTCATAATTTTAAATTTTTAATGTTAAACAGTTAATACTATCGAGTTCTTATGTTTCGACACTGCAAATATGAAACAGCTTCCAAATGTTATTCGGTTATTAAGTATTTAAATTCGTTTGTAAATGTTTGTAGTCGTTTGTAAACGAATATAATTTTTGTATATTGGCATCTATATACAAAAGGGGACAAGAGTAAATTATGATAAAACTAATTGGCATTCCATTTGATGAAAACTCTTCTTATTTAAAAGGTTCAGCATTGGCACCTTTAAAAATTAGATCAATGGATTCTGATGGTTCAGCAAATCGTTTTAGTGAACATGGTGTAGAAATAGTGGAAGGTGTAAACTACAAGGATTTGGGAGATATAGTTTTTACTATTAGTAACGCTGAAAAGGTATATAAAAAGATAAAGCAAACCATACAGGATGAGTTAATTGCATCAGATAAGATTATTTGCTTTGGAGGAGATCATTCTATTTCATTTCCTGTTATTGAAGCTTATTGCGAAAAGTATAGTAATTTAAATGTATTACATCTCGATGCACATGCAGATCTTTATGATAATTATGAAAACAACCCATTTTCTCATGCGTCTCCCTTCGCAAGATTGATGGAAAAGGGAATACTAAAATCTTTAACTCAAGTTGGTGTTAGAACACTAAACACACATCAAAAAGAGCAAGCAAAAAAATATAATGTCACTATTATTGAAATGAAAGATTTTAACTTAGAGTTTATAGAAGCACTAAAAGAACCACTTTATATTTCTTTAGATTTAGATGTCCTCGACCCAGCTTTTGCTCCTGGTATTTCACACCATGAACCAGGTGGTCTAAGCACAAGAACCCTTATTTCTATATTGCAATCAATCAATGCTCCAATTGTTGGAGCAGATATTGTAGAATTAAATCCAAAGAGAGATATAAATAACATGACAGCTATGGTAGCTTACAAGCTGTTTAAAGAACTAGCTTCTAAAATGATTAATTGAGTATGAAAATATATGTAGAAACTGAACGCTTAATTTTAAGAGAAATACTACCAATTGATGTTGAAGGTATGTTTGAGTTAGATTCTAATCCAACAGTACACAAATACATTGGTAATAAACCTGTTAAAACAAAACAGCAAGCAGTAGATGTTATTCAATTTATTAGAAAACAATACAAAGAAAGAGGTATAGGCCGTTTTACAACTGTAGAGAAATTTTCTGGAGATTTTGTAGGTTGGTCTGGTTTAAAATTAAATTTAGATAAAAAGGAAGAACTCAATGGTAGAAGAAATTTTTATGATATTGGTTACAGGTTTATACCACGTTTTTGGGGAAAGGGTTATGCTACCGAATCTGCTTTAGCAGTTTTAGATTATGGGTTTAATGAACTTAATATTAAAACAATTTTTGGTGCTGCCGAAGTTGATAACATGGCATCTAATATAGTATTACAAAAAATAGGGTTACAATTTATAAATGAATTTCATTTTGAAGGTGTAAAAGCCAATTGGTACGAACTTAAAAAAGAAGATTATAATGAAACAATGTCCTGAATGTGGAGCAAAAATTGTAGGTAGAATCGATAAGAAGTTTTGTAGTGATGCTTGCAGAAATTCGTATAATAATAAGTTTAATAAAGACAGTAAAAATCTTATTAGGAATACCAATAATAGGTTGCGTAAAAATTATAGAATTCTTGAAGCATTAAATCCAGATAAAAAAACGAAAACTTCGAGAGCTAAACTTATAGAAAAGGGATTCGATTTTAATTATTTTACAAGTATTTACACTACGAAAATAGGCACTGTATATTATTTTGTTTACGACCAAGGCTATTTACCTTTAGAAGGTGACTATTTTGCTTTAGTTAGAAGGGAAAGTTAATCTATTTCCAATTATGTCCTTTAAGCTTTAATGCAGCCTTAAGAATATCTTTTTGGCTAATTTGCCCTACTAATTTACCGTTTTCTACTATTGGAAATCTACGATGTTTAGATTCTAAAAATTTGTTTGCAGCATCAAAAATATTCATATTGCCATCTATAGTATCAACATTTTTTGCCATATGCTTTTCAACAGTATTGTTATCCATTGGCATATTGTAATAGCGACTTTCACTTATGTGTTTAATACAATCACCTTCAGAGATAATGCCTATGAGTTCATTTTTCGCATTCACTACTGGAGCACCAGAAATCCTATATTTTATTAAGGTATCAATAGCACTCTCAATCCGTTGGTCGGATTTAAATGTTATCAATTTTCTTGTCATATAATCACTAACTATAAAAGGTATGTCATCTTTGGTTTGTTGCTTCCTTTTTCGGGAGGCTAGAAAACTTTTTATCCCCATAATATCAAAATTTTAAGTTTAATAAAGTTACTTATTTTATATGAGTTAGCCTAAATTTATTTTTTATCATGATTTAAATAGTCTAAAAAGTCTTAAAAAAATGATAAAACATCTATTGTTTAATGAAATATATCCATTCATTTTAGCTATTGTTTTTCTTATTTTTTAGATTTGCGGCTGAAAATATAAATCTTAATATAATGAAGAAGTTAGTAGGAGTAATGGTATTTGTTTTTGCAATGCAAATTAATGCACAAGACAATAGCACATTGTTAAAACATTATGAAGCGTTTTATAAACAAATGCAATCTCAAGGAGATGTTCAAGGAGTTATAAATGCGTTAACACACTTAACTGTATTGTCGCCAAGTCAAGGTAGATTAGACACTTTAGCAGTGTTGTATATGAACGATAATAAACATGTCCAAGCTTTAAATACCATAGGAATTGAAAAAGTTGCAAGTGATAGTGATATGGCTGTAGAAGTTAAGGCGCGATCACTACAAGCCTTGAATCAACCAGAAAGAGCTATAGAACAATATGAAGAATTATTTAAGCGAATGCCTGGCGTTATGATTGCTTATGAGTTAGCCGATTTAAAAACTCAAATTAATGACGATACAGGTGCAACATTACATATTACTTTTGGAATTGCAAATTCAAAAGACGAAATAATGCGAACCTTTTATGAATCGCAAACACCATATCAGGTACCGATTAAAGCTGCATTTTTATATCTAAAAGGTCTTATTAAATTTAAAGAAAATAATGAGTTAAATATTGATGCTGCTGTAACTATTTTAGATGAAGCATTGCAAGTTGCACCAAACTTCAATTTAGCGCAACTTAGTAAAGAAGCATTGTTGGCAAGAAAAAATGCACCTGAAAAGAAAGACTAGTTTTAATAATTTGATAAATAGAAAGCGGTTATACTATATAACACAATCGCTTTTTAAGTTTAGAAAACAGAATGATTTAATCTACTCTAAATTCAAATATTTCAGATTCTGAATTGTTTCCTTCATTATCAGTAGTTATTACTCTCCAATAATATGCATTTCCAGCGGTAACTGTTGCTTCTATTGTATTTTGGGTTTGTGTGCCTCCAAGTTGAGTAGTTGGTGGCGATGTAGTATCAAAATAGATGTCATATCCAGAAATATCATTATCAATATCACTTCCAGCCCATTCTAGTGTTACTATTGAAACTCCTGTTAAATTTGCTCCCATTGTTGGCGCAACCAAGTCTGCAGGAAATGGTGCAAAAGACTGAACAGGATCACCTGCATTATAAAATTTCCATGTTGCACTTGTAGCAGTTTGTGTTACACTATTAGATTTTGAAACTACATACCAAGAGTAAGGCGTGCCTTTAAGCAAAGTAATTTCTATTTGATTTGTATTTGAATTATAAGTTAAGCTATTATTAGTCTCAAGGTTTTTTAATACAAGATCATAAGTATTAGTGTTTTGGGAAGCTGTCCAAGTAAAAGTAACTGAACTTTGAGTAGCATTTACTTCAACACCTTGATTACATTCTTGATTGTTATCTGGGAATGTTAATGTAGCAACTGTTGGTGGCTCTGGAGCTGGAGGAGGAGTTGTATTACCTCCATCATCATCACCTCCACTGCAATTAAATAATAGTGCTAGTGTAAATATTATACTTATCTTTTTCATTTTCTTATTATTTTTTAATCACTTTAAAATTAGTAATTGTTATACCATCGTTTGCATTTAAAATATAGATACCCTTAGAAATATTTGGTAAATTAATAGTTGCAACTCCATTTTGTAACGAATATTGTTTAGATAAAATAAGCTTACCAATTACTGAATATAGTTTTATATGTATTGTCTCTAAAGAAGCATCAGGAATAATAACATTTAATGTATTATCACTAAAAGGATTTGGGTGTATTTTTATAGTATTAAAATTATGTATTGTTTCACTATAAATACCTTGGCAATCTAAATCTGTAAATACTTTTAAAGTATTAACTCCTTTTGTTAGGTCTAATTCTATTTCATTTTCAGTTGTAGTAATAACAATTCCATTAAGCTCAATATAGTATTTACTTGAGCCACTCAAATTTAAAGAAATCTTGTTGGTATTATTATTTACTCTAGAAAAGACTGATAGATCTTCCGGTTGAGTAATCGTAACATTAAAGCACTGCATATAATTTGGTTGAGTAGCTACTGTTATACAAACTGTATAGCTTTCAGCTTCTAGGTTATTAAACTCGGTTGTATTTGTAAAATCATTACTAATATCAATGCCATTTCCAGTTAATTGTGCGGTGTAATTAAATAATTCTATTGCTGTAATTATGATACTGCCATTATTACTATTTCTACAAGTTTCACTTTCTATTTGTAATTGAAAATTATTTGAAGGTAATGTAAATACTGTACATCCATCAGATCCTACAACATCTCCAGTAGGTGTGTCATTACAATTATCGTTTGTATTTGGGACACCATCATCATCTATGTCATCATCACAAACATCTCCAAACCCATCATTATCAAAATCTGCTTGATCGTTATTTGCAATATTTGGGCAATTATCTACATCGTTTACAATACCATCGTTGTCAACATCGCAAACATTTCCAATCCCATCATTATTATCATCGGCTTGATCAGCATTAGCTGTTAATTGACAGTTGTCATTTATATCTAAAATACCATCATCATCATCATCATCATCACAGGCATCACCCATTCCATCTCCATCAGTGTCTAATTGGTCTGCATTTGGTGTGTTAAGACAATTGTCAATAGTATTAGCTATACCATCATTGTCATCATCTGGAGTTGTTCCATCAATAATGAAGTCATCAATAACAGCTCCTTCATCATTTACACTTTGATCAGAATGAAAAACAATTCTAAAAATCACACTGGTTTCACTTGAAAGTGGACTTAAGTCATAACTATATTCGGTCATAGTTGTATTTGTTCCAGTCCATTGGCCTCCCACACAGTTATAACAATCGTCGGCTAAACCATCACCAGCAATTCTTGAGCTATTATACCAGTTCGGATCACTTGAACTTCCTAGTAGAGTCCAAGATGAACCATTGTCAATAGTATATTCTACATAGGTAAGGTCCCAGTCTGGTTCAATTGCAAAGGCCATATTAAATTTAAATATTGGATTTATTATTGCATTTAAATCATAACATTTAGAGACTAAAAACGCTTTAGTTAGGTCTGGATGATTTCCTGCTAAAACAGTTCCATAAACACTAGTTCCAGAAGTTGCGGTATTTAGTAGAGTGCCTGAAGGTACTCCTCTTTCCCACATAGGTGTTCCTCCCCCTTCATTAAATGTTATTAAATTATCATCTTCAGATTCGAAAGTGTTTACAACTTCAGAAACGCCAATACCATTAGAATAAAAACTAGTTGAAGAATTATTGTTGTTAGGAAAAGTATCGTTAGCTATAGAAATTGAAATATCTAAATCGTGGGATCCAAGAGATAAATTTAGTGCTGGAAAGTCTATAGTTGTTGTTTCGGTGGAAACCAAATTGCCATTCCAAGTAAAGTTATTATTTGCTCCTTCATCTATTGTGTAAGTCACGTCAATACTTGTGATAGTGTTTAATCCATTGTTTTTAACAGTAATTTGTGGAGTTGGATTACCGCAAAGAATATTATTAAAATTAGGATTTTCTATTTTAATTAACTTTACATCATCATCAGCAAGTTGTTGAGTAGGTAAATCGCTTCGCCATACACCACGACCATAAGTCGCTGCTGTTATATTGTTGTCAACTAAATTAATTGCTAAATCTGTTACTGAAGTATTAGGAAGATTATTTTCAAAAGTTTCCCAAGTTGTAGTATTATCATCGTAACGATAAATTCCAATACTTGTGCCTAAGTATAAAGTATTATTAATATTTTCTTCGTGATGCTTAATAATATTTTTGGTTAGGTTTGGTAAAGATCCTGTTATATCTGTAAAGGTATTTCCTCCGTCTGTAGATTTAAGAACCTTCCCATTAGTTCCAGTAGTGGTTACATACACAATATTGCTGTCATCATTATTAACTTCAATAGAGGTTATGTTAGTTGAAAATGTTTCGATGTTTGTAAAAGACACACCACGATCTGTACTTTTTCTTAATGTATTATTAATAGCTACATACATATTATCTAGAACTCCATTATCTATTTCTAAAACATCAATATTTGACCCAAAACTAGGTGATATTGCTGTCCAAGCTCCACCTTCAAATTGATAGACTCTACTGTAGCCAGCATATACTTCACTATTTCTACTTATTGAAAGAGGAGTTACCCAATTTCCATTTTCTGGACCATCAAAACTTTGATTTCCACTCTGTCCAGAATCTGATGACACAAATAGTTTCTGTCCAAACTGCATAAAGCCATAGTAAAAATTGTCGTTATTTGGATCTACCACACCTTCCATTCCATCACCTCCATGATAATGATTCCAAGTATTATTAGCGTAACCAAAGCCTCCATTGTCTTGCAAACCACCAACAATTTTACCAGAGTTTTGTTGAGATACAGAAATTCTATAAAATTGACCAATTTCCATACCTTCGGTTAAATCTGTAAAAGTTGTACCTCCGTCAGATGATTTATAAAATCCTCCATCAGTCCCTGCATATAATTCATTATTATAAAATCGTAATAAATGTATATCTGCATGTGTAAATGAAGGTGTATGTTGAAACCAAGAATTAATTTTAGTAAAAGAGTCACCTCCATCAGATGATTTCCAAATATTTAGCACACCAACATAAATTTCATTCTCATCTGTTTGAGAAACAGCAAGTGCTAAATCGTACCAAGCTTGCGTGATTTCAAAAATATCTTCAGTATTCGCCTTTTCTATAAAGGTTGCACCACTATCAGTAGATTTAAATATACCTTGGTAAACATTATTAGCTCCAGCACTAATAACATAAACTACTTCATTATTAGCAGGTGTTACATCAATCACTAAACGTGTAGAAGCTGGTAATCCTGTAGTACTAGATAACGAAAAACTATCGCCACCATCTGTAGATTTATAAAAACTAGAAGAAGATACAGCATATATTGTATTAGGATCTCCTGGTTTAACTTTTATATCTCTAATATTTCCAGATTGTGTTTGTGTCCAGTTTGTTCCAGCATTTGTTGTTTTATAAACACCATTAGTAGTAGCAACCCAAAGAATGTTTGAGTTTGTTGGATGAATATAAATATCATTCATTCTATTAGGTGAATTGCTTGGGTTTAATCCAGTTTGTAACCAAGTATTTCCCCCATCAATAGATTTCCAAACACCAACACTAAATGAATCTCCTGCATCATCATCGCCAGTTGCGATATATATTGTATTAGAGTCGTTATAATCTATTGCAATTCCAGAAACACCAATTTGAGGTAATTCGTCAATTAAAGGTGTCCAGTTTAAGCCAGCATCTGTAGATTTCCATATTCCACCAGCTGGTGCGCCAGAATAATATGTGTTTGGGTTATTTGGATCTACAATAATAGAATTTACACGACCAATATTTGCTGTAGAAGTAGGTCTGTTAGCAAAATCGGTTGGGCCTAAAGATATCCAGTTGCTTTCATCTGCTTGTTGTTGCAAAGTTCGTTGTGCTTCAGTTTGAGCTTCTTTTTGTAACCATGTGGTCCATAAACTTGCTGTTGTTGGTAAATAGCCATCCTCGTTAATATAGTTTTTCCAATGATTTTCCCATCTTTTAAAGGGTTTAAATCCGCTTCCTTTAACATTAGGATCGCGAGATTCCCAGTAAGTATTAAAAGCATCAACAATGTCTTGAAATTTTAAAGGAGCTGTTCTACTTTCGATATTTAAATCTTCCATCCAAGGTGTACCTGAATTTATTTGTGCATTTGTATTTGAAAACGTAAGAAGGGTAAAGGTAAAGAGTAATAGTAATGATTTTTTCATCTTATGCGATTTGGAAACCAAAAATAGTCATTTTTTAAAAGATTAAAAATTAAACTTTAATATCGAAATTATTATTTGTAAATTAAGACAGATTATTAAATCAAATGACTATTAAATTTTAATTAGGCTTTTCAATGTTTTGAGAATCTTTTTCAAATTTTTTGTTCATCTGAAGAATAACATTAGAGTTTGCTACTAAAACCTCTTTAATAGCGTTTAGCAGAATTTCTTTGTTAACATTATTTATATTAGAAGTACTTTTAAGTTTAAATACAGTAGTCTCTAAAACAGATAATCTTACCAAAATTGAAGGAATGTTTAAGCTTTCGGGAATTTCAACTTTAAGGTCTTTAAAAAAGCTTTGAAGTATAGTCTTGTCATCTTCAAAAAAAGATAAATCTCCCTTTTTTAATATGTCTATTTCTTCTTGGAGTTCTTTAAATTTTAACCAATCTTGGGTAGATTTTTCTGATAAATTGCTTAATGCAAATTCTGTATATTTTATTTGATCTATGTCTTTAGCAGAAACTTTAGATTTTTCAGAGCTAATTTCATTTAAAATTTCTTCACTTGTTTGTGAAGTTTTTTTACAGCTAAAATTCAGAAATAGTATAAGACTACTTAATAAAAACAGATTTACGATTTTTAATTTGCACATAAATTGTAAACTAATAGAGATACAAATATATTGCTTAAAGTAAATTATTATACAAAAAAAAAATAAAGTTTTAAATCACATATTTAAGTTAAAAAAATAGTGATAAAAATAAAATCTTGCTATTTTTGAAGCCAATAAAAGATTAGATTTATAAATGATTTCAAAAGTGTTAATTATTGGTGCATGTGGGCAAATTGGCTCAGAGCTCACATACAAATTAAGATTAGAAAACGGTGTTGAGAATGTAATAGCCAGCGATATTAATGAAAGTAATTTTGAATTAGTTAATTCGGGACCTTTTGAAATTATTGATGCCAAAAATTATAATCAAATAAAAAGATGTGTTGAAAAACATAATATAGATACTATATATTTAATGGCAGCTTTATTAAGTGCAAAAGCAGAACAACACCCTAAAATGGCATGGAGTTTAAATATGTCTTCGTTATTTAATGTCTTGGATTTAGCTAAAGAAAAAATAATAAATAAAGTGTTTTGGCCTTCAAGTATTGGAGTTTTTGGATCGACAACACCTAAAAGCAGTACACCACAGCATACTATAATGGAACCTACAACAGTATATGGTATTACCAAGCAAGTTGGAGAACGTTGGTGTGAATATTATAATAAAAATTACGATGTAGATGTTAGAAGTGTTAGATATCCAGGGATTATTAGTTGGAAAACATTGCCAGGTGGAGGCACTACAGATTATGCTATAGAGATTTACCATAAAGCAATTACAGACAAAAAATACGAATGTTATATTGCTGAAGACACAGAGTTACCAATGATGTTTATGGACGATGCTGTTAACGCGACAATTAATATTATGAATGCAGATTATGCTTCATTAAAAATTAGGTCTTCTTATAATCTTGCTGCCATTAGTTTTACACCAAAACAGATAGCAGAATCGATAAAAAAACATATTCCTGAATTTGAAATTACTTATAATCCAGATTTTAGACAACACATTGCTGCTACTTGGCCAAAATCTATAGACGACTCCAAAGCAAGACAAGACTGGAATTGGTGTCATGACTATAATTTAGAAGATATTACAAAAGAGATGTTAAAGCAATTAAGTAATATGTACTCAGTATCTTAAACCAAAAAACCCTGTAAACAATAAAGTTTCAGGATTTTAATGTGGTACCTCCAGGAATCGAACCAGGGACACACGGATTTTCAGTCCGTTGCTCTACCAACTGAGCTAAGGTACCTCGCTAAATGCGGATGCAAATATATATTCAATTTTATAATTCCCCAAAAGAAAATTTATAAAAAATCGTTTTGTAAATTTACAACTTTTATTTGTGATATGAACTTAATTATTGATGTAGGAAATACAAGTGTAAAACTAGCAGTTTTTAAGCATGAAAAACTTATTTTAAAAAAAAGAGTTGCATTAAAAAATATTGAAATTGAAATTAATGACATTTCAAATAATTATAAAGGGATTGAAAAGGCAATAGTAGCATCAGTAGGTAACTTAAAGAAAAGTGATGTTAGTCATATTAAAAAACAGTTTAAGCTAATAGTATTAGATACTTCAACTAAAGTACCATTTAAAAATTTTTATAAATCACCTGAAACATTAGGAGTAGATAGAATTGCATTAGTAAGTGCTTCTGTTAAACAATATCCACACCAAAACGTACTAATTATTGATGCTGGAACCTGTGTTACTTACGATTTTATTAGTAATGAAAACAAATATCTTGGAGGTGCAATTTCACCTGGTTTAAGAGTTAGATACCAGTCTTTAAATAATTTAACCTCAAACTTACCGTTATTAGCCACTAAAGCACCAAAAAAAATTACTGGGAACACTACTGTTGAATCCATTCACTCTGGTATAATAAATGGGATTTTAAACGAAATTAAAGGTACAATTAGCGAATATGAAAAAAAATATAAAGATTTAACAGTTATTTTAACAGGTGGCGATGCAGATTTCTTGTCAAAGCGATTAAAAAGTAGCATATTTGCGAATTCAAATTTTCTTTTGGAAGGCTTGAATTATATTTTAGAATTTAATACAAACTAATGATTAAAAAACTTTGTTTAGTTTTTATAGCGTTTTTAGCGTTAAATTTACATTCTCAAGAAGGTACAACTTCACCTTACTCGTTTTACGGAATAGGTAGCTTAAAATTTAAGGGAACTGCCGAAAACAGAAGTATGGGTGGGTTAAGTATCTATACTGATAGTATTCATATGAACTTAAGAAACCCAGCATCTTATGCTGGAAATAATATTAAAGTTTCTCCTTTTAATGGAGAAGGGCGACCAGTAAAATTCACGGTTGGTGGAAGTCATTCAAGTGTTAACTTAAAAACTAACTCGGCTTCAGCAAATGCAAGTTCAACAACTTTCGATTATTTAGCTTTATCTGTTCCAATGGGAAAATTCGGTATGGGATTTGGGTTATTACCTTTTACATCAGTAGGTTATAAATTAGAATCTACAAATAATGAAGATGTACTTACAAATAGATTTGGAGGAGAAGGTGGCGTTAATATAGCTTTTTTAGGGTTTGGCTATCAACTTACCAAAAATTTTAGTGTTGGGATTGATGCCAAATATAATTTTGGGAATATTCAAAATAATGCTATTGAGTTTCGTTATGATGATGAAGGCAATCCGCTTCAATTTCAAAGTAGAGAAAGTAACAGATCTAATTTAAGTGGTTTAAGTTTTAATCTTGGATTATCGTATAATCCAATGGTTAATGATAAATTACAGCTTACATCTACGGTAACATTTTCACCTAAATCAGATTTAACATCTAATAATGAAAGAACTTTTGCCACAATAGTAATAAATGAAACAACTGGACAAGAGTTTACCGTAAATGAAATTGAAGCAGATTTAGAAGCTGAAGGATTAAAAACAACAACCTTAACTTTGCCTACCAAAACAGCTTTTGGTTTGGGGATTGGACAACCTCAAAAATGGTTTATTGGTGCAGAATATACCTTATTAAAAACCAGCGAATTTTCAAATAGGGTTTTTAATATAGATAACACTACTTTTGTAGATGCCTCAACAATTTCGGTTGGAGGGTTTTATATACCACAATACAATTCTTTTAATAAGTACTTAAAAAGAGTTGTTTATAGAGCAGGAATACGTTTTGAAGACACAGGTCTAAAGATTAATAACGAATCTATAAATGAGTTTGGCATATCTTTTGGAGTAGGATTACCAGTTGGACCCTTACGCTTATTTTCTAATGCTAATTTAGGAATAGAAGTAGGAAAAAGAGGAACAACTAATCAAAATTTAGTTGAAGAAAATTTTATAAATTTCCAAATTAGTTTGTCCTTAAACGACATATGGTTTGTGAAAAGAAAATATAACTAACTTAAAATAATACTTGAATTATGAAGACGAAAATTACACTTTTATTAATGTGTTTTATAGGCTTTAATGTTGTATTAGCACAAGAAGGCCAAGAGGAAAATTTGGCAACACTCTCCATTTTTGATCAGTATGCAAAAGCTAAAAATTATGAAGCCGCTTTTAGTCCTTGGATGGAATTGAGAGAAAGAAATCCTAAATTTAACAGAGCTATTTATACTCACGGTGAAAAAATTCTTAAATATAAAATTGATAAAACTTCTGGAAGCGAACAAATAGCTTTTATAAAAGATTTAGTAAAACTTTGGGAACAAAGACAACTGTATTTTGCTAGTAAAACACCAAAAGGTCAATACATGGCAAAAGCCTGCCAATTACAATACGATTTTAGAAAGGAGTTAAATATGACCGATTCATTTTTGTTCGATTGTTTTGACACAGCTTATAAGGCAGATACGGCAACTTTTACTAATCCTAAAAGCTTATACACTTATTTTTCTTTAATGGTAGATTTGTACGATGCAGGTAAAAAACCAGCACAAGCCTTATTTAATAAATATGATGATATTAGTGAGAAAATAGAATCTGAAATTAAAAATTACACACAAAGGTTGAATAAGTTTATACCAATAGATAAAGAAGAAGAAGTGCAATTAAGTAGAAAAGATGCTGCTAGAGTTAAATCTTATAATAGCTATTTAGCAGCGTATAACAAAATTGCAGGAAGTGTAGATAGTAAGTTAGGAGAAAGAGCAAATTGCGAGAACTTGATACCGCTTTACAATAGAGATTTTGAAGAATTTAAAAACGATGGTGTATGGTTACAACGCGCAATGAATGGAATGTATGCAAAAGATTGTACAGACGATCCTTTATTTGTTAAGATTGTTGAACAAAAAAATGTACTAGAGCCTAATGCTTCTACAGCATATTATTTAGGGATATTAAAAGAGAAAGATGGTAACTGGTCTGAAGCCCTTAGCTTTTTTAATCAAGCAGTAGATTTAGAAACTGATAGTTTTGATAAAGCTAAAATTTTAAATAGCATTGCAGGAAAATTCAGAAAGAAAGGAAGCTATGGTCAAGCTAGAAGTTATTATAGAAAAGCTTTAGCACAAAATCCATCTTTAGGAAGTGCGCATATTGCCATTGCACAAATGTATGCTAAAAGTGCAAAAAACTGTGGTACAGATAATTTTACCAAAAGAGCAGTGTATTGGTTGGCAGCACAAGAAGCTAGAAAAGCTGGAAGAGTAGATGCAAATTTAAAAAAGGCAGCTGCGAGTACAGCAGCAAATTATATGGCTAAAGCACCAAGTAAAAGCGAAATATTTACTTCAGGAAGATCTGGAGAAATAATTAAAGTAAGATGTTGGATTGGAGCAAACGTTAGGGTACCAGCCTTATAATGAAAACAATTTTAATATATAAAACATTAAGCATGGTCACAGTTTTTACTGTGATTTTGTTTTTTTCGTGTAAAAATAATTTCAAAGAAATTCAAAATATTGGCATTATAGATGGCGGACCTTTAAGTATTGCCGAAAATATTAATACAAAATATACAGATTCTGGAAAGCTAAAATCTAATCTTATAAGTCCTAAAATGTTAAATTATTCCAATAGAGAATTTGCTTTTTATGAGTTTCCTGAAGGAATTAATCTAACCATGTACGACAAAGAAAATAACAAGAGTAATGTTATTGCAGATTATGCTATTTTGTATGATGAGACAGACCTAATAGACCTTCAAGGAAATGTTGTACTAACAACACATAACAAAGACACGCTTTATGCAGACCAATTGTTCTACAACCGAAAGACAGAATGGTTGTTTACAAATTTACCTGTACGATTTAGAACAAAAGACCAACTAATTAATGGTAATGGATTTGATTCTGACAGAAGTTTTGCTAACGCTCATGTTTTAGAAGTTACAGGAATAATCTATATAGACGAATAATTCTTATCTTTACTTCCAACACTAACAAGAAAATAATACCACCAATTATTATGAAATTACTTCAGTTTTTACAATACGCATATTTAATCTTTGCCGTGTTATTTTTATACGATGCTATAATCAAATGGAATACAGATAGAAATGGTTCTTACATATCTTTATTCTTTGTTGCAGTTGCGGTTTTTATGTTTTTCTTCAGAAAAAAATTCAGGAAACGATTTCAAGATAGAGGTAAACTTTAATAATGAGTCCTGATAGCTTGGTCATAGTTATATCGCTATTATTTTCGGCGTTTTTTTCTGGTATGGAAATAGCCTACATATCTTCCAATAAAATGCATATTGAAATAGAAAAAAAGCAAGGCGGTATTTTAGCTAAATTACTTACCAAACTTACTGCAAAACCTTCTAAATTTATTGCAACTATGCTTATTGGTAACAATATAGCATTAGTTATTTATGGGTTTTTTATGGGAGAGTTTTTAGTAAATTGGTTTCAGTTGTATTTACCTTCAGATTATGGATTCATTAATTATTTATTTTCTAATTTAAGTTTACTTACACAAACAGTTATTTCAACATTAATTATTTTATTAACTGCCGAATTTTTACCAAAAGTATTCTTTCAAATTTATTCTAATATACTGCTAAAATTTTTTGCATTTCCAGCATATGTTTTTTATGTGTTATTTTCTATAATTTCAGACTTTGTTTTGTGGATTTCAAATTTTGTGTTAAGACATTTTTTTAATACTGATGGAGATCAAGTGCAATTAGCGTTTTCTAAAGTAGAATTAGGCAACTATATTAATGAGCAGATGGAAACTGTAGAAAAACATGAAGAAGTAGATAGCGAAATTCAAATCTTTCAAAATGCATTAGAATTTTCCGATGTGAAAGCACGAGAGGTTATGATACCTCGTACAGAATTGGTAGCTGTAGAAATTCATGATTCTATAAAATCTTTAAACGAACTGTTTACAACAACAGGATATTCTAAAACATTGATTTATAAAAATACCATCGACGATATTTTAGGCTATGTGCATTCTTTCGAATTGCTAAAAAAACCTAAAACCATAAAATCCATCATGCGTTCTATTGAGTTTGTGCCAGAAACCATGCTAATAAAAGATGTTCTAGATAAACTAACAAAAAAACGTAAAAGCTTGGCAGTAGTTATAGACGAATATGGAGGAACATCTGGTATAATGACTATTGAAGACATAGTTGAAGAATTGTTTGGCGAAATTGAAGACGAACATGACACTATTAAATTATTAGAAGAAAAAATAAACGACACAACGTATAATTTTTCAGCAAGGTTAGATGTAGATTATTTAAATGAAACCTATAAACTTAATCTTCCAGAAAATGAAAATTATGAAACACTAGCTGGTTTAATAGTTAACTGTACTGAAGAAATACCAGAAAAAAACGAAACCATAAAAATTGAAAAGTTCTTGTTTACAGTTATAGAAGTTTCGAACACAAAAATTGATGTAGTATCGCTTCAAATTATTGAAGAGGAATAAAAACAAAGTGAAAAATAACAAGTCACAAACCCCAAATAACAACTAATAAATAATAAGAAATTTTAAATATTGGAATTTGGTACTTGGCAATTGATATTTGGGATTAATTGAACTTAAATTATAAAAATCACAATATTTTTATTTATAGACCACTCAATTTAGTGTATAACTAAAATTAATCCGTTGTTCTCCTTTTATTATTAAGCAGAAAATGGTATTTTCGCGCACGATAATTTTCATCAAAATATACAGTAAATGGCGATTTTAAATAGTATTAGACAACGCGGACTTTTTTTAGTTATAGTAATTGCTATGGCATTATTTTCTTTTGTATTAGCAGATTTGTTTAGAAACAGTAGTGGTTTTTCAAGCAAATCGCAAAATGTTATTGCAACAATAAACGGAGAAGATATTAAACGCGATGACTTTATGGAAAAAGTTGAAGTTGCACAAAGACAACTTGGAGGGCAAGGAACAAGCACTCAAGCCATGAACCGCGTTTGGGATCAGGAAATTAGAAAAGCTGTAATGGAATCGCAATTCAATGCTTTAGGTTTAGTTATAGAAAGAGACCAGATGCGAGATTTATTAAAGCTGAGTTTAGCATCGTTTGAAGAATTTAAAGATGCAGATGGTATATTCGACGAAAATAAATTAAACGAGTTTATAGCAAATTTAAAAGCAATCTCACCAGAATCTTCGGTGTTAGCAGGTTCTCCAATAAATTATCAAGCTTGGACAAATTATGAAGGCACAATATCTGCTGGAGGAAGACAACAAACATATTTTAATATGGTTAAAGCAGGTGTTATTGGTACACTTGCCGAAGGCGAATTAGAGTATAAGTTAGAGAATGACAAAGTAGATATTAAGTTTGTACAAATACCATTTTCTTCAATTCCAGATAGTACCATTACAGTATCAAAATCTGATATTGCAAGCTACATCAATAAAAATAAAAGTAAATACGAAGTTAGCGCTTCAAGAGATATACATTTTGTTCAGTTTAAAGAAGAAGCCTCTTTAGAAGACGAAGCTAATATTCAGAATAATTTAAAAGATTTATTAGAAGATAGAGTAGAGTATAACGAAAGCTCTAAATCTAACGATACCATTATAGGTTTTAAAAATATAACAGATAACGAAGCATTTGTAAATGCAAATTCAGCGATTAAATACAATGATAATTTTTTATTTAAATCTTTAATGCCAGTTGAGATTGCAGATAGTTTATACAATTTAAAAAAGGGAGATATTTATGGGACATATAAATTGGGGAACCATTACATGCTTTCTAAAATTGTTGAAGAAAAGCAAATGCCAGATTCAGTAAAAGTAAGACACATTTTAATTCCGTTTATAGGAGCAGCATCAGCCGACCCTTCTCTTACTCAAAGTGAAGAACAAGCAAAAAAGACTGCAGATAGTGTTTTAAATGTAGTAAAAAGAAACCGTTCTAAATTTTCAGAATTAGTAACTGCTTTGTCATCAGATAGAGGTAGTATTGAAAATGAAGGACGTTACGATTGGCATCCTTATAATGCAATGGTACCTCAATTTAGAGATTTTACATTCGAAAACAATACTGGAGATATAGCTGTTGTTAAAACAGATTTTGGATTCCACATCATTGAAATTGAAGGACAAAAGAACAAACAAAGAGCTTTAAAAATAGCAACGATAGCTCAACAAATTGAACCATCAGAACAAACTATTGATAACGTATTTAACGAAACTTCTAAATTTGAGATTGCTGTAGCTAATCAAGATTTTCAGGATACTGCAAAAGAGAGCAATTATAGTGTTAGACCAGTAAGTAATATTAATGAGTTAGATGAAAGTATTCCTAGTTTAGGAAACCAAAGAGCTATAGTACGTTGGGCTTTTGAAGACGCAGTAAATGTAGGTGATATAAAACGTTTTAATATTCAAGGAGGTGGTTATGCTGTTGTAATGTTAACAGCAATAAATAGGGAAGGGCTTATGAGTACACAAAAAGCATCTGTTACAGCCTTGCCAGAAATTAGAAAAGAGAAGAAAGCCAAACTCATAAAAGATCGTATTACTGCAACTACTCTAGAAGATATTGCTACAAGCGAAAACCAAAGTGTAAAAACAGCATTAGCAGTTAATATGAAATCTCCAACACTTTCTGGTGCTGGTAGAGAACCAAAAGTAATTGGTACCGCGTTTGGGTTAGCCGAAGGAGAAACCTCAAAATTAATAGTAGGAAATTTAGGTGTTTATTTTGTTCAAATCACTAAAATTACTCCGGCAGAAGGACAAACTAATTATCAAGCTGCCGCAAATAGAGTTGGTATAGCAAAAGCAAATGCAGTTAATACTGCATTATACAACGCGTTAAAAGCTGCATCAGAAATAGACGATAATAGAGCTACTTTTTACTAGAAAGAAGTAATAGAAATAAAATATTAAGAGCTTCGCATTGATGTGAAGCTCTTTTTTTGTCATAATGAGTATAACGAAAAATCTATTTTAAAACCATGTTATCGTAAGTAATAATAGTGTTAAAACCTTTGCCTTTAAAATATTCGACAGAATTTTTATTCCCTGTTACTAAAATAAAATCTCCTCCCCAAGCACCAAGACTTTTTATAGCACCTTTGTAATCATTAAACAATAACTCTTTAACGGTTTTTTGTTTTATAACTTTTGAAATAATGTGTTCGTGAGCAGTGATTAACTCTTCAAAATCTACTAAAGATGAACATGTGATTATTTTTGAAGTAATATCACTAATTTCTGAAACTGCTTGA
>Ga0164320_10000097_pt1 | contig 24049 bp, 21 predicted proteins | sample GuaBasSediGuay11_FD_113736 | JGI IMG/M metagenome (GOLD analysis project Ga0164320, IMG submission 113736) | Subseafloor sediment microbial communities from Guaymas Basin, Gulf of California, Mexico - Guay11, Core 4567-28, 0-3 cm | ecosystem: Environmental > Aquatic > Marine > Hydrothermal...
AGAATCAGTATCTATAATTTTACCTTTGATGGCTTCAATTTTGCTGTGTTCTTCAATAGAAACGAGTTTGCCATTGTCTGCACTGCAAACACCTCTGGAAACCGAACCAAAATCTGACAGTGTATCTTTTAAACTATAACCTACAAGAGCATAAGTAGTATCGGATTCATTTGTGTTTATAAAATTAGCAGCACCTTCAAACGCTTGTTTTCCATAGTAATCATCAGCATTAATAATTACAAAATCAGAGTCAATTACATGTCGTGCAGACCACACAGCATGTGCTGTTCCCCAAGGTTTCTCTCTGTTGGTGTCTATTTTAATATCTGAAGGAATATCATTTATATCTTGAACAACAACATCTAATGTTATAGATTTTGGAATTCTACTTGAAAGATAGTCTTGTAAAAAATCTTTATTAGTTGCTTTTGTTACCAAAACAACATGATTAAAACCATAATGAATAGCATCATAAATACTAAACTCCAGTAAAAATTCTTTAGTAGGTCCAAGCTCGTCAAATTGTTTTAATTTACCATAACGACTGCCGCTTCCAGCAGCCATAAGTAATAAGGTCATATCGTATAATTTTAGATGTAAATATATAAGATTGGAATTTAAAAATTAATATTAATGTGGTTAAATTAATGATTATGATTTAGTGTGTTTATTTTGGTATTAACAATTTTAAAAAACCAGAAGCATTTAATGTTCTACTGATTATTTTATGAATATTAAAAAAATTGCCTTACTTTTAACTTTACAACCAATTAAACACACTATTATGAGATTTATTTATTCAATTTTATGTTTATCATTTTTGTTTGTTGCATGTCAACCAGCACCAGACAATTCTGCTAACGAAGCATTTGAGAAAAATTCAAAAACGGTATTATCTTTATTAGAGGGATTCCAAAATGAAAGTCATGATTATGATATACTTTATTCAAAAGATGTTGTAGTTGCTGATAATGGTTTTGGATCAACTAGAGATTCTCTTAATTTAGACGATATCAAAGCAAGTGATAAAATGAACTGGGACGCTTTAGATTTTAAATTATTAACAGATCCAGATTTATTACCTGGAGTTAATGCAGAAACTAAATTAGCTGATGGCTCTGTTCGTTATTATGGCACTTGGGAAGTTACACGTACTGCAACAGATTCTACTGAAGCAAAATCAGGAGAATTAAGAATATATCAATCTTTCGATTTTGATGCTGATGGTAAAATAATATTTCAGCAAGGTTATGGTGATTTTTCAGGATTAATAAGGTATTTATTTTCTTCAGATGATGATGATAAAACAGAAGAATAAGTTTAAATTTCTGTAGTAAAACATTTAAAAGTCTTCATAATTTTATGAAGGCTTTTTTATTTAAACCGAAAAGTAGACATCTTCAAAAGGAATTCTAAATCTTGAACCATAAATACCTTTGTTGTCTCTAATACCACAGCCAATAACCATATTAATTTCTGCTCCTCGTGGAAGCTTAAGAATTTTTTTAACTCGTAATGTATCACTACCTTCCATTGGGCAAGTATCGTAACCAATTGATGCCATGCTTATCATAAAATTTTGTGCTGCTAAACCAGCGGTTTTATGAGCGACAATACGCATATCGCTGTTTCTAACTTGGCGATAAACAGGACGGAATAAACCAATAATTTGAAAAATAAAATATTTTAACATCCCAAGTATTCCTAAAAACTCTATATAAGCAGTAGGAATTATTTTTTTGTAATAATTGGACATCAAATTTTTTCTTTTTTGTTCACGTTCAGAAAGATTTGGTTTGTTATAAGTTTGGCTAATAAAATTTAAGTTTGCTTTTACACGTTTACGCCAAAGGTCTTTTCTTGTAACAATAATAACTAACTGTTGTGCAGTTTTAGTAGCGTTTTGGTCAAAACAAGCTACAGATAATGATTTTATTACTTCTTTATTTGTTACGTGGTAAAATTCCCAAAGTTGCAAATTGCTACTATTAGGAGCCAAAGTTGCATTTTGAAGACACTGCTTCACTTTTTCTGCATCAATAGGCATGTCTTTATAAACCCTCACTGAACGTCTGCAAGCAATAGCTTCCGAAACTGTTTTTTCCATGTTTGTATTTTTTATAAATATAGATTAATTATACCAACCTTTTATTTCTAAAAGCTATTCCAGAACCACTTTTAAGATAACGCTCAAAATCATAAGCTTTTTGTTTGATTTCAAATAGTGATAAGTGAATAAGTTTAATAGGTAACCTACTTTTAGTATAATGAACTTCTCCTTTATTGTGAGCATTCAATCTTGATTTTATTTTCGTTGTAAATCCTGTATAATAAGTATTGTCTTTACATTTTAAAATATAAACAGCGTAAGGTAGTTTCATAAGGGAAATATTTTTTTGAAGATAATAAATTTTGTTTAAGCTGTGGACGCATACACTTCACAACTTCGCTTTTCAGCTTCGTTGTATTTAATAAGCATTGATAAATTAAATGCAATAGTTAATTTAGTTTTATAAGAAATATTTGTGGACACGTCCACCGAAGCCCAAGTACTAAATTATATTTAGAGTTGACATTATAAAGCTCTACTTCGCTTCTCGTAAACTCGAAGCTTCGTAGGGCGTAGGTGGAGTCGGAGGGAATCGAACCCTCGTCCAAACAAGCTACCAAAGAGCTTTCTACACGTTTAGTTTTTAATTAATTTTCGATTATAAGCTGATTAAAAACAATCCACTCATAACTTAGCTTCTTAAGTTTCAAAAGCAAATCAAAGCAGTTTACTTTCTAAATTAACTTTTACGATATCTCAAAATTGAACGCCGTTAATTAAGGCTTTCAGGAGACATAAAGCTTTCCTACCTAGTAGGAATGAAGCTAATCTTACTATAATTCAGATTATGCAGCTAAAGCGTAGTTATTCTCGCCGTTTAAAATTTGACATAGCCTTTTACGCGTGTCAATGTCGTTACGCGACGTGCTTACAGTTTAATACAACTCGCTGTCAAAACCAGTCGACCCCTTTCTCATTTTTCAATGAGCATTATTTTGGCGTTTCTCTCTTTCACTTTCAGCCTTCGTAGCTTTGCTACTTCTGCGAAGGAGGCAAAGTTTCAGAGAGTCGCGCTTTCGGCAGTCGCTCTTTTCAAGGAGCTCCAACAAATGCCTTAATCGCTAACGCAGTTCGCAAAGTTATCAAAAACTTTGCAATTCCTCATAAATCCTCTTATTTTCGTTCAAAATTTATTCCAAGTTTTAATATATGAAATTCGCTTTAATAAAAGAACGTAAAAATCCACCAGATCGTCGTGTTGTATTTTCTCCTCAAGCCTGTCAAAAAATTGTTGCTGATTTTCCAAAAGCTGAAATTATTGTAGAATCGAGTGATGTAAGAGTGTTTAAAGATAAAGAATACTCAAGTTTAGGATTTAAGGTAACAGAAGATGTTTCAGATGCTGACGTTTTACTTGGTGTAAAAGAAGTGCCAATTAAAGCACTTATTCCGAACAAAAAATATTTCTTCTTTTCGCACACCATAAAAAAGCAACCTTATAATAGAGCTTTATTGAAAGCAATTTTGGAAAATAATATTGAGCTTTACGATCACGAAACGATTGTAAATTCAGATAATTTCAGGCTTATAGGCTTCGGCTATTATGCAGGAGTTGTAGGCGCTTATAACGGTTTAAGAGCTTATGGTTTAAAATTTGGAATGTTTAGTTTACCAAAAGCTGGAAGTTTTAAAGACAGAACAGCTCTTGAAGCCTATTTAGATAATATAAACCTTCCAAATATTAAAATTGTAATTACCGGAAAAGGAAGAGTTGGTAATGGAGCTAAAGAAATTTTAGAACATTTAAAAATTAAGGAAGTATCTGTTGAGGCCTATTTAACACAAGAGTTTAATGAAGCAGTTTATGTACAAATCGATGTTTTAGATTATAATAAACGCAAAGATGGAAAGCATTTAGATATGTTCGATTTTTTTGATAATGCACAAGATTACGATTCGACATTTATGAGGTTTGCTAAAGTTAGTGATGTGTATATTGCTGGACATTTTTATGGAGATGGCGCTCCTTATTTTTTTACTCGTGAAAACGCAAAATCTAAAGATTTTAATATAAAAGTAGTAGCAGATATAAGTTGTGATGTAGATGGTCCTATAGCTTCTACGATACGATCATCTACTATTGCAAATCCTATTTATGGTTATAATCCACATACCGAAAGTGAAGTTGATTTTATGGATGATAACGCAATAGCAGTTATGGCAGTAGATAATTTACCTTGCGAATTGCCTGATAATGCAAGTAGAGGATTTGGTTCTATGTTTTACCACAGCGTAATTCCAGCTTTTTTTAATGATGATAAAGATGGCGTTCTTGTAAGAGCTAAAATGACTGAAAACGGTAAACTTACGCCTCGTTTTTCATATTTACAGGATTATGTTAACGGAATAGAGTAGTTAGAATGTTTAAAATTTATTAGCTACATTTAGGTTTTAATTTTAAAGATGAAACATGACTACGTTGATATAGACACATTAAAATTCTTATTATATAATGTGCATCAAACTGAAGACTTATTAAGCAGAGAACGTTTTAGTGATTACGATATAACATCTATAGACATATTTATAGACTCGGTTAAAACTTTTTCAGACACAGCATTGTTCCCATTTATTAAAGATATGGACGAAAAGCCATCTTATTTTAAGGATGGTAAAATCAATGTACATCCTCAATTTGAAAACATAATAAAAACAGGTGGAGAAATGGGATTTGTAGGATTGGGCTTTGATTATGATGATGGTGGTATGCAAATGCCATCTACCATTTTTCATGCTGCCTATTTTATTATGGAAGCGGCAAATAATCATGTGCCGGGTTATTTTGGATTAACAGCTGGATCAGCTAATTTAATTCTGTCTTTTGGTAGCCAAATGCTCAAAAACACATATGTGCCAAATATGTTAGATTTAACTTGGGGAGGCACAATGTGTTTAACAGAGCCACAAGCTGGAAGTTCACTTTCCGATGTAAAAACAACTGCATCTCCAACCAGTGAAGATTATTATTTAATAAAAGGACAAAAGATATTTATCTCGGCTGGAGACCATCAATTTTCTAGCAATTTTGTGCACTTGGTATTAGCAAGAGTTTATGGTGCTCCTTCAGGTATTAAAGGCGTTTCGTTGTTTGTAGTTCCTAAAAAGCGACCAACACAAAATGGCGAATTAGTGTATAATAGTGCAGATATTGTTGGTGAATTTGAAAAAATGGGTCAAAAAGGATATTGTACAACGCATATTGTTTTTGGAGATAATGATAATTGTAGAGGTTGGTTAGTTGGTGAACCCAACAAAGGCTTATCTTATATGTTTCAGATGATGAACGAAGCTAGAATTGCAACTGGACGAATGGGAACAGCAATTGCTTCAGCAGCATATTATTCCTCTTTAAAATATGCAAATGAAAGACCTCAAGGAAGAAAATTAAACCGTTCAGGACAAAAAAATGCCGAAGAAGAGCAAACACTTATCATTAATCATCCAGACATTAAACGCATGTTGTTTAGTCAGAAAGCTATAGTAGAAGGTTCGATGAGCTTAATTTTTCAAACGTCTAATTATTTTGATAAAGAAATAACAAGTACTTCTGATGAAGAGAAAGAAAAGTACAATTTATTATTAGAATTATTAACGCCTATTGCCAAAACATATCCAGCAGAAAAAGGAATAGAGTCTACAAGTAATGCCATTCAAATTCTTGGTGGTTATGGTTTTTGTTTTGATTTTATGCCACAGCAATATTATCGAGATATACGGATTATTGCTTTGTATGAAGGCACAACTGGCATACAATCATTAGATTTATTAGGTAGAAAAATTACAGAACAAAATGGTAAAGCTCTCGAGTTATTGGCTGAAGAAATTCAGCAAACAATTAAAGAAGCCAATAGTTATGATGACCTAAAACCGTATGCAGCTATTTTATTAGAAAATTTAGGTTTGGTTAAAAAAGTGATGAACATATTAATGCCTCATGCACTTAAAGGAAATTTTGAACGATTTCTTGCAGATGCTACAGTTTTTATGAATTTTTTAGGAACTATTGTTGTAGGATGGCAATGGTTAAAAATTGCAAATAAAGCAACACAAGTTTTAGAGAAAAAGAATGTTAACCTACCAAACGAGTTTTATAAAAGTAAAATTCACACAATGAAATTTTTCTATACTTATGAAATGACAAGGACAAAAGGTCTAGCAAAAACTTTAATGAATAATGAGGAACTTACCATTTCTGTTCCTAATGATATTTTTTAATTAACTTGTCAATTCTTTAAGATTAACCCAATATTATGCAAAAATTTAATTCACCACTTTCCGCTTTTGAGCATTGGGAAAGTACAACACCAGACAATTTTTTTTTAAGACAACATATTAATGGTGGAATAATAACTTTCACATTTAAAGAATGTGGAGACGAAGTTAGGCGTATTGCTACTTTTATAAATACATTTAATTTGCCACCACAAAGTAAAATTGCTTTATTGTCTAAAAATTGCGCGCATTGGGTTATGGCAGATTTGGCGATTATGATGGCTGGACATACATCTGTACCAATTTATCCAACATTGCATGCAGATACCATCCAATTTATTTTAGACCATAGTGAATCTAAAGCAATTATTGTTGGCAAATTAGACGATTACGAATCGCAAAAACCAGCAATAAAAAATATTCCTATTATTAGTGTAAAACTTTATGGTATTAAAGAAGAATACATTTGGGAAAACCTTATTACACAATGTGAACAGTTAAAAAACACTTCAACACAAATAGATAAAAATTTAATTACAATTATTTATACGTCTGGCACAACAGGAAACCCTAAAGGTGTGATGCATACTGTTGAAAGTTTTACTAATGCATCCTATAATTTAATTCAAAATTTACCACTAAAAGAACACCCAAAGTTTTTTTCTTTCTTACCACTTTCTCATGTGGCAGAAAGAGTAGGTTTAGAAATTGGAGCAATGTTTAGAGGCGCATCAATAACTTTTCCGGAATCTTTAGCAACTTTTGCTAGTAATTTAGAAGCAACCCAACCAAATGTGTTTTTTGCTGTTCCAAGAATTTGGGCAAAATTTCAAGAAAAAATTCTTATTGGATTGCCTCAAAAAAAATTAAACAAAATGTTGAAGATTCCTATTCTTGGAAGTATTATTAAGAAAAAGATAAAAAAGAAATTAGGACTCTCTAATGCTACATATATTCTTTCTGGAGCTGCACCATTGGCTGTAAGCGTTATGGAATGGTATAAAAAATTAGAAATTACAATTTTGCAAGGTTACGGAATGACCGAAGATTGCATAATTTCACATAGTAATTTACCACACGCTAATAAAATAGGAACTGTTGGAAAGCCAGCGTATGGAGCTACAGCAAAATTAACAGCAGAAGGAGAGATTTGCATTTTAAATGATTGTTTGATGAAAGGCTATTACAAAGAGCCAGAACAGACTGCAGAAATGTTTGACGACCAAGGCTATTTAAAAACTGGAGATATTGGCGAGTATGACCATGAAGGTTATTTAAGTATAACTGGACGTGCTAAAGACCAGTTTAAAACCGATAAAGGAAAATATATTTTTCCAGCTCCAATTGAGTTAGAACTCTCAAAAAATCCTAATATAGAACAAATTTGTATTGTTGGTATGGGAATCCCTCAACCTATTTTGTTAGTGGTTCCATCTTTAGAAGGCAATAAAAAAAGTAAAGAAGAATTAAGCCAAAGTTTAATAAATGCGATAAGAGAAATTAATCCTACTCTTGAAAAACATGAAAAGATTGAAAAAGCTGTTATTATGAAAGAAGAATGGACAGTAGAAAATGGATTAATGACACCAACACTTAAAATAAAGCGAAGTCGCGTTGAAAAAATACATATGCTAATGTATAAATCGTGGTTTGATGCTGAAGAAAAAGTAATTTTTGAGTAAAGTACAATTGAAATAAAAAATACCTATCGATTTCGATAGGCATTTCTGTAATAAAAAATAAAGAATAATTAGGCAACTTTAACGTTTACCGCATTCATTCCTTTTTTACCTTCTTTTAATTCAAATTCTACTGCGTCACCTTCGTTAATTTCATCAATTAAACCTGTTACGTGAACAAAGAATTCTTCTTTTGTTTCGTCTTCAATAATGAAACCAAATCCTTTAGCCCCATTAAAAAATTTTACTGTACCGTTTTTCACTGTATAAGATATATAATTTAATTAGGAGCAAATGTAGTGTTTAAAATGTTTTAAGTCTATTTTTTTGATAAAATTTTGGTCAAGATTGTCTATTACTTATGAAACTTTATCGAAAATATAGCTTGAAAATGGGTTTTATCTACTTTTTTTCAATGTCATTTATCTCGTTAGTATCATCTTCTTTTTTTATTTTTATATAACCAGTAACCAGTCTTACTCCTAACCTAGCAAATAGGATGAATGGCAATTACAATAGCGATGTTAAATCCATCCATTAGTAATATTTATGTGTATAGAGCTAGGTTATAAGGGTTTTTTTAACAGTATTTTACAAATTTGATAATTACCATTTTTATTTTTAGTAATAAGCAAATTAGTATCATTTGGCGACCAACTGGGTAAGATATCTCTATCACTATTAAAAGTTATTCTTTGTTTAGCATTACCGCTTTTTTTCATAAGGTAGATTTCTGGTTTATTACCTTCTGTAGAAGTTGCATAGGCAATTAATTCACCATTATTAGACCATATTGGGCTAAAATTATGTTGAGGCATTTTTGTTAGGCGTGTTTCAGTATTGAGAATTATATTATAGGCATAAATTTCGTCATCTTTATTTTTTGTGTGCTTTCTAGAAAAGTAAACAATTTCATCACCTCTGGGCGAATAGCGAGGATATAAATTTTTGTAGGAATTAGCAATAATTTTTTTAAGCCTTGTCCCTTTATGATATATGATATAAATATCAAAATTATTATCATTTACTTTATAGTTAAAAGCAATTTCTTTTCCATTAGGTGCAAATTGTGCAAATGTTTTATTGCCTTTAAGTGGTATTGGTATTTTTGTTGTTATTCCTTTAGATAAATCGAATGTGTATAACTCATTGGTACCACTTCTGTCCGATTCGAATAAAATAATACTTTTATAAGGATGCCATGTTGGTCGTCTATCGTTAGATGTGCTTCTTATTATTCTTTTTTGGTTATTGCCATTAATACTCATAATGTAAATTTGCCAATTTCCATCTCTGTTTGATTCAAAAACTATGCTATTGCCATATTTATTATAACTGGCAAATCTATTATCGAAAATATTGTTTGTTAACTGTACTTCTTTATATCCAGAATTTTGGGATATCGTCTTGAGTGAAAATAGAAAAAGAAAAGTAAAAATGTAAAATAGTTTGATAGGATTCATGGTTAGTTTTTATTCATATTTTTTGGTATTGAAACACTTTTTATAAAGCTTTTTTAATTTCTCATATTAATTTAAAAAAACATCACTTCAAAACGAGTTTAATTTTATTTAATAGGTACTACAGCTTAATTATTATGACAAAAATCATACTTTATTTGCTATTAATAGACTATCTTAAGTGGCAAATTGGAGTAAATATAAATATTTAAAACAAATAGCCATGAATCCATTAACAGTATTTTTCGTAATTTTTATTTTGTTCTTATTATCAGGAATACGCATTGTATTCGAATATAAACGTGCCTTAAAGTTCAGGTTTGGTAAGTATATTAAGACACTCCAACCAGGATTTAAATGGATTATTCCATTAGTAGAAACAATTCAGATTGTTGATATTCGGGTCATTACCATCAACATTGTTTCTCAAGAAGTAATGACCGAAGATAATGTGCCTTGTAGTATTGATGGCGTTGTCTTTTTTAAGATTAACGATCCCGAAAAAGCTGTTTTAGAAGTGGAGGAATATAAATTTGCAATTACTCAACTTTCACAAGCTGCTTTAAGAGATGTTTGTGGTAAAGTTGAATTGGATACCATTTTGTCTAAACGTGAGGAAATGGGTAAGAATATTAAAAACATTGTTGAACAGGAAACTTCAGAATGGGGAATTGAAATAATTGATGTTAAGATAAAAGATATTCAGTTACCGGAAAATATGAGACGAATGATGGCAAGTCAGGCAGAAGCAGAGCGTTCTAGACGTGCTAGAATAATTTTGGCGTTGGCTGAAGAACAAGCTGCTGGAAAACTATTAGAAGCAGGTAAATTAATTGATCAATCACCATCGGCAATTAAATTAAGACTTTACCAAACCTTGTCTAATATTGCAGCAGAGAAGAATTCAACGATTCTTTTCCCATTTCCCGAAGAAGTATTACCTAAAAAGACTAAACAAGAATAATTTAATTATTTTTTAAACTGTAGTTTTCTACAATACTTGAAACATCGTCATAGGTTTTCCAGGTTTTAGGTCTTTCGAAATCTTGATTAGACTTTAATACTTGTGCATTTGGATAGTTTTCTTTTATAGCTTTCCAAGTGGTATTTTCCCAATGGGCTTTATCTTTTTCTAAAAGCTCTACACCTTTTAAAGGTCCAGAAACAGCTTTATCAATTAGAGGCCACCAAAGGCTTTCGGTTTCTCTGTCCCATAATACAAATCCATCCAAACCATCCCAAACTTCATCGTCGTAATAAGTATATCCACTCAATGCAAAAGTGAGTTCTTTATCTCCATATTGCCTGTCGTAAATAGCACCTAAATCAGCAAGAATACAATATACAGCCATAATAGGTTCTCCATTTAAAACGTCGTTTACTACCTCATGTCTTGTAAGATCTTTTATAGAGTATGCTTTTACATCGTTACCAGCATAAGCCAATATAAATCGCGTACTATCAGCCCAAATGGAATCGGCTTCTTGCAAATTAATAAATTCAGGTTTTAGCAGTGCAGGAAAGCGTTCTCTACCAATTCCATAGTGAAACTGCTCGTCTTTTAAATCGTAATCTGTTATATTAAAATGTTGCAGACTATCTTTACCACCATAAAGCATTTTTTTACCATCTATTTCAAAAAATTTATCATTTTTTAAAGAAACTGGTCTTTGCTTTTTAGGAGTTACAGTTGCACTAGTGTTTTCTTTTTTGCTTTCTTCAACTTTTTTCTGGTTTGCATTATTGCATCCTATTAGAAGTGTTAATGCAAAAATTAAAAAATACGATTTCATTAGGTTTTTATTTCAGTGTTTAGATTGTATACTTTGTTATTTTTTCTTCAAGGTATTAAATATATATATAATTGTGTTCCTATCAATTCATTTTAAAATTGAAAATAAATAAACTGCTCACCACTACCTTGAGCTATAACAATAAGCATAAACATAATAGTCCACACAATGCCTAAAACCCATGTAGACGTTTTTAGAGACACTTCTTTTACTGAAGTATTACGCATTACCCAATGACATAAAAATAGTATGCTAATAATTACAGATACTTTAACAATATCGAATGAGCCTAATATTTTTTCACCATCAGTTTGCATATAGAACATAGATTTAAACATATTCCATGCTTTATCAAAATTAGGAGCTCTAAAGAAAATCCAAGTTATATTAACACAAGTATATGTCGTGAGTGCCAGAAACATACCGTTCCATTTGGTTATTTTAAAGGGTAGATATTGTCTTTGTAACCTTTCTAATATTAAATAGGTGCCATGCAATCCACCCCAAACTATAAATGTCCAAGCTGCACCATGCCATAAACCTCCTAAAAGCATTGTAAGCATTAAAGCAACATATAGTCGCGTTATGCCATGACGATTACCACCTAACGGAATGTATAGATAATCTCGTAACCAGCTTGAGAGTGTAATATGCCATCTTTTCCATAAATCGGAAAACCCTAATGATGCATAAGGATATCTAAAGTTGTCTGGTAATATAATGCCTAGCATTAAAGCAATACCAATTGCACAGGTTGAATAACCTGCAAAGTCAAAAAATATTTGTCCAGAAAATGCCAAAGTACCAATCCAAGCATCTACACCATGTAATAATTTATCTGAACCAAAAACACTGTCGGCTGTTCCAGATAGTAAAGTATCTGCCATAACTACTTTTTGAAATAAACCTATTGTTAATAAAAACAAACCCCAAACAAATTGGTTTACTGTTGCTTTTTTTGGCTCATAAAATTGAGTGATTAAATCTTTTGCTCTTACAATAGGTCCTGCAACTAATTGTGGGAAGAAAGTAACATATAGTGCAAAATCTAAAAATGTTCTGGCTCTTTCAATTTTTCCTTTGTACATGTCTATAGTATAAGACATGGTTTGGAAGGTGTAAAACGAAATTCCCATTGGTAAAATAATGTCCATTGGTCTTGCTTGAAAATCTATGCCAACTGAATTTACCAAAACTGTAAAATTTTCTAAAAAGAAATCTCCATATTTAAAGAACGCTAAAAAACTTAGATTTACACACATACTTAAGAGTAACCAGAGCTTTCTCTTTTTTTGGTTTACTTCAACTGCTAATCTTTTTCCAGCTGTCCAATCGACCATAGTAGAAATCCAAAGTAAAATAACTAAAGGCGGATTCCACATACCATAAAAAATATAACTTGCTAAAAGCAATAATCTTTTTTTGCTTGTCCAGCTAAATATTTTGGAATAGTATAATCCTAATACTATAACCAAAAACACAATAAAACTTAATGAATTGAATAACATAATTAATTAATTTTTTGGTTAGAGAATGCATTATCTTTTATCATAATTTTAGCAAGTTCTGTAGTAAAATACTCAGCATCCTCTTTTCTTAAATGAGATTCTTCGGGGCAGGTTAGATGTTTTAATTGCTCATAATCTTCAAAATGGTAAGATTTTAAATCAATTTGAGTGAGTAAATCATCCCAGAATTCTTCCCTTGACAAAAATTTGTTTTCTCCAAATCTGATTCCTCCACTTGATGGAAATCTAACCATAATGAGATTTCCACCTCTTGCTAAAAACTTGTTTGCATCTTTTAAAAAATATTTAGTTGTAGATTCTTTATCAGGAGGAGGAGCATTACGACCGAAAAAATTCCACACTTTAATAATAGAACTTGCAAAGGCAGTATCTGATACTGTTCGTTGAGTCATCGCTATATTTCTATCAAAGGACACATCACCAAAATTGTAAAAAGGTGGCGGAATTTCACTTTTTGCTCTATTGCCTATTTGTATATTACGCATAAAAGATTTCAAGTCAATATCATCAGCCCATTCTTCTTCATCTCCAGACATGAGTACTAAACTTTTTTGTAATGGTATTGATAAGAAATAATTTGATTTTTGGGCATACGTCATATCTTTATAAAAATCTACTTTAGACTGAATCCTTTGCCATGGAAATGCACCAGGATAGGTTGTAGAAAAAAACAAACCTGGAGTTACACCTAGGATAATTGTCCCATTAAAGGCGGTATTTTCAACAATATCGTTTAATGCTGGAAGTGGTGAAGAACCTGTTGAAGCTAATTGTATTGGTTTAATCCCTGTTTCTTTTTCCCAATCTTTTTTCTGAATATCAAAGTATGTTCTAGAGGATCCAATAAAAATAATATCTTGTTTTGTGGCTTTTTCAACTTTAGTTCTCTCTTTTGCCCATAAAGCTTTTTCATCATTTAAGGTAGGGTAATATCCTTGAGAACGCCAATACATTTCCCAGGCTGTTAATCCAGTAATGCTTAAAATAAGCACGATAATTAGTGTTTTTTTTAATTCCATGGTTGGTTGTTTTAGTGTTTATGAATTCTTTATTCTTCGTAAAAATTTAATTTTAATCAATAGTTTTTCTAGAGGAGATAAATCTCTTAGAAAGAGTGAAATAAATTTTTTATGATTTTTTTGTTGAAAAATAATTACCAATAAACAGATAGATTGGTGTTTGTTTCATGCTATACTTTTGTTTAAAAAAATATTAGCTTTAAAACACTAACTCTAAATTTTTGAAAACAGTTTTAATGTTTTCAAAATAAAAACAAAAACCAATGCTATCTGCTATAATAAAAATTGTTATTCGGTTGTAGCTTCTTCATCAGTCATTTTAGCAGCTTCAATTTCTTGGAGTGCAGCAGTAAATTCTGAAAGGTTATAAAAGCCTTCTTCACGAGCAATTTTACCATCAACAAATCTTAATGCTAGATGTACAGGAATTTCTAATTCTTTACTATTAGCTTCTAAAGTACCTTTCCAATTTCCCCAAAAATACACCCAGATATTTCCGTTATCATTAGTAACCATCTCATACCAAGGAAGATTCTCTTCTACTTCAAAACCGTAACTGGATGTATTAGAAAGGATAACTTTTAAAGATTCTGCAGTTTCTTTTGCAGAAACTCCATCTTTCCAGGTATTGTGGTAAATCTTTGCTGTATCTGCATAATGGGTTAGCCATGCTTCCCAATTACCTTCATGGTAATCTTTAACTAAGGCTTTAACGACATCAATTTCTGGTGAAATTCTTGTATAATGTTCTGGCTGGTTGTTTTGGCATGCCGTAAAAAGAATTACAGTAAGTCCTAATAAAATTAGGTTTTTAATTTTTTTCATGATTTTAGTGTTTAAATTTATTTTAGCCTAACAGTTTTTTATTAATCTGTTAGGCTTATGGTTGGTTTTATTATTCTGATGAATATCCTAAATCTGGTCTTAATCCGCCTGTAAAAGCTTCAAACTTTGAGACAAGTTTAAACAACTCATCAAAAAGGGATTTACCTTCTTCGCCTAAAAGGACATTGTTTTCTGCACTTCTCTTTTCATATTCTGCTCCATCTTTTGCTGCAACTGCTACCATAATGTAATTACCTATTACACCAAATCCCGCGTGATAAACTCTGTAATTAACTTTAGAACCTTTTGAAGCATAAAGTTCTTTTAAGGCTTTCATTTTTTCTACTAGTTTACTGTAGTTTTCAGGTGTTACATGTAAATAAAAGAATCTTCGGTAGTTTTCTCCTTTAGGAGTTTGCGTAATACCATCTGGCATATAGGTAAGGTTCTTGTCTAAGTGTATAACATAGCTGCCATGATTATCGTAGCATTTATTCATATCATCAAATATTTTCCCCATAGCATCTCCACCCATTTTTTCTGCTAATGCAGCAAATGGTCTTTTGTCTAGGTCTGCCATATTATCTATTGGAGTTACATAAAGATATCTGCCGCCTTGTATAGTAGAAGTAATCCAGTTGACATCTTGTATATTGTGTTCTTTTAATTTTGCTACAAGTTCTTTGTTAGCCTTTTCATATTCGGCTATCATAGATGGTTTTACCTGATCTTCGTGTACTGAAAATGCTTGTGAGTCGTTTTGTGCTATTGCAAAATTTGTAGAGAATACAAAAGCTAATGCAATAAGCAAAGTTGTTTTTAGTGTTTTCATTGTTTTTAATTTTTGGTTGTTTAAAACGTTTGAATTGAGATAGAATTATATTTGAGATTGATAGTAATCAATAATAATGAATACAATTAGCGTGATAGTAAATTATATATTTGCTTGTTCTTTCCCTAACTAGAAGTTGTTTAAAGACTGTATAAAAACCATGTTGCATAAATGCCTTTTTTATATGTTTTTTAAAAAAGACTTAGGGAATTGTCTACAAATATATAAAATATATAGGATTATATTACGTTCTTGCGAATTAGTACCCAAAAAGGTTAAAAATCGAGAACATTAATATTTTATAAAAATAAAATAAGCGCTAACTTTTTATGTTAACGCTTAAGGCTGATTTTAAAGAGTGATTTCAATTTGATTGTTTAAGATATCATCAAAGGTTTCTCGCTTTCTAATTAAATGGGCTTGGTCGTTATACCATAATACTTCAGCAGGACGATAACGCGAATTATAATTACTTGCCATAGTAAAACAATAGGCTCCAGCATTTTTAAAAGCTAAAATATCGCCTTCATTAATTTCTGTAATACGTCTGTTATTTGCAAACGTATCGGTTTCGCATATATAACCTACAACCGAATAAAAACGTTGTTTTCCTTTAGGATTAGATATGTTATAGATTTCATGTCGCGAACCATACAGCATTGGTCTGATAAGATGATTAAAACCAGAATCTATTTGTGCAAAAACTGTAGAAGTGGTTTGTTTTATTGCATTTACTGTAGTTAAAAAGTAACCAGCTTCGCTAACCAAATATTTTCCTGGCTCGAAAGCCAACGTTATTTCTCGACCATAATTTTTACAAAAGGAATTAAAACGCTTTGATAGTTTTTTACCAAATTCTTCAATATCAGTTTCTATATCATCTTTTTTATAAGGAACTTTAAATCCTGATCCAAAATCAATAAACTCAAGGGTTTTAAAGTTTTTTGCAGCGTCAAAAAGAATTTCACTAGCATACAAGAACACATCAATATCTAAAATATCGCTACCTGTATGCATATGTATGCCGTTAATGTCCATTCCTGTATTTTCTATAATGCGTATAATATGTGGCATTTGATGAATTGAAATTCCAAATTTAGAATCGATATGTCCAACCGAAATATTGGTGTTTCCACCTGCCATAACATGTGGATTGATACGAACACATACAGGAATGTTTGGATGCCTTGTTCCAAACTGCTCTAATATCGATAAGTTATCAATATTAATTTGAACACCAAGTTTTGCAACGGTTTTAATCTCTTCAATAGAAACGCCATTAGGTGTATAAATAATATCTTGAGGATTAAAATCTGTTGCCAACCCTAATTTCACTTCTTGAATAGAAACTGTATCTAGACTAGCTCCTAATTTTTTCATCAATTTTAAGATTGAGATATTAGATAAAGCTTTTACAGCGTAATTAATTTTCAATTGTTTTACCTTACTAAATGCAGATGTTAGACGTTTATATTGTGCTTCAATTTTACTTGCATTATAAACATAAACTGGGCTTCCAAATTCTTTTGCGATGTTTAGTAAAGTTTCATTTTTCATGATCTTAAAAATTAATTGTGTTGCATAATTAGGATTATTTTTTATTTGAATAAAATTTTTGTAAAACTAAAACCTTTTTTCTAATCATAGCTCAATAAATTCCTAAAAAAACAGTCAAAAAAATGCGTAATTATCATTGTAAATAATGTGTAATGAATAATATTGCTTTAAAGTTAAAGGATGTTTACATTTGCAGAGCAAAAAATAACTTCGTAAAAATGAATTTACACGAATATCAAGGAAAAGATATATTAAGTAGTTTTGGTGTGCGCATACAACGTGGTATCGTTGCTCAAAATGCTAAAGAAGCTGTTACTGCTGCAAAGCAATTAACTGCTGAAACTGGTACAAGTTGGCATGTAATTAAAGCTCAAGTTCATGCTGGAGGAAGAGGAAAAGGTGGTGGCGTTAAACTTGCTAAAAGCCTTAAAGAAGTTGAAGACATTTCCAGACAAATTATTGGAATGAATCTTATTACGCCACAAACTTCGGCTGAAGGTAAAAGAGTGTATCAAGTTTTGGTAACGGAAGATGTGTATTATCCAGGAGAAAGTGAAACGGACGAGTATTATATGTCTGTCCTTTTAAATCGTGGGAATGGACGAAATATGATTATGTATTCTACCGAAGGTGGAATGGATATAGAATCTGTTGCAGAAGAAACACCTCATTTAATATTTACTGAAGAAATAGATCCAGGAACAGGATTATTACCATTTCAAGCGCGTCGTATTGCTTTTAATTTAGGTTTATCGGGAGTAGCTTTTAAAGAAATGACAAAGTTTGTTACTGCTTTATATACAGCTTATGTTAAATCGGATGCGTCTTTATTTGAAATTAATCCAGTTTTAAAAACTAGCGATAATAAAATAATGGCTGTAGATGCGAAAGTAACTATAGATGATAATGCACTTTACAGACATAAGGATTATGTAGATTTACGCGATTTACGAGAAGAAAACCCAATAGAAGTAGAAGCTAACGAAGTAGGTCTAAACTATGTAGATTTAGATGGTAATGTTGGCTGTATGGTAAATGGAGCTGGTTTAGCAATGGCAACAATGGATTTAATTAAACAAGCAGGAGGAGAGCCAGCTAATTTTCTTGATGTAGGAGGAACAGCTGATGCAACTCGAGTAGAAGCCGCATTTAGAATTATTTTAAAAGATCCTAACGTAAAAGCAATACTCATAAATATTTTTGGAGGTATTGTACGTTGCGATCGTGTAGCTCAAGGTATTGTTGATGCGTATAAGAATATGGGAGATGCTATTAATATTCCAATTATTGTACGTTTACAAGGTACTAATGCAGATATTGCAAAAGAATTAATAGATAGTTCTGGTTTAGATGTACAGAGTGCTGTAGAATTTCAAGAGGCAGCAGATAAAGTACAGGCAGTTTTAAATTAAATTGAAAATTTAATAAAGTAGTTAAAGAGCAATGGGTAAACATTGCTCTTTTTTTTTTAGACATTATTGTTTTTGTTTAATAATCTTTAAGTGTTTCTTAAAAAAAAATTCTAAAAATCAATGAATTTGTTAGCCTTAATGTTAATTAACTACTAATTATAGTTAAACAATAGTTAATTAATAGGGTTTGATGTAAGATTGGTGTAACAATTGTTACATATATATAGTCTATAAGATATCAATCATTTAAAAACAAACAATTATGAGAACAATCAAAACTTTGCTATTAGTCGTAGCATTAACATTTAGTAGCGTACTTGTAGCAAGTACTAATGCTGAAGACGAAAAAGGAGCTGAATCAGTTGCAATAACTGAAGAAATTGGAAAATTATTAGAAAATCCAAGGTTTATATTAGAGAAAGACGTTGTTGCAAGTGTAACAATAACAATTAACAAAAACAACGAAATTGTTGTATTGTCTGTTGACACTGATGAGAATTATTTAGTGAGTTATATTAAAAGCAGATTAAATTATAACGAGTTACCAGTTACTGTTAATTCAGGCGAAAAAACATTTATCGTACCAGTAAGAATAACACCAGAAGAATAGAAATCTTCGATTTATTTGAATTAGTCTTAAAACTCCTAAATTTTTTAGGAGTTTTATATTTTACATTAATCTTGAAATAACCATTGATGCGCTTCTGGAAAATAGCTGCTCCAAAACGCTTCATTATGTTTACCTCCTTTAATAATGTTGTTAATAATATGTTTATCTAAAACACCTTTATCTTTTAAAAGTGTTACCATTTTGTTTTGATCCTGAACTGTAGAGTCTCTTTCTTTTGAACCAACCAAAAAATAGAATTTAGTAATAGGATTAATATTTGAAGTCTTTACAAATTCAAAAATCTCTTTATTAAACCAAAATGAAGGTGAAAACACTCCAGCACTTCCAAAAGTTTCAGGATATTTTATTACAGCATAAAACGAAATTAAACCGCCTAAAGAGGATCCGAAAATAGTTGTGTTTGTCTTATCTTTAAAAGTTCTGTAAGTAATATCGATATGTGGCTTTAAAGTATTTTTTATAAATGTTAAATATAGGTCTCCTTGTCCACCACCATATTTTTGATTTTTGAAAGGCGTAAGTTCATCCGCACGTTTTTCATTTCCATGTTCAATACCAACTATTATTACTTCATTATTAGAAATTGTATCTAAATATTCATCTACTTTCCATTCTCCTGCATAAGACGTTTCAGCATCAAACAAGTTTTGAGCATCATGCATATAGATGACTGGATACGATTTATTTGATGTTTTATAAGATTTTGGCAAGTACACCCAAATCTTTTTATGAGTAGTTAATTGAGGTGCTTCAATAATAAAAGTGCTTACTTGATTTGAAGCTGTGGTTTGAGAGTTTACATTAATAGTAAATAATAATAATAATGTAAGAATGTGAGCAAAATTTTTCATACCAGTAAATCAATTAATTCTGTGAACTAAATAAAAAGTCGATGTAATGCAATATTTTCGTAAAACACTAATTATCAATAATATAAATCAATAAATAGTATTAAAGTATAATAACTTCGATGAAATCACATGATTTTTTCGTTAAGCTACATTATATCTACGATTATTAAAATAAGATAATATTTAACTTTATACTGTAATAATTAATCATCCCTCGAGCAATGATAAGTAGAGTAGAAAAATTAAGTTTGCTATCCGAAATGATAGCTTTTGCAAGAATAGACAATAACTTAAAAGAGATTGAACATAAATTTTTATTGGGAGTTGCAAAGCAATTAGAAATTACTAGAGAAGATTATGACTACTTATTAGATAATCCTGTAACTCACATAAACTTAAAATCCCATAGTGAGCGTATAGTACAATTTCATAGATTAATTTTATTAATGAACCTGGATAGTGTAATTACAAACAAAGAACTGATTAGGCTTCATAATTTTGGACTTAGAATGGGACTAAGCCATGAATCAATAAATCGTGTTTTGGATTTAATGGAAAGTTTTCCAGATAAAATTATTCCACCAGATTTCTTGATAGATATTTTTAAAACACAGTATAATTAAAATTCCAAATTCCAAATTCCAAATTCCAAATTATGAATTTAGAGTTTTAAGTTTACTTTGGTAAGCTTTTATCTCGTCTCTTAATTTAGCTGCAAGTATAAAATCTAATTCTTTTGCAGCCTGTTCCATAAGCTTTCGTCTTTCTCTTATATTCTTTTCCAATTGTGGTTTTGTTAAATAATCACTTTCTGGTTCAGCAGCTTTTAAAGCTTCTAATTCATAATAATAACTACTTACAGAGTTTTTGGTCAATGCATTGTCTAGGCTTTTTTGTATTGCAGTTGGCGTAATATTATTTGCTGTATTATAAGCTGTCTGCTTTTCGCGTCTATAATTTGTTTCGTCAATAGTTTTTTGCATACTGTTGGTAATTTTATCAGCATACATGATAGCTTTGCCGTTAAGATGTCTTGCTGCTCTTCCTACAGTTTGTGTTAAGGAACGTGCCGAACGTAAAAAACCTTCTTTGTCAGCATCAAGAATAGCTACTAATGATACTTCTGGTAAATCCAGTCCTTCTCTTAATAAATTTACTCCTACTAAAACATCAAACAATCCTTTACGTAGGTCTTGCATAATTTCTACACGTTCTAAAGTATCGACATCACTATGTATATAGCGACAACGAATCTGTAATCTATCTAAATATTTAGTAAGCTCTTCCGCCATGCGTTTAGTTAGTGTTGTAACCAAAGTGCGTTCATCTTTTTCTACACGTTGTTGAATCTCTTCAATCAATTCATCAATCTGGTTAAGGCTTGGTCGTACTTCAATTTCTGGGTCTAAAAGTCCTGTTGGTCTAATAACTTGCTCAATATAAATACCATCGGTTTTTTGCAATTCATAATCTGCAGGAGTTGCACTTATATAAATGACTTGATTTTGAATCGCTTCAAATTCATCAAATTTTAAAGGACGATTATCCATTGCAGCTGGTAAACGGAAACCGTATTCTACCAAATTTTCTTTCCGGCTTCTGTCTCCTCCATACATGGCGTGTACTTGAGAAATGGTAACATGACTTTCGTCCACAACCATTAAATAATCCTCGGGAAAATAATCTAACAAACAAAAGGGTCGCGTTCCTGGTAGCCTTCCATCTAAATATCTTGAATAATTTTCAATACCAGAACAGTAACCCAATTCTCTAATCATCTCCAAATCGAATTCAGTACGCTCTTTAAGTCGTTTGGCTTCTAGATGTTTACCAATCTCTTTAAAATAATCGACTTGTTTTACCATGTCTTCCTGAATTAGATGAATGGCATTTTGTAAAACATCTGGTGAGGTTACAAACATATTTGCTGGATAGATTGTGAGTCTGTCGTATTGTTCTATAATTTCGTTAGTCTGAATATTGAAGGCTTCAATTTCTTCAATTTCGTCGCCAAAGAAGTGAATGCGAAAAGCATCGTCTGCATAGCTCGGAAATATATCTAGGGTATCTCCTTTTATTCTGAAATTACCATGTTTAAATTCGGCTTCAGTACGAGAGTATAAACTCTGTACCAGTTGATGTAATAATTTTGTACGTGAAATAACTTGGTCTCGTTTTAATGTGATAACATTTTTTTGAAACTCAACAGGATTACCAATACCATATATACAAGAGACAGAAGAAACCACAATAATGTCCCGACGACCTGATAGGAGTGATGATGTTGCGCTTAATCTCATTTTCTCAATCTCCTCGTTTATTGATAAATCTTTTTCTATATACACTCCAGACACAGGAATGTAAGCTTCGGGTTGATAATAATCGTAATACGACACAAAATATTCTACTGCATTATTTGGAAAAAATTGTTTAAATTCAGAATACAATTGTGCAGCCAAGGTTTTGTTATGTGCTAAAACCAATGTTGGACGTTGCACTTCTTCAATAACGTTAGCAACCGTAAAGGTTTTACCAGAACCCGTTACACCCAAAAGCGTTTGATATTTCTCGTTGGAAAGGATTCCTTTTGTAAGCTGCGCTATAGCTTCTGGTTGGTCTCCTGTTGGACTGAATTCTGATTCAATTTTGAAAAGCATAAATACAAAACTAACTTAAACATTGTAATCTAACAAAACGACTATAAAAATCTTTTTTATTATTAAATTATTAGTTTGCTATTTTTATAATAGTCTTACAATTTTAGAGTAAAATGACTTCTAAATACTCTACCATCTTGTAGCCTAACTTTAAACCAATAATCACTAGGTGGGAGTTTATGTCCATTATAAGTGCCATTCCAACCAGGACCAGTTGGATCTAGTTCTTTAAGTAATTTGCCATAACGATCAAAAATTAAAATTTTTGAATTGGGTTGAAACTGGTTAGAGACACCTAAGATTTGCCAAGTGTCGTTAAAGGAATCATTATTTGGTGTGAAAAACTTAGGAAATCCAATAACGGAAATAATTTCGTTTACAATTCCACAGAAATTTTTAGTATCAATAACATAAACAGTATGAAAACCAGGTGTGACATTTTCAAAAATATTACTGTCCTGATAAGGACCATTACTATTATCTAAAGCAAATCTATATGTGCCTTCACCAGAAACTAGAACTGTAATTGTATTATTTTGTGTAACATCAACAACCTCAATAAATACTATTGTAGCAATATTAGAATGTGAAACTGTTATTTCTCTACGAGATGAGCACCCATTTTGATATGTAACTGTTACAGAATACGTTCCAACTTGATTAATTTCAATTTCAGAAGTAGTTTCACCAGTTGACCATAAGTGTGTATAATTACTGGGTGAATCATTAAATACACCACTTGTTAATCTTATGGTTCGAGGGAAGAAATTCAAACAATAAAACACTTCTTCATCAGGTAAAAGAAATGGTGTAAAAAGGACATTTAAAGGAACAGGACTTAAGGCGTAACATTGGTTATTGACAGTTATTTTAGCATAAATTATTTCAGAATTTGGTATAGTATTAATATAGTTTCCGTTTATAGGATTAACTTCAATAAATGCATCTTCTATACTTGTGTAAAATACTATTGAAGCATTTATAGGGACATTAGGTTCTATTTGAGTTCGTAATTGATTTAAGTTAAAGGTTGAAAACCCATCAATAATGTCATCATCACAAACTTCAAAAGGTGGAATGGTTAGTGTATTTGTAGAAATGTCTAATACAACTTCTGCTATTGATACACAATGTGATTGATTTTCCACTCTAGTATATACTGTTTGTAACGGAATTGTATTTTGAAATGAGGTTGAATTGTTAATTTCATTTATATTCTGAATAGCGTCAATTTCAGTAAGGTAGAAATTGATAATGCTTAATGATGCATCGTTGTTAGTAACTGATTGTTGAGCATCAAATAAATTAAAAAATGTTAGTCCATCTTGATCAATATCACATTCTATTAATGTCGTGTTGAATACAATAGGATTTTGATCATATTCAATTATTATCTCACCAAAAGAAACACAGTTGTTTTCAAAAGTTACTTCAACTTTATATTCACCTTCAGCAACAACTAAATAGTTTGGATTAGTTTCA
>Ga0164320_10000098_pt1 | contig 24041 bp, 20 predicted proteins | sample GuaBasSediGuay11_FD_113736 | JGI IMG/M metagenome (GOLD analysis project Ga0164320, IMG submission 113736) | Subseafloor sediment microbial communities from Guaymas Basin, Gulf of California, Mexico - Guay11, Core 4567-28, 0-3 cm | ecosystem: Environmental > Aquatic > Marine > Hydrothermal...
ATTCTCAAAAAGAGAAGAGCCAAGAATGTCCCATAGTAACATACCACCAAAATAAGCCCAAAGAGCTCCTACTACTGTCGAAATTAAATTTGATTTTGAAAACATAATTATTAATTTTTGTTAGTTAATATGGAAGAAAGATATCTTAAAATTGTCAAATTCGTTAAAATTAAGTTAAAAAATTATTAACAATTAAGTTTGTTATGTGGTTAATAACTCTACGACTAAAGCATTAATTTGTAAATTTGTAAAGATATTGCAAAAGTATGAAAGACATAAATGAGAATATTGAATCTCCATTAATTTTAAAAGTAAGTTTTAGTAAGCTTTTAAAGTATTATGAAGACTTATCTAAAAGTAGTGATGAGTTTGTTGCCGCAAAAGCGAGGAGAATTTTAAAACATCAGGAACCTTACCCAATACTTAGAGATGGATTTAGTGATACGTCGTTGCTTGATAAATATAAAAAAGAGATAAAATTTATTTTGCAAGATTCTTTTAGTGAAGTACTTACAAAAAATGAAATTAAAACTGCTTCTGTACCTTTTCATAATCTTATTTTTAATTCTTCAGAGCGATTTAAAAATATTATAAAGGCTGCTGGAAAAGATTTTGAACTCAAAATCAAAAACATGCCAGAAGACAATACTTATATTATTGCATGTACTATTATCCTGAATTTTTGCTATGGTTATAATTTAAATTTTAAACGTCCTTTTTTTTATGAAATACCTGATGTTAATGGAATTATGCGTTATTATAAAATTTTATATAATGCAGATTTTACTGAAATCATCCCTTCAAAAAATGCACCAAAAATAACGCAAGAAGATTATGATGAGCTGCTTGATAATTTTGAGAATATTGAACTTTGGAAAGAAAAATTTCCACCAGGTAGTTACCACTTTAAAGGTTTTGTTATCTCTAATATTTTTGATGTTACAGACGATCAGTCTATATCAAATATTAAATCAAATTTAATTAAAGAAAGAACTACAAAGAATCAAAATTTTTCAAAAAATATTCACGAAGTTTTTCGCTCTCTTTTTAATATTAAAGATCTTAAAGTTGGGTTTTCTATTTACAATAAAAGTTTAGATGTTTTTGAGCGAGTTTATGGAGAAGGCATGGAGAGTTTTTTATTAAATGATGTTGAGGTTAAAAATTGTGCAGATGTTTTATGTAGAAATTCTTATGCAACCTTATTAAAAGAAAAAAAGTTTTATTCAGTTTCGGATGTGGATAAGTTTTATAAATTATCAAAAGAAAAAGCACCTCAATATAGAATTTTAAAGAAGCAAGGAATTAAAAGTGCAATTTTGTCACCAATTGCAGATAATGGAGAATTACTAGGTATTTTAGAAATTGTTTCAGATAAACCTAAACTATTAAACAGCATTAATGCTAATAAGCTGGTAGATGTAATGCCATATATAGTAACAGCTGTTAAGCGTTCTAAGGCAGAAGAAGAAAATTTAATTGAAGCAATAATACAGCAAGAGTGTACTTCAATTCATCCAAGTGTGTTTTGGAAATTTGAAAAAGAAGCAAAAGAGTTTCTAAAAAATCATTTACTTGGAAACCAAGTTGGATTTGGTAAAATAGCTTTTCAAGATGTCTATCCTCTCTATGGTCAAATAGATATTAAAGGATCTTCTGAAGCCAGAAATACTGCTACCAAACTAGATTTAACACTTCGGCTTAAATCAGCAAAAAAAATAATTAGTAGTGCTTTTAAAATGGAGTCACTTCCAATTTATGAGCAATTAATGTTTCAAATAAACTCTTATTTACAAGATATCGAAGACTATTTTCAAGTGGATAGCGAGCAACAAATTTTCGAATTTTTTAACCATAAAATCAACCCACTGTTTAGTCATTTGTATAAAATCAATAAATTTTCATTAGAAATAAATAACTATTTTAACACTATAGATAATAAATTAAAAATACTCTATAATCACCGAAAAGATTACGATGATACCATTACTTTAATCAATAAAAAGATGGCAAGTTTGTTAGATAGCAAACAAGAAGAAGCACAGCTTATGTATCCACACTTTTTTGAGCGTTTTAAAACTGATGGTGTAGAGCATAACATGTACATTGGCGAATCTATAACTAGAGAAGATAGTTTTAATCCTGTTTATTTATATAATTTAAGGTTGTGGCAATTACAAGTGATGTGCGAAATGGAAAACGAATATTATTTAGCACAAAAAGAATTTCCAATTCCATTAGATGTGGCTTCAATGATATTAGTATTTAGCACTCCTTTATCAATTAGTTTTAGAATGGACGAAAAACAATTTGATGTAGATGGCACTTATAATGCAAGATACGAAGTTGTTAAAAAACGTGTAGATAAAGCATATATTAAAGGCACTAAAAAACGAATTACAGAAAAAGGAAAAATAACAATAGTCTATTCTCAAAAACAAGATGAATTAGAATACTTGAGATATATTAAATTTTTACAATCTAAAAATTATTTAGATAACGATATAGAAATTGTTGAGCTACAAGATTTGCAAGCTGTTACAGGCTTAAAGGCAATTAGAGTTAGCGTGTTATATCATAAAAATAAAAACGACAATAAAGCTTTTTATACTTATAATGATTTAATGGAAGCACTTAAAGTTTAACTAGCTGTTTGAGATTTAAAAGCAAACGCAAAAGCTAATACTGATATTATGATTCCTATTATAAATACAGTATAAGTTAGATGCAATATTTTATATTTTCTATCTAAAACCTTACCTAAAAAATAAAGGTCTTTGGTCATAGACGAATATAAATAATCTTTGTCCTGCATCATCTCATTCATTGCCCATTCAAACTCCTCGAGTTTCATTTTATGGAAATTTCCAAAGAACAATAGGTTTACTTTTTTATTCTTTACATCTTCTTTAGTAAACTTGCCACTAGTTACGTTTGGACGTGTTGCCAAGACTGATAAAATCATAGCTACTAAAGTAAAAAAAACAAAAACTATAGTTGGCCAAATTAAATGCGTATTAGAAGGGTTGTCTAATTTAGGAATTAAGTTTGATAGCACAAGTGACATAATAATAGCATTTACAGAAAGTAATATATTAGCTTTTGTATCTGCAATATTACTTAGTGTAATATGATTTCTCAAGGTTACTCTAAACATAGTTTCTATGCCACGTTCTGGTGTTTTTGCTCTGTGTTTTTTAAGGGCAAACTCTTCGTCTTTCTTTTTGTTTTTCTTTTCTTCTTGTTTTTGTTTTTTTAGCAATTTTAAAAGTGATGCTAAATTTTTATCCTTCCCTTTTTGCCAATTATTTATGGCAAAATAGGTGTAAAATTGATGATGTTTTCTAAAAAATGAAATGTTTTCTTCTGTCCATTCTTTATTCGAATACGATTTGTTATTAGTTATTTCCCATTCAGCTCGTAATAATTCGCTAATATCATTATAATTTTTACTGGCAAAATGTGAGCAATCTGCATCACGAATTATTTGTTCAAGTAAATTTTGGGGCTCATAACCCATTTTTGTGGCTAAAATTAAACTTGAAATATTATCTATCCTTTCATCATCTAATCCTTGCTCTTTTAAAAAAGAAGCTGCTATTTCTACACCATGTTCTTCATGATTCTCTATGCTTTTGATATATCCAATATCATGAAACCAAGTTGCAATTTGTAAATCTTCGGCATTATTTCCTTTTATATTTTCCCCTTCAATAAGCTCTGTAATACTTTTTACAACACGCCTAGTGTGACTTAAATTATGGTACATAAAATCTGATGATAAATCTCTTCGTAGTAATGAAGACACATATTTTTCGACTTCAATGAGTAAGTTTTCCATTTAATCATTTATTTTTACTAATGTAGTTAATTAATCTAATACTTAAAACGAGCATTATAAACGTTTTTGTTTAATGAAATATTATTGGAGAATCAATCATCTAAAAATAATAAATCTTACCACATGAAATTTTATCAATATATCGTTTTAATTATAACACTTATTTTTTTAAATGCTTGTGCTACCTTTAAACCTCAATATAAAGACGAAAATTATGTTAAAACCTTTCCTTCAGAAATAATAAGAATAGAACACATCAAGTATTCTTTTGTATCTAAATTATAAACTTGTATATTGAATAAAAATTAATACAAAACATGAAAAGAAAGACAAAACTTTTGATTAAGGATGCGTTCCTGTCAACTATTCTGTCTTGCTTTTTATTGTTTATACTAGCATTTACATTTATTAATGTTAGGTTTTTTAATCCGTTACATAAAGCCTTTGCAGATTTTAGCTTTTTAGATGTTTATTATGCCTATGAACTCTATGATACACCTCAAATAAATACCGACATTATTCTTGTAAATATAGAAAACAAAAATCGTTTTGAAATAGCACAACTATTACAAGCAGTTATTGATGGACAACCGAAAACGATTGGTTTCGACATAATTCTGGAAGAACAAAAAGAACCTCTATTTGTTGATTCGATGTTAACTAGACTTTTAAATCATGAACATGTCATTACATCGTTTGATATTTTAAAGGATGGCGTTATTTTTAATCATACATCTTTTGGGAAAACTGAGAAGAGTGCATTTATAAACTTCAATTTTGATGATAATACATCAGTAATCAGAGAGTTTATAGGTAATACTGAAGTTGAAGGCGAAAACAGATTGTCTTTTGCAGTACAAATCGCGAAGCATTATATGGGTGAAAATTGGCAAACTTATAATTATGATAAAAAACTAAATACAATACAGACAATAAAATATTCTGGTAATTATAAAGCTTTTCAATATTTAGATTCTGATGATTTTCTAGATTATGAAAAAAAAACCATTTTAAAAAACAAAATAGTAATACTAGGCTATCTCGGAGATCCAACAGGTAATACAGAAGATATTCAAGATAAATTTTTTACACCACTAAACAAGATTATAGCAGGAAAAAGCGATGCAGATATGTTTGGAATTGTTATACATGCTAATATAATAAATATGCTAATTAATGGTGATATGTTGTATAAGGTGTCTAATCTTTGGCTAGGTATTTTTACATTCTTAGCTATGTTCTTTTCTACAATGTTTTATCTAAAGATTAATAAAAAATATAAAATTAGTTATAGAACAAGAAAGCAAATTTTTCAATTTGTTATTTCAATATTCATACTTACTTTGTCTCTTTGGTTATACAAGCATAATATTGTTTTAAAACCAGTTATTATTATTATTGGTATTATTATTGCCGGTAGTTATTTTAAATACTACAAACACTTAATCAGGTATATTAAAACAAAACGAAAATGGAAAAGCTATTTATAATAAAGTACTTAACGATTTTTATATTATTCATTTTTATTTCTCATAATTTTTATGCTCAAAATGAGTTGTTCGTTTACAGATTTTTGGGTGAACCTTATTTAGAAATTAACGACTCCATAAAGCCAGTAACAAAGGGTAGTATTATTGATAAAAACACCATCTTAACAATGAACATGAATGATGATATTCAGGTCATTAATGAAAAAGGGGATATTTTCCACCTTGTAAGCACTGGTGATTTTAGCCATAATGATCTATTAAAAATACCTATGATTAAGAATACTAATTCCTATGTTAAAAAGTATTTTACCTATATATGGAAAGAATTCACCAATAATGTTGTTACTAGGCACAATAAGAGTGGTGTTGTCTATAGAGGAGATGATATTGTACTCATGAGTCATCCAGCTGACAGTATTAAAATTTATTATCCAGAAATTAATTTTGAATGGAAGGCAATTAAAGATAAAACTAAAGAATACTATTTTATTTTAAAAAACCTAGACTCTGGTGAAATTACAAAAATTGGTACGCTTTCAACTTCATTGTCATTATTTGTTGATGGTACTATTTTAAAAGAAGGAGATAATTATGAATGGACAATAACCGAAACAAAATACCCCAATTTTAATAAAACCACATTTTATAGTTTTAAACTACTCAATACTTCTGAATTTGACGCCATGGAACAAGAACTAGAAGGCATCACTAAATTCCTAAAAAATATAGGCTTAAGTAAAAACGAAATACGCGAAGCTATTTGTCTAGATTATAATATTTGTTTTTGAATCTTACTCAAACATTACAAACGCGGCCCATTTTTCTGGCTCACCACTATACTTTTGTTGCATAGTACGTTGGGCTTCATTAAAGGCTGTTTTAATATTATTGTTCTGTATCCAGTTACTGTAAAATAAGTTCATAAATTCGGCAGTTTCATTATCTGGAACTTGCCATAAACTCATGATAATAATATCAACACCAGCCATTTTAAAAGCGCGTTGTAATCCATAAACACCTTCGCTACCATCAATATCTCCTAAGCCTGTTTCACATGCACTCAACACTACTAAATCTGTATTAGATAAATCTAAATTTGAAATTTCCATGGCAGTTAAAATGCCATCTTCTTCTTCATTTGGGTTACTTCCATTTTTCCAAGCATAGTTGGCTCCTGCTAAAATAAGACCTGAACGGAATAAAGGATCTTCAGCTAGTCTATATCGATCTTCAGTATTTAAGTTCATGTTTTTCTGCGCTTCAATTTCACGATTTTCATAAAAAAAGCCATGTGTTGCTATATGTAGAATATTAGGGCTGTTACCACTTAAGGCCTTAAATTTAGCTTCAGAGGCATTACTTCCTTTTAATGTATTATATGATTTTCTGTGTAATCTGAATATAGATTGCAATCCTTTTATCTCCTTTTCGGTTCCTAGTAAATACTCCCAAGTCTCTCCTCTATTTCGTGTGGCCTTACTATTTTTGAAACTTGGGGTTTCTAAGAAGGTAAATTGTGTAGAATCCGCTTCTTCATCCATAGCATCCAAATATTCATAATTAATAGCACCAATAAATAAAGTACTTTCTGTATTTGGTTCAATTTCACCATTTTCTAAAACACTTGTACTACTCAATCTAACCAAATCATATGATTTATTTATTAACTGTACTTCATCAGATTCCATGGCTGAAAATGATATTTGATTTAGCAAGCCACTTGGTGAATAATACACCGTTTTATTTCCTTCAATTTCTTCTTCTAAAGGCTTCCATATTAAATTATATAGTTGGTCAGAATTATACAATTGGTTAGGGTTCTTATTTGTTGTCAAAACCTTTTTCAAATCGTCCTGTTTAAACAAACTTACTAATTTTGGATATTCCCAGTCTTTCTTATAAATATATGCACCATAGAGTATTTTATCTGTCATGCCTTTCTCATAATCAAATAATTTATAGTGTGAAAATTCTATGGCAATTTCATTTTTCATCAACTTTTGATTTGATAACTTCCAGTTTTTTGAAAAATTAATATTGTCTTGAAAATTAGAATTATATAACTTCACTAATTCACTCTCTTTAGAATTAATTTCATTAACTAGACTATCAACTGATATTGTTCGCTCTGACATTGATAAGCTAAGTTGTTTACTTAATTCTTGCTTTAAATATCTATAAATAGTGATTCTTTTGTCATAAGTTGAAAAATTTAAAGTCGCTAATTTAGCCGAAATATCTTTTGAGCTTTTTAATAATAAATTTTTTAAAACCAGTTGATTATTTAGGTTCAGCTCCAATAGATCCTCATATCCCTCTCCTTTCTGAAACACAATAGATTGATTAATATCGAAATTGTCTAAAACGGTTTCAAGAAACATCTTTTTTTCTTTTTCACTTCTAAATTTAAAAACATTATCCAAATGTGTTAGCAAGTTCTTATTTGATTCTAAAAGTAAGGGTATAGTATTATTATAATCTCCCATTTTACAATAAATTGTCGCCAAATTAAACTGACTTGCAGCATACCTATGATGTTCTTTACCAATAATTTCTTCATTCAGTTTTAAGGCCTCAATTAGAAGAGGTATTGCTTTTTGATAATCACCAGCTTCATTATATAAGGATGCTAGATCACTTAGATGTTCCGCATATTTTGGATGCTTGTTTCCTAATTTATCTTCAATTATTTTTATTGCTTTCAATCTTATGGATAATGATTTTTTATAATCCCCTTTTAAAAAGTAGATTCTAGATAAACTTCCTAACTTTATACCATAATTTAAATGTTCTTTCCCATATTTATTTTCTGTAAATGCTAAGGATTCTAATGACATAGCTAAAGCTTTTTTAAAATCACCAACATTAGCGTATTTTGACGCTGCTTGTCCTAATAGCCAGCCATACCTTGAATGTTCTTTTCCGTAATTTACTTCACAAATTTTAAGAGCCTCCAAAGACAAAGACAGCGCTTTTGGATGATTGCCAAGATCCGAATACAAATTGGCTAAAGTTATCAACTTAAATCCATCAGCTTTAATTAGCTTTCTATCTACAGTGTCTGCTTCCCAATCCTTAATTTTTAAAGATTCGATAGCTAGTGGTAACGCTTTTTCATATTCTCCTAATTTAGTGTACAATCTAGACAAACTTAATAAAGCCATTCCATACCTTGGACTCTCTTTACCTTCATTTTGAGCAATAATTTTTAACCCTTTTCGCAATAGTGGTAAGGCGGTTTGGTAGTCTCCTGATAAATAATAAACATCACCTACAGAAGTTAGAACTACTCCGTAATCTGTACCAAGCGGTAAACCATCAATATTCATCTTCTCCAACAATTCTTTGGCGACGTGTCCAACTTCTATGGCATTCAAATAATCTCCATTATTAAAATAATAATTACTCAATTGAACACCTTCTTCGCTTATACCAAATAGCTTTTGATAATTTTTAGTGTTAAGATAAATGTAAACAAGTGGAGTAAGAGTTTCTCTAAGTTTTTCAATGGCAATTTTTTTGTCGGTTTTACTTCCTCCGAACACCAAAAATTGTCTAAATACACCTTTTACAAGTTTTAGAGCTTCCTCTAATTCTTTTTGTGCAGTTGCCATATTACCATCCTCCTTAGCAACTTTTGCATTATCCATTTTTTCATTCCATAAATTATACGAAACGCCTTGTCCAAAAGAATAGTAGTTACAAAAAAACAATGATAAAAAAATTAGCAAAAAAATAAAATATTTTCTTAGTTCCATAAAGAAATGTATCAATTAATATATGTACAATAAGCTAAATAGTGTACAAATATGTAGTTATTGAATATTGAATATTGAATATTGAAGAGTTGGAGCTATAGCTATTTCAATCCTTTAAAATAGCTAAATACACAACACGTTTTATGTGTAAAATATTTATTAAAAATAAAGATAATTTATGGAAAGGACAAAAAATATTAAGAGAGTTACTTAAAAGTAAGAAAATAAGACATCTTTAATTGCTCATTGTAAATAAAGAATTATCTTAGTAAAAGATATTTAAATTCTGCTCTAATGAAATTTTTCAGACATATAGTTTTAGGTTTAGTAGTTTTCTTTTTTAATGCTTGTGCTACTTATAATGCACAGTATAACAGTACTAATATTGAAGTCACTTTTCCAGATAAAGAAATTGCTCACTCATTCTATTTAATTGGAGATGGAGGGAATTCTCCTTTAGGAACTCAAACAGAAGCTTTAAAAGATTTTAAAACTGAATTAAGTAAAGCTTCAAATAAAAGTACAGCATTGTTTTTGGGAGATAATGTGTATCCCAAAGGAATGCCTAAAAAAAATCATGAACAACGTGAATTTGCAGAGCATCAATTAAACGTACAAACACAAGCAACAAAAGAGTTTAAAGGACTTACTATTTTTATTCCTGGCAATCACGATTGGTATAGTGATGGGCTTAAAGGTTTAAAACGTCAGGAAAATTATATTGAAGATATTTTAGGGAAGAATACTTTTTTGCCAGAAAATGGCTGCCCAATTAAAAAAGTAAATATATCTGACGAGATTGTATTAATAATAATTGATTCACAATGGTATTTAACCAATTGGGACAAACATCCAACAATTAATGATGACTGTGAAATAAAAACAAGATTTTTATTTTTTGAAGAATTTGAAGGCTTAATTAAAAAAGCAAGAGGAAAAACTACAATTATAGCAATGCATCACCCAATGTTTACCAATGGTCCTCATGGAGGTCAATATTCTTTTGGGCAACACATGTCTCCAATACCTATTTTAGGAACTCTTAAAAATGTAATTAGAAAAACAAGTGGTATTACAAATACAGATTTGCAAAATTCAAAATATAACGAATTTAAAAAACGAATTGTAACCTTATCGCAACAAAACGACAAAATAATATTTGTTTCAGGTCACGAACATAGTTTGCAATATATAGTCGAAGATAATATACCTCAAATTGTTAGTGGAGCAGGTTCAAAAACCAATCCAACACGTAATGTTGGTGGAGGACAATTTTCTTATGGTGCTTCTGGTTATGCGAGATTAGATGTATTTAATGATGGTTCGTCTTATATTCGTTTTTATGAAGCAGAAACCAACGAGGTTATATTTCAAACCGAAGTGCTTTCAGAAGATAAAAAAGAACAATCAGTAGATTATGATGCAAGGTTTCCAAAAGTAAAATCAGCATCTATTTACACTAAAGAAGAAACAAGTAAAGGAAATTTATATAAAAAACTTTGGGGAGAGAGATATCGCGATGCATTTAGCACAAAAGTTATAGCACCAACTGTAAATTTGGATACCCTTTTTGGTGGATTAACACCTATTCGCAAAGGAGGAGGACATCAATCAAAATCTTTGCGATTAGAAGATAATTACGGTCGTGAATATGTAATGCGAGCATTACGAAAAAATGCTGTTCAATATCTACAAGCAGTTGCTTTTAAGGATCAATATATTGAAGGACAGTTTAATGATACTTATACAGAAGGATTGCTGCTGGATGTTTTTACAGGAGCACATCCTTATGCACCATTTACTATTGGTACATTATCTAACGCAGTTGGAGTGTATCATACAAATCCGGTTTTATATTTTATACCAAAACAAAATGCATTAGGACAATTTAATGATGAGTTTGGAGATGAATTGTATATGATTGAAGAACGTCCAGCCGATAGACATAGAAAATTAGCAAGTTTTGGATTCTCAAACAAAATCATTAGCACTAACGATATGCTTTTAAAACTTCGTAAGAACGAAAATCACAAAGTTGATGAAGCATCATACATACGAGCGCGTTTGTTCGATATGTTAATTGGAGACTGGGATAGGCATGAAGACCAATGGCGTTGGGCAATTTTTAAAGAAGAAGAAAAAACTATTTATAGACCAATACCAAGAGATAGAGATCAAGCATTTTCTATAATGGCAGATGGAGCATTATTAAGTTTTGCTACAAAAGTAGTGCCTGGATTACGTTTAATGCAATCTTACGATAAAGAATTGAAAAGCACAAAGTGGTTTAATTTAGAACCTTATCCTTTGGATGTTGCATTAATTAATGAAGCAGATAGAAGTTTATGGGACAACCAAGTAAAACATATTGTAATTAATTTATCAAATGAAATTATAGATAAAGCCTTTACCTATTTTCCAGATGAAGTTTATGATGAAACAATACAAGATATTAAAAGAAAACTCATTGGGAGACGTGCTAATCTTCAAAAAATATCTGATGAGTATTACAAGCAAATCAACAAATTTGCAGTAATAAAAGGGACTGATAAGGACGATTGGTTTGATGTGGAGCGTCTGCCAAATGGTAATACCAAAGTTACAGGATATCGTATCAAGAAAGAAGAAAAAGGACCAATATTTCATCAAAGAATATACAATAGAAATGAAACAAAAGAAATTTGGATATATGGTTTAGACGATAAAGATACATTTGAGATTATTGGTAATGGAGATAAACTTATTCCTGTCAGACTAATTGGAGGTCAAAACAACGATACTTATAATACAAAAAATGGTAAAAGAGTTAAGATTTACGATTTTAAATCTAAGAAAAATGAAATAGTAAACAATAAAGGAAAATTAAAGCTTACCGATGATTATGAAACCAATGTTTACGATTATAAAAAACTTAAGTACAATGCAAATCAATTAATACCAACTATTGGAGCAAATCAAGATGATGGTTTTAAAATAGGAATTGTAAACACCTACACAACTTATGGTTTCGAGCGCAATCCTTTTACATCTCAACACACGTTTTCGGGTTCGTATTATTTTGCAACTAATGGATTTGATTTAACTTATAATGGCGAATTTGCAAATATAGTAGGTCGCTGGAATTTTGGTTTAGAAGCCATTTATACGAGTCCAAATTACAGTATTAATTTCTTTGGTTTTGGTAATGAAACCATAAATCCAAATGTAGAGGATGAAGATAATTTTAGTATTGATTTTAATCGTGTAAAGTTGAGAACAGTAAAGTTTTCGCCTTCATTAATTTGGAAAGGAGAATTAGGTGCTAATTTTAAAATAGGCTTAAGTTACGAATCTATTGAAGTTGAAGAAACACAAGGACGTTTCATCAATACTTTTTATACTATAAATGGAGTAGAAAACAGCAAAAATTTTATTGGAGCAGATGCCTCATATAGTTTCATTAATAAAGATAATAAAGCATTTCCAACATTAGGATTTCAAACAAGTTTACAATTTGGTTATAAAACTAATATTGACGAATCTAATGGGTTTGGTTATGTAATTCCATCAATTGGATTTGATTATAAGTTAGATTCAAGCGGACAGTTAGTATTAGCAACAAAAGTTAAAGCACATCTAACCTTGGGAGATGATTTTGAGTTTTATCAAGCAGCGAGTCTTGGTGCAAGCGACGGATTACGTGGTTATAGAAACCAACGTTTTACAGGAAAAAATGCATTTTATCAAAGTACTGACTTACGTTTAAACCTTCGTAAAGTTAAAACAGGAATCTTACCCTTAAATATCGGAATTTACGGAGGAGTAGATTATGGTAGAGTTTGGGTTGATGGAGAAAGCTCTAACAAATGGAATAACTCTATTGGAGGTGGAGTTTTTGCTAATATGGCAAACATGATGACTCTAAATTTATCAACTTTTAACAGTGATGATGGCTTGCGTTTTGCCTTTGCATTAGGTTTTGCTTTTTAACACGTTAATTATTCTTTCCTAAATAAATTTTTAAGATATTTGAGGCTCATTTTAGCACACTTTTTTAATTAATGAAGACTGTAAAAGATTTATTAGAAATTTTAATTTTAGAGGAAGTAAGTAAGAATCAATTTAATGGTGTCAGTAAAACAGTTGGAAGCCCAAATGTATTTGGTGGTCAGGTATTGGCACAAGCGTTAAATGCTGCTTATAGAACCATTCTTAATCAACGTGTCTTGCACTCCATGCATGCCTATTTTCTTGAAGCTGGTAAATTAAATACAACAATTAATTACGAGGTCAGTATTATAAGAGATGGAGGTAGTTTTTCTACGCGTAGAGTTACTGCAAAACAAGAAGATAAAATTATTTTTATTTTGGCTGCATCATTTCATAAACAAGAAGAAGGATATGAACACCAGATAAAAATGAGAGCTAATGTTAAACCTCCAGAAGAGCTCATAAGTTGGGATAATATGATAGCCCAGTTTGGTGAATTTTTGCCAAGTAAGATGAAGAAGTTTCTACAAATGGAGCGTCCGATAGAATTTAAACCAACAATAATCTATAATCCAAATGATAAAAAAGATTTACCTCCTTTTTTAGAGATATGGTTTAAACTTAAAGGTGATGCTTCAACATTAGATCTGGCAACAAAACAACAAATACTCACTTATATTTCAGATTATAATATTTTGTCATCAGCATTACAGCCTCATGCTAGTAAAGCGCATTATGGCAATACTCAAATGGCAAGTTTAGACCATTCTATGTGGTTTTTTAGAGATTTCGATTTTACCGATTGGATGTTATTTTCTATAGAATCTCCAAGTACATCTAACGCAAGAGGATTTACAAAAGGAAATATTTTCTCTCGAAATGGTAAACTCATTGCTTCAGTTGCCCAAGAAGGTTTGATGAGACCTTTAAAATAAATTTTCAAAAAATAAACTAGTCTAATTCAAATTCATATAAATTTCCACCTTCAACATGTACTTTTTCATCAGTAAGATAAAGCGTTTTGTTATTTTTAAAACAAACACCTTCTTTTTGAGAACTATGATTAAACATTAATTCTACAATATCACCATTAAAAAAATTGTCGTCTTTATAATTAGATATTTTCCAAATTTTATCATGATTTAATAATATGATGGAGTTGTTATTAACATCTGCAGAAGTTATTGCATTATGTTTTCCGTTGAGATTAAAATTAGTTATAAAAACAGCTTGATGAGTTCCTATACTATTAGGGACTCTAAATAGCTTATCATCTTTACTAAAAATGTAAAAAATGTCATTCAATAAAAAGAAGGCTTCAAAATCTTGATTTTTTATATTTTTGGGTAAACTAAAAGTTATACTTTCAGCTTTTATAGTCTTTAAAGCCAGTTCAGGATGTTCAACTTTATAAATAGTAAATTTCGATCTATTTTTATTATTGTTCCCAAAATCACCTATATAAATATTTCCGCTATCATCGGTTGTTAAATCTTCCCAATCAATATTTTGCGCATTTATAACTTCTAATGCTTTATCAATTTTTCCATTAAGGTCTAAACCATATAATTTATTGTCGTTTCCAGCATCTTCAATAACCCAAAACAAGTTTGATGAAGAAGAAATTTCAATTGCAGACACTTCTTTTAAACTAGTAGGTAAATTTGCAATAACAGTTAAGTTTCCAGTATTGCAACTAAAAATAAATAGTATTAATATTAAGTAAATTCTATTCATTAAAAAATGATTTAAATAATGCTAAATTTACGCAGTTTAAATTTATATGAAGCAATACGATGTTATAATAATAGGAGGTGGTGCAGCAGGTTTTTTTGCAGCTATTAATATAGCTGAACAAAACCCAAAGCTAAGTATTGCAATTCTCGAACGTGGCAAAGAAGTGTTAACTAAGGTAAAAGTGTCTGGAGGTGGACGTTGTAATGTAACTCATGCAGAATTTTCACCTTCAGAATTAGTAAAGCATTATCCCAGAGGAGAAAAAGAATTATTAGGTCCTTTTCACACGTTTATGACAGGAGATACTATCGATTGGTTTGAAAAAAGAGGGATTAAATTAAAGATAGAAGATGATGGACGTTTGTTTCCAGTTTCAAATTCATCTCAAACCATAATTGATTGTTTTTTAAATGAGGTAAAACGTTTCGGTATTTCGGTTTTAAAAAACCATTCGGTTAAACATATTTCTAAAACAAATAATTGGTTTATAGAAACTAATAATGGAGACTTTTCTTGTGAAAAGCTACTTGTTGCTACAGGAAGCAATACCAAAATTTGGAAATTAATACAAGACCTTGGACATACTATTGTTGATCCAGTTCCATCGTTGTTTACCTTCAATATAAAAGACGAGCGTATAAAGAATATTCCAGGCGTTGTAGCACAAAATGTTTCAATTAAGGTTTTGGATATCCTCTCTCCTAATGGAGAGATGCCTCAAAGAGGCAGAGAGGCTGATTTAGAATCCAAAGGTCCATTGCTCATTACACATTGGGGAATGAGTGCTCCAGCAATTTTAAAACTGTCGGCTTTTGGTGCTTTAGAGTTGGCAAAACGAGATTATAAATTTAAGATTGTAATTAATTTCATTCAAATATCTTTTGAAAATTGTTTAAATCTTTTTAAAGAAGTGAAGCAGAGTTCGATAAAGAAAACAGTGATTAATGCACCACAATTTGAATTACCTAAACGTTTATGGCAACAATTGGTTTTAGCATCACACATTAGTAAAGAAATACGTTGGCAAGATTTAAATAAAATTCAATTAGAACAATTGGCATATCAATTAACAAAAGCTGTGTTTAGTGTTGATGGTAAGAGTACGTTTAAAGAAGAATTTGTAACTGCTGGAGGAGTTGATCTTAAAGAAGTTAACTTTAAAACTTTTGAAAGCAAACTACTCAAAAATTTATATTTTGCAGGAGAAATTCTTAATATCGATGCTGTAACCGGAGGTTTTAATTTTCAAAATGCATGGACTGGAGCATATATTGCAGCTCAACATATTTCAAAATAAGTTTTTCCCCTCTAAAAAGAGGGGAAGATTTTACTATGTAAAATTAGGGGTGTGTTTTTTGTGAATTTGAATTTACAGAGTATTAAGAAATGAAAATCTATTATAATCCGAAATTAAAAGAACTCGCAAGACAGCTTCGTAATAATTCTACAAAGTCGGAAATCAAACTTTGGACATATTTGCGAAGAGACCAGTTGTATGGCTATGATTTTCATAGACAAAAACCGATTGATGAATATATTGTTGATTTTTTCAGTAATAAACTTCAATTAGCTATAGAATGTGATGGTTATTCTCATGAATTAATTGAAGTTTATGAGAAAGACGTTAAAAAAACTAAACGATTAAATAATTTAGGTGTTAATATTTTGAGGTTTTCAGATTATCAAATTTTAAACGATATTGATAATGTGTTAAGAGCAATTGAAGATTATATTTTTAAATTCGAAGAAAATAACTTTACACCTCCCTCAATCCCTCCTTGTTAGGAGGGGAGTTAAATTATGAAAACATACATCGCATTATTACGAGGAATTAATGTTGGTGGACATAAAAAAGTCCCAATGGTTGAGTTGAGAGGATTACTTTCTAATTCTGGATTCAAAAACGTACAAACATATATTCAAAGTGGTAATGTGATTCTTGAATCATCAGAAGAGCAAATTAGTATTATTGAAGAACAGATTAAAACAGCAATTTTAAATTACTTTGGATTTGATGTCCCAGTTATTGTAAAAACAAATGATGAATTGCAAGCAATTTTTGACGCATGTCCTTTTACAAAAGAAAAAAAGGAAAAGAGTTATTTCACTATACTTCATAGTATTCCAAATGCTGAATTAGTTGAGATTGCATCAAAAAAAGTTTATGAAGGCGAAGAATATCTAATCATTAATGATTGCATTTATTTTTATTGTGCAAAAGGATATGGTCAAGCTAAATTCAACATGAATTATTTTGAGCGAAAATTAAAAACATCGTCAACATCAAGAAATTACAGAACAATGGTAAAGTTGTTATCTTTGTCAGCAGAAATAAATTAAATGAATGAACAAGATTTTATTCTAGAACCTTACAATAAAGCAATAGAAAACGGAAGTTATACTTGGCAATCGCCAAGTAATATTGCGTTGGTAAAGTATTGGGGAAAAAAAGAAAGTCAAATTCCAGAAAACCCATCTATTAGTTTTACGCTCGATGCATGTAAAACAACAACAACATTACGATTTAAAAAGAAAATAAAAGGAGATATTTTTTCATTTGATATCTTTTTAGATGGAAAAAAGCAAGACGATTTTAAACCAAAAATTGAAACTTTTTTTAAGCGTATAGAAGTTTATCTTCCATTTTTAAAAGACTATCATTTTATAATAGAAACCTCAAACTCGTTTCCTCACAGCTCTGGTATTGCTTCGTCAGCTTCAGGAATGAGTGCTTTAGCATTATGCTTAATGAGTATTGAAAGAGAATCAACTCCAGAAATGACAGAAAGATACTTCAACCAAAAGGCATCCTTTTTAGCGCGTTTAGGTTCAGGTTCTGCTTGCAGAAGTATTGAAGGTGATTTGGTTGTTTGGGGAAATCATAAAGAAATTAAAGGGAGCTCAGATTTATTCGGAATAAAATATCCTTATAAAGTTCACAAAAATTTTAAGAACTATCAGGATACTATTTTATTGGTTGATAAAGGCGAAAAACAAGTGAGCAGTACAGTTGGGCATAACTTAATGCATAATCATCCTTTTGCGCAAGAACGTTTTAAACAAGCAAATAACAATTTAAGTAAATTAATAGACCCTTTAAAAGCTGGAGATTTAAAAGCATTTATTGAGATTGTTGAAAGTGAAGCGCTTTCACTTCATGCTATGATGATGACAAGTCTTCCTTATTTTATTTTAATGAAACCAAACACACTAGAGATTATTAATAAAATTTGGAACTTCAGACAACAAACAGCATCAAATGTGTGTTTTACATTAGATGCTGGAGCAAATGTACATGTTTTGTATCCTGAACAAGAGGCAGAGCAAGCGATGAAATTCATTCAAAATGAATTAGTTGCACATTGCCAAAATGGTTACTATATTTGTGACAGAATTGGTTTTGGAGCAAAGCAGACGCAATAGCTGCTTACTAAATACTGTTTACTGAATACTATTTTTATGAAAGGACCCCTTTTTTACTCAAAAATATTACTCTTTGGTGAGTATGGTATTATTAAAGACTCTAAAGGTCTTTCTATTCCTTATAATTTCTTCAAAGGTGCTTTAAAAAAAGATGTAAATCCATCGGTTGAAGCAATCGAATCTAATAATAACCTTAAAAAGTTTGCCGATTTTTTAGAAACTATAGATTCAAGCATCGTTCTTTTTGATAAAGAAAAACTAAAACAAGATATTACTTCAGGCATGTATTTCGACTCTTCAATACCTCAAGGTTATGGTGTTGGCAGTAGTGGAGCAATAGTCGCAGCTTTTTATGACAAGTATGCTCAAAATAAAATCACAGTTTTAGAAAATCTAACACGAAAAAAACTTTTAAAACTCAAGACTATCTTTTCTGAAATGGAATCTTTTTTCCATGGAAAATCTTCTGGATTAGACCCTTTAAACAGTTATTTAAGTATCCCGATTTTAATCAATTCTAAAGATAATATTGAAGCAACTGGAATACCTTCACAAGAAAGCACAGGAAAAGGTGCTGTATTTTTATTAGATAGCGGAATTTCGGGAGAAACTGCTCCAATGGTTCGTATTTTTATGGAAAATATGAAACATGAGGGATTTCGTAAGATGCTTAAAGATCAGTTTATAAAACATACTGATGCTTGTGTGGACGATTTTTTAAAAGGCGATATTAAATCCTTATTTCAAAACACGAAGCAACTTTCTAAAGTAGTATTAAATCATTTTAAACCTATGATTCCGAAGCAATTTCACGAACTTTGGAAAAAAGGAATTGAAACCAATGAGTACTATTTAAAACTGTGTGGTTCAGGTGGAGGAGGTTATATTCTTGGATTCACCGAAGATTTTAATCGTGCTAAGCAATCTCTTTCTGCTTATAAATTAGACGTCGTCTATAATTTTTGACGTTTGTCATCCTGAACTTGTTTCAGGATCTCATAAAACATAAAATTCTTTATGCTATCTCGAAAACAAAAACATGTATTGCTTAAGTTTTTTAGCATGTTTTCTGTGGTTCGAGGCTATAATATTTTAATTATTGTTATTGCACAATATCTTTCTTCAATTTACATTTTAGCATATAATAGACCTTTAGGTGAAGTTATATTCGATTTAAATTTGTTAATGTTGGTTTTGGCTTCTTCAGCTACAATTGCTGGAGGTTATATCATCAATAACTTTTATGATTCCGAAAAAGATTTAATCAATCGTCCACAAAAATCGATGTTAGACAGATTGGTTAGTCAAAACACAAAATTGGTATTTTACTTTGTGCTTAATTTTGTGTCTGTAATCATGGCAAGTTATGTGTCATTTAGAGCAGTTATTTTCTTTTCGTTGTATATTTTTGGCATTTGGTTTTATTCGCATAAACTAAAAAAATTACCAGTAGTTGGAAATCTAACTTCTGCAATTCTTACAATTACACCATTTTTCGCAGTATTTATTTATTATAAGAATTTTGAAACAGTAATTTTTGTGCATGCAATGTTTTTGTTTCTAATAATTGCTATGCGAGAGCTTACCAAAGATCTCGAAAACATAAAAGGAGATTTAGCACTTAACTATAAAACGGTTCCAATAGTATATGGAGAGAAAACATCGAAAATAATGCTGACCATTTTTGCTGCATTCACTTTAATTCCAGCTTATTTGCTCATTTTTAACTTTCATATTGGGAAAATGAATTATTTCTTTTATTCTAGTGTTATTTTACTCTTTATATTCATACTATTACTTTGGAAATCTAAAACTAAAACGCATTATTTGATACTACATAACATTCTTAAATTTATTATTGTTGCTGGTGTATTTAGTATTTTGTTGATTGATGTGGATTTGGTTTTAAAACGCATATTATAATGGATAATACACTAAAAATTGCATTGGCTCAAATAGCTCCAGTTTGGTTAAATAAAGAAGCTACACTTCAAAAAGTAGAGCGTTCAATTTTAGAAGCTTCAAAACAAAAATGTGAGCTCATTGTTTTTGGTGAAGGTTTAGTTCCTGGTTATCCGTTTTGGTTGGCTTTAACTGGAGGAGCAGAATGGGATACTAAAGTGAATAAAGAGCTACATGCGCATTATGTTAGGAACTCTGTTCAGAATGAAGAAGGGGACTTAGATAAAATCTGTAAGCTTTCCAAAGAAAATAATATTGCTATTTACCTCGGAATTATTGAGCGTGCTAAAAATCGAGGAGGACATAGTTTGTACGCATCATTGGTTTATATCAGTCAGGAAGGTGAAATTAAGTCGGTTCATCGAAAACTTCAGCCAACTTATGATGAACGTTTAACATGGTCTCCAGGAGATGGAAATGGGTTACAAGTTCATACTTTAAAGGAATTTACAGTTGGAGGATTAAACTGTTGGGAAAACTGGATGCCTTTGCCACGAACTGCGTTATATGGATTGGGAGAAAACCTTCATATTGCTGTTTGGCCAGGAAGCGACCATAACACCAAAGATATTACACGATTTATAGCACGAGAATCACGTTCGTTTGTAGTTTCAGTATCGAGTTTAATGTATAAAACCGATTTTCCTAAAAACACGCCACATTTAGATAAAATATTAAAAAAAGCTCCTGATGTTTTGGCAAATGGAGGCAGTTGTATAGCAGGACCAGATGGCGAATGGATTGTAGAACCTGTTTTAATCAAAGAAGGACTAATTATTGAAACTATAGATTTTAATCGTGTGTTGGAAGAACGTCAAAACTTCGATGTTGTTGGACATTATTCTCGTCCTGATGTTACAAAATTAGTAGTGAATAGAGAGCGTCAATCTACAGTTGAATTTGATGAATTCAATAACTTCAAATAACAAATTCCAAAATTCAATATTGAATTTTATAATTTAGTATTTGGTGCTTGAAAGCCAAAGGCTTTACTTACCTTTGCATCTTTAATTAATAGATTCCCATTTTTATGGGAAATGAATATGGCTAAAAGAGAGCATAAAAGCAAAGGAAAAACTTTAAGACGTGGCAACAATAGCTACAAAAAAAGTTATGCAAAAGGTCCCAATAGTTATCGGGATGTTCCTTTTAAAAAGAAAGCTATTCCTAAAAAAACGTCAAATCTAGACGAAATACGTTTAAATAAATACATTGCTAATTCTGGAATTTGCTCACGGCGTGAAGCAGATATGCATATTGCTATAGGTAGCGTAACAGTAAACAGAAAAATAATAACTGAAATGGGTTATAAAGTAAAACTTGATGACGAAGTTCGTTTTGACGGTTCGAGAATAAACCCAGAAAAGAAAGCCTATGTGTTGCTTAATAAACCGAAAGGATTTGCTACAACAACAAGTGAAGGAAAAGGAAGAACAGTTATGGATTTGGTTGCCAATGCAACAGCTTCAAGAATAAAACCAATAGGTCGTTTAGGTAGGAACTCTACAGGATTATTGCTATTTACCAATGATGATACTATTACTAAAAAGTTTACTAATTCTAAAAACGGCGTTGCACGTTTATTTCATATAGAATTGGATAAAAACCTAAAATTTGAAGACCTTAAAAAAATTAATGAAGGTTTTAAAATTGAAGGCAAAGAAATTTCTGTAGAAGAGATTAGTTATATAGAAAATTTACCAAAAAAAGAAATAGGCTTAAAAATTAAAAATACAGGAAACTCAATTATTCGCACAATTTTCGAACACTTTAACTACGATATTATTCGGTTAGATTGTGTCATGATTGCTGAACTCACCAAAAAAGATATTCCTCGTGGACATTGGAAACTTTTAACTGAACTAGAGATTAATAATTTAAAGATGCTGTAAGAAGAATATCATGTCAACAAAAAAGAAAGGTCAATTAACTACTAATTCAGAATGGATGAAGCACTTAAGAAAAATCGGAAAGCGATTTTTTTGGAAAGGTGAAAGATTAGCTGAAAGAAAACATATTAAAGAAGAATTAAAGGACGTTGACTGATTCTTTAGGAGTTTTCTTAAAAAACACTTCCCAAATAAATACGCTATAAACAACCAAGTATTCTAAACCAATAATCCATAAGTTTTCAGTATTGTCGCTATTAGCATATGCCAAGTAACTTAAAACAATCACAAAACTCCACACCAAAGGAAATATGTATTTGGTAAATACCGACAAAATCAAAAGTGTTGCAATATACCAAGGATGCACAGTTGTTGCTGTAAAGTAGTAGAATGATAACACCAATAACATTGCTGTAATAAGCTGAATAGTAGTTTTATTTTTTCTGAAAAATGTTATTATTAGTACAAACAAAATTACTATTGCAGGTATTATTTTACCTATAACAGCAATCTCATTCCAACCTCTAAAGGAGTAACCAATTTCTCGTGCTATATAGTATAAACTGGCATTAAACTCAAAGTTTTGAAACCAAAGTGCAACAGTTTGAGCGTAATTAGTAATAAATTCTGAAGAATAAAAAGGTAGAAATAATAGTATAGTTGAAAAGCCAACAATACTATAAAATCCAACTAATTTGATTTTTGAGACTTCACAGGTTTTTAAAACCTGTGAAGTCTTTTTGTTTTTAGCAAACCACTGATAAAACAAAGGTAAAAACATAAGTGGAATTAACTTTGCCGAAACAGATAAAGCAAAAACTACTGCTGCAAATTTCCATTTACCAGAATGCAATAAATACAAACTCCAAACCAGAAAGAAAATCATTACACCTTCAAAATGGAGATTTCCTGTAAGTTCAATTATTATAAATGGATTTAAAATATACCAAAAGATATTATAAACAGGAATATTAAGTTTTACTAATAGCTTTTTGCCAAAAAACAACGTTCCAAAATCGGCAGCAATTATTAGTAATCGCATAACTATTACCGAACCCAAAATACTTTTTCCGGCAAATAATCCAGCAATAACAAAACAGAGTTGATTAATAGGAGGGTAATTTGTGTAATGACTTGCATTAAGTTCTCCCATTCTTGCATAAAGTTCTTGTGCTTGCGAAACAGGAAATTCGCCATTAGAGATAAACGCCTCTACAGTAAATAAGTATGGATTAATCCCTTCAAGAATCATTCGTCCATCCCAAATAAAACGGTAAAAGTCTTGTGATAAATTAGGGATTGCTAAAATAAAAATGGTTCTAAAACCAAAGGCTATCCAAGTGAGGAATTTAATGTTATGTTTGGTAATTTTTATGATTTTATAGAACAGAAAAAACAAAGCAGAATACAACATGATTAGTTTGGTGTAATCTGTTCTTACCAAATCGTAAGCAAAGGAGACATAAAATAATGCACTCGTTATAGCAAGTAGAGCAGGAATTTTATAATGCTTCAAAAAAGAAGAGTTTAATGGCATAAGCCAAAGATAATATTATTTGTTTGTCGCTTTAATAAAGTATTTGCTTAATTGATTTACTGAAGAAAAACAGTTAAATTCGTTCCAGCCTGTAGGCAGACAGGTAACTCTGACTAAACGCAAATAAAAGATAAAATTAAATATATGTCTCTTTTTACATCTTCACGTGAAAAACATCTTTGGTTTTCTGCATTTGCTGTGTTTATAGCAATTTTTTCGACTCTTTTTGTTGGGCAACCACTTATCAGTATATTTGGTAACCAAGATATACAAGCTGTCATCTTTCTGCTTGGTATGATACTGGTTGGAGTAACCATCCTACTACATGTACTCAAGACAAAACCAAGCAAGATTGAAATAGTAATATTGTTAGGGATAGTAGCTGTTTATACCATGTTTTTTTTAAGGTTGGGAATTCCTGAACGTAGCCATTTA
>Ga0164320_10000099_pt1 | contig 23951 bp, 20 predicted proteins | sample GuaBasSediGuay11_FD_113736 | JGI IMG/M metagenome (GOLD analysis project Ga0164320, IMG submission 113736) | Subseafloor sediment microbial communities from Guaymas Basin, Gulf of California, Mexico - Guay11, Core 4567-28, 0-3 cm | ecosystem: Environmental > Aquatic > Marine > Hydrothermal...
CCAGGCATGAAAGAGAATGTACTCGACGTATTGATGTATCTGTTTGAGACCTACGTCGACACCGATGAAGAGCCGGAAGCCGATCACAACGAACTGCGCGACGAGTTGTCGCGCGCTGGTTTTGGCGATCCCGAAATAGACCGCGCACTCGACTGGCTCGACGGCCTGACTGAACATCAGGACGGCCTCGCATTCAATGCGCAAACGGCGCACGGCACACGAATCTACAACGATTTCGAGCAGGATCGCCTCGACACGTCCTGCCGCGGCTACATTTCCTATCTCGAGCAGATCGGGATTCTGCCTCCGCTGCAACGGGAAATTCTGGTCGATCGCCTGCTCGCGCTGGAATCTGCGGACATCGACGTCGAACAAATCAAGTGGGTCGTGCTGATGGTGCTCTTCAGTCAGCCAGGCCAGGAACTGGCTTACGCGCGCATGGAAGACCTCGTTTTCGAGGAGAGTACGGGCTCTATTCACTGATTTTCTTGACACACCGCTATCAAGCATTGTATTCAACCGCGGCACTGTCCGCGGTTGTTTGGTTTTGAGCACCCTTAACTATGTCTAAGAATCTCGTCATTGTTGAATCGCCCGCGAAAGCGAAAACGATCAGCAAGTATTTGGGTAAAGACTTCGACGTCCTTGCGTCGTATGGTCATGTGCGTGACCTGATTCCAAAAGTAGGTGCCGTTGATCCCGACAATGACTTCTCGATGAAGTACCAGGTAATCGAGCGCAACGAAAAACACGTCAACGCAATAGTGCGCGCGCTCAAGAAGGCCGACGCACTCTATCTCGCAACTGACCCGGATCGCGAAGGCGAGGCAATTTCCTGGCACTTGATTGAGTTGCTCAAGGAAAAAGATGCGTTGAACGGCAAACCCGTACATCGCGTTGTCTTCCACGAAATTACCAAAGCCGCGGTACAGGAAGCGATCGACAACCCACGCGACCTTTCCGGAGACCTCGTTGGCGCGCAACAGGCTCGTCGCGCGCTTGACTACCTCGTCGGCTTTAATCTGTCGCCGCTGTTATGGAAGAAAGTCCAACGAGGCTTGTCGGCAGGTCGCGTACAGAGTCCGGCACTGCGGATGATTGTTGAACGCGAACTCGAAATCGAAGCCTTCAAGGCACGAGAGTATTGGACCATCGAGGCCGATGTCAGCAAAGACGAACAACCGTTCATGTCCCGCCTCGTTGCTTACGGCGGTGACAAAGTCGAACAATTCAGTTTCGAGAACGAGAAGGCCGCACGGGATGTCGAAACAACGATTCTGGGTACTGCGGACGGCAAGTTAACGACCGTCAGCGTGACCAAGCGGCAACGCAGACGTAATCCGGCGGCGCCATTCACAACCTCGACACTGCAGCAGGAGTCTTCGCGCAAGCTGGGCTTTAACACGCAGTGGACGATGCGTGTCGCACAGAAACTCTACGAAGGAATCGAGCTGCCCGGCGAAGGCAATGTCGGCTTGATCTCCTACATGCGTACTGACTCGGTGACGCTCGCCTCGATCGCTGTCGACGAAATCCGTGAGTTGATCGCCGAGCGCTATGGCGCTGAGAACGTCCCCGAGGAACCGCGGGAGTTCAAGACAAAGGCGAAGAATGCGCAGGAGGCGCATGAGGCGATTCGCCCGACGTCAGTCAAGCTGACACCGGAGTCACTCAAGGGCGCATTGGATGAGGATCAGTTCAAACTGTATTCGCTGATCTGGAAGCGCACGATGGCCTGTCAAATGGTGCCTGCGGTATTCGATACTGTTGCGATCGAACTTGCGGCCGGACCCGCTGACGATGGTCACCGATTCCGGGCCAATGGTTCGATCCTCGTCGAGCCCGGTTTCATGGCCGTCTATAAAGAAGGTCAGGACGACGACGGAAAAGATGATGACGGCGACCGACTGTTGCCGAACATCGAAGAAGGCGATGTCATTGACCTGGACGTGCTGCGACCCGAGCAACACTTCACGGAGCCGCCACCGCGCTTCACAGAGGCAAGCCTTGTAAAGACCCTCGAGGAGTACGGCATTGGCCGCCCTTCGACCTATGCCAGCATCATCGCGACGCTGAAGAACCGCGAGTACGTCGAAATAGACAGTAAGCGCTTCTTCCCGACCGATATTGGTCGCATCGTCAACGGCTTCCTGACTGATCACTTCTCGCAATACGTCGATTACGATTTCACGGCCAAGCTGGAGGACGATCTCGATGAGGTCTCCCTCGGCAACAGAGACTGGGTGCCCTTACTCGACAATTTCTGGAAGCCGTTCAAGAAACTGTGTGACGAGAAAGAAGAGTCCGGCACGCGAGAGCAGGTCGCACAAGCGCGCGAGCTCGGCACTGACCCGAAGAGTGGCAAGCCGATGACTGTGCGCATGGGCCGCTATGGGCCGTTTGTGCAAATCGGCACCAAGGACGACGAAGAGAAGCCGAAGTTTGCTGGCCTGCGTCCCGGTCAGAAGATGAACGAGATTACGATGGAAGAGGCCCTCGAACTCTTCAAACTGCCGCGCAAACTTGGCGAGACAGAGGACGGGCTCTCAGTATCGGCCAGCGTTGGTCGTTTTGGCCCGTACGTTCGCTACGGCGACAAATACGTCTCGATGAAGGAGGACGACCCGTACACGGTCGAACTCCCGCGTGCGCTCGAGCTTATCGAGGCCAAGAAGCTTGAAGATGCCAACCGCATCATTCAGGACTTCGAGGAACAGGGCATCCAGGTTTTGAATGGCCGCTACGGACCATACATTACGGACAAGACTAAAAATGCGCGCGTACCAAAAGACCGCGAGCCAAAGTCGTTGACGCTCGAAGAGTGCATCGAGCTGCTCGCAGCCGCGCCTGTGCGCGGACGCCGCGGCAAGAAGAAGACTGCCAAGAAAAAGGTCGCCAAGAAGACCACCACCAAGAAAAAAGCGAAAAAGAAAAAGGCAACGAAGAAAAAAGTGGCAAAGAAAAAGTCCGGCGACTAAAGAGGGACGAACGCGATGAAGCTGTCCATATCCCGAGCGGCTGAGACTTTGCTCGGTGGTGGAGTCATCGCTTACCCTACTGAAGGTGTTTTCGGTCTCGGCTGTATGCCGGACGATCTGAATGCTGTCGCGCGCATTTTGCGCATCAAGAGTCGCGACCCCGGAAAAGGCCTGATTCTAATCGCGTCGCACGAATCGCAGTTGCGCTCTTGGCTTGCAAGCGAGGTCAGCGAAATACCGCCGCCTGACCCATCTAAACCTACAACCTGGATTGCACAAGCCAGTGAAGATGTGCCATCGCTGGTCCGCGGCGACCACGCGACAATTGCTGTGCGCGTCACGACCAACCCGACTGCGGCCGCCTTGTGCTCCGCCGTAGGCTCACCCATCGTGTCCACCAGTGCAAACTTCTCCGGCGAGCGTGTTGCTCGTAATCGTTTCGTGCTTCGCCGCAACTTCAGGGCTTGTGTAGACTACATCGTGCCGGGCGACTGCGGACCAGCTTCAGGCCCGTCTGAAATCCGCAATCTCGCAACGGGCAAGATTTTTCGGCCACGCACACTATGAATGAGATCGACCAGGTTAAGGACTATCTGCAGGCACTGCAGAATCGCATCGTCTCGGAGCTGGAGCAGCTTGACGGCAAGGCGACGTTTCGCCGCGACGTCTGGGAGCGACCCGGTGGTGGCGGTGGTCTCAGCTGTGTCCTCAGTGGCGGTGAGGTGTTTGAGCAGGCCGGTGTCGGCTTCTCGCATGTGTTCGGCGACAAGATGCCCCCGTCAGCGACAAAGAACCGACCTGAGCTTGCCGGCAGCGGCTTTCAGGCCGTTGGCGTGTCGCTCGTCATTCATCCCAACAATCCCTACGTGCCAACGACGCACGCGAACTTTCGTTTCTTTATCGCCGGCGATGAAGATGTTTCGGCGTGGTGGTTTGGCGGTGGCTTTGACCTGACACCGTACTATCCATTTGAGGAAGACGTTGTTCACTGGCATCAAACGGCCAGGGACGCATGTGATCCTTTCGGCGAAGATCTGTACGCGCGTTACAAGAAATGGTGTGACGACTACTTTTATCTCAAGCATCGTGATGAAACTCGTGGCGTCGGTGGCCTGTTCTTCGACGACGTCAATGAACCCGGTTTCGAACGCAGCTTCGAGTTTCTGCAGGCCTGTGGTGACAGTTTTCTGCCTGCCTACCGCCCCATCGTCAAGAAACGCAAAGATCATCCTTATGGCGAGCGCCAGCGTGAATTTCAGCTGTATCGGCGTGGGCGCTATGTTGAGTTCAATCTGATCTATGATCGGGGCACGATTTTTGGGTTGCAGTCTGGCGGTCGTACTGAGTCAATCCTGATGTCACTGCCGCCGCGCGTGCGTTGGGAATACGACTGGAGCCCCGAAGCCGACACTGCTGAGGCGAAACTCTATGACGAGTTTCTTCGGCCACGCGACTGGCTCGGTATCGAATAAGCAGCGGCCCGTAGGACATTCTCTTTTGACGCCTTGAGTGGTAACGTCGAGCGATGTCCTGGATAACTGAAATCGATGCTGAGGAGGCCGGCGAGAAGCTCGCCGCCGTGTACGCTGAGCTCATAGGAAAGCGCGGCAAGATCTCCAACATTCTCAAGGTACACAGCCTGAATCCCGACGCACTGGGAAATCACCTCGATCTGTACATGACAATCATGTTCGGCAAGTCTGGCCTGAGTCGCACAGAACGAGAAGCGATAGCCGTCGTCGTATCTGCCGCCAACGACTGTGCTTATTGCGTCAGTCACCACGTCGAGGCTCTACGGCGTTATATCAAGGATGAAGAGACGCTGGAGATGCTGGCAAGCGCGGACGGACTGGAAACGCTTGAGCCGCGTTTGAGCAATATCGTTCGTCATGCAGACAAACTCACTTCGGCACCTTCTGCGATGACCGAAATTGACCTCGGCGAACTACGCGCCGTTGGCTTATCGGACGGCGACATTCTCGATCTGACTTTGATCGTGTCATATTTCAACTTCGTCAATCGCATTGCGCTGGGCCTCGGCGTTTCTTTCTCAGATGACGAGATGAGCGGCTACAGCGGCGACTGATATGAGGTTTCTTCGTTTAGTACCGCTGCTTGCGCTGACGTTATCGTTCAGCGCACAAGCCGAATACGAATCCGAGCTACGCGACGCGGGCAGTCTTGGAGCAATTCGACTGGCGGGCAGCGAAGATTCGAGCACGCGCAAGGTATATATCGTGCAGCTCGCAACGCCATCTGCTGCCTCCTTCCATGCAACATCGCTTAGTGTGGCGGCGAAGGCCGGCTCATCGAGCGTGTCGCGCGTTCGATTCAACAAGGCTAACGCGGCAATACAAAATTACGCGGACGGCCTGATTCGGGAACAAGACACGGTGCTCGCGCGGGCTGGTGGTGGCACCGAACTGATTTATCGTTACCGCTTCGGATTGAACGGTTTCGCCGCGAAAATGCACCCTTCCCAGGCACACAAACTCGACAGCATGGACGAAGTGCTGCATGTCTGGGAGGACGAGATTCGACCACTGGCGACGAACTATAGTCTTGATTTTCTTGGGCTTTTTGACAGGGACGTGGGTCTTCGAGGCGCCCCTGGACTCGACGGCGAGGACGTTATTATCGGCGTCATCGACAGTGGCGTGGCACCCGAACATCCCGCGTTATCCGACGTCAGAGAAGCGGATAGTCCGCGGTTGTGTCAGGGTGACTGGGCCGAAAATTCTCTACTCGGTCGCTGGTTGTGTCGCCGTTACAGGAAGCTTGAAGACACTGTCACATTCGAAGCACCCGAGGAATGGAACGGCGAATGTGAGACGGGCGTTCGATGTGCAGAGACAGACTGCAACAACAAGCTGCGTGGCGCGCGGTTTGTTGTTGCTGGCGCCCAGGCATCCGGCCCCATCGACGAAGGAGAGATTTTCTCACCACGTGACGTCGACGGTCACGGCACTCACACCGCCACCACTGCGGCTGGCAATCGTGTGAAAGCTTCAATTTTCGGCGCGTTTATCGGCCGCGTCGAGGGTGTCGCACCGCGTGCGAGAGTCGCTGTCTACAAGGCATGTTGGTTGCGTCCTGGCGACCAGCGGGCAAGCTGTAACACGTCCGACCTGGCGAACGCGATTGACGCGGCCGTTGCAGACGGTGTCGACATTATCAACTACTCGGTTGGCAGTTCACTGTTGCAGCTCACAGCGCCGGACGACCTTGCCTTGATGGCTGCAACCAAAGCCGGTGTTCTGGCCGTCGTCGCTGCGGGCAATGAAGGCCCTAACCTGGGCACGATCGGTAGCCCGGCAGGCGGACCGTGGGTTATCACCGCCGCGGCGTCGAGTCGCAAGGGCCAGAACTCGGTTGAAGCCCTCGAAGTCACGGTACCGCCGAGCATCGCCGGTAAATATGCCGTCAAAGAAGCGAATTTTACGCCGCCGCTGATAGATAACGGACCCGTAGAGGGCGATCTCGTACTCGTCGATGATGACGACGACACTCTGGATGATGGTGGCAGCGGAACAACAACGGACGCCTGCGAACCATTGGTCAATTCGGTGGATATTGCCGACAACATCGCGCTAATTCAGCGTGGCGGCTGTAGCTTCGATATCAAGGTTGCTAATGCAGCGGATGCCGGAGCGATCGCCGCGCTGGTCTACAACATTGCCGGTGATCCAATTGTCATGAATGGCAGTAGCGGTCTGTCCGATATTCCTGCCTTGATGATCGGCCAGGCCGACGGCAACCTGATTCTTGCAGAGCTCGACGCCGGCAACCTGGTGTCGGTTGTGATGAACAAGGAACTGCTACTGACTCAGGACGAAAACGGCAACGTCATGGGCTCGTTTTCCGCGCGCGGTCCCGGCCCGTCAGGAGACATTCTGAAGCCGGATGTCACTGCACCGGGAATCCACATTCTCGCCGGCTTCACGCCGGATGCCGCCAATGCAATGCCGGGCGAAAACTATGCTTACCTGACAGGCACCTCGATGTCGACGCCGCATGTTGCTGGCGTCGCAGCGCTATTGCTGCAAGCGAATCCTGACTGGAGTCCCGCTGCCATCAAATCTGCCTTGATGACGACCGCACACCAGTCGCTCACCAGTGCCGACGGCGAGACCGACACGATTCCCTTCGATTACGGCGCCGGACACATCGTGCCGAACGATGCGATTGATCCGGGGCTGGTTTACGACGTTAGTGACGACGAGTTTGACGCCTTTGCCTGTGGCACAGCATCTCCGGCCGTGGGCCGCGAGCGGTGTGACGAACTGGCTGCGGCTGGCCTGTCATTTTCTGGCGCAGATCTCAACCAACCATCTATCGCTCTCGAGCGGCTCGCAAGCGAACGTACGGTCAGCAGGCGCGTTACCAATGTTAGCGATCAAACGGACACCTACACGGCCGTCGTCGTCCCACCCGCCGGAATCGGAGTTACCGTGACGCCGCCAAGCATTACCGTGGCTCCAGGACAATCGGCGACGTTTGACGTTACTTTTAGTTTCGAGTCAGGCCCTCTCGATTTGTGGCGCTTCGGCTCGCTCACCTGGGAAAATAACGAGCGCTCGATCCACAGCTCTATTGCGATCCGGCCGATCTCCATTACGGCACCCTCTCAGGTCACCGATTTTGGTGCGAACGGCTCAGTCAGCTTCCCGGTGGAATTCGGCTACACGGGCGCCTATTCGCCCGGCGTACACGGCCTGCGTTTGCCGCTCGTCATCAACAGTTTCGTTGCCGATGACCCAACGAAGACGTTCTCATTTCGCACGGTCAACGGCGTTACGGCCCACCTTATTGACGTGCCCGCCGATGAGGCCTACTTGCGCTTCTCGCTGTTCGATACTTTTACTGACGGCGACCCTGATGATCTGGATCTGTACATCTACTACTGCGCCGACAATGTTAATTGCGTGCGTGTAGGCGAGAGCGGCGAGCCAACCTCAAACGAAGAAGTGAGTATCCTGCTGCCTGCGGGTGGGCGTTATGCGGCGCTGGTTCACGGCTTTGACACGGACAACGTTAATGGTGGACCAGGCGCCAACTACACTCTGCTGGCCTGGTCATTCGGCCTCGTTGACGATCAGGGCAACATGACGGCCTCCGGGCCCGCATTCGTCAATGCAGGCTCAACGGAAATGATTACGGTCGACTGGACAGGCTTGCTATCCGATACGATTTATCTGGGTGGCGTATCGCACAACACACCGCAAGGTCTGTCAGCAATTACGGTCATTCGCATCGGAAACTAGTTCAGCCAGCCTTGGTCTTTCGTCGTGCGTGAGTACATCAGCAGCGCAACGCCGATAACAATTACGATTGCCGGTAACGCGATGCCGCTACTGCCCCACACCTCGAGGCCGTTTGCCAGCAGGAACGCGTGAACATTTTGCGCCAGAATGCCGAGCAACGAGAGCGTAAACAACGGTACTGCCCAGGACTTACGCAATAACAAGAACAAACTGCCGAGAACGCCGGCGTTTACCGCGATGGCATAGGCTGATGTTGCCCACATCGGTGTCGAGTTGAAGAACTCCTGCTGCGCATCAGTAAATCCTGCCAGCGCTTCAGGCGTCATCGTGACGTGGCTGTAGTAAAAAACGAGACCGAGCAGATTCCAGACTAACGCGGCGCCGCCAATAATCCAGAATGTAGTCGTTGGCCTGCTATCCAGTAAGTCAGACATAGCGAACCCCTCTTCAACTTATTGTGAGTAGGGTCACTCTATCATTCAGGGTTTCTTTTTGGCCATCGCGAGACAGGGTTTGTGGCGAAAACAGCCAACAACGTGATCGTTGACCAGGCCTGTCGCCTGCATGTGCGCATACACAATCGTACTGCCCACGAACTTGAAACCGCGCTTTTTGAGGTCTTTGCTCAACGCATCGGATTCAGGCGAAGTCGCTGGTATGTCACTGTCTTTTTTGAAGCGGTTTTGGATGGGCTTGCCGCCGACGAAGCCCCAGATATATTCGCTGAAACTACCGAATTCCTTTTGTACGGTCAGGAAGGCCCTGGCATTGCCGACCGCCGACCGAACCTTGAGTCGATTCCTGATGATGCCCGGATCGAGTAGCAGCTTTTCAATTCGCTTCTCGGTAATTCGTGCAACTTTCACCGGATCGAAATCTGCGAATGCCTTACGATAGCCGTCACGCTTATTGAGAATCGTCGACCAGCTCAGGCCCGCCTGTGCGCCTTCGAGTAGCAGAAACTCGAACTGCACCCGGTCGTCAAAAACCGGTACGCCCCACTCCTTGTCGTGGTACTCGATGTAGTCGAGGCTAACGCCTTCTGCCCATTTGCATCGTGTCACTGATTTCGTCATGCACCTAATCTACCACCGTCCGGGCGATTGCTTAAGGTTCGAATGTTTGCATTAGGCACAAAAAAGCCCGCGCAAAGCGCGGGCTAAGGTCTGCATTGGGGAATGGCAGACTGTGGTTAACTACTCTTTCGAAGCACCGCAGGAGCCTTCGCCGCAAGCACCCTCAGCATCTTTGGCATCTTTGTCGCCGCCACAGGAAGCTTCGGCATCTTTGTCGGCGCCACAAGAAGCTTCACCTTCCTTGTCGCCACCACAATGTGCTTCGCCGTCTTTGTCGCCGCCGCAATGCGCCTCGCTATCCTTGTCGCCGGCATCGCCTTCTTTATCGCCGCCACAGGACGCTTCAGCTTCTTTGTCGCCGCCGCACGAACCTTCCGCGCCCAGCATGTAACCGACAGCCATCGTTGACATGGCAAACGGGCTTGCAACTGAATCAGCGTTAGCGATGCTGCTTGCCAGTGCAAATGAACCAGCCAAAGCAACACCGACCGCTAAAGCAACAGGCTTTACAATTTTCTTTTCCGACATTTTCTCTCTCCTACAGGGGTTGTTTGCCCAAGCTGGGCAGCTATTTTGATAAGGCAGGCACTACGTGCAAAATACTATGTACTCCACGATACCGATTTCAAAACTTGTGCTTCAATCTTCTCAAGACTCTCTTCGCTATTGCCAAGAATCGCGATGCTGCCGTTACCAACCGGCAAAATCACACCATTGACGTTGTCACCACTTAGAGACTGCGGACGATCCACCATCTCCTCAGGCATCAATAAGATGGTGACCGGCCCATGTTCGCCCTGAATCACCAGGTGCGGCACTTGGTGGCCACCAATTATGCAGCTCTGTGCATAAGTAATGAGCCCGGCGCTGTGATCCATGGTTGCGACGTGCGCGGGTACAACTGAATTCAGACGATCATCTGTTATCGCGACGTCTGTAACACGCAGAGCGGCCGGCTCGTGGTCCAGATGTGCAAGAACCTCGTCGGCAAGCGACTCGTACTCAATGCCCGTACTAACGAAACGAAACCCAATGAAAGCGGCAAGTACGACCGTCGCGGCCATCGCCAGCCACGCCGGTGTCGTTACGCGCCGACTTGAAAGTGACACAACGTTAGCCGTGTCAATCTCAGGAAGCTCCGGCATCTGCAGCTGCGGCACATCGAGCGCAAGCGCACGACTGATCGTCTGATCAAGCGCCTGCATCTCGCTACGATACGCCTGGCAGGCCGCACACTCTGAGAGGTGCCCTGCACCGCCATCGAATGACGGGTCTGCTGCTATCGCTTCTCTGTACTGTTCGCAATTCATGGTCGTTCCATCTTTTCTCTGAGTTTTGCTCTTGCGCGGTGCAATCGTGTTAATACCGCGCCTTGCTTTAGTCCCATCTGTTCCGCGATCTCGTTCGTGCTGTAGCCCATCAGGACCTGCAACACGAGCGGTTCGCGATAATCGTCTTCCAGCTCGTAAATCGCATGACGCATTTCATCGAGCTCATCGTTCGGCTGTTCCGCCAGCAACGCTGCCTGCGATGCTGTCAAATTATCTATGTCGACCGTTTCGAGCCTCTTGCGCTCAAAATACCGAGCGTTTTCTCTTCTAACGATCGTTAGAAGCCACTGCTTTGCCGATGTATCCTCGCGCAGCGCATCCAGCGACTTCCATGCCCTTAGCAGTGCCTCCTGAACCACGTCCTCAGCGATCGACTTGTCCCGGCTTAGCCAGGCTGCGTAGCGGTACATGTCCTGGTGGTATACGCCTACGTATTGATCAAACCTCTGACGCCTTTCCATGACATTTTCACTGCTTTGCATACGAGATGACCCGGTCCATCTGACATTTATTACTGAATCGACTGAAAATTGTGATTCAGGCGTGGAAACCCTACCTAAATATAGGGAAAATAATAAATTATTGTGTTTATATCGGCTAGCTATGAGTACATCCGGACCCGGTCAGTTCCCTCAAATTCGCATGCGCCGCAGCCGCAGAACCGCCGCGTTACGCCGTCTGGTCACCGAAACCGAGCTGGGACCGGGCGATCTGATCTACCCGGTATTTGTGCTCGACGGTGCCAAACGTACCGAGTCTGTGCCGTCAATGCCAGGAATAGATCGCAAGAGCGTTGACCACCTACTCAAGGAGCTCGGTGAAGCGACGCAGCTTGGTATCCCGGCCGTCGCCCTGTTTCCCGTTATCGATATGGACAAAAAGAGCCTGGATGGCGCCGAATGCGCAAATCCCGACGGGCTGGTGCAAAGAACTGTACGGGCCATCAAGGCCGAATATCCGGATCTCGCGGTAATCACGGACGTCGCGCTCGACCCTTACACCACGCACGGCCAGGACGGTATCATCGACGATTCGGGCTATGTCCTGAATGATAAGACTGTCGCCATGCTGGTGCGCCAGGCTGCGTCCCATGCGGACGCCGGAGCAGACATCGTAGCGCCTTCGGACATGATGGATGGGCGTGTTGGTGCTATTCGCGCTCAGCTTGAGGCACAAGGCCACATCAACACACTGATTCTTGCCTACGCCGCCAAGTATGCTTCCTGTTTTTACGGCCCATTCAGGGACGCGGTCGGCTCGGCAGCGAACCTCGGTGGCGGCGACAAGTCGACGTATCAAATGGCGCCTGGCAACACTGACGAGGCACTGCGCGAGGTTGAACTGGATCTCGCGGAAGGCGCTGACATCGTCATGGTCAAACCGGCGCTACCGTATCTCGATATTGTGCGTCGCGTTCGCGAGACTTTCGGAGTTCCAACCTTCGCCTATCAGGTCAGCGGTGAGTACGCGATGATCAAGGCCGCCAGCGACAACGGCTGGCTCGACGAGCGCGCCACGGTTCTGGAGGCCTTGCTGTCAATCAAGCGAGCCGGCGCCAGCGCAATCTTGTCGTATTATTCGATTGCCGCTGCCCGCTGGCTGAGCGAATGACCGAAGCGACAACCACCATAGATCGGTACGGCGTCATGGGATACCCGATATCTCACAGTCGCTCACCTGTCATCCATCGCCTGTTCGCCCTGCAAACGGGGCAGAACATGCAGTACGAACTGTTGCAGGTATCGCCCGAAAAACTCGAGACGGCTGTGCGCCAGTTTCAGCGCACGGGCGGTAAAGGCCTGAACGTCACGGTGCCGCACAAGAGTGAGGTGGCAAAACTCGTCGATCAGATGAGCGAACGTGCCAGCACTGCGGGTGCCGTGAATACAATCGCCTTCCGCGGCAGCGAGATTTACGGCGACAACACGGACGGCATCGGCTTGCTACGAGACCTGAGTGTAAACCTCGGCGTCCACCTTGAAGACGCAAACATTTTGATATTGGGTGCAGGCGGCGCGACCCGCGGCATCATCGGGCCGCTGCTCGAAATGCAACCCGCAGGGCTGCGAATCGCGAATCGAACGCTCGGCAAGGCACAGGCGCTTGCCGACCATTTCGAGTCACAAGGCCCTATCACTGCCTGTCGCTTCAACGTCGTGCCTGTCGGTGAACCCTATGATCTGATTATCAACGCGACATCGGCCGGCTTGCAGGGCGATACGCCGCCGTACCCCGAAGCGGGCATTTCGGAAAACACAATTTGCTACGACCTTTCTTACGGCCTGAACCCAACACCCTTTAGTATCTGGGCGCGCGAACATGGTGCCGCGAAGTCGGTGATGGGTTGGGGCATGCTCGTCGAGCAAGCGGCGGAATCATTCAATCTGTGGCGCGGTATACGGCCTGATACCGCACCCGTTCTCAAGCAGATGCATATCAACGCATAGTGACGAGCTCTTCCGCGTTGCTCGGGTGAATCGCAACCGTATCGTCGAAATCGGCCTTCGTCGCTCCCATTCGAATCGCAACAGCGAAGCCCTGCAGCATCTCGTCGGCGCCCTCGCCGATAACATGACAACCAACGATTTTTTCGTCCGCGCCGACGGTAATCAGCTTCATGACTGAGCGCTGCTTCTTACTACCGAGGGCGTAGTACATCGGCGTGAATCCCGACGAGTAAACCTTCACCGCATTGCCATACTCGGCGCGAGCCGTTGCTTCGGTCAGGCCAACAGTTCCAATTGGTGGATGACTGAATACCACGGTCGGTATCAGATCGTAATCCAGATGCCTGCCCTCCATGCCACCGTACAGGCGGTCGGCCAGCCGACGCCCCGCGGCAATTGCAACCGGTGTCAATGCTGCGCGCCCGGTGACATCGCCGATCGCGAAGATGTGCTCAACGTTCGTCTGCTGCATCTTGTCGGTTGGGATGAAGCCTCTATCGTCGCTGACAACGCCGGCGTTGCCGGGCTCAAGTCCATAGACATTCGGTTCACGCCCAATCGCCCAGAGTACGGCGTCCACCGGGCCGAAGGTACGACCATCTTCGGCGTGCAGTAGCAACCCATCCGATGTCTTCTCCAGCGACGAAGGCACGACACGCGTTTCAATTTCGACGCCATCTTTCTCCATCGCCTCCATCAGCTGTTCGCCCAGCATTGCGTCGAAGCTACGGATGATGCTGTCCTTGCGAACAACGAGTTGTACCTGACTGCCAAGACCGTTGAATACACCGGCCAGTTCGACCGCGATGTAGCCGCTACCGGCCACAAGTACGCGTTGGGGTCGCTCTGGCAGCTCAAAAAAACCGTCTGAGGTAATGCCGAGCTCCGCACCCGGAATGTTCGGTACGCTTGGTCGGCCGCCCGTCGCAATGACAATGCGCTCTGCCTGGTATTCGTCATCGCCAACGGCAATCGTATGTTCGTCCACAAAACCCGCAGCGCCTGCAATATAAGTGACACCACTATTGTCGAGATTGGATTCATAGATGCCGTTGAGCCGCTCAACATAGGCATCTCGCCGGGCTTTCAGTGCGGCCCAGTCGTGGCCGTTAACCGACACGTCATAGCCGTAATCCGCCGCACGCTCAAAGTGATGCGCCTGGCTCGCCGTGTACCACATTACTTTCTTCGGCACGCAACCAACGTTGACGCAGGTGCCCCCTAGCGGACCGTATTCGATAACCGCTGCACGTGCACCGTACTCGGCCGCACGCCGCGCGTGGGCGATGCCGCCACTGCCACCACCGATGACGATAAGATCAAATTGTTCCGCCAAACCTTCTTCTCCAATTCCGTTTCTGTTTTTGTTGGAGCGCCTCTTGAGGCGCGATTTTTCAAAGTCTCAGTCGCGCTCCGAGGAGCGCTCCAACCGCTGATCAGCGCTCATTATGCTAATATCCGGCGCCTGAAACGGATATCAGCAACGTCAATGCCCAACCCGCTCCTCGATATTTCTTCGCTACCGCGATTCGCCGACCTTGCGCCCGAGCAGGTCCTGCCGGCGCTCAAGGAGCTTATCGCAGCACATCGGCAAAAGCTCGAAGCGCTGCTCAACGAGACCAGCAACCCCGATTTTGATTCGCTTGTCGCACCACTCGAAGAGATGGAACACGAGCTTTCCCGGGTCTGGTCACCGGTCAGTCATTTGCAGGGCGGCCTTGGCTCGCGCGTAGGGCGCGACGCTTATAAATCGGCCTTGCCGTTACTGACCGACCATGGCACCGAAATATCACAGAACGTTCGTCTGCAGCAGGCGTATGCAGCGGTTGACGAGCAGCTGAACAGCGACGGCGACACCGCGCGCAAGAGTGTTGTCGAACATGCTCTGCGCGAGTTTCACCTGGCTGGCGTCGACTTGCCGGACGCTGACAAAGCGCGCTTCAAAGAGATCATGCAACAGCTCGCCGCAACGCAAGCCGCCTTCGAACACAATATTCAGGACTCTCAGGACGCCTGGAGCCTGCACATTGATGACGAGGCCAGGCTTGCCGGCCTGCCGCAGCAGGCACTGGTACGGGCCGCGGCTGAGGCGCGCAAACGCGACCGTCAGGGCTGGTTGTTGACGCTCGATTACCCCACCTATGATGCGGTAATGCGGCATGCCGACAACCGCGGGTTGCGCGAGAGCTTCTATCAGGCCTGGGTGACCCGCGCCTCCGATCAGGGACAAAACCCCGAGTGGGATAACAGCGAGAAAATCCAGGAAATCCTGGCGCTGCGTTATGAGGCAGCCCGCCTGATTGGCTTCGATAACTACGCGGAATACTCGCTGGCAACGAAGATGGCGAATTCACCCGATGAGGTTGTCGGCTTCCTGCGGGAGCTCGCATCGCGGACCCGTGCGGCGGCAGAGAAAGAAGTTGCCGATCTGTCGGAGTTTTCTGGAATCGCCCTGAAGCACTGGGACTATCAATACTCGCTCGAAAAGCTAAAGCAGAAAAAGCACTCAATATCGAATGAGCAACTGCGCCAGTATTTTCCGGTGCAAGCCGTAATTAACGGCCTGTTCGAGCTGGCGGAGCAGCTCTACGACGTGAAGCTGCAATCCCAGGATGGCGTAGCAACATGGCATGACGACGTTCGCTACTACTCAGTGCAGAATGAAAATAGCGCGCTGATCGGTGGCTTTTACGCCGACCTGTTTGCGCGCAGCGGCAAGCGCAGCGGCGCCTGGATCGACGAGTGCGTAGTGCGCAAGAATCTGAACGGCCATACGACGCTGCCGGTCGGCTTTCTGGTCTGCAACTTTCCGCCGCCGGACGGTGACGGCGGTCATCGTTCATTGTTAACCCATGAAGATGTCGTGACGCTGTTTCATGAGTTCGGTCACATGTTGCACCACCTGCTGACACGAATTGACTACCCGAGTATCGCGGGCATCAACGGCGTGCCCTGGGATGCGGTGGAGCTGCCGAGCCAGTTCATGGAGAATTTCGCTTGGAATTACGACGTGCTGCAGCGATGTTCCTCGCACACCGAATCGGGTGAGGCATTGCCGCAGAAACTGTTCGAGCGGCTGGATGACAGTCGTCACACCGGCGCCGCGATGGCAATGATGCGGCAGCTTGAATTCGCGCTGTTCGACTTTCGAATGCACACCGAGTACACGCCGGAATCCGATCGCTCGGTACTTGATGTACTCGCGGAGGTTCGCAATGAAGTCGCGCTGCTCGAAGCGCCCGATTACAACCGTTTGCCACACAGCTTTTCGCACATTTTCGCCGGTGGGTATGCGGCCGGGTACTACAGTTACAAATGGGCCGAGGTGCTGGCGGCCGACGCCTTCGGCGCTTTCGAGGAGGCTGGCGTATTCGATCGCGACACGGCGCAGCGATTCCGCAGTGAGATACTGGAGGTCGGCGGCAGTTGCGACTTCATGCAAGCCTATGTCGCGTTTCGCGGCCGCAAGCCCGAAATTGATGCTCTGCTCAAACAGAGCGGCATAACCAACTAATGAAAATCGCAACCTGGAATGTCAACTCAATGAACGTGCGTTTGCCGCACGTGCTTGAATGGCTGGACGCCAATCGGCCCGATGTTCTCGTACTGCAGGAAATCAAACAGCTTACCGAAGCGTTTCCGGTCGAGGCGTTACAGGAGATCGGTTACGCCTCTGTCGCAAATGGGCAGAAAACCTATAACGGCGTCGCCGTTATCAGCCGTAGTCCGGCGACAGACCCGGTGTTTGAGTTTCCGGGCTTTGAGGATCCGCAGCGCAGGGTGCTCGCAGCGACGATTGATGATGTGCGCGTCGTGGACCTGTACATTCCGAACGGCCAGGAAGTCGGTTCCGAGAAATATGACTACAAGCTCAACTGGCTGGCGGCGCTGCATGGGTTTCTTGAAGACGAACTGACGCGCCACGACAAGCTGGTTGTTCTCGGCGACTTCAACATCGCTCCCGCCGACGCGGACGTGCATGACCCGGAGAAGTGGGGCGAGGCTATATTGTGTAGCCCCCTCGAACGCAAGGCGTTGACGGCGCTGCTCGACCTCGGGCTCACAGATGTTTTTCGCAAATTCGAGCAGGCCGAAAAGAGCTTTAGTTGGTGGGATTATCGCGCCGCTGGTTTTCGCCGCAATGCCGGCCTGCGCATCGACCTTATTCTCTCGACTGACGCATTAACGCAATGCTGTACTGCAAGCTACGTCGATAAAGAACCGCGTGCCTGGGAGCGGCCATCTGATCACGCACCAGTCGTCGCTGAATTCGATTGTTGAAAAGAAATCCGACGTCTGCAAACACCGACAAGAACATGACATATTTCAGGATTTTGAACTGTGTCCCGAAAGGCTGCCGTGTATTATTCAGGGACATAAGCCGATGTCTGGGGGACGCGCTTGACTGACTTCAAACGCAGCGTGCCTACCGGTACTCCGGCGACTGATCACAAGAAGAAAAGCATCATGTCCCAGGACCGCCGTAATGATTACGACGTAAGCAACACCGTACAGGTCAGCGACCCGGTCTCGGTACGCAATGCTGTCTACGAGTTATTCAGCAGCACATTTCCCGGCGCCTCGTTCGACAAGATCTGGCTGGCTTTCTATGACTTCGAGCGTTTATTTACGGGCCGGTTTCCAGGTTACAAGGGTTGCGATACAACCTATCACGACGTCCAGCACACTTTGGACATGACGCTCGCGCTGGCTCGTCTGGTTGCCGGCTACGAACGCAGCGTTGAACAAAATGACCGCCTCGGCGCGCAGCGCGCACAGATGGCGATCATCACATCACTGTTTCATGACTCCGGCTACATTCGCCACGCCGAGCGCGATAGCGAATTTTCGAACGGTGCCGAGTTCACGCTGTACCACGTTTCACGGAGCGCCGATTTCCTGCGCCGCTATCTCCCCGAACATGGCCTGGCAAGAGACGTCGCTGTCAGCAGCATGATCGTCCACTTCACCGGTTATGAACTCGATCTCGACCAGATCGAACTCGATGACCCGCGTGACATTATTTGCGGACACCTGATCGGCACCGCCGACCTGATGGCACAAATGGCCGACCGTTGTTATCTCGAAAAATGTCGCGACCGCTTATATAAAGAGTTCGTCGTCGGCGGCGTGGCCGTGGAGAACGCAAGACCTGGCGAGTACATGGTTCGCTACAAGTCGGGGCTTGATCTGCTCAGCAAGACTCCGGCGTTTTATCAGCAAGTGATGCGCGACAGGCTGCATCGCAAGTTCAATCGCGTGTACCGTTATATCGAGGTGCTTTATGACGGCCAGAACCCGTATATCGACGCAATCGCGAGCAACATTTCGCACCTGGTGCGTGTCATCGAGTCCGGTGACTGGTCGTTGTTACGACGTGAGCCGCCTTATTTTCTCGGCATCGTTAACGCTGTGAATGATCTCGAGTTGCTCGTCAGGCGACAGTTGGCGTCGTTTACCGGACGGGCGATTGAGTCTGACGGGCTATTGATGCCCATGTGACATCTTTCGCAAGGCGTGAAACTCCGCACGGGTCAGGCGCCGATTCGCATAAAACGCTGCCAGCGCAGCGGCAAGTAATCCGTAAATAGCGTCTGCTGTAGACATCGCTTCTGCAAAGAACACCGGCCAGGTCATCGCTGTAACGGCCCGCAAGATGTGCAGCGTACTTGTGTCGAGAGCGGCTGCCGTAAATGCGGCCGCAACAACAACGTTGCTCAATAACGCGCCAAACGCGGCGAGCGCCGCGGCGAGTACCGGGAAGCGCCAGTCCAGACCTTGACCCGCACGCCGCACACCGACGCCAACAAGAATCCCCAGAATAACGGTCATCCACGGCAGTATGCGATTGATCAGTGTGGATGCCATCGCCCACAGGGCGCTGAAAACAATAATGATAATCAGGCCGGCGCACAGTGCGTTTAGCAGTGACTGCTGGCTCATGAGCTTTTGACCAAGCTCCGGCCCGGCGTTGGTGGCCGCGCCGGTATGCCGTTTCGGCAACCGAAACACACTCTTGATTTTGTCACTCATGCCCGGACTTCAGTGGCTGGAAAAGTTTACGTCGAATCACGGTGTATATTACGTTTACGTGTGCCGCTAAATCCATACTGATCAGCCCACACAAGCGAAAACAGTGTTCGCTTGCGCTCAAATCGCCCGATACTAGATGCTATTCTCCGCAGTTGCACAAAGCCATGAAGGACAATTGATGCCCGGACCTTTGCAGGGCCTTCTCGTTGTCGCCCTTGAGCAGGCTGTCGCAGCGCCAATCTGCACCTCGCGCCTTGCCGATGCCGGCGCCCGGGTCATCAAGGTCGAGCGCGCCGAGGGTGACTTCGCTCGTGCCTACGACACAATCGTCGATGGTCAGAGCGCTTACTTCGTCTGGATCAATCGCGGCAAGGAGTCGATTTGCCTCGATATCAAAGATGAAGGCGACCTCGCACTTCTCAATACCATGCTGCGCCAGGCAGATGTGTTTATTCAGAACCTCGCGCCCGGCGCAGCAGAGCGTGCCGGACTCGGCAGCGAAGAACTACGCACGCAGAACGAAAAACTGATCACCGTCGACATCAGCGGCTACGGCGCAAGCGGGCCCTACCGCGACATGCGCGCCTACGACATGCTCGTTCAGTGTGAATCCGGCCTTGCCTCAATAACAGGCTCGCCCGCCGAGCCTGGCAGGGTGGGCATTTCGATCTGCGATATTGCCTGCGGCCTGTCCGCGCACGCTGCGGTTCTCGAGGCACTGATTGAACGCGGCCGCACCGGACGCGGCAAGGCGATACAGGTCTCCATGTTCGACTCGATTGCTGAATGGATGACCGTGCCATTGCTGTATCAGGAACACACAGGCAAAGCGCCGGCGCGTGTGGGCGTCGCACATCCATCCATCGCACCGTACGAGGTCTATACGACCAGCGACGGCAACGACATCGTCATCGCGATTCAGAACAACCGCGAGTGGCTACGTTTTTGCGACGGCGTATTGCGACGGCCCGAGCTCGGCACAATAGGGGCTTACAAAGACAATGAGTCTCGATGTGCTAATCGCGCCGCGCTGACTGAGGACATAGCTGCCATTATTTCGCTCGAGACCGAACATGAAATTCGCGAACGCCTGATAAACTCAAGAATTGCGTTTGCCTCGCTTAACGATCTGCGTGCGCTTTCCGAGCATCCACAGTTGCGCCGTTGCGACTCTGCGACGCCGTCCGGAGTTGCGCATCTGGTTGCACCGGCTGCACAGCACGATGGCAACGAGGTGCCCTCGGCGGCGATTCCTGCACTTAATGAACATGGCGCGGCGATACGAGCCGAGTTTGCGGCGAAAGAGTAAATAATCTATGGATCAACACAGAATTGACTGGCCCAGCTTTGGCACTTGTGTTGCCGTAATCGCGCTCGTCTGCTTGCCCATCGTGCTGGCACCGGATACGGCAATCATCTACCTGCAGTCCGCATACGACTGGATATCAAGAGAGCTCGGCATTTTGTATTTGCTCGCCAGCGTTGCCGCCATTGGTTTTCTCGTTTGGCTTGCGGCAAGTCGCTTCGGCAAGATAAAGCTCGGACAGGATGACGACGAACCTGAATTCAGTCAGCTCAGCTGGATAGCCATGCTGTTTTGCGCCGGGGTTGGGGCTGGCCTGCTCTATTGGTGCGTCACGGAATGGGCGTATTACTACGACGCGCCGCCATTTGGCGCCGAGCCACGCAGTGGGGAAGCTGCCGAATGGGCCTCTACTTATGGATTGTTCCACTGGGGCTTCACCGCATGGGCCTTCTATTGTTTGCCCGCGATAGCGATCGCCTACCCGTACTACGTAAAGAAGATGAACATCCTGCGTTTCAGCATCAGCTGCAACTGGTTCCTCAAAGGCAAAGAGCAAGGGCCCGTCGCTCGCTTGATCGACCTGTTTTTTATGGTTGCACTGATCGGCGGCGCCGCTTCTTCCTTAGGTTTCTCAACGCCGATGATTGCAGCATGCATCGCCTGGCTATTTGGCGTCGAACCGACTTTTAACCTGGAGATGGGCGTTGTCGTGCTCTGCGTACTGCTATTCGCAGCAAGCGTTTGGTTAGGGTTGAAGAAAGGCATTAAGCGGCTCAGCGACATCAACCTGGTACTCGCGTTCGGCTTGCTGCTTTTCATTCTGTTGGTCGGCCCGACGGCGTTCCTGTTGAAAACCAGTCTCAATGGCATCGGCCTGATGGCGCAGAATTTCCTCCGCATGAATTTTTGGACTGACCCATTTAGCGATTCCGGTTTTGTCGAAAGCTGGACCGTCTTTTACTGGGCCTGGTGGATCGCGTATGCGCCTTACATCGGCTTGTTCGTAACGCGTATTTCCCGAGGCAAGACTATTCGCCAGGTCATCGCCGGGATGTTGTTGTATGGCTCTTTGGGAAGTTGGGTCTTCTACATGATCATTGGCAATTACGCGTTGTATCTCGAGCTCGCCGGCAATATCGACTTCACGGGAATTATGAAGTCAGTGGGCGGCAGCGCTGCAATCGTCGCCACGCTGGAAACCTTACCTCTTACATCGATCGTCATTACGGCGTTTTCCGCAATCGCTATTATTTTTGCTGCGACGACCTATGACTCCGCGTCCTACACGCTCGCGTCGAGCGCCACGCTGAACCTCAAGGCCGGAGACGATCCTGCGCGATGGCATCGCGTGTTCTGGGCGTTCGCTTTTGGGCTGATGCCCGTTGCTTTGATGTACATCGGCGGCCTTCGCGTTATGCAGGTTATCGTGCTCATCGCCTCGCTACCCATTTTGATTATTGGTGTATTCATGTCGATTAGCCTGGTGAAAACGCTCAAAGCAGACACTGCCGACTCCTAGCTATGCAAAAGCTGTTTCCCATCTTCTCAATGCTTGTCATTGGCGCCTGCGCCGAAGAGGAGTACCCACCCTGGCCAAGCGTCACCGTGGATGGTGAGCTACTTGTCGGTCAGTACATCGATAGCAGCCCGGTGGTCGAGTTTCTCGGCATACCGTTTGCGGAGCCACCGGTCGGCGACCTGCGCTGGAAAGCGCCGCAGCCACTGCAATCAAAACAGGAGCGCCGCGAGACGACCGAATTCGCTGCCGCCTGCATGCAAACGATGCGCATACTCGACTGGTACCGCTATATGGCGGAGACCTTTGGCGCCTCGTCCGACTACTACAAAGACCTCGAGATAAGTGAAGACTGTCTGTACCTGAACCTTTGGACGCCGACATTCGAGACAAAAGCGAAATTGCCGGTAATGGTCTGGATTCACGGCGGCAGTAACAAGAGTGGCTGGTCCTACGAGAAGAATTATCGCGGCCACTCGCTGGCCTCACAGGACGTGGTCGTTGTAACGGTCGCCTATCGGCAAGGTGTTTTCGGTTTCCTGTCGCATCCGGAGCTTGCTGGCGAAGATGCCGTTGCGCACTTCGGATTGTGGGATCTGATTGCTGCGCTGCAGTGGATACAGGACTACTTAGAGACTTTTGGCGGTGACCCCGATCGAGTGACCTTGTTCGGTGAGTCGTCCGGCGGTGAAAACATACTTGCGTTGATGTTTGCAGAACCCGCTGCCGGGCTGTTTCACCGTGCCGTGATGCAAAGTGCGGCTGCCTACGGAATGTCGATGCCGAGGCTCGACGGCGAACAGCAGCGTGGCGCTGATCTCTCGGCAGTATTTGGTTTCGACGCCGACGGATCCCTGGAGAAACTCAGAGGCGTACCGGCAGACGAACTGCTGAGAATCTATGAGGAGAACTTCGCCGATCACTATCACTCACCCGCAATCGATGGCCAGATGTTCACAGAGTCCAACTGGGAATCGGTTCAAGCAGATCACTTCGACAAGCATGACCTCCTGATCGGAACCAACGACGCCGAGTGGCTGGATTACATCGACGACGATGCGTCGGTTGATGACGTCGTTCTAACCGCCGCCAATCATCCGCGTATCGGTGGCGATAAAGCACTCGACATGGTGAAGGACGAAGCTGATCCGCGACGCGCGATGGATCGACTGATTACTGCGGATGCTTATGTGTGCCCATCGCAGAACATCGCGGCACATCGAAGCACTTCGGGCGGAAATGCCTGGATGTATTTTTTCACTCGTGTGCGCGAGGACCTGGGTGGTCGTAAGGTCGGTGCGTTTCATGGCGCCGAGTACTCGTACGTCTTCGGCGTGCACGACAACTACGTGACAACCAATGAAAAAGATCTGGCACTCACTGCGACGATGCAACAGTACTGGATTAATTTTGCAGCCACAGGCAACCCGAATGGCGATGGCCTGCCCGAATGGCCGATGTTCGAACGGCCCAACCCGTTAGTACAGGAGCTGGGAGACGAAGTTAGGACTATCCCGGCGATCGAGCCAGAGATGTGCACATCATTCGAGGCATGGAATGAAAGTCGCGACTAAGTCTTTCTCGCGACGTCGCCGACGCTTATATCGCCCGACTCAACCACCTTCGCACAAATACCGCGGAAGTTGAGTTTCTTACCCAAACCGACATTAACGAACACAACGGCATCCTTACCAAAGCGCGCCGCAAATTTTTTGCAGCCCGTGTGCGGTGGCTCAGTGACTTCGACAACGGCGTCGCCGATCGTAAGTTGTGTTCCGGGCGGAAGGTTCTCCGGACTCAAATCCATGTCCACATAAAGCTGATCACCTGCTAGCTGTCGCCGATCCGGGTCGGCAGCGACAAGCGCGACCACGCGGGCATTCATGATGTTGAGTTGCATATCGGGATCGGCACTTCCGTCTGGTCTGCGTCTACTGCCTTTCGCAAGCCAGTTGTCGCCGACGAGGCCAACTTCAACGTCCAGGCGTCCTTCAGCAACG
>Ga0164320_10000100_pt1 | contig 23934 bp, 19 predicted proteins | sample GuaBasSediGuay11_FD_113736 | JGI IMG/M metagenome (GOLD analysis project Ga0164320, IMG submission 113736) | Subseafloor sediment microbial communities from Guaymas Basin, Gulf of California, Mexico - Guay11, Core 4567-28, 0-3 cm | ecosystem: Environmental > Aquatic > Marine > Hydrothermal...
AACAACGAGTTGGACATCAATGGAGATCTCACAGGCAACGTCATCGTTAGCAGTGATCGCGAGTTCTGGGGCTACGAAGATTATGGGCTGACGGCTGTCACCGACATTCGTTCCAGCGCGGGCGTTGACTACAGCGTCGGCTTCGAGCATCAGCGGTTTTCCGGGCGCGATGAGGTCCTGCTGATCGCCAGTCAGGCGGAACGCGTTAACGCGTTCTTCGGCCAAATTCGGACCGGCGAAGACCTGCTGTCTAACACACAGCTCGCTCTTGGATTTCGTTATAACAAGCCGAGCGGCGAAGGCGACATCGCCGTGTGGAATGCGAGCGGCAAACACAATTTCTCGGAGAGATTCTATCTGCGCGCTTCGGCGGGAACAGCATTCCGATTCCCGGATGCCTGGCAGTTATACGGCAATGACCCATGTTGCACGCTGGGCAACCCCGATCTCGAAGGTGAGGAAAGCAGCAATTTTAATATCGCGCTCGGCGGCCAGCTGGATGCGCTGAACGGCATCGACTGGGAGATTATCGCTTTCACTCGGGAAGTCGACAATCTGATTGGCAGCGCGGATGGGGTTCGCATCAATACGAATAACAGCGTGGACTTCGATGGCTTCGAAGTCTCGGCAAACATCAGCATTTCAAACAGCTGGCGCGCGAGCCTGGACTTCACACATACGACGGCAGAGGTCGGCGGTTCCGATGAGCAAATAACGGATGTTCCCGAAGACCTGATCAAGGCGAGTGCGACTTATTCGGCGGAGAACTTGCCGATGGAGGCAGCTATAGCTGTGGTACATGTCGGTGACCTCTACGATTCTGTGTCAGGTGGCATCGGGCGGGTCGAGCACGGTAACTACACGGTGCTCGATGTCAGCGGCGCGTGGTATGTTGGCGATGCACGTAAACATCGTCTGGGCCTGAGGTTGGAAAATGCGCTAGACGAAGACTACGGCTCGTCATTGGGGCGCGCGGTCCGCGATGCGGATGGCAGTTCCTATGCTTATACAAACCTCGGAACGCCGCGCACTTTGCATGTCACCTACCGATACAGTTTCTGATCAAAAAATGCGCCGTGTGATTTGGCGCTACACGATCCTGACGCACCGCTACGTCGGCATCGCGATCAGCCTGATTATTCTGCTTTGGTGCCTGTCCGGCATCATCATGATGTATGTCCAGTATCCAGCGTTCGATCGTGCCGAGCGACTTGCCGGTTTGTCAGCGATCCCGATCGACATCATCAAACTTTGGCAAGTCGAGGCATCGGCCAGGGAAGACTATGTCGGTGACTTTGCCGTGGAGGCTACCCCAACTGGCGCGGTGTTGAGACTGTCCTACGATGGCTATGGGCAACAGACACTCGACCTGATAACCGGTCGGTGGCAATCGATTTGGCAAATGGAGGCGCTGGATACGATAGGGCGCTCATATGCAGCGAATCGTGGTTGGTCTGCACCGAGCTCCAACTCGACAATGGAGCGAGACCAATGGACCGTTCACAGCCGCTTCACCGAACACCGACCAATGCTGAAACAACGCAATGACGACGGCGTTGAGTGGTATCTGTCGAGCCAGACCGGCGAAGTCGTGCAAACCACAACCCGGAGTGAGCGAGTCTGGAACTGGCTAGGATCTGTGATTCACTGGCTCTATCCGACGGCGCTGCGGCAACATGTTACAGCCTGGGCACAGACCGTCATCTGGCTGACGATATTCAGCCTGTTCCTGACGATCACCGGGGTGGTGATTGGTATCAAGCAGTATCGTAAGCGCCGCAACGGACGGCGTTCGCCGTACAAGGCCTGGGCGCTTTGGCACCATTACGCCGGTCTGATATTCGGTGTGTTGACGTTGACGTGGCTGTTCAGCGGATTGTTTTCGATGAATCCCTGGGGAGCGCTGGAGTCGCGAAGTGCCTATGCCGAGCGGGAGATTCTGAACGGGGCAGACATGTCCGTCGGTGAAGCCGTCGAGTTGTTGCAAGCATCTGCAGAGTTCATTCCGCCCGATACAGTGCGTATCGAATCGGCGTATTGGCTCGGTGAAACTTACCTTGTTGCGTACGCCCGAGACGGCAATCGATTCCGCTTCAATCACGATGGGCCGGCGACAGGCATTGCAGAGCAGGATCTACTCGCGGCGCAGCAGCAACTAGAATACGGTGATGCGAAAGTCGATTTGCTCGAGTCAGGTGACGAGTATTATTACAGCCACCATGACCAACGCGAGTTTCCGGTTTACCGATTAATCTATGAAAACGGAGAGCGCTTTTACATCAGTGCTCTAAGCGGAACATTGCTGCGCTTTGCCGACAATAATGCGAAAATCTATCGTTGGTTGTTCAACGCGTTTCATGCCGGTGACTTCCACGCGATTGCTCGTTCCAGACCGGTCTGGGATGTATTCATGCTGATCTTGCTGCTCGGCGTAACCGTAGGTGTTGGTTCCGGCACCTGGCTCGGATTCAAGCGAATTATTGGCTAGAGCCAAGTGCCTGAACACTAAACTCGGAGATTCACTGGAATGGACATCAAGATGTTATCAGTTGTATTTGGCACTGTATTTCTTGCGGAGCTTGGCGACAAAACGCAGCTTGCGACCTTTCTTTTCGCGGCCAAGCAACCTGAAAATATGATTTCCGTCTTCGTTGGCGCATCACTCGCATTGATTTGCTCATCAGCAATTGCGGTACTCGGTGCATCAGTAATATCTGATCACGTTGATCCCAAATTCCTTTCCTATATTGCTGGAGCAGGATTTATAGTCATCGGTGCCTGGACAATTTGGCAGGCGGCTTAGCGCTCCGGAAAGAGAACGCCCGTCACTGACTGACCAGCAAAACCACAATCTCAAGCAAATTATGTAAAGCCCGCAGTCTTCGGAGCAAGGGCCCGAGGCGTTGATGTCTCTGATTTCGGTGTTCCATACATGAGATGATTTGACTCAGATATGGGTTTTCTGTAAGGTGGCTCCCAAGATGGTCGCTTGGGCAGAGCCGGCCGATCTGGATCTACCGCCAACGGCGGCTACTGAGAATCAGCGATAGAGGGCAACACCATGAAAATCACGAAACAAATCGGACTTCTAGCGGGCCTTATTGGGGCCCTTGGCATCGCCGCTTGTGGAGGCGGTTCATCTTCAGACAACGCAGCACCCGGGCCGGGCCCGGTAGGTTCCGTCCCCACTCAGGTAAACGTGGTTGGATCCATCACGGGATTCGGCAGCGTTTTCGTGAGCGGCACGAAATACGAGATTGCAGCAGACACCAGAGTCGAAATAGAAGGGGAAGCAGACGCGATAGGGGATGACAGTCGGCTCCGTCTTGGCATGAAAGTACGAGTGTCAGCAAGCGATGACAATGGCGTGCGCACCGCGCAGAGCATCGAGTTTGACGAGGACCTTAAAGGGCCGATAGAGAGCATCACGCCAGATCCCAGCGATGCGACCGTCGGAACGTTTTCTGTAATGGGTCAGACGGTCACCGTCGATGCCGGTACGGTGTTTGACGATGATGTTGGTAACAATGACGGTGTTGCGGGTATTGATTTCCGTGACCTGCAAACCGGTATGGTCGTCGAGATAAGCGGCTTTCCGACCGACGGCGGTTTTCTAGCGACTCGAGTTGATCGCGAACTTGATGCAACTGGCGGTGATCCGGATATCGGTCAGCCTGACGTTGACGGTGATGAACTGGAATTGAAGGGCTTTGTGGAAAGCGTCGCCGCTGACAATTCATCAATAACGGTGGGTGGCGTTATCTTTGTGATCAACGCAGCGACGATCTTTGAAGATGGCCTGACTCTTGGTGCTGACCTTGTTGGTGCATTCGTTGAGGTCAAAGCAGACCTGGTGGCGGCGGAGTTCGTGGCCGTGCGCGTAGAGCGCGAGGACGACTTTGACGATGACGACCGTAATGGCGAATTTGAGATCGAGGGCATATTGCAGTCCGTCGACACTACGTCGTCGCCGAACACGTTCACAATCAACGGCATTACCGTGCCTGTAACTGGCGCATCCTCGCTCGAGTCACTGGTTGGTATGCGTGTCGAAATTAAGGGAAGCTTCAACGCGGACGGTGTGCTCGTACTGCGTGAGGCAGAGCAAGACGTTGAAGACAGCGTTCGAACGGAAGACCTGGTTAGTACTGTCGATATCAACGCTGTGACTTTCACCACACGACTTGGTCTTGTCGTCACGCCGACCGGCGGAAGCCGGGTTGAGGACAGCGCAAGCGACGATAGCGACGACCATTTGACGCCAACGCAATTCATCAACCGCCTGCAAACAGGTGATCGAGTCGAAGCGAGAGGCCACGATGATTCAGGCGGCGGTGTTATCTGGACTCGCGTCGATCGCGACGAATTGGCAGCTGACAATAATGACTTCGAATGCGAACTCCGCGGGTCGGTAACGTCAATCGACGGCGATGCATCTGCGTTTAGCTTCGTCATCCAGGGAGTAACGGTACTCACAGGTCGTGTTAGCGAGAACAACTTCCACGGTGCGAATGGCGAGACCATCGGGCGGGCGGGGTTCTTTGACCGCTTGGCAACTGACGATATCGTCGAAGCGGAAAGCTTCGAAGGTGATGAGTTTTGCATGACCGGCACTCTCGACGCGCGCGAAATTGAATTCGAACCGGCAGATGGCAGCTAGGGCCAGTCTCGCTTGGGCTGGGCGGGTCTGCGAGCAGCAGACCCGCCCGTTTTCGACTCCCAAGCTGCTAGACTAAAGAACGTATTTGGGATAATGAGTCTCATCCATGAACGACAGCAAAGGATCAGCAACCTCCGCGTTGCGACTTCTGTTTCGCCCAATAGCGCGAATCATGCTGCGTGCAGGTATCAACTGGCAGGAGCTGGCCGACGTCTGCAAAGCTGTCTATGTCGAGGTCGCGACCGAAGACTTCGGCATTCGTGGTCGTCCGACCAACATATCTCGCGTCGCGATTCTGACCGGCCTGACACGCAAGGAAGTTCGTCGCCTGCGCACCCTGCTGCAGGATGCGAACCCGGAAATCTTCAGGCGCATGAATTATGCAACGAGAGTGCTGAGTGGTTGGTACCAGGACGAGGAATTTCTGGGCGCGGACGGCAAGCCAGTTGCCTTGCCGCCGAGCGGCGAGAGGCAGTCCTTCGAATCCTTATGCAAAAAATACAGTGGCGACGTCGCAGCAACAACGATGTTGAAGGAGTTGAAACACGTCGAGGCTGTCGCGGAAGCTACGGATGGAACGCTTACGGTAAAAATGCGCTACTACATGCCAACAATGACAGACCCGGAACGCATGCTGAGTTCTGGCAGCGTAATGGAAGACATGGGCTATACCGTGGCCTATAACCTGCACCGGGCCGATACGGATCCTGGCAGTTTCGAGCGACGCGCAACAAATACCCGGATGCCGGCAAACGCAGTGCCAAAATTTCGCAAATTTTTGAACGAAGAAGGACAGGCCTTTCTCGAAAGAGTGGATGCCTGGCTAAGTGAACACGAACTTGATGACAACGACGACAGCAAAAGTATCCGGCTCGGCTTGGGCGCTTACTGGATTGAGGGTCGCAATAGAGAGGAACAATCATGAAACGCTATCTGATCTTTTTCTTAACTAGCACCCTTACAGTCACTTCCTGTGGCGGTAGTAGCGAGCAAGTCGCCGGCATTGATGCGCGAGGTGACCCGACTCCGGTTGCAGTGGTGTCGAAAGGCACCATAAGTGGATTTGGTAGCGTTATCGTCAACGGTGTGGCATTCAACACCAACGCGACGACATTTACGATCGACGGCAACGACGGAACGCAGGCCGACCTTTCGGTTGGTGACGTTATCGTTGTGCGGGGCACAGTGAATGAGGACGGCACATCTCCTGCTGCGGATAGCATTACCTTTGATGATGCGGTGGAGGGGCCGATTTCCGCGATCGACGAGCCCAATCAAACCCTGACTGTTCTTGGACAAATGGTACACGTCGATGCTGACACGTCATTTGACGACAGCATCAGTCCGGCATCACTTGAGGGCTTGATGGTCACGGACGTTGTCGAAGTTAGCGGCTTCTTTCTCGCCGACGGCAGTATCAGTGCTACGCGAATCGAATTGAAATCAGTACCTGGCGAGCTTGAGCTGACGGGGCACGTTAGCAATATCTCCGGAACGACGTTTGAGATCAATGGCTTTGTCGTCGATTTCAGCGCTCCAGGCGTGCTTCTGGGATTCCCGGGCGGAACACCGGAAAACGGTCAGTTGGTTGAAGCGAAAGGTGATGCACTCGGCGGATCGGGCGAGCTGCTTGCGACCAGAGTTGAGTTCAAAGGCGGCGATCTGGGTGACGATGGCGATCGCGCAGAGCTCGAAGGTTTCGTCACGCGTTTCGTGTCAGCGGTGGACTTCGATGTGGAAGGTGTGCCGGTTACGACCAACGGGCAAACAACGTACGAGAACGGCAGCGCTACTGATCTTGCTTTGAATCGCAAGGTTGAAGTCGAAGGCGACATCAATGCCGCCGGCGTACTGGTTGCGACGAAGGTTGAGATCAAAGCATCAGGATTCGTGCGTATTGAATCTCTGGTCGAAGATGTACAGGCAGACCGCCTGACGGTTCTTGGCGTCGTGATAAGGGTTAACACAGCGACACGCCTCGAGGACAAGAGTGATGAAGATCGTGAACCGTTCAATTTGTCGCATGTCGTGGTCGGAGACTATGTTGAGATTCGCGGTTTTGAGGACGCAAATGGCATCGTCGCGACGCGACTGGAACGACTGGAACGAGAAGACTTTGATGGCGACGTGGCGCTGCGAGGCTTCGTTGATAGTATCAGCGATCCGGATTTCTCGATTTTGGGTGTAACGGTTTCGACCGTGTTTGCCACGTTTGCCGACGTTGACGGTTCACCACTCACACCCGCAGAGTTTTTCCAGCAGGCTAATGGCAGGTTGGTCGAGGCAAGTGGTACGCTCAATGGGGCCGTGATAACGGCGGGCGAGGTTCAGCTGGAAAACTAAACGTTTACGCAATGAGTGCCAAACAACAATGAAGCCATTTAGGCTGATCCGGGTGCACGTTTGCGCCGTCGTTCTCGTATATGTGTCCGCATGTGCGTCCGTGGGAATGTTCGATACTGCTGAAGAGTCGGCGTATGTGGTCGCCGAACAATACACGCAGGAAATCACCAGTCTCGAGGCGAACGAGAAGGTCAAGAAGGCCTTTGCACAAATGGTTAGCCTTGATGCCAGGTCATTAGAGGACCTCATCGAACTCACCGAAATTCCGGCGCCGCCTTTCGCAGAGGATCGGCGTGCCGCTCGCTTTGCAGGGCTGTTGCGCGAAGCCGGGCTGACTGATGTCACGATCGATGCGGTGGGCAACGTAATCGGCCGGCGACCTGGTCGAATGGGTGAGCGCGTCATAGCCTACTCGGCGCACCTGGACACAGTGTTCCCTGAAGAAACAGATCTCACTGTTCGAGTAGAAGGTGACACTTATTACGCGCCTGGTATTGGCGACAACACACGCGGCCTCGTTGTCGTCCTGGGAGTGCTTCGGGCAATGCAGCACGCCAATATCGAGACTGATGCTGATGTCCTCTTCATTGGCAATGTTGGTGAGGAGGGCCTTGGTGACTTGCGAGGCGTCAAACACCTGTTTCGTGAGGGTGCCGAGCGCATTGACACATTGATCGCTGTCGACGGTGGTAACCCCAACCGTATCGTTTGGGGCGGCGTCGGCTCGCACCGTTATCGCGTCACATTCAAAGGGCCGGGCGGACATTCCTGGGGCGCATTTGGCACCGCGAGCCCGCATCATGCGCTGGGTCGGGCGATTCAAGAATTCGTCGAGAATGGGCCAGACGTTACGTCGGTTGGAGATAAGACGTCTTACAACGTCGGTCGAATCGGTGGCGGTACGTCGGTTAACTCAATCGCGTTCGAGTCCTGGATGGAAATTGACATGCGTTCCGGAAACCAGGACAAACTTGATGACATCGATGCAGTCTTGCAGGCCGCCGTTCAAGACGCATTAGTGGCAGAGAACGCAGCAAGGCTGGAAGGACCCGAGCTCACTGTTGAGGTAGAGCGTATCGGCACACGCCCGGCTGCTCGAGGAAAGACCGACTCACCGCTGGTTCAGCGTGCCGCCGCCGCGATGCGAACACTTGGGCTGGAACCAGACCTGCAAATCTCGTCAACCGATGCCAACCACCCGCTGTCGCTGGGAATCCCGGCTGTTACGCTGAGTCGCGGCGGTAATAGCGAGGATGCGCATTCACCAGCGGAGTCCTGGCAGAACGTGGATGGTCATATCGCGATGCAGATCGGATTGCTGACCGTATTGACCGAAGCAGGCCTCGCTAAAGACTAACGCCCGTCGAAGACGATCTCGCCATTAACGATCGTCAACACGGATTTCATGTTGCGGATGGCATCATTCGGAACGGCCTCGTCATCGAATATGTTCGCCTCCAGCACTGCGAGGTCCGCGAATCGGCCAACGGCAATACCTCCGAGCAGATCGTCTTCCCTGGTGAACCATCCCTGCTCGGCTGATGCATACAGTCGCACAGCGTCGTAACGACTGATCTGCTGACCATCGTTGATGAGTTCGCCGGAGACGTCTTTGCCAGTCACCATGTAGTAAATCATGCACCAGGGATTTAGCGTGTTGATTCGGGCACCGTCGGAGCCTGCGCCGAGCGCGACGAGGTCACTCTCAATCAGCGTGCGCCAGGGTGGGCCGCCGCGCTGCCCCGCGTGGTAGCGCTGACCGTGAACGCCAAGACCGAGCCCCATTTGTTTTGCTCGCTGAATGAGTTCGGGAGTAACGAAGCTCAGGTGCCCAGGCGTCCAGCGCAATTCAGATAGATCGAATTCTTCGTTCAACTCTTCCCACACATCCAGGTGCGCGTCGATTTCCGCGGGCGTGTGCAAATGCTGGTGATAGGTCCAGCCACGCTCGGCGATGCGGCGCTGAGCTAGCCTCGCGGCTTCACCCAGTGGTTTCTCGTTGAATAACGCTCTGCCGACAGACCACTCGCCAATACCAACAATCTTCGCCATATCGGGACCGTAGTTGGGCCACTTGTTGTCGAGATAACCCATGAGCTGTGTCAAATTCTTGTCTTCGTCGAGGCCGGGGAAGTAAATGCGCGTACGCACCTTGTGCAGATCATCGCGAACCAGTTCGAGGAAGAAGTCGTAGCCTGTCGTTTGATCGATAAAGCCAACGCCAGGCACTGTGCCCGACATATCCATGACGGTAGTCAGCCCAACCGACAGCGCGAAATCGGCGACGCCAAGCATCTGCCGCTTGCGGTCGGCATTCGTGAGATCCGCCGCCAGAACCTCGTAGGCCCGTGCCGTGTCCTCACGCGGGGCAATCACTCCGTCGTCTGTAACAGCAACACCAAGGTCTCGCAGCAGGTCCCTCGCCGCGGTATTAGTTTGCCCAGGGCCGGCGCCACGTTCAGACAGGTAAACGGGGTTGTCAGGCGCAGCGGTGTCGAGTTCTGCGAGAGTTGGAAAGCGCTTTTCGTCCCACTGTGTGCGGCGGATGCCGCCGATCGTAGAGATAAGTGATCCTGCAGGCACAGATTCCGCCTTTTGGCTGATGGAAGAAAGTGCGTCCTCGATAGTGAACGTGACCTCGAGTTCACGATGATCGTAACCGGGCCGGTTCGCGATGCGTATGTAGTGAACGTGATTGTCGATCAGTCCCGGGATAACCGTGCGTTGATCCAGGTCAATGACCTTTGTGCATTCGTCGAACGACTCATCGTCCGGATTGAGGGCAACGAATCGGCCCGCCCTGATCAAAACAGACGATGCGACCGAGTTGTTCTCATCCATCGTATGTATCTGTCCGTTTACGAGAGCGAGGTCCGTGCTCGCACAGCCTTCGTTGTCGGCCGCGAAAAGCGATGCGGGATAGAGGCTGGCGAGGAAAATGAGCGTCGCAATGCTATTTCGTGTCATCAATATTCCTTATGCGAACAGGTCGCTGTAATTTTCTCGTAATACGTTCTTCTGAATTTTCGCCATCGAATTTCGTGGCAGTTCATCGACGAACACCACGCGTTTGGGAATCTTGAAGTTTGCGAGTGATTCTTTCGCTGATTGGATGACGCCATCTTCATCGATGGTGTCTTGCGAGGCTCGCACAACAACAGCGACAACTGCTTCGCCAAAGTCGGAATGTGGTACGCCGATAACGGCGGATTCCTTAACACCGTCCAAATCATCAATGAACAGCTCAACTTCCTTCGGATACACATTCAGGCCGCCGGTAATAACAAGGTCCTTAGCCCGGCCAACGATAGAAACGTAGCCGTCGTCATCGATGAGCCCCTTGTCACCGGTGTTGAAAAAGCCGTCATCCGTGAAGTCCTCGGCGGTTTTGTCGGGCATTTGCCAGTAGCCGACGAACACGTTTGGCCCCCGAACCTGCAGGTTGCCGATTTCGTCAGTTGGTAATTCGTCGCCCGCGTCGTCAACCACTCGGACTTCGACACCGGGGAGCGGATGACCAACCGTGCCGGGCCTGCGCTCACCATGCAGCGGGTTCGAGGTATTCATGTTGGTTTCGGTCATCCCGTATCGCTCGAGAATGCGATGTCCGGTGCGCTCCTCGAATGCCACAAAGGTTTCCTGCAGCAGCGGCGCGGAACCGGAAATGAAGACGCGCACGTTTCTGGCAACAGCGGCAGTGAAATCCGCTTCGTTCAGAAGACGCGTGTAATACGTTGGCACGCCCATCATCACGCTGCATTCGGACAAGCCCTGAATAACGGCGGCCGGGTCATAGGCGTCGAGCCAGCGCATGCTCGCGCCGCTTAGCAGCACGCAGCCGATGGCGACGAACAAACCGTGTACGTGGAAGATTGGCAGCGCATGCAGCAATCGATCCTGTTCATTGAATTCCCAGGCTGCTAACAAAGACTCGGTATTGCTGAGCAAGTTGGCGTGGGTCAGCATGATGCCCTTGGGTACGCCCGTCGTGCCGGAGGAGTACAACAGTGCGGCCATGTCATCTTCCTCTCGAGGAATGAGCATGGCTTCGGCCGACACATTCTGTGACTCGTCGATCAAACTGCCCTTGCCGTCGCCATTGAGTGTAAAGACATGCTCTATGCCGGCCTGATCGGCCAGCGACCGGATAACGTCTTTCTTGGCACCGTCGCAGATCACCACAGTAGGTGCCGCATCGCCCAGAAAATACTCGAGTTCCGCAGGTTGGTAGCCAGGGTTTAGTGGATGAAAAACAAATCCACCGCGCAGGCAGGCGAGATACAGAGATAACGCGGCCGGAGATTTGGCGACCTGCACCGAGACGCGATCACCGGGATGGACACCAAGTTCAGTCAGAAAACGAGCTAGCCGGGCGGACTCATGGTCGATGTCCTGATAGGAATACGATCGACCTGAATTCGTTTGCAGCAATTCGTCATTGGCGTGTTTCGCAAACTGACGTGCGAAGTGCGCATAGAGGTTCGCGTTTTGGTCCGTGGCTGGAATCTACTTCACCTCATCCTGCACGGTATTGGTTAGCTTGCCCAGGCCCTCGACTTCGATCTCAACGGTGTCGCCGTGTTTCATCCAGACCGGTGGCTTGCGTGCGTAACCAACACCTGCTGGTGTGCCCGTCACGACGACGTCACCGGGTTCGAGTGTCATGCACTCACTGAGAATCGTGATGAGCTTGCGGACGGGGAATACCAGATTGTTGATCTCACCGTCCTGCATCAGCTCTCCGTTGAGCTTCGTGGTTAGTGACAGTCCGGCCAGGCCATCGGGAAGTTCGTCGGTGGTCACGAGCTCCGGACCAAATGCTCCCGTATCGTCGAAATTCTTGCCTACCGTCCACTGCGACGAGAATCTCTGATAGTCACGAATCGTCGCATCATTGAATAAGGTGTAACCGGCGATGTAATCGAGAGCATTGTCCTCGGTCGCGTGCCGGCAGCTCTTGCCGACAACAAACGCGAACTCACCTTCGAAGTCGAGTGTCTCTGAGCACTGCGGGCGAATTATGGTTCCCTGATGCGGGATCAGGGACGTCGCCCCTCTGAAAAAGACCTCAGGAAATGTCGGCGTGTCGACACCGCCTTCTGCTGCATGAGCCGCATAGTTGCGGCCTATGCAAATAATCTTGCCGGGTCTTGGAATGAGCGGCAGGTGCTCGATGTCACTGAGCGCGATGCCCGCGCCATCGAAATTCGAGGCTTCGTCTTGCACTTCTCCAAGTCGGCCGTCTGCCAGTATTTGCATAATGCTCCCGGCGACCGGGATAACAACGTCGTCTTGCCGAACACCAATCTGCTCGCGACCGTTGTGACTAAAAGTAATTAACCTCATGTATCGTTTCCGTTTGTTTTCGCAACTGCATCAACCAGAACAAAAGCGATCTGGCATGTTTCCTTGCCGCGGTTCGACCAGGCGTGATTCGTGCCGCGCTGCACGACAACGTCACCCGCTTTCAATTGCACGTCGCTGTCATCGAGCAGCATCGTAATTTCTCCACTGAGAATGACCGCATAGTCGACTGAATTCGTCCTGTGCATGAATGGATGCCGTGCATCTTCGACGATGGCATCGGACGCGCCCATTTCAGCAAAGGCGGCCTTGCCATCCAGTGTTTTCATCACTTCCGGATCTTCTGGCTCGAATTCAACGACACGAAACACACTGCCACCCTCAGGCGGGTGCAGGACAAACGGACCATCGACCGTTTCTTCTTCACCGTCGTACTCGGCCGGAGTAGTCTCGCACTGCCATAAGTTAGTGAGTGTCACGCCCGGGCGGTTGGAATGTTGCAGAAGATTGCTTGCCGTGTCGTCCGAAATACACACGGCACGTCCGTTTTCGTCGTGCCCCGTGACGACTCGGCGAATGGTCCTTGCCATCAGTTTATCTCTCGTGCGGTTAGTGACGGCACATAGTAACAACGCATTCGATCCCTTAACATACAGAATTGAATGAGCGGATTTGTTGCGTGAGAAACCGTCGGCGGTACAAGAATAAAGTAAGGGTCGACGTAGTTGCCATAATTGCGCTGTCGCTCTTTGTTGCCGCTTGTGCGCAGAACGACTCTGAAGAAGCCAGCCAGGAATTGCATCTCGCAACGGCAAGTCTGGGCGGCGCCTTCTACCCGGTTGGTCAGACCGTATCGAATCTGGTCACGAAATACGCCGAAGGCGTGTCAATGCTGCCGGTTGTGAGCGCCGGCGCGATTCAAAACCCCAGACTTGTACACTCTGGCGAAGTCGACCTCGGCATGACAAACGGCAACATGGCCTGGCTTGCCGTCAATGCAAGCGGGCCGTATGCAGAGCCCTTGAATCTGAAGGCAGTTGGCGTGATGCACGCGAGCATCCTGCACATGGTTACGCTCAAAGGCTCGTCCATTCAGAGCTTTGAGGACCTGCGTGGCAAACGTATCGCAGTAGGACCGGCTGGTGGCGGGACCTATGGATTTCTCGTGCGCCTGCTGGAAGTGCACGGCATGACGATCGATGACATCACCGCAAGCTACCTGTCGTATACGGATGGATTTACTCAGCTTGGTGATCGTAATGTCGATGCGGCCTTCGCCCTGGCCGGGTTTCCGACCGCAGCAATCATGCAGACGCAGGCCACTCAGGAGCTGTCGTTCATTGAGCTCTCGGACGAGATGCTGGCGACGATGCTCGAGCGATATCCCTACTACACAACGCGAAGCCTGCCGAAAGATGTTTATCGCCAGGATGCCGACGTCACGGTTATCGGCGTCAACAACATGCTGATCGTCAACAACGACATGGACGAAGAACAGGTGTTCCAGATTACGCAGGCAATTTACGGCCACATGGATGAGTTCAAGCGCAACAACGCGATCGCAAGTCAGATCGACCGGATGCAGTCGGTGCACTTGCCGATTCCGTTGCACGCGGGTGCAGCGCGATATTTTGAATTGGCCTTGAGAGAAACCGAGTGAGAGAAAACACTCAGCCCGCAGCATTTAATACAGTGATCGCGATTTGCGCCTTGCTCGTGGGTATCTTTCACTTGCTGATCGTTGGTGGTTTTCTGGTTCTATCGACGATGGAGATTCGCATCATTCACCTCGCGTTGATGATGGTGATTCTCTTTATCGGTCACGATGCCAGGTATCCGTGGCTAACGGGACTGATTCCGGCGCTGATCGCCGTAGCGATCGGAACCTATTTCCTGAGCCGCTGGCGGGCGATTGCACTAAGCGGTGGCGACACCAATTTGATGGACCTTTATGTGGGAGTCGCCCTGTTGGTGCTCGTACTGGAGGCGGCGCGCAGGAGTATTGGTATTGTCCTGGCTGCAATCACCACCGCGTTTCTGATTTATCCATTCGTCAGCCCATTCTTGCCCGGCGTGTTTGAAGGACGCGGTGTAAGCGCGAATCGAGTCGCCAATTTTTTGACAACAACGACGGAAGGAATCTACGGCATTCCGCTTGGCGTCGCGGCCACCTACATCATCATGTTCTCGCTGTACGGGGCATTTCTCAATACGTTTGGTGCTGGTGATTTCTTCTTTCGTATTGCGAGCAAGGTCACCACAGGCATGCGCGCTGCATCGGCGAAGACCGCGGTCATTTTCAGTTCATTGCTGGGAATGATTTCGGGATCGGCAGCTGGCAACGTTGCCGTCACCGGTTCGTTCACGATACCGATGATGAAAAAAGAGGGCTATGAAGCCCGGCAAGCCGCCGCCATCGAGGCTGTTGTTTCCACAGGCGGGCAGATATTGCCGCCCGTAATGGGCTCAGCGGCATTCATCATGGCGGAAATCGTAGGCACGCCATACGTCAATATCATGAAGGCCGCGCTTGTTCCGGCATTGCTGTTTTTTATGTCCATCATGTTCGTCGTTCATTTGCAGGCGAAGAAAAACGGAATCACAGCAACAACGGCGAATCGTGAAATTTCAGACGAGCCTGTGCTGAAGACACTTTGGAATGGATTGCCGTTCATCGGCCCATTCGTTTTGCTAATTGTCCTGATGATCAATGGGTTCTCGCCATTCAAGGCCTGTTACTACTCGATGCTTGTACTTGTCGTGGCTCACGCGATCTGGAACAGGGAATTCGGATTGTCTTTGTTGACAAAAATCGCCGATGCGATTCGCAAGGGCACGAAAAGTGCGGTGCCGATTTCAATCGCCTGTGCGGCGGCAGGCATTATTTCCGGCAACCTGGCGGTGAGCGGCCTGGGCATCAAGATCTCGGGCATTATCGTCACAGCATCCGGCGGCATCGCAATTGTTGCCCTGGTCCTGACGATGCTAACGGCGATCGTATTGGGCATGGGACTGCCGACCACCGCGGCCTACCTGATTCTGGCCACGGTCGTCGCACCGTCACTTGTCGAGCTGGGCGTGCCTTTATTAACGGCACATATGTTTGTGTTCTTTTTTGGATGCGTCTCGACCATTACTCCACCCGTCGCGCTGGCCTCCTACGTTGCCGCTGGAATCGCGAATGCGGACATCAATAAAGTCGGCTGGACGGCCTTTGCATACGGCATCACCTGTTACGTTTTGCCGTTCATGTTCTTTTTTGGCCCGGCCCTCATGCTTCAGGGCAGTGTCAGCGACATCGCGACTGCAGCGGCAAGTGGCCTAATCGGTGTATTCTTCGTCGCGGCTGCGGTGGTGGGTTTCGCAAGACAGAACATGCCTCCTCTGCTGCGCGCGTTATCATTCATTGCTGGCGTTATGCTGCTGTTGCAGGGTTGGCAGACGGACGTCCTTGGTGCGGCGCTCGCGCTGAGCCTTGTTCTATTCAATAAATCGGCGAGAGAAGCATGAGCTACATCGAACATCACAGGGTCCACCGAATCGGATGGTTGCGCGCGGCTGTCCTGGGTGCGAACGACGGAATCGTATCCACAGCGAGTCTGATTATTGGTGTTGCCGCAGCAAGCGCGACTCAGGAAAGTATTTTGCTCGCGGGCGTCGCCGGGTTGGTGGCCGGAGCGATGTCGATGGCAGCGGGAGAGTATGTCTCGGTAAGTTCGCAGGCGGATACAGAGCGTGCGGACCTCGAGCTGGAAAGAGTTTCTCTGGAACAGGACTACGAGCACGAACAAGCTGAGCTTGCACACATCTATGTAGGCAGGGGTCTCGATGCTGAGTTGGCGTTGAAAGTTGCCGGGCAACTGATGGAACACGATGCGCTCGGAGCGCATGCGCGTGACGAAATCGGTATCTCGGTACACGACAACACCAATCCGACTCAGGCTGCAGTGTCGTCCGCGGCCGCATTTTTTATCGGTGCGTCGCTGCCGTTGCTGACCGCCTGGTTGGTACCAGGGCCGCGACTCATGATCGTTGTTGCGGCTTCGTCTCTGGTGTTTCTGGCAATACTTGGCGCAATGGCGGCGCGTACCGGTGGCGCATCCATCACGGTAGGTACTATCAGAGTGACATTCTGGGGTGCGCTGGCAATGGGCCTGACATTCGCGGTTGGTCGCTTGTTTGGCGTGGTTGCCTGAGAATTAGAAGGACCCTCGCAGGCGCAGGTTGAAGACCTGCCCTTCCCGGTGCTCGATCAGTTCGCGCGCGGACTGTTGACCCGAAGCAATACCGCCGGAATAAAAGACTCTGTCTCGGCCACGGTCAAAATTCGACAGGTCATTTGCTTCGAAGCGTAACGCGACGCCCTCACGAATCTCGTACTCAACAAACAGCGACGCGAAGTTGACGCGTTTGAAACGGGATATTTCATCGTAGTCGTAACGCGTGCGCTCATCGCCCAGCGATAACACGCCACCGTAAGACAGACCTAGCTCCGTTACGTCGTGACGCGCCTCAGTGCGAAAGTACACTCCGTGGTGGTCATTGAATGACCGGGACTCTCCAGTGAACGGGTCGCGCACATCTGTCTTGGTCAGTTCGAGCTTGGGCTCGATAACGACGTTTTCCAGACCAAAGCGTCGCAACCGAAAACTACCCGCGATGATCAGCTCGTAATAGTCGGCATCGCCGATGTTGCCGACGGCGGACGATACATTGCCGCTGAGATCGACGAGCGGGATGAATTCAATCCGGTCTTCGATGTCTTCGTAGAGCGCTGTAATGGTAATGCGACCCGCGTCGTCGGCGAAGCGCCGTTCGTAACTGCCCTGAAATGCCCAGAATTTCTCGGGCACCAGTTCGCTGTTGCCGACAAAAGTGTTGTTGTCGATATCGGCCGAGGCCGCGAAGTCACCGAAACTCAGCTGCAGCACATTGCGTCTTATCGAGAACTGCAGTTGCTGGTTGGCGTCGAGGTTATAACGTAGATCAACAGCCGGTTTTACGAATGAGAAACTACGACGACGCTCGGAGTCACCAGTCTGTTCAATGGTCGATCGCTCCGTGGCAAGCGTGGATTCCAGCGTCAGTTTGGGGTTTGGTTTGAATGTGTGTAGCAAGTACCCCTCACGGCGATCCTCCGAAATCGTCGTGTCGGCTCCGGAAATCGGAACCTCGACCAACTCCCCGCCGATACGTTCGAACAGCTGAAGATTCGAGCTGAGTTCGTTGATCGCGAATTCCACGCCGACCTCAAGCTGGTGCCGTTTGCTGATTGCCCATTTGATGGATGGCCGGATGATTTCTTCTGATGACTCCTGAACAATCGAGAACTGATAGTCGTCCTCCCGTTCATCGGACTCGAGCAGGAAATCTTCACCTGCGACGATTGTCCACTCGGTGTCGGTAACCAGCCCCAAGACCTTAAGAGTGACGGATTCCGTCAGATCTACTTCGTAGTCGCCGCCGATTTCCCATTCAGGTTGTTTCTCGGTCGCGTAGCGCTCGGAATTACCGATGCTTGCCTGGTCCGGATCGCTCAGCTCGCCCTTTGCCCGAGTTACAAAGTCGATTTCAGAGTAAGAAGCATTAATGCGAATTGTCTGCTTCTCGCCCGGCTTGAGGCTAATGCTGCCGCCAACGGAGTCCGAGCCGTATGAAATCTTGTCATGCTCCGTTTTGGACTGTGACAATGCGTCCGCGGAGTCGTACAAAAGCTCATCGACTACAAACAGACGACGCTGCTCGAGGCGTCTGGCCCAAAGCTCAAATTGAAACGAGCCACTGGATTTTCCGTAGGATAGGAAACCGCCCAGCGCTGGGTTCATGCCCTCAACAGCTTCTGAGTCCAGCCGCCATGTACCTGAGCCGCTGTTGTCGTCCTTCCGCATAACGATATTGAGCAGCGACTCCTGACTGCTGGTCTTGATGTCTGGGGAGGAACCTCTGATTACCTCGATGCGCAGCACCTGCGCAACAGAGATTCGTTCCAAAGCACTTTCTGAGTCGTTTGCTTTTCCCGTATAGCGTCGACCGTCGATGAGGATGCGGTCCTCGTTTGTTGAGAAACCCCGTGCTTCGCCTCCGGACGTTCGAATGATCTCACTGCCCGCCGGGATGCGCGTGATGATGTCGAGGATCGAGACCGCATTTGGATACTGGGCAAAAAAGGCCTCGTCGTAGACGATCGTGTTTTCATCCACTGAATCCTGGGCCGCGACAACGGTCGAGGCCATCGCAACCAGTAGTAGCAGGGCCGTTCTTATCATTTTGCATCCTGATTCCCAGGTTTTTTCGACTAAAGGGGGCCCAACTCGTTCCCCCATGCCCCTATTTACTCATAAGATCATGGAATGAGAATACTGAATACTGCCAAGGTTTCGAGCCTGCTACTCAATGTGGTGCTGGTGATTGTCGTGTTCGCAGTCGTCAGTGCGTTTCAAGCTCGCAACATGCTGGGCACCGACAGGCAGGCGGCGCCCGACCTTCAGGCCACGACGTTACAGGGTTCTGAATTCGATCTCGGCGCAGCGGATGCTCGTCCGACACTGGTGTATTTCTTCGCGCCCTGGTGTCACTACTGTGCGTTTAGCTCTGACAATCTCGTTCGGCTGCGCCGTCTGCGAGGGGAAAGCAGTTTGCGCATCATCACTGTTGCGCTCGACTGGCAAAGCGCCGCGGAAGTCCAGGAGTACGCCGAGCGACATGAGCTAAATGTTCCGGTACTGCTCGGCGATGCATCAATCTCCCGAGACTGGAAAGTCTACGGCTTCCCAACCTACTACGTTCTGGACAGCGAACATCGCGTCGTGCGTCGGGATATTGGCTATACCACGCAACTCGGTTTGTTGTGGAGAACCTGGAGCGTCGACTGATTGGTCTGGTGTTTACTCCGGATTCGGCAGCGGCCTTAGCACAACACCACCAACATCGAGGTCTTTGAAGCGTGGTTCGACCGTCGTCATCTCACCAGTTTCTATCAGCTCTCTTGCTCCTTCACGGTTGCGTTGCCAGGGGCTACTTTGAAGCAGGCCCGATTGCCATCCAGCATTAGTCAGGTAGTAGAACTGCGTGAAACCGATACCAAAGTCGTGCAACGAGAGCAGCAGGTATTCATCTTGTCCGTCCTCGTCCAGATCAGCCCGGATCATGACCAGATCGGTACTGACCACGGTTCTACCGTTGGCCTCCACCATCGGTCTTAGCGCAGCGGGAATCTCGAAGGGTTCTGGTCGGTACTGCATTCTCGCCCACATTCTCTCACTGTTTTCCAACGAGACTGCAAAGCCGAGCCGCACCGGTTTTTCGATGCGGGCCAGTAGTTCGGGATTGCTCGTGCCAACGTCCTGCTTCATTTTCTCCATCGCGAGATAGCCCGGACGTGCCAGATGCTGCTTCGTGTACCAGAAGTCGAAGTCCCTTAGTTCAGTTTCGCCAGATTCGACCATGCCCAACTGGCTGGAGAGCGAGATCTTGCGAAAGTCGAGTACCGGGCTGTTAGCCAGCAACATGATTACCATCACGACCAGACCCATCGCGGTATTCACACGAGCGAGATCATTCGTCCATTGATCGCGTCGTTTCACAATGCCAACCACGTAACCAACCGCAAACAGCGACAGAATGAGCCACACGACGAACGCCCAGCAGCGCTCAACCGACCAGCCGTATTGTTCGATGCGCAGGCTCAGGCCATAGAAACTCAGTGCCGACACGATTGGCATAACGATCAGGCCGCCGAAGATCAGGCGATGGATGATCTGTGGATACGGACTGGCTTCGCGGCCGTCCTGATACACGGCATTGGTGAAGAACAACATGATCGCGAGCAGCCACAACAGCAGTGAGGTGCCATTGCCCGTCGACCAAAGCACATCCAGACCAACGAATGGCAGTGATACAAGAAAGATAACCGCAATGACGACGATGAGCGGTAATAGCAGCTTGATCAGCCAGTGCAACAGACTCGTGATCGTGTCGAGCACGCGTGTGAGGTCGCGAAAGATAATTACGCCCAGTCCAAACGCAACGGTCAGGACCGGCATTGCAAACCACTCTTCGGTGAACAAGTCGTAGAAGAAGTCGATTTCGATGACTTTGAAGAGCTGGCCCCACAACATCAGGATCAGCCAGAAGACCAGCACGAATACGGCCGAAAGTGCAGTGACGAGAAAATTCCGCCACGAATAGGTGAACAAGACCTGATAGCTCAGTTCTATTTCATTCGCGCGTTGCTGCAGATACATCAAGGCCTTGAAACAGGCCAGCGTGATGCTGAGGCCAAACGCAAACGACAGACTGGAGACCGGGAACTCTTCGAACGGCTCGGCTTGCCAGCCCGTATAGACCGCGAGCAATGCCAGCACTCCGCCGAGAATGCCTACCTGTTTGTAGACCGAGGCAGTGTTCTTGCGGTCGATCGACAGCAGCAGCAGAAGAGGCACTGCCAGCGCAATCGTCCAAAGCGGATACGACCAGAGGGGCGACTCGCTGGGCCAGGTGTTTTCATCGAAAGCGCGGTACAGAACATAAAGGAATATGCCCTGTAAAGACGCGATAACCAGCATGGGTATCTTCGGCAGCGGCGGTAACTCGCGCATGATCGACTCCTGAATTATTTGTCCATCATCTTAGAGACCCATATTACGCAAAAAATATCACCAAATTTGTGATCAGGCCTCCGCTCGATAATAGTCCATCAGGATTTGAGCGACTTCGGGTCGTGCGACCTCTGGTGGTAACGCGACGCCTTCCACCAACATCTCGCGAACTCTGGTGCCGGATAGAATGACGTAGTCTTCCGGGCCGTGATCCGGCGCTTCACGCATCATGATGACCTTGTCGAGTTTCTTTGACCAGGCGGTGTGATCTGCGTTGAATATCTCGATCTCCAACGCGCCGTCCGGTATTTCATCAAATATCGTCTGTGCATCGAATGGGCCGTAAAATTTGCCTACGCCGGCATGGTCGCGGCCGACGATCAAATGCGTGGCCCCCATGTTCTGGCGGAATACTGCGTGCAGCACCGCCTCGCGCGGACCGGCATACAACATGTCGAAGCCATAACCCGAGACCATTACGGTGTTCTTCGGGAAGTACACGTCGACCATCTTGCGAATACAGGCATCACGAACAGAAGCCGGAATATCACCTTGTTTCAGTTTGCCCAACAACATGTGGACGACAATGCCATCCGCCTCGAGGCGCTCCATCGCAATGCGACACAGCTCTTCGTGTGCGAGATGCATCGGGTTACGCGTTTGGAATGCGACAACCTTGTTCCAATCGCGCGCCGCGATGTCGTCGCGAATTTCTACGGCCGTCTGAAACGTTCCCTCGAATTCTGTTTCGAAGTAACTGAGGTTCAAGACCTGAATGGGACCGGACACGCAGAAGTTACCCTGACTCTGGAACGATGCCACGCCCGGATGCGCCGCATCCAAAGTGCCGAACACTTGCTCGGTGATCGTGTCTTTTTGCTCAGCGGACATTTCTTCAATCGCTGCAACGTCCATGACTGCAATGACCGGGTGACCATCGACGTTGGGATCGCGCAACGCAATTCGGCTGGCGCCGTCGATCTCAGCAACGTCATCCGTCAGGTTGAGAATCGGCACGGGCCAGAACAAGCCGTCTACGGTGTACATCTTTTGTGCGACGCTCAGCGCATCGGCGAGATTCATGTACCCGGGCAGTGGCGTGAAATAGCCACCACCAAGCATGACGGCATTCGCCGCCGCGGCCGAATTCAACAGTAAAGCAGGTAAGGTCTCAGCTTCGGCGAGCAGGCTGTCGTGCTGCTCAGAATCGCTGACCAGTAATGGAATAAGGGCATCTGCCCCATGTGGGCTTATCACGTTGTTCTCCTAAAGCGCTGCCATTTCGTCAACATGCGGCGGCACAATGAAACCGTTTTCGGTCAGGTGGTCGAGTATGATCTGCACTTCTTGCTCGAGGGTCGTCTCGTCGGTGTGCAAGTGAATCTCGGGGCTTTTCGGTGCCTCGTAAGGATCGTCGATGCCGGTGAAATTCTTGATTTCGCCTGCGCGAGCCTTCTTGTAGAGACCCTTCGGGTCGCGCTCTTCGGCAACGGCGAGTGAGCAGTCGACGTGCACCTCGATGAACTCCAGGCCGGCCTGCTCGTGCAAGTGTCGAACTTCATCCCGGTCGGCCAGATAAGGACTGATAAAGCTTGAAAGAGAAATTACGCCGGCATCGCCAAATAATTTTGCGATCTCACCAATACGGCGAATATTTTCCTTGCGATCTTCTTCCGAGAAGCCAAGATTCTTGTTGATACCGAGGCGTACGTTGTCGCCGTCGAGCCGATAAGAGAGCTTGCCAATACTGTAGAGCGCTTGTTCGAGAGCAATAGCAACTGTGCTCTTGCCGCTACCGGATAGTCCGGTGAACCAGATCGTCGCGCCGCGTTGCTTCAGAATCGTGAAACGATCCTGTCGCGAAACCTCACCATCCTGCCAGGTTACGTTTGTTGCTTTTTGTGTAGTCACAATTTCATTCCTGTTTTATTAATTCGTGTCTTGTCCACAAACCCGTTGATCAGGAGATCAACGCAGTTCTCGATTATTTGGAAAAGATCCATGTCTGGATGCCGGGCGATGAACTCACCCCATGAATTGCACATGCCGATAACGGCATGTGCGGCGAAGCGGCAGTCGATCGAGCTGCGAATAGATCCATCGCGCACTGCTGCTTCGAAAATTTCTTCGAGCTGTTGCCGGTAGCCGGTACCAAGTTCTTTCAATTTCTTACGTTTCGATTCCGGCAAGTAGAGTCGTTCCGCGTTGTACACGCGCAGCGCCTCGTTCTTATCGTGATACTTCGTCACGTGGGACGTCACCGTGGCCACTAACTTGGCCTCGAAGGTCTGGTCGCTGGCCGAGATCGACTTCATCCGCTCGACGTAATCCTGCATTCCGTACAGGCACACCTCGCTCAACGCGTCTTCTTTCGACTTGAAGTAGTAGTAGAGGCTGCCCTGCTTGATGCCCATGTGCTCTGCGATATCGCGGGTGCTGGAGCCGTGGTAGCCCTTTTCAGCAAACACGGCGGCGGCAGAGCGAACAGCCTCTCTGCGCTGGGTTGCATATTTTTCGGTGTGCGTGCTAGTCACAGCTGCGTTCCTCGAAATCGAAGGCATAATCTATAGGTCTATAGAAATCAAGTCAAGGAAATTGTAACTAACTGATAACTCGACTAAAACTAGTCGATAAAATCAATAGAATGCTCGAATATCAGGAAAACTAGCTAATTTTGTTGAGGATATCCCATCCGGTGCTGGCAACCTGCTTGAATGTCTTGCCGCGTTCTACAGCCCGTGGGTCGGCGGCATTGCCCGCAACGCCCCGCTTCAAAACGCCAGCTAGAATGGCGGCCAGACGGAACATGGAAAAGGCGATGTAGTAATCGATATCGGGGACATCACCTGGCCCGGCGCTTTTCGCATACGACTCTAACAGTGCCTGTTGCGTCGGAATTCCCAGTGATTCGAGATTCACGCCGCGCAGGCCACTGATCGCGGAGTCGGAATCGAGATGGAAGGCCATCAGAAAGTAGCCCAGATCCGCGCATGGGTGACCAATTGTGGAAAGCTCCCAGTCGAGCACGGC
>Ga0164320_10000101_pt1 | contig 23803 bp, 18 predicted proteins | sample GuaBasSediGuay11_FD_113736 | JGI IMG/M metagenome (GOLD analysis project Ga0164320, IMG submission 113736) | Subseafloor sediment microbial communities from Guaymas Basin, Gulf of California, Mexico - Guay11, Core 4567-28, 0-3 cm | ecosystem: Environmental > Aquatic > Marine > Hydrothermal...
CCGCAGGAAGTCGAGGCCAACATCGTCGAGCCACAGGAAACGGTGCTTCGGCAGGTTCCCGGCGTTGTTGAGATGTCGAGTAATGTGAGCGCCGGCAATGGCAATGTACACCTCGTATTCGACGTCGGCACGGACCTGCAGCAAGCCATGCTCGACGTACTTAACGCCCTGAATCGCGCCGATCAGGCGCCGCCCGATGCCGACGAACCCAGCATCCAGGTGGGGGGCTGGGATTTCCCGGTTGCAACCCTGCTGGTGCATCCGAAGATCGCGACACCGGGCACCGACGTCACCGAGTTCCAGCGCGTTATCGAAGCGCAGGTGGAGCCCGCGCTGATGGAGATTGACGGCGTACAACGCGTGAATCTCAACAGCCAGCGCGACAGCCTGGTATTGATCGACTTCGATCCCTATCGCGCTGCAGCGCTCGGTGTGCAGGTGACCGATATCGCGAATACGGTGACGCGCGCCGTGAATTCAACCGGCGGGCTCGCCAGCGTTGGCCGGCGCCAGTACACCGTTCGCTTTCTTGGCGGCTTCAATCTCGACGAATTGGGTGACCTGATCGTTGCCCGGCCGAACAATCAGCCAATTCGCCTGCGTGAGGTTGCGGACATCACGACGGAGTTGTACCCGCGCGGCGGTTTCATGTACCGCACGGGGTTCCCTGCCTACTACATTTCCGTGCAGGGCAAATACGGCGCCAATACGGTTACGATCCTGGACGACATCAACCGGACGATTGACGAGCTCAATGCCGGGCCGCTCGCTCTCGAGGGTCTGCAGATGGTGCTTAGTTTCGATGCGTCGGTGCACATCCGGCGCGCGATCGGGCTCGTCAACGGCAACCTCGTACTTGGCGTGTTCCTCGCCCTGGGTGTGCTGTGGTGGTTCCTGCGCGGCTGGCGCGCAACGCTGATGATCGCGACCACAATTCCGTTTTCGTTGCTGTCATCACTGCTCGTTTTGAGCCTTCTGGGCCGCAGTCTGAACGTCGTGTCGCTCGCCGGGCTCGCGTTTGCCGTGGGCCTGGTCCTCGATGCGGCAATTATCGTGCAAGAGAACATTGTGCGTCTTCGTCAAGCCGGCATGTCGCCGGGTGAAGCGGCGCGCGAAGGCCCGTCACAGGTTGTGGGTGCGCTGTTCGCCTCAACGATCACGAGTGTCGCGATTTTTCTGCCGATCCTGTTTATGAAGGGACTCGAGGGTCAACTGTTCGCCGACCTTGCGCTGACCCTGTCCGTTGCGGTGACCACATCGTTTATCGCTGCGATAACCGTGTTGCCCGTTGCCAGCAATCACTTCCGCAGCGACCAACTGGCTGTCGATCGCCTCGGCCCATTCTGGGACAAGATTACGAAAAGCATTGTCAGCCTGACGAGTACGCCGCAGCTACGCACCAGGTGGATCGTGTCCCTGCTGCTAGCGCCGGCACTGTTAACCTGGCTGCTCGCGCCCAAGCTCGACTTCCTGCCACAGGCGGACTCGGACGGCGTCCAGGTCTTCTTCAGCATGCCAGAAGGTATTCCGCTGAGTACCATCGAGAACGAATTGATTCTCGAAGTCATTGACCGGCTGCAACCGTACGTCGATGGCGATGCAGGCCCGGGCATTCGTGGCTACAACCTCTACTCATGGGGTTCGAACGCGACCGGCATTTACATCTATCCGCATGACCCTCGTGAAGCGCCGGAGCTGATCGATAAACTTCGCGACGAAATACTGGTCGGGCTCCCTGGTGCAAAACCGTTCGTGTCTCGCGCATCGCTGCTCAACATTGGCATTTCCGGCGGGCGCAATATCGATATCGATCTGCAGGGTCCCGAACTCATGGCGCTGATGGAGGCCGCCAAGGTCGGCCAGGACGCGATGAACGAGCGATTCAGTGACTGGTCCGTGCGGGCATTGCCGGGTGTCAGCATGTCGAAACCCGAGCTGCAACTGGTGCCCAACGATATTCGAATTACGCAGGCCGGCCTCGACCGCGGTGCGGTTGCGGATGCGGTTCGCGCGTTCACAGGTGGCCTCAGTGCGGGCCGTTACTTCGACGGTAACGAAAGCATGGACGTGCTGATATGGAGTGGCGCCTGGGAGACCCCCGAGGAACTCGCCGGCGTGCCAATTTTCACGCCGTTGTCAGGCATCCAGGTCATCGGCGAGCTTGCCAACATCGAACGCACCGTCGGTCCGACGCAACTACGGCGCGTGAACGGCCAGCGCACGGTCACTTTGCAGGTGTTGCCGCCGCCCGACATGACGATCGAAGACGCGCTCAAAACGATTCGTAGTGAAATCGGGCCGATACTGCGCGACGCCCTGCCCGATGACGCCGACATTTTCTATCGCGGGACGGCCGATCAACTCGACGCCGCCGTAGCCGATATGAGTAAGAACTTCGGGCTGGCTGTGCTGATACTTGCACTGATTATGGCGGCGATGTTTCGTTCGGTTAAGGACAGCCTGATGGTGCTGCTGGTCATGCCACTCGCGGTCGTCGGTGGCGTCATCGGACTGCGCGTCTTGAACCTGTTCACCTACCAGTCGCTCGAATTGCTGACCATGATCGGCTTCATCATCCTGCTTGGCCTTGTCGTCAATAATGCGATCCTGCTCGTACACCAGACACGTGCGGCAGAACGCGAGGGACTAAACCGTGCCGACGCGATTGCGCAGGCAATTCGCATCCGCGCACGTCCAATCTTCATGAGTACGTTGACGTCCGTCTGCGGCATGTTGCCGCTGATGCTCGTACCGGGCGCCGGTAGTGAAATCTACCGCGGACTCGCCACGGTCATTGTTGGCGGCATGAGCGTCAGCGCCGTGTTTACGCTGTTACTTCTTCCGAGCATTTTGCGTCTCGGTGAATCCAGACAACCCGTTATGCAGGGCGAGAACCTGCTCGCGCAACCGAGGATGGCATCATGATCGTAGACAGAAAAATCGAAAGCGCACTCAAGTTGGTCTTTGTGCTGCTGCTGTGCTTGTCCGTCAGCGACGGATTTGCCAAGGACGAAAACAATCCTACGCCCATTACGGTCACCGAAGTCATGTCGACCGGCGTCGCGCCAAACGTGCCCGCGGCCGGCACTGTCTTCAGCCGAAACGAATCACAGATTACCGCTGGCATGGCCGGCCGCCTCGTACAATTGGCGGAACCAGGCGACTACGTCGAAGCCGGCACGGCGGTCGCGGTTTTCGACTGCGAGATGCTCGAACTGCAGCGTGAACGCCAGGTCGCCGAAGCCGACCGTGCGAGTATCAATGCTGAGACACTTGCCAGCGAAGTTAATCGCATTGAGTCCGTGCGTGGTGCCAATGTCATTGCGGAAATCCAACTCGCCCGCATCGTGGCAGATCGCGATCTCGCGCGCACCGATCTTCGCATCGCACATATTTCAATCCGCGAGACTGACAGCCAGCTTTCGCGCTGTATCGTTCGGGCACCGTTCTCCGGCGTTGTCACACAACGTTTACGCAACGCAGGCGAAGACGTCGAACGCAGCACCGTACTCGCGGCGATGACCGACACCGACAATCTCGAAGTGCGCGCCTCGGTGCCGATTCGCTATCTGCCACGAATGCGCGTCGGCCAGGCCGCTGAAGTCCACATGAACGAACTGCTTCTCGAGGCTCGGATTCGCAAGGTCGTTCCGGCCGCAAACTCGCAGTCACAAACGTTTGAGGTACGTCTCGACCTTCCTGAGGGCGCACCGCAACTGGTTGCGGCCGGCCAACTGGTCAGCGTCAACTTGCCACTGTCACCCAACGTCGCGCTTACGGTGCCGCGCGATTCCGTGGTGTTGCGGGAAGATGGCGCGTTTGTTATGCGCATCAACGATAACGCCAAGGCTGAGCGAATTGCGGTGGAGGTCCGTGAGGCCAGCGGCGATCTCCTCGCCGTACGCGGAGCGTTGCGGTCGGGTGACCGCGTTGCCGTACGCGGTGCCGAAGCACTCGATGACGGCGAACTCGTCGCGGTTCGGTCTGAGACCTGATTTCGGCAGCAGCGAACCATTGGGCAGCCGGGCGAGACGCGAATCCTCTTAACGATCGACGCTCAGTAGGGCGTGCAGCAAATTGTTCTGGAAATCTATGTTGCCGGTCAACCGCGTGTGGCGCTCACACAAAAAAACCGGGTAGTCGACAGCAATGAAACTATAGCGGTGCCGTGCGACAGTAGGATCCACCGACTGCCTGGCGAGCAGCGATGCTTTGGTCACCCTGCCATCACCGGGCTCAAGCATGAGTTCTTCATAGTCGATACCGGGTACCGGATTCACGATCTCTTCGGGCGCCAATCTCAATTTCCAGTCGTCATCGATGGACTCAACCACCGACCGCGCCGGCGTTAACAGGCAATCGCCACCGAAAATTATGTAGCGCAGCTGTGGGTTCGGCACGGGCACTGTGAGTGACCAGCTGAATCTGCGCGCGCGCTCAATATGTTTTTCAAAGTAACGCTGCAACAGCGCCAGGTAGGCATCAGCCTCGGCGGCGTCGTCAAGCCGATTCCTGATACTCTGCTTCACCTCCTCACCATAAACCGAGAAGCGAAACCGTTTCCAGAAGTTCTCCGCGCTGAACTGGTCCCGCTCCAAAGGCCGGCCGTCCATCGTCATGAACCAGTCATTAATGGCGTGCGGCAGCACCTGGTAGGTACTTGGAAACGTCGCTGTCACTTCGGCTGGTACAACGCCTAGCCCGACCTTGAAGCCACGAATCAGTGTACGTAGCGCCCCTATCGAACCGAGGTTCGGCGTGCCAAGCAGGATCACCCGGCGGATCTTTTTCGCTCCATCCTGATTGACTGGAAACTCGTTGTCATCGAGTACATCCAGCACCCCATAACGGGCGTAGTAGCGCGTGATCATGCCGCCCATGCTGTGCGCAATGATGTCTACCTTGAGATCCGGGTCTGAATAATCCTCACGAATCTTTGCTATGAAGGCGTCGAGCCTGCGCACCGTATCAATGTTGTCCAGACGCCAGTCATACAGGAACACGTAGTAACGTTTTTCCCCGCGCGTTGCGGGTGTGCCAGCTTCTGTCGATGTATAACCGCCCGCCTCCTCCAGTGTCGACAGAATCCGGCCATAGAAATCCACGCCACCTATACTGCTGGTGACGCCACTGACTTCGAGCTCTGGGCGTGTCGGCTCCAGCGTATCGGGATCGATTTCGAGTCGCAGTGACCGGTAATCACTAAAGGCGACCTCCCCCAGGGAGCCGGGCCAGTGCTCCTCGCCCGTCACCGGATCCCACAGCCTGCTGCCCAGTGCGCCATGAACAATGACAACGGGTGGCTGATCCGGGTTGCCAGCCTGCGTCGCATACAGGCGCTTGAGGTCGGTTTTCGGGGCAACCGTGCCGCAGCCTGTCAGAACCAGTGCGACCAACACAAGATTCGCAGTCCTGAACCTGAAACCACCCATTCGCGTCTCCACGCTTCAAGACACCAAGAAAACAGACTGCTGACAATACCTCATCAAAAGCCGATAAGCGCCGAAGACAACCGCAGGCAGTCTCCTAGCCCTTCTCTGCATGCCAGTTTTCCAACTGCAGAAGATCCGCGAATTCACCCGCATCGAAAAACGAGCCTCTGCAGGACGTGCATTCTTCGTAGCGGATGTGCGTTTGCTTTAGATCGACCCTGCGCAGCATGCCGCCATCGCATCGGGGGCAACGGTAGCGGTCGATTTCGTTCGTTTGTCTGCCGGTTACCGGATCACCGGTATCTATTGCTGCTGCCGCGTCCTTATGACGCAGCCAATCGCTTTCTCCGGCATCAAACCAAATCCCCTGGCAGGCCTTGCAACGATCGACTTCGATGCCGTCGTACTCAACGACTTCCATGTTGTTTTGGCATTTAGGACAAATCATCGCATCTCAAGCGGTAACTCGATTGTCACTCGCAAACCGCCCTCGGTGACGTTACTCGCGCTTATCGTTCCCCCGTTTTTATTCACGGCGCGTCGGGCAATGGCCAGGCCGAGCCCGGTCCCACTTTTTCGCCTGTCGTTGAGCTCTGAATTCGAACGGAAGAATGGCTCGAATAGACTCTCAAGCTCAGTCTCGTCGACACCACTTCCCTGATCGCTTATCTCAATAACCGCATGCGTTGAGCTTTGGCTCAACGTAACTGATACAGGGCGGTTTGCCGGACTGTGGCGAACGGCATTGCGCAGAACATTCTCAATAGCGCTGCTCAACGCAATTGCAAAACCGCTGATACAGGGGGAATCCTCGACCGAGAGCTCTACGGTGACGCCTTCAATACCGGCGGATCGGCACTCGTATTGGACGTCATCGACGACCAGCTGAATGAGATCATCGAGTTGAATTCGGGCCGGCTCATCACCTGTTCTCGATTCCATCTTGGCGTAGTTCAGAATCTGGCCGATTAGCTCGTCCAGTCGTTCCGTCTCTTTTTCGATTTTCGCGAACTCAGGCAAATCCCCTGCCTCGCGACGCGCCAGCTCGAGCGCAACACGCAGTCGCGCGAGTGGTGATCGCAATTCGTGCGACACGTTTCTCGTCAGTTCTGTCTTCTGGTGCCAGGCACGTTGCAATTCGTCGGCCATGCGGTCGAAATCGCGTGCAAGATGGCCAATCTCATCTTTACGGGCACCGACAGACTCCGCCACTCGTGTATCGAAGTCTCCCGCGGCGATCGCAACGGCCGCCTCCCGAAAACGACTGACAGGCCTCGAAATCGCTCGGGCAAGGAGATAGGACACGCCGGCACTGACAATCACGGCGAGAATGAGAAAATACATCCAGGTTTGTTCGTTGAGCCACTGGCCGCCACGGCCCCGTTTCGGCGTGGCGAAGAATGTATAGACACGACCATCCGGCCCGATCAGTTGGGTCAGCGGGCGAGCAGGACGCAAGTTGCTTGAGTCTGGTGGTGACACGTTTGACCGATCGCGGCGGCTGCCAAAACGCTGCATCGCACTCGCAATCGAATAGGGAACTCTGCGATCAAGCAGATCGCGGCCTCTGCCATCGATGACAAATACTACGATTTGTGTGTTTTCCGGTAACGTACGCAACCAATGCTCCAGACCTTCACGGCCGCCCCGCTGCAATGAGGAGCTCGCTTGCAGCATGATGTCGCTGGCTTCGAAACTTTCGAACGCTTCGCGCATACGCTGAGAATAGGAGTAGCCACTGATTGCTGCAGCACCGATCGTAATCGCGATGATCAACCAGAATGCGAGAAAGATACGGGCCAGTAAGCTTCGCATAGCCTCTATTCCTTCGGTACGAGGCGATAACCAACGCCACGTTGACTGACGATGGCCGGGTCAGTGAGCCCCGCGCGCTCAAGTTTGCCGCGAAGATTGCTTATGTGCGTATCGATGCTGCGATCGTATGGCAGCAAACGGCGTCCGAGAGCCTGTTCGCTCAAAAACTCTCTGCTTACAACTCCGCCCTGCGTGTCGATTATGCAGCGAAGAATCTCAAATTCCGTTCCTGTTACCCGAATCGATTCGCCATTCGCCGTGACACTGCGCGTGCGCGTATCAAGTTCCAGCCCGCCGACGACCTGCCGGCTCGTGTCGCCGCCAACTTGCTGCATGCGCCGCAGTATGGCTTTTATTCTCGCGACGAGCTCTCTTGGGTTAAAGGGCTTGGCGATGTAATCATCTGCTCCGAACTCCAGCCCAAGTATGCGATCAATATCTTCACCCCTCGCGGTCAGCATGATGACCGGTATGTCACTTCTCTGCCTAAGCTTCTTCAATACGTCCAGGCCGCTCATTCCTGGCAACATGATATCGAGTATCAAAAGGTCGAAATCCTCAGCGGCCAAAGCCTGCAGGCCATCTTCCCCGGTGTGACTGGCAGTGAGCCTGAGATGGTCCGGCGCAAGGAATTCACCCAGCATCTCCCCGAGTTCCTGGTCGTCATCAATTATAAGAATATCGGCCGCCATCAATCGCCTGCCCAGGATTCCTGACTTTGTCTGACTACATCGTGGAGCATCGACGATCGGCATTCAACGGTTTATCGCTCGGCCTGACAAATCTTTGCAGTACTTATGAGTGAGCCCACAGAACATGAGAAACAAGGGCCTATGCTGGTTACCTCGATTAGAGAAACTCGTTTAATGAAACTCGATTTAATGAACCAAGGAGAAACCAGATGAAATATCGAATTGCAGCGATCATGGTCGTATTGATTGCATCGTCAGTCGGATCCACCGTTTTTGCACAATCTGACGAGCGCGCACAGGGCGGGCGCCATGGAATGCCTGGCGGTGGTTTCGGCGCGCCCGGCCAGTTCTCTGAGAGGATGGCAGACCGTTTGGGGCTGGACGAGACGCAGCGTCAAACCGTGCAGAACATACAACTCGCTGCCCGGCCGGAGATAACAGCGCTACGCGAGCGCATGCAGAGCAATCGCGAAGAAATGAAGGCTTTGGGCCCGAACGACCCGAACCGATCCGCTTTGCTCAGCGAAATTGCCGATGAGAAAGGACAACTGGTTGCGGAAGCGACACTGCTTTTCGACCGCGTTCGCAACGACGTCATCGCGGTACTTACGGATGAGCAGCGGACGAAGTTTGAACAGGGTCGCGACAGGATGGGAAAACGCGACGGCAAAAAATAGGTTTTATGACGGAACCGGCGGCAGGATGGCTGCTCTCCCCCCTACCCGCACATCCTGTCGCCTGGCTCCTGAATCAAGGGTAAAGAGATCTATCGCGACTCCTTACCCGCGTCCAATTTCTTAACGAGCCAGTTCGCCATTTTGGGCATGACGACTGAACGGTATTGCCCGAAACAATGCTGGTCGCCACCCATGATCCAGAGATCCGTTTCTTGCCCGGAATCAGCCAGCAGTCGCAGGTCAGAGACCGGTGCCAGGTCATCAAGGTCACCATTCACAATAAGTGTAGGTCGCTTAACGCTGTTGTCTGACTGGAGAAGCCCTTGGTCGACCAGAGAGAATCCCAGCAAGTATTGATTGATTGCATCCGTGTCATCAGGGGCTATATGAATAGCAGCGGCCATCGCTTCCTGGATTTCCCACGCGCGATCAGTGGTTTTCCAACCATCATGGACGGGACCACAAGCCGAGATCACTGCGAATAGTCTGTCTTCCGTGATCGCATTTCGTGCGGCGTAATAGCCGGAAAAACTGAAACCCACATGGGCAATGTAGCGTCCATCGACAAGAGGGTGACTCTGCATGTAGTCAATGACTGCACTATGCAGTTTGTTTGAATCCGGTTGCGCCGCCCAATCGGAGTTTTCCCCGGTACCGAGCACATCGAAAGTAAGCACGGCAAAACCGCTTTCGATATACGGTTGTATGTTGTTGTATACGTCGCCTTTCCACGTATCGATGCCACCATTCCACAATATCAGTGCCGGTTTTTCGACATCGGGCGGCATGTGCAGGTAAGCCTGAATCGTTTTCTCGTCGTACGGGATGTCGACGATGATCAGTTTCGGATCGAAATACTCACCAGCCCGTTTGTAATACTCCAGGTGCTTGCGATAGGCGTCCACCTGGCCCGGCAGCGTCTTGGCCGGAAATCTGGCAATGCCGTAGAACTTGGACGCGATCAAAAATGCATTGCGAGCTGCATCGGGCTCGTCGTTGGCAGCAAACGCATCGCCCTTATCGGCGAAGTACCTGCCAATCTGCGACCACTCATAGACCCAGGAACCAGGATCGGTCCCTTGCATGTGATTGATGCGCCGGTAAGTCGATCGAACGAGATCTGCATTCTGCGTTTGTGCACTCCAGAGGCGCAGCCGTCTTTCTTCAACCAGTTCTTCCCGGTCAGCAGCTTCTGCAGCCAGTACGCAATCGCAATCCTGGGCAAATAGGCAGACAACGACGATTCCAAAGGACAGGTTTCTCAAGCGCATGGAATGCTCCTACTGGGTAGTGGTCACCGCAAATATACAGTATCTGCATATCAGGCCTCGACAACGTGATAAAAACTCCTATCCTTGACAGGTCGACACCGCGTAGTGTCGTTGTGGCGTTATTTACGAATTAGGAGTTTGGCTATGAACAGCAGTGGACTACGACAGGCATTCATTCCAGTAGTAGCGTCGATCGCATCTTTGGTCTGTGCCTGTGCGCCCGGTTCAGGTGGCGATGCAGCAGATGTTCCTGCAGTTGCAGAACCGGAAGCGCGGGTTCAGAAATTTGTATCGGCTATGACCGTCACGTCTGACTGCGGCGTAGAAAATAAGCCGCGATCATCCAACGGTTTTGCCGGACCTGTCGGCGTAGAAGTGTCGGAGATGCGTGAGCGCATTGCGGCGAGAGTGGCCGTAGGGGCGGATCGGGAACCGGTGGAAACGGACTGGGATCGTGTCGCGCCGGGATACGTGTTAGTCGAGCCAAGCTCGCTCAAGCAATCCTACCTGGTCGGAACTGACAAAGAAGTGGTCGCGACATATTCCGGCGACTACTACCCGAAGTACACGCAAATACTGCCAAATGGCAATCGCTTGTACTCGAGCAATGGGCGGTGGGTCGGCATAAGTGGAGGCGGCGGCGCGACTGGATGCGTTGAAGAATACGCAGCGAACGGCGATCTGCTATGGCGCGTGAATCTGAACAATGTGGACTTCATGAGTCATCACGCTGTTCGCAAGTTGGACAATGGCAATGTTCTTGCACTGGTCTGGCATAAGGCGTCGACCGACGACGCAATTTCCCAGGGTCGCGACCCTGAGTATGTTTCGGAGGACGGTGAATTCTGGTTTGAGGGCGTCGTCGAGGTCAATCCATATACGCTGGAGATCGTCTGGGAGTGGAGTATCCGGCATCACTTGATTCAGGAGTTCGACATCGGTAAGTCAAATTTCGGTGTTGTAGCGGACCATCCCGAATTAATGGATATCAACCATTTTCTCACCAACGATGATGGCGATTCGTTGGGCGCAGACTGGACTCATGCCAATGCCCTGGACTACAACCCGGAACTGGATCAAATCATCGTTTCCATCAGATCAATGAACGAAGTTGTTGTCATCGACCACAGCACGACACCACGCGAATCCGCTGGTCATAGCGGTGGCCGCTACGGCAAGGGTGGTGACTTCCTGTATCGATGGGGTAATCCGGAAACATACGGTCGCGGAACGGCCGATGATCGGAAATTATTTCTTCAACATGACGTGCAGTGGATCCGCCCGGGGCTCCCGGGCGCCGGCAATATTTTGATTTTCAATAATGGCGAGCCAGATGTCAGGCCGTATTCAACGATAGTGGAATTCTCACCTGCAATGAATTCGGATGGCAGTTACGTGCTGGAAGAAGGTAAAGCGTATGGCCCGGAAGAGTTGGTATGGGAGTACAACCCGGAATCGGAGGAACAATTTTTTTCCTGGTTTATTTCAGGCGTGCAGCGCCTGCCGAACGGCAACACGTTCATAAACGCCGGCGCGATTGGCCAGCAGCGTGAAGTGACGTCGTCCGGTGATATCGTTTGGGAATACACGTTCAAGAATGAAGTTGACGCGCCGCAACAAATGTTTCGTGCCGATAAATACCCGGTTGACTACGCGGGTATTGCTGGCCTGATCTCGGACGACGAATAACGACAGGAACAGACGACGAGGGTCGGGTTGGCCCGGCGGCCCCCTATTGCGGCCTCGCGCTTTCCGCTGTGTGTATCTTGGTAATTTTGCCCATGGGAATTAATTCTCTGCCTTCCAGCCCGGCGTAATCGGGCGCATAACGTGCGATCTTAAATACAGAGTTAAAATGATCGCCGACTTTGTCCGTCATGATTTTGTAGATACCGTACTCGCCACCGGTTCGGTCTCCCACCGGGTTGATGTATTCCCACACGACTTCATTATCAGATGTGACTTCAAAGAAGTGCCCGTGCCCGCCGGAATTGATCAGCGTGTTTCCATTCGGCAGGCGCTGCGCCCCGGAGATGTAACCGCTGAAGAAAGAGTTCGGCAGTGCACTCTTGAATCGCCATACTATTTGCTTCGAGATTTTTTGGTTAGGTTCGATTCCACGACCTCGCGGTGTGTCATAACCGGCCGACATTTGCTCAACATAAACGCCTTTCTCCATCTCACCATCGTAGGGATTGATTTCCAGGACAGAGGAATATGTCGATCCTGGGCGTCGTGCGCCATTATCAAAGACCATGAGATTTCCAGCGCCGGGTAGATCCCCGGTCATCGGTGTGACCTCTTTCTCCCGGATCCACTGTGCATCATGGATGAAAAACACCTGCTGGTGCCCGTTCGTACTCGAAAACCCTTCATCTACTCTGGCTGGACAGTCACCGGCATCGAAGGCGCATGGGTTGCCCCAACGATAAATGAAATCGCCGGCATCACTGGCGGCCAGATCGATGCTCTTTTCGGCATCACCGGGGACGAATGTCGCACCATGGTCAATGATCTGTAATTCACTGTAAGCAGAGTTACTGATAACGATTTGATCCAGTTTTTCGTTGTAGTCAAAGCCATTGATGTGTATCCAGTCGCCGCTGACACCGTTCTTGAAATTAGGATCCATCTTACCTGGATGTTCTGCGATGACTCCGTAGGTAGGCAAATCAGGATTGATGTCCTGTACCAGGTGATCAGAAACATTCCACTCCCATATCACGTTACCCTCCATATCAACTTCAACCAGGCCATCGGGTCGCGACGTGTAATCGTCGCGCAGGCTTGGGTCTACGCCAAGTGCAATGGCGTCTTCATGGCTGATATTACGGGTAGCAAGGTACATAAGCGTTTTCTGTTTGAGCTTCGGGTTCCAGATCATTCTGAAATCATGGTGTGGGGAATAGCCGGGACGCTCTTCGTCCTGCTGCCACACGACTTCGCCATCCCAATTAACCAGTTGATATATTGCACCGCTGCGATTCCCCTTGCCGGCCTTGTCAATGACACCTCGTAACAGGTTTCCGTCTTCGAGCAGACGTGCATGCTTTTCAATCGCCTCAGAATCCGGCGTGCCAAAATTCTCAGGATACGGCCACATGTGTACCACGTTGCCTTGCATGTCGATTAGATAAGAGTTCTTGCCGCGAAATGGGCTAAACAACGTGTAGCCATTGAATGCCTTCGCAGGGTCGTACTGAATTAGTTCGGTAGGGCCCTGGAACGCCTCATAGGAATGAGATGAAAGCGATATACTCAAGGTGAAGGCAAGCAGCGATAAGTAGATTACTTTCTTCATAGTCACGACATTCTTCCGTTGAATTTGTTGATTAAAATACGGTGCAGTCAAGGACGAGAAACGGTGCGCCAAGAGCGACGTATAATCGTTCACTTGTTGCAGGCTCTGTGAAGGTTAGAGGATCAACGACCGTCAGGTGATATGCCAGTTCGGTTTGATCCTCGCTTAGCTTAAATCGCTCGGTCACCCTGACGTCTTCGCTCATCGGGGCACCGCCTGAATTAAAGTACGGATAGTTGATCCGGGATGTCTCTACGACCAGGGAATTACCTTCCCAATGGCCGACCGAATAGCCAAGATGCGTCGCTGGCTGAGATTCAGGATTAGTGGCATCGTCCATATGAATCGTCCGAACCGTTCCGAAGTATTCGGTCTGTAGTTTGATAGTTTTACCATTGTCTGTGAACACAAAGGATAAGGGTTGGTACATAGGAACCGGCATACCGGGTTCCTGGCATTTTGCAACCGGGCTGTTTACAGGGTCCCAGGCAGCCATCGCCTCCCTGGCAAAATCAGTGTACGGAAAGTGCCGTTTAACACCGACTGTCCTGCCCGCGATGCTCCATACGCGAAAAATCCTTAGATCTTCGCTAGCGGCATCAACAACTTTGCTCAAGTCGACGTCGGACTGGTCTGAACCGCCCACATGCTCCTCCGACCACCTCGGTTCTATGGTCGCACTTAGCACAGCTTCTATACCGCTTTCGAATAAGACATTCGAGCCCAGAATATATTGTGGCCTCTTTGTTGAAACGTTCCCGGCGACTGTGATTTGCTCTCCGACAGTGAAGTGTTCCCGTTTCACGCCCATGCGACCAAATAAGTTCGGGCTGCCATAGGTTTCGACGCGCCATACTTCCTTACTGCCATCTTTATTGGTGACGCGGACATCCAATCCCGCGTGCGGATTTCTCCAGTAGACCTTCAACAGCTCACCTTTGATTTCACTAGTTTCTTTGGAAAATTCAGATCGTGAATGGTGAGCCGACAGAGTCAGCGGCAGGAGCGTTAATGAAATGATCGTTACAAGTAAGGGCGAGGAGCCGAACAAACAGCCCCTCGCCCTGACACAAGAATTGCGCATAGCAGACTGCAGGCGCTAGTTACTCATGTCGGCACGGTATTGCAGAACTCGTCTGTCGCTGTCGATCACCATGGCACCCACACCGTCATATAACGCCGCACGCTCCTCAGCACTCAGATCGGGCAGAAAGCGCCTGTCGAGTGCGGCCCAGTTCTCAACATGTACTGCCATGCGGCAGATGTTCGTGCCGCCATAGGTCATGTGGGAAAAATAGACCCCTGTAATACCAGCGGCCTCCAGCGCGGGCTTGAGTTTGTTCTCCTGCCAGTCGTGATAGTCGCCGGCCCTGCCACCTCGGATTCTCGTGTTCGAGACAACCAGGAGGTTGCGCTCGTAGTCTTCGGCCATTGGAATCGAGGCGTTTGCATGTTGTCGCAATATGGTCTGCGATCGCTCACGCACGGTTGGCACGATTGACGCGACCCAATCTCCCTGGGCATCACCGAGAGCGTTCTCGCCCTGCTCGTCAAACTGCGCCAGGTTCTCGGGAAATGAGATGATGTGGTAGGTATCGAGATCGCCGCGCACTTCCTCATAGACAAGCCGGGTATCAGCTTCGGCCGCGCGATTGGCTTCGGCAAGTCGCGTTTGCAGACCGACCCAGGTCTGTACGCCGTCGGGATTCAGGCTAACGCTTCGTACTTGCACGCGAGCGGGTGGTTGGTTTTGGCCTTCCTGTGCGCTTGATGTCAGCGGCATCACGAGCGCCACTGCGAACGAGGCTGTTACGGCCAGCCGGCCGCGAAATATGCTGGTCATTGGATTGTTCCTCTTATCTTGTTGTTTTTAAAAGAAAAGTACAGGTTTACGAATTTAAGTGTAGTAGACAATGCAATCGTTTGCACGTAACATCACGAAATCGGAGCTGGTGAAACCATGGCCATGAGCGCGAACACTTTCAGCGCCATCAAGAAGATCGTTCATGCGACCGTCGTGTTGGTCTTTGTGGCGGCGCCGACGCTCGGCAATGCGCAACGAGCACCGGGAGGCCCCAGCGGGGACATACCCCGATTCATAGAGCTGGGACCCAAGGTTGGTGAACAACTGCCCGATCTGACCATCGTTGATGATATGGGTAGCCCGGTTAACATTCGCGAGATCACCAAGGGCAATTATTCGGTGCTCGTACTCGGGTGTCTTACCTGACCCCCCTTTCTGCGCAAGGTCCCCAGTATGGAGACCGTCAAACTCGACTTCGCTCCCAAGGGCGTACAGTTTTTCTATATCTACAAGCCACTGGCGCACCCTGAATACCAGAATTACGTCAGCCCGATTAATATTCAGGAACATTTGATGCATATTACCGAGGCGAAACGCCGGCTCGGTAGCAGCATCACCTGGCTCGCCGATTCCATGGACAATGTGTATCACAATGCCAGCGGCCAGACGCCGAACAGCGAAGTGGTCGTAGATCCTGATGGCATTATCGTCGTGGCCCGTTCCTGGAGTGATCCTGAGGCCTTGCGTAAGGACCTGGCCGGCATGGTCGGAGCAGTCGACAATCCGACTCAGATCTCTGACCTGGATATGCCGACCCAAGCAATGATCTCGACGGTCGCGAAGGGCGTCGTGCCACGTGTCGTCAAGACTGAACAGTTCATGCCCATGCTAAGCGAGCCCATACAGGAGACCAGCCGGGTACCCTTCTACACGAAGCTCCGCGTCGAAGGTACCGACGAACTGTTTACGACTGGCAAAGGCACGATGTACGTCGGATTTCATCTTGATCCCCTGTATCGGGTGCACTGGAACAATGAAGCGCCACCCATGCAGTTTGAGATCACCGCACCCGATGGCGTAAGCATTACACCTTCCAAGGTGGTCGGTCCTGATCCGGAAGCAGACGCGGACGCGGATCCCCGGGAGTTCTTACTCGAGGTCGATGCGGCAGACGCCGGTGGGACCGTGGATCTGCAGGTCAAATACTTCGCGTGTGATGACGCGCTGACCTTTTGCGTGCCCGTGACCCAGGACTACACGGTGACCCTGGCCAGGGATTCCAGCCATGGCGCCAGCATTCAAACCAGTGCGGACGGCGGCATCGTATCCGGCGGCAACAGAAACCGTGCTATGGGCGCTGGTATGGGCGGCGGCGCACCGCCTGACTAATCAACTCCGCATAGAACAAAAAAGGCCTGGACATTTCCAGGCCTTTTTTTTGCCTCGAGACTCGCGCCACTGTAATACTATTCATGGTCGTCAGGTCCATGTGTGCATAAGGAATTATGAATAATCAACAACTTAGGGCCCTGCCAAACATTCAGCGCTTGTTGGAAAGCGAGGCGATCGATGCTTTGTGCCAGCAATACTCGCGGCAGGAGACGGTGAGCGCCCTGCGTGTTCATATTGATTCTGTGCGTGAACAGATTCGGCAGGATGACGACACCGCCCTTCCCGACTTCACAAGCCCTGAATTCTGTGAAGATATTCGAACCGAGATCCTTCGCGGCCGGGAACGATCATTGAAAATGGTCGTCAATGCCAGCGGCATCGTGCTGCACACGAACCTCGGCCGTGCCCCGATTGCCGATGACGCCATCGATGCCATCAAAGAGGCAGCACTGGGTTATTCGAACCTTGAACTAGACCTTGACTCCGGCAAGCGTGGTTCACGATACATGCACGTCGAAGAGATCCTGAAGAAAATTACCGGCGCCGAAGCGGCTGTCGTTGTTAACAATTGTGCGGCCGCGGTACTGGTTGGCCTGAATACACTCAGCAGAAACAAAGAAGTCATCGTTTCACGTGGTGAACTCATTGAGATCGGTGGTGGTTTTCGCATGCCGGATGTCATCGCCATCACGGGTGCCGTCCTTAAGGAAGTTGGAACTACCAACAAAACGCGCATTGCGGATTACGAGCAGGCCATCAACGAAAACACACGGGTGATTCTTAGCAATCACTGCAGTAACTACAAGGTCGTCGGATTTACCGAAAGCCCGAAGCTGAAAGATCTTGTTGAATTGGCGCACAGCAACGATCTTTATATGGTGGAAGACCTGGGCAGCGGTTCCTTGCAGGACTTGGCATCGTTCGGCGTTGGCAATGAACGTACCGTTCAACAAATGGTGGACGACGGTGTCGATGCGCTGATGTTTAGCGGCGACAAGTTGCTGGGAGGTCCGCAGGCCGGGATTATTGTCGGCAAGACCAAGGTCATCGAACAGATCAAGAAAAATCCGCTGTTGCGGGCGGTTCGCATCGACAAGCTTTCGTTGGCCGCATTGGAAGCCACGCTGGCCCTGCACCTGGTACCCGAACTTGCGGTGCAGCGCTTGCCTGTTTTAAGAATGATCAGTGAAGATCACGCTTCGATCAGGAAACGCGCGAACGCCTTGTTGAAGAAATTACAAAAACACAAATCCATAAGCGCACGACTTGAGGACAGCACCAGTTATATCGGTGGCGGATCCGCACCGATGAACGAACTGCCCACCAGCGTCATCAAGATCGAGAGCGAAAAGTACGGCGCGGAAAAAATCGCCGAGATTTTTCGAACTCACCGTCCCGCCATCATTGGTCGCATTGCCGACAACGCGTTTGTGCTCGACCTGCGCACTGTATTTCCGCATCAGGTCAAGCACCTGCAGTCGGCGATCGAGACCCTGGCTTGACTGATCGACAACTGACCCTTGGAGTACTCGGTCATGTCGACCACGGCAAGAGCACACTCGTAAAGGCAATAACCGGCACTGATACAGACCGGTTGGAAGAAGAAAAGCGCCGCGGCCTGTCCATCGTGCTGGGATTCGCGTTCCTGGAGTGCGACGACGGCATCATCGACTTCATCGACGCCCCCGGGCACGAGAATTTCATTCGCACGATGATTTCCGGTGCGACCGGCATTGACGCGATTTTACTCGTTATCGCCGCCGACGAAGGCATCAAGCCCCAGACTCGCGAACACTTCGCAATCGCGCGACTGCTGGGCATCAGCCAGGGGCTCATTGTTGTTAACAAGTCCGATCTTGTCGACGACAGTTCGTTGGCCGTCATTCAGGATGAGATCAGCAAAGCGATGCGCGGCACGTTCCTGGAGCACGCCCCGATTCACGCTGTGTCTGCGAGGAGCGGTAAAGGTATAGAGAAATTGAAGAAGGCGCTGGCCGGGATGATTGCAGGCAAGCCACCCAGGCCAAGCGCCGATAACTTCTACCTGCCAATGGATCGCGTATTCACCGTCGAAGGCGTTGGCACGGTTGGTACGGGCACCTTGAGAAGTGGCTCCATTCGATGTGAAGACGAAGTCGAGGTAATGCCCTCGGGCCTGAAGGCCAACATTCGCGAAATCCAGGTTCATAATCAAGAAGTCGCAGAGGCTGTTCCCGGGCAGCGAGTGGCTGTCAATTTGCGTGGCGTTAAACGCGAGCAATTGGAGCGTGGACAGGTTCTGATACGACCCGGTTCAATGCAGGAAACAATCTGCCTGCACGCCAAATTGCAGGTACTCGACGATCTACCCCGGCTGCCGAAACGCAATGAATTGATACGCCTGCTATTCGGCACAACGGAGGTCTTCGCCAAAATGCGAATCGTGGAAGACAGTCCGTTTGAGTCGGGCGCGAGTTTGTTCGTACAGTTTCGTTGCCGGGACGCCGTATTTGTGAGCACCGGCGAACATTTCATCGCGCGGACCTGCTCACCCGTCATTACGTTTGCCGGGGGCGAATTTCTGGACACCTCCGAAGATCTTTTGCAATTGCCGAAAGAGGATCTCGTCAGCCATCTGCAAAAGCTTGATCAGGCCGATGTCGGGGCGAAGATAATTGCGCACATCCAGGTAGCGGGATTGCGGGGAATCGCAATACCTGCGCTCGCCGAACGGGCGACCGCTTCGGGCTCGCAGGTCGATGCTGCCCTTGAGAAAACCAATGCCGTGCGTCTCGGCAACACGTTTGCAATCGATCGATCGGCATTTGACGACCTGTGCGACAAAGCGCTCCGGGTACTTAAAGACTTCCATGAGAAAAACCCGACAGCAACAGGCCTGGGCCTGGATATTTTTCGTGCGAAATGCCTTGAATGGTCCCGGACGGAAATCGTTGACCATGTCACGGGGCATTTAGGCGACACGAAGCAGGTCGAGGTCATCGGCAATACGGTACGTCTGTCGGAATTCAACCGGGATGACAACATCGACCCGTCGGACCGAGAGGCGATTAACACTATCGAGAAGGTGTTCAGAGACGGTGGGGCTACAACGCCGTTCCTGAACGAGGTGCTGGGTGATGACCCCTCCAGAAAACGCGCGTATCAGTACCTCAAGGATTCTGGAAGGCTTATTGCGTTGAAGGATCATGGCGGCACGAAATTTTTCGTGTTTCACCAGGAGACGATCGAAGCGATCAAGAAGCAGTTAGCAGAGACCTATCCCCCACCCAGTAATTTTACAGTCTCCGATTTCCGGGTATTAACCGGAAGTACGCGTAAGTACGTTATTCCGATGCTGGAATATTTTGATCGAAATCGTATTACGATACGGCAAGGAAATTATCGGTCATTGTCGAGAATAGAAAATTAGCCTGGAGGTGAATGTAGTCTGGTGGCTTCCTTGGTCTTCAAAACCAATGACTCGTCGCAAGACGAGTGGTGGGTTCGATTCCCATCCACCTCCGCCATTTTTCGTTGAGGAAAACGATTGAGTACTGACACAGAAGCTGGCGCTACCATCAGGTTGACAAGTTTGTCTCACGGCGCGGGCTGTGCCTGCAAACTAAGCGCGAAAGAGCTTGCCAGTGTTCTAAAGGATTTGCCGCTGTCAGACGATCCACGCTCACTGATTGACGCGTCAACAAAAGACGATGCGGCCGTCTACAAAATAAGTGATGACCGGGCGATTGTCGCAACGCTGGACTTCTTTACGCCGATTGTGGACGACGCCTATACCTTTGGCGCCATAGCCACGGCCAATGCCTTCAGTGATGTCTATGCCATGGGTGCCACTCCCCTGTTCGGACTCAGTATCGTCGCCTGGCCAAGAGACCCGGTGATGCTCCCGCTTCTGAACCAGGCCATGCGCGGCGCGACAGACGTTGCAAAGCAAGCCGGCGTTTTTGTTCTCGGAGGTCATTCCATTGATGACGCCGAGCCGAAGTTCGGCATGGTGGGTATTGGTGAAGTGAATTTAGCGGATCTCATCAGTAACGCGAATTCGGAGGTGGGCGATGTCCTGATCCTGACGAAGCCGCTCGGCACAGGAATAATGACCACGGCGTTAAAGCGCGACCTGATTTCGGACGAACAGCTACAACCCGCCATTGACAGCATGTCCAGGCTTAATGCCGACGCGGCAGGCGTGATTCGCGAGCATCGTGACGCCGTTCACGCCGTCACGGATGTCACCGGTTTTGGACTGATCGGCCATTTGCGCAACATGCTCGAAGCTTGCGGCCACAGCGCGAAAATCATCGCCGACACTCTGCCTGTCATCCCCATGGTCAGGGAACTGATTCAGGATGGTGTCCTGCCGGGAGGAACACGCCGTAATCATGAGGCCGCTTGCGAAATCACTCACTGGTCGGATGAGGTATCGAGCACAGAACAGTTTCTGATGACCGACGCGCAGACCTCAGGCGGACTCTTGATCGCGGTTGATCCGGAACACGCGGATACCCTGGTTCGATCGCTCGCCGACGCGGGAACGCTCGCGCAGGCCGTCATCGGCGAAATCAGTCCAAGGGACGAACACCTGGTTAGCGCCGTAGCGCACGTCTGATAGTCAGGCTTGTTTCGCAGCGCGCTTCTATGAGCGGGGTCAGCACGTAGACATCCGTCTATGAGAATCCTATTGAAAATTCTCGCCACTACGGCAGCTCATTTGCCAGCGTTTCCATGAACTTTTCCATGCCCACGTCAATGGTGTTCGCAAAGGACTGCGGTCGCCCCGCGACGGCGCTCTTGAGGTATTCTGAGCTCGCGATTCGTCGGCCGCCTTCCAGACCGGGAACATCACCGCTCAACTCCACCTCGATCTCGAAGGTGAATGTGAACGTCCAGGATCCGGTCTGGTAGGTCCAGAACCGAAGTATGCGCCCGTCGATCGCAACGGCATTTTCGCTTCGCGTACTATCGCCCGAAACCACTTTGTAGCCGGCCCGCCGCAAGCCTTCCTCGACTGAGCCCCTGACAAGGTCCGTCACAAGTTGCCCGTCCTCCAGCAACAGGTCCGCCATAACTTCGCTCGACGCGGTGCGCCACTGCCCAATCATGCTGCCCGTCTCAATGTCGGTGAGCACATCGACCGTTTCTACCGATTGTGTCGCCGGTATTTGCGCCTTGACGGTGAATTCCCGGTTGTCCGAGATATCACGTACATACACTACAGCCGCATCGCCAGACGCATTGGGCGACACCGCCAAAGGCGATACATCGACCGTCTTCTGCGTCGCCGTTATGGTGCAGCCGGTTAGTTGCAGAGTGAGGCTACAAAGCAGCACTAGAGCAAGTTTGCCTATATGGGTTGTCACTGAATCACTGCCCTGCGCACTCAAAGTTGTCCCATAAAGCATTTTGGTGACGTGCATGCGCATATACTCCAACGTATAGAGCCGGAGTATTAGTATAGAAGCTAACTGGCGTTTGGTCACCGACAATCACGGAGAGTACTTACGTAAAGCCGCTACCCGACCTGCGCCGTTCTTCGATGTAAGCGTTAGCGCGCACTACAAATTCATTCATTTTCTGGCGCTGGCGTGGCTTCATCGTTTGCCGGAATGCTCCGGTCAGGAACATCAACCCGATAAACATCAGAAACATGAATGGCCCAAAGATGCCAAATAGAAGGACGACGAAGAACGCGATTACAGCTAAAACCGTTTTCGACGTCACGAGAATCACTGCCATCAGACCCGACCAGTCGAAAGGTACCGTTTCACCGTGGCGGGTGGCCCTTGCCTGATGCTTGGGCGTTGCTTTTGGCGTTGGCGCAGTGTGATGTTCACTCGGAGCAATGTGCCGATGCTCAATAGCAATGTGTGACGAATAGGCCTCTTCCCCCAGGCGCCGCAGAATGGCATGGGCCTCAGCCGCATAGGAGGTGGTCGGGAACTTGCGGATGATTTTCTTGCAAAGAGACGTGGCGCGAGAAGCGTTACGCTTGTTGTCGGGCGACTGTCCGGAGCTAATGCTCTGGAACGCGTATTGTGCTTCATTGAGGAGTTTTTCGGCACTTGCCATCGGCCAGAGTGTAGAGCATTAGTCGGCGGTCACCCAACGATGGGTTCGCATTACTTACTCCCGCACTTAACCTCAAGCTCGGCGAAATCGTACAGGTACGCTGGCGCCTCTGATGCTTCGACACCTACATTGCCGTTACCACTATTCACGCCCGATCTCATCCACGGACCGTACTTGATGTCACCGCCCACGTGATACGACGGACGCACGGACCATCGGTAGGTTTGGCACGGCTCCAGTTGCGCCGTGACAGTATGAACCGGATCCTGAATCTGCTTCGCTGAATACACCGGCCGGTGCAAATCGTAGATCTCTACGTCGTAGTAAATAGCCGACTCTTCCATGCCGAGAACCCACGCGGGATCCGCATCATCGCCAGGCAATATCAGCTCCCAGGCCAGGGTCGGGCTCAGCGACTTGCTGCTGCCTTCCCATTTGTTTTTCCTGCTCACGCTCACGTTGTTGGACTTCGTTGGCAGCAACGTATGCGCCAGGCCAGCCGAGTCGAATACCTGTGCCGTTATTTCACGCCCGACGTAATGTCGCGCGAAGTTGGCGTAGTCGCGCCAAACGGCGTTGTCGTTTTCAGTCCAGTTACTTAAGGTGTCGCGATCCTGGTACTGGATTATCGTCTCGAAGACGTCGGTTTCGTCTCTCAGGCGATGCATCGTCGCGATTACTGTCGCCGTGATGATTGCGTCATTGCCCTCAACGTCGATGATCAGATCTCTGACGCCAACATACAGAATCGCGTCGGTGTCCTCGGGCACCGGCGTTTCACGTGCAAACACCTGTGGTTCCAGGTTCGGAGCTGTTCGTATTTCGAAATACACGTCCGAGGCGATTTTTTCGTTGACGATCTGCTGGCTCGAGGCCTTGGCCAGATCTTCTGTCAGCGCATCCCTAAATTCCTGAATCTCGCGCTGGGTTGCACCCGCTATGCCGCCGGCAAGCATGGCCGGGAGCTGCAGGATTGGGATCGGTATGTCGAGGGCTACCGGGCCCGCTTGTTTGTGAATCGTTGTTGCACCCGATCCGGCGACCATTCCACCATAAAGACCATGGCTGCCCTTTTCGTAGCTACCATCGATCTCCTCGTTCGTCGGGCTTCCCCCCGGCATCAGTACGACTTTTGTGATCGATGCCCGCAGGGCTTCGGACATCGGTACAACCTCACCGAGCGTTGGTGCCTGCGGCGCAGCCGCCGGTGCCGCCTTTACGGTTTCCGACGGCGAAGGTGGAACGCCCTGCGCCTGCACCACTCCGTTGAGAGAGGCTGCCACTACAACGCCGAGCACAACACGAACATTCATACCACGACCTTTGCGAGAGCAGAAAAAACCAGATACTAGTGGC